>Ga0308411_10000537_pt1 | contig 25096 bp, 22 predicted proteins | sample HotsprottomLayer_2_FD_203530 | JGI IMG/M metagenome (GOLD analysis project Ga0308411, IMG submission 203530) | Hot spring phototrophic mat microbial communities from Octopus Spring, Yellowstone National Park, Wyoming, United States -... | ecosystem: Environmental > Aquatic > Thermal springs >... | reverse complement strand
ACCATGACACCAACCGCACCACAAACCGCCAACGGCATTTTCATCAAAGGCGCGAAAACGCACAACCTCAAAAACATCGATGTCTTTATTCCGCGCCGCAAACTCATTGTCATTACAGGCGTTTCGGGGTCGGGCAAATCGAGCCTTGCTTTCGACACGCTCTACGCCGAAGGGCATCGGCGGTATGTGGAATCAATGTCCGCCTACATTCGTCAATTTTTAGAGCGGTTGCCAAAGCCTGATGTGGAGTATGTCTCAGGTATTGCTCCAGCGATTGCGATTGAACAGAAAACGATTTCAAAAAATCCGCGCTCAACTGTTGGCACTGTTACCGAGATTTATGATTACTTGCGATTGCTCTTCGCCCGCATTGGCAAAACCTACTCGCCCGATACTGGCGAAATGGTCTTGAAGCATACGCCCGAAGATGTGGTCTATCAAATCCGATTGCTCGATGAAGGAAGCAAACTTTACATCGGATTCCCAATGCCACATCACACCGACGAGAAAGCCAGAGAACGCACGCTTAAAGAAGAACTGCAAACGCTCAAACAAAAAGGCTTCTTCCGCATCGCACACGGCGAAACGCTCTTTGATTTGAACGAAGCGGATTCCGAAAAAAAACTTTCTGCGCTTTCCAAAAAAGAGCAAGCGAAGTTGATGGTATTGGTTGATAGGCTTGCTTTGCGTCATGATGATGAAACGATGCAACGCATTGCCGAAGCGGCAGAAGTCGCCTTTGCTGAATCAAACGGCTACTGCATCGTGCGCATTTTGGGCGGACGCGAGTATCGGTTTAGCGATAAGTTTGAACTGAACGGCGTAGAGTATGAAGAGCCGTCGCCGCAGATGTTTGCGTTTAATTCGCCTGCGGGTGCGTGTCCTGTGTGTCAGGGTTTCGGGCGCGTAACGGGCATTGACGAAGATGCCGTTGTGCCGAACCGTGCGCTCTCTCTCCGAGACGGTGCAATCGTTTGCTGGAACAGCGACAAACATTCTAAACACTTGCGCGACCTCATTCGCATTGCGCCGAAGCATCACATTCCGCTTGATGTGCCATATAACAAACTGCCAGCATCAGTGCGCAAACTCTTATGGGACGGCGTGCCGAAAGATGGCTTCATTGGCATTAGAGAGTTTTTCAAAGAGATTGAGCGCGAAGGGCAATACAAAATGCACTATCGCGTGTTGCTTTCACGGTATCGCGGTTACAGCGTTTGCCCTGAATGCAATGGCTCGCGTCTCAAAAAAGCCGCGCTCAACGTCAAAGTCGCAGGCAAAACGATTCACGACATTGTGCAAATGACTATCGGCGAAGCGGCAGAGTTTTTCAAAACGCTCGACATCTCGCGCTTCGACAAAGAAGTTGCCTCAACCATTTTGACCGAATTGGAAAAACGGCTCGGATACCTTGTCGAAGTCGGACTCGATTACCTCACGCTCGACCGAAACGCCACTACGCTTTCGGGCGGCGAATCGCAGCGCATCAACCTTGCAACCTCGCTCGGCTCATCGCTCATGGGCTCTATCTACATTTTAGACGAGCCTTCCATCGGCTTGCATCAACGCGATTCAGCAAGGCTGATTAAGATTCTCAAAAAACTGCGCGACATCGGCAACACGGTGATTGTTGTTGAACACGACCGCGAAATCATAGAAGCGGCGGATATGATTATCGACATGGGCTTGGGCGCAGGGCGACACGGCGGCAATATCATCTTTCAAGGCTCTCCAACCGAAATCCTTTCGCACCCGACATCGCTCACGGGCAAATACTTGCGACATCTCAACGCGATTCCGCTTCCTGAAAAACGCCGCAAGGTCAATCTCAATCACGCGATTGAAATCATTGGCGCATTGGAAAACAACCTCAAAAACATTGACGTGAAATTTCCACTCGGCGTTTTGACATGCGTAACAGGCGTGAGCGGAAGCGGCAAATCCACACTTGTCAATGACATTCTTTATCTCGGCATTCTGAAACAGAAAGTTGGCACAGCGGAAAAGGTCGGCACACATAGAGCCTTGAAAGGCATTGAGAAAATTTCAAAGGTTGAACTTGTCGACCAATCGCCGATTGGCAGAACGAGCCGAAGCAATCCCGCAACCTATCTTAAAATTTTTGATGACATTCGCGCGCTCTTTGCACAAACCCAAGTCGCCAAACTCAAAGGCTGGGACGCGGGCTATTTTTCATTCAACATTCCGGGCGGACGGTGCGAAACATGCGCAGGCGAAGGCGTTATCAAAGTCGAGATGCAGTTCCTTGCCGATGTTGAAATGCCTTGTGAAGCGTGCAACGGCAAACGCTACAAACCCTCCACGCTTGAAGCCACCTACAACGGCAAATCCATCGCCGATGTGCTTGAGATGACGATTGACGAAGCAATGGAATTTTTCAAAGACCAAAAGAACATCGTGAAGAAAATGAAAGTGCTGGTCGATGTCGGATTGGGCTACTTGCAACTTGGTCAATCAGGAAGCACGCTTTCGGGCGGCGAAGCCCAACGGCTCAAACTCGCCTATCACATTTCCAACACCGATTCACAAGACACCCTCTTCATTTTTGATGAACCCACCACAGGACTTCACTTCGACGATATTCAAAAACTGATTAAGTGCTTTAATCGCCTCATTGAAAACGGCAACACGCTTGTTGTGATTGAACACAACCTCGATGTGATTAAACAAGCCGATTGGATTATCGATTTAGGTCCAGAAGCAGGAGAGAAAGGTGGAGAACTTGTTGCGGTTGGCACGCCCGAAGAGGTTGCGAAGCATGAACGCTCGCTGACGGCGAAATATCTGCGCGAGTATTTGAGTTGAGCAACAAAATCGTAATTCGATGCCGCTTCATGATTTCAATGTTGCTCACGAATGAGGGTGCTTAACTTCTTGATAGCTTCATTGAAAGGTTCTGGCGGCAACTTACAACTGAACGCCGCTTTCCTTGCTCTCCAATCAAGGCTTTTGACTTGGTCAGATAAAATCGCGCCTTGAACTTCCAAACCGTCAGGTATCAAAACTTCAAACGGGTAGCCCTTAACTTGACTGGTGATGGGGCATAGCAAGGCTAATCCCACTTTTCGGTTATATGCCTTTGGAGATAAAACCAATGCGGGTCTGCGACCTGCTTGCTCATGTCCAGCTTTCGGATTGAAGGTCAACCAAACAATGTCGCCACTATCGGGGACGTAAGCCATGTCTTACCAAACTTCGTTGCCTGTTGAAATTCCTGTATCAACTTCGGTATGAAGATTATTTTTCGTAACGCCTGCAAGTAATTCGTCAAGCGTCCAACTTGGTGCGGTAACGGGCGTAACAACAAGTTTGCCTTTGACAAGGTGAATCTCGACCAGAGTGTTGTTTTCAAGTTGAGCGTCGAGAGCAAGGTTTTTGGGTATCCGCAAGGCAAGGCTATTGCCCCATTTCTGAACTTTTGTCGTCATATTGTTCTGTCGCGTTTGGTTTCTACAAAGAAGATACGCTTTTTCGCTATTTCTATATGTTTATCAGAACTGTTTTGAACGGCGGGTAAGTGAACAAAAGGGCGCAATCGTGCGCCCTTCGTCGTCTTATTCGTTGTTTTAGAGAGGCAAGTCATTACGCAATCGTGATGTTTTTATCGAGATAAACATCTTGAATGGCGTTGAGAATGGCGACACCTTCTTTCATCGGTTTTTGGAAGGCTTTGCGACCTGAAATCAAGCCCATGCCGCCGGCGCGCTTGTTGATGACCGCAGTTTTAACCGCATCAAACAAATCGTTTTCGCCTGACGCGCCGCCCGAATTGATAAGCCCGGCTCTGCCCATGTAGCAGTTCAGCACTTGGTAGCGGCAAAGGTCAATCGGATGGTCGGTTACAAGGTCAGAGTACATTCGGCTATCGGTTTTGCCGTAAGGATTTTCTTTTGTGTTCAAGGCTTTGTAGCCGCCGTTGTTTTCAGGCAATTTTTGTTTGATGATGTCGGCTTCAATCGTAACGCCCAAATGATTGGCTTGCCCTGTAAGGTCAGCGGAGACGTGATAGTCTTTGTCTTGTTTGAAGGCGGAATTGCGCAAGTAGCACCAAAGAATCGTTACCATGCCTAAATCGTGGGCTTGTTTGAAGGCTTCGGAGACTTCAATGATTTGGCGGCTGGATTCTGGTGAGCCGAAGTAGATTGTGGCACCAACAGCGACGCAACCCATATCAAACGCCATCTTGATGTTACCGAACATGATTTGGTCATACTTGTTCGGATAGGTAAGAAATTCGTTATGATTGATTTTGGCGATGAATGGAATTTTATGCGCATATTTTCGTGCGACACTTCCCAGCACACCAAAGGTTGAAGCAACAGCGTTACAGCCGCCTTCAATCGCTAATTTCACAATGTTTTCACCATCGAAATACATTGGGTTTTTGGCAAACGATGCGCCGCCTGAATGTTCAACGCCTTGATCGACGGGCAGAATCGAGAGATAGCCTGTGCCTGCAAGTCGCCCTGTGTTAAACAAAAGTTGCATGTTGCGAAGCACATTCGGACTGCGGTCGGAGCCCAGCCACACACGGTCGATAAAATCAGGTCCCGGCAAATGAAGATGCTCTTTGGAGACTTTGGCTTTGTGTTCAAGCAGGTCTTTGGCTTCTTTACCTAAGACTTCTTCAACATCAATCGTTAGCGAGGATTCAAGTTCGACAATGCTCATGGTTGTTACTGATTTGAAGGTTGAAAAAATGCGTTTCAAATAGGCTTGAATATAACGATTTGACAAACGGAAACGAATTCGCTATTCTTTACACTGAAACAAACGAGGTCGAGTTTGCTTTGAAGAATGAACAACACTGAACTGCTGACTGCAACCACCGAGTATGATGCCTTGCAAGTAGATGCTGTGCCGCACAGTCCGCTCTATCAATCGTGGCGGCGACTCGTGCGCAATCGCCTTGCGGTTGTCGGCTTAATCATTATTGGTGTGTTTGTGTTTGTTGCGATTTTTGCACCGCTTCTTGCGCCGATGAATCCCAATGCGCAGATTTATGAGTATGAAATCAAGCCGCCGCTGTTTCGCGGAAATCTCATTCTCAAAAAATCTGAAACGGCTGACGGTGAAGCGTTCAAAGCCATTCCGATTCGCTCGTTTGAGCAACAAGGCGACTCGCTCTTGATGATTGATTTTGAAGGACGAGCAGAGAAAATTCCAACAAGTGAACTTTTTGGCAATCGTGAATCTGATTGGCATAAAACGCCGATTTATGTGATGGGAACAGACAAATACGGGCGCGATGTCTTTTCGCGAATCATTTACGGTGCGCGTGTTTCGCTTTCGGTCGGCGTAATTGCGACAAGCATTTCGCTCTTGATTGGTCTTTCGCTCGGTGCTATGGCAGGATATTTTCGCGGCAAGGTCGACGGCGTGGTGATGTGGCTGATGAATGTGGTATGGTCGTTCCCTGAACTCTTGCTCGTGATTGCAATCAGCGTGGCATTAGGACGCGGTTTTTGGCAAGTGTTTCTCGCAGTCGGATTAGCCTCGTGGGTCGATACGGCGCGCATTGTGCGCGGTCAATTCTTCTCGCTTCGTGAGCGTGAATTTGTTGAAGCCACAAAAGCCTTAGGGTTCAGCGCGGCACGCACAATTTTCAAACACATCTTGCCGAATACGCTTGGTCCTGTAACCGTAGTGGCGACCGCAGGCTTTGCAACTGCCATCATCGCCGAAGCCAGCCTCTCGTTTCTCGGATTCGGGGTTCAACCACCAACGGCATCGTGGGGTTCTATGCTTCGCGACGGTTACGCCTATATCGTTTCAGGCAACGGCTGGTGGCTGACCGTGTTTCCTGGACTTGCCATCATGCTTGCTGTGCTTGCCATCAACCTTCTGGGCGACGGACTCCGAGACGCACTCGACACACGCTTAACATCATAGGAGAACAACGCTCAAAAATTGTAGCCAACTGTTCAACGCAAGGGTTCACACGCTTGACGTGTTTGATGAAGAATCAGTTTTTGAAACAGGCTCGCTTGAAGGCAGGCTTGAAAGGTCAGGGCTGGGTTCTGTTAGCGGTTCAGGCTCAAAAATGCGCTTATACCACACGAACATAATCCCAACACCCGTTGAAATCGCCACATCAGCGATATTAAAAACAGGCCAGAGTGCAAGGTAATATGAGCCAACGTAGCCTCGATACAAATCAAAGTAAATGAAATCTACAACACTTCCGTAAAGCGCACGGTCGATAAGGTTGCCGATTGCACCGCCGAGAATACACGCAAAGGCAAGTTTGTAGTAGATGTTGTTGCGCCGAAGCGAGTAGAGATAAATGCTAATTCCAATCGTTGCCAAAATAGACAGAGCCGTTACAACTTTTTGTCCACCCAACTCAATTCCAAAGGCAATCCCTGTGTTTTCTGTGAATGTGAATTTCAGCCAATCGCCGATAAGTGAAATTTGTCCAATCGGTTGAAGTGTTTGCTTTGCCCAATACTTTGTGAGTTGGTCAGCAAGCACAATCGCAATCATGATGAGAATAATTTGCATAGCAATAAAGGTAGATGAAGCCGAAAGTTACCTCACAAAGATAAGGAAGCGAAATCCCAAGTCAGAACGTTTCGTTTGAGCGTTGTGCGTTCTTCGCAGATGTGGTTTATTTCAAAAGCATCATGCGTTTTGTGTCAGTGAATCCGTTGGCAGTGAGCCGATAGAAGTAGGTGCCAGATGAAAGCGCAAGTTGCGTGGCGTTGAGCGTGTATTGGTGCAACCCTGCGCCTTGCTTGGCATCAACAAGAGTGGCAAGTTTTCTGCCCATCACATCGAAGAGTTCCAACTTAACGACCGACGGTACTTCAAGTTGGTAACTGATAATCGTGGTGGGATTAAACGGATTCGGATAGTTTTGATACAGTGTGTAGCCTTCAGGGCGTTGTGAGATTTGCGTATCGGACGTGAGCGGTTGCAAGTTGACATCGACCGTAATTGAGTCGCCGTTTTCAGGCACGTTGACGACCAGCGTATCGGCGCGATAGCCAGCGGCAGATACCACAAAACGTTTATTTGAGCCTTGCACGGTGCGGATACGATAAAAGCCTGCGCTGTTCGAAGTTCGTGTTTTGTTGTAGTAATCAATCGCACGAATTTGTGCGCCTGCAATGACTTGGTTGGTCGTGGCACTTCTAACCGTGCCTCTCACAATACCTGCACGCGCATTGTTGAATTGGATTACAGAAAGTTTGCCCGTGTTTGAATTAGTCGCAGTGTTAATGTCGCTGGCGATAATTTTCCCAGAAGGGTAAAACGGAAACACGCCCCAACAGCCGTTGTAGCCTGACGCAGTGGTGCTTCCGTAGGTGTTGTATGCGCCGACTTCAACAGGGTCGAGCGGCTCGGAAATATCGACAATTTTTACGCCTTGTGTGTAGTAGGACATGATGGCGTGCTTGCCGCGCACATAGGCGTTATGCACAACGGCATTTGGAGAGCCAACAGGGGATTTGTATGTGGCGGCGTTGACAATGATGTTGTTGTAATCACGGGCGTCATGCACGCGCAAGATGTTATGCCCACTCGGCGCAACTTCATCGGTCGTGAAAATAAATTTGCTATCCTCTGTTACCCAAACATTATGCGTGCCTGCATCGCCAATGTTCGGCGCAGGATAAGTAAAGGTGCGAATCCGAACGGGATTGGACTTATTGCTGACATTGACAATATCCACAAAGCCATCGTTGATGTTCGCAAGATACGCCGTATCGTTTTTGACATAGACATCATGCACATAGCGCGTGGCATAGCGGCTCATCAGCACAGGGTTGGTTGGATTTGAAACGTCATAAATCGCCATGCCGCCGCTATTGCCGAAACCAAGCGTGACCTGACCACCGCAGAGGTAAATGTAGTTATCGGCTTCCCAAGCGTAGCCTGCTGATGTGCCAATGTTGTGTTGGTTGTTAGTTCCGCCGGTATCAAATTTTCGGACTAATCGCACACTGTCAGGATTATTTGGGTCGGGTAAAAGGTCAACGATTTGCAAACCGCCGCCAGTGGCTTCGGTCGTAATGTAGGCGTAGCGTCCTGAAGTTCGAATTTCGCGCCAATCGTTGCCGCTGTGCGTTGGACTGGTAGACTGGGTCGGAATAAACGCTATTTCGCGCAACTGTGGCGTGGTAATATCGACAATCGACGTGCCCCTGAAACAGCCGAAAAATGCCAATTCACGAAGTCGTGGCTGACCATTGACAATGACCGTATCGGAGTAGCCCCAACACCCCGACCCACGATTGTTCGGATAAAGGCGTTGTCCATAAAGAGTAGTGTTGTAGGTAAAGCCTTGTGCCAGTGCAAGGGAAGAAAATGTCAAAGAAAAGAAAAGCGTTGCAACAGCGCAACGCAAGGAAAAGTAGTGCATGTCAAATGTATTCCCCATTTTATTGTGTTGAACCCTGTGTTGAATATACAGTTTCTTTGAGGACTTGCAACGGCGGAAAGTTTCCCTATGCAACAAAAAATTTTCAAAGCCGTCAAGGCGTGTAGGTTCATCAAGACAACAAAGGGCGACCCGTCTTGAATCGCCCTTTCTCTAACCTACCCTCTCTACCTACAACTTACAGTCAACTACTTCACCAACACCATTTTAGCAGTTTGCGTAAATGCACCTGCTTTGAGCTGATAGAAATACACGCCGCTGGCAAGGCGTGAGCCATCGAAGTTGACTTCATAGCGTCCTGCCTCTCTGCGCTCATTGACAAGCGTTGCAACCTGCCTACCTAACGCATCATAGACAATTAAACTCACTTGTTCAGGTTTTGGAATGGCGAAGCCAATCGTGGTTTTCGGGTTGAACGGGTTGGGATAGTTTTGCTCAAGGACATAATCCGTCGGTTTTCCAAGTGATGTGCCGATACCAGAGGCAGTTGCACCGCGCCCTGTGAGAATGGCGAGATAAACCCCTGCACCAAGTCCAACTGTGTTATCGGGGTCATCGCTCACAATCAAGACGGTATCAGCGGCAAATCCTTGTGTTGTGGGCGTAAATCCGAAAGCAAGAATGCGGCTCTGACCAGGCGGAATGAGCAACGGAAACGTGAGTTGTCCAGGTCCTGGCGGATTGACAACAAACGGCGAGGGACGCGACGGTGTCAGACGGCTAACACTAAAGACGCGAATCGTATCAACCCCTGAATTGACCAAGTTGAGTGCTTGCCGCCCGACTTGTCCGATGGTAACTGTATCAAAATTCACACCGAGCGGAGCAACAGTTAAGCCTTTCGTTGCAACTAAATGCCCCGCAGGTTGCGTGTAAGAGCCAATAAACTCGCTAAACTCATCAAAGTAGTCGACGCGTACCGAATCGTTGCCAAACACGCTCACGCGACCGAAAGCGGAATTGAAATTATTTCGCAAAAGTCCTTGACGTGCTCTGTTCCAAACATAAATACCAAAGGTTTCAAAGAGACTGACAGCACGCGAATTGCCTTGGTCTAATTCCGCCTGCCATGAATTCGGGGAAAAGCGAATTTGCGCCGTCATCTGTGCCAACATTGTGCGAATCAGCAGAAAGCATAATCACATTGCGAATGTTGGCATTACGCACGGCTCTAACAAGCTGCTGAACACTGGCAGGAAAGCCACACCAACCGTCAGCAATATCAATCGCAACTTCGGCAGCGCGGAAAATACCTTGCGGCGTTTGAATTGGGTCAAAGCGCAACCCTTGCAAGAGCAATGCTGTTTCGCTAATGCCACGATGCGCTGGGTTGAAGGTTTCTGCACTGACGATGAATTTCCAAGTCGCCGTTGAAGCCTGCAAGTTTTGAATCAGCCAGTTCATCTGCTCATCGCTGATAATTTTGTGATTGGCAGGGGCTTCAAAGCGAAGTCTTACACCATTCGGATTAGTTTGAGACAAAGGATTAGCAAGCCAAGCAAAAAAATTTGGAAACGCGTTGATGTTTGGAGAGCGCATGGCGCGAGTGTCTAACACAAAAAACTCGGCATTGCCAAAGCGGAACTTCTGCCAAACCCCACCGCTTGAAGTGCTCGGATTAGCAAGCGGATAGTGCGGAAACATCGCTTGATAGCCACGAAGCGTGTTCGCTCGTCCGGGAAATGTGCTGTCGCAGTTGTTGTTACTGTAGTCGTGGTCAGAGTGCGTGTATACAATTGGCATCACTTTGAAGACGGAATCCATTGGATAAGTGCGTTGATAGTGGTGCAAATAGGCACCTTGAACACGGCGATAATCAAGATTGAAATAGTTGTTCGGATTAGTGGGTGTGTCAGTCGTGTCAGGATAGCCCCAATCGCCCATCTGTATCATGAAGCGAATTTCAGGGTCGGTAGGGAAGCGTCTCAAATTCCCAGCAATCAGGGGAAACACACGCCCAATGTTTGAAGATAATGCATCGCCATCTTGTTGGCATGAGCCGAAAGCAAAGGCAAAGTTTGTCGGGGTAGCAGGCGACGGAAACGTCTTAAACTGGCGTATGTCTGCCGTCGGCGTATTGTTGATGAGCGGGCGATAATAAGTAGAGCGTGTTTGGCGCAAGACCACTCACGCTTGCAATCGCAAAAAAGTATCGGCTTGAACCGTATTCACCACAGTCGATAAAATCGGACTCGTAAAAGTAGGAGACGTGCTGAACTGAAATTGAACCGTAGCAGCAGAACTGGTTCTCACAAGCACGCGAGCCGAAGTTTCGGTCACTGCGCCGACCACAGGTCCGTGCGTAACTGTTTGCGCAAACGCAGAACTTGAAAGGCTCATCATCACGAAAAAACTCAACCAAGTGTTTTTCATGTTTAAGTGTAAGTTTATTTGTTGGAGAAGAAGAAACTGCACGTAGCAATTTAGAGCCGCGCTATTACGGTTCTGTTACAAGTGAGTTAAATCAGTGTGAAGACTATTTGAAAGACAAGTAGGCAAATACCGAAGCTAACTTTGTTAAATAACCCATTGCAGAAATATCTTTTCGCAAATCACCTTATGCTGAATCGCCTTATTTCGAGTTGCTTGTTGTAAATTTTTACGGACACATTTGGCGTATAAAAGCGAGAGTTATGCAACAATCGCTGTCACAAGAAACCTTGCTTGAAAAAACGCGCGCTCAATTAGCACGAATTAAAGAGATAGCGGCTCACATGCCGACCGAGACTATTCAAATGCTTGATGAATGCATTGCAACCATTCAGCAACATCAAGACACTGCCGAGTGGACCGCACTGAAAGCAGAAGCCTATCACTATTTGAGCATAGCACAAACTTCGCTGACGAACTACGAGGAAGGAGAGCAGTCAGCAAGAACGGCACTCACGCTCTTTCATCAACTTAAAAACAAAATGATGATGGCATCGGTGCTGAACAATCTTGGACGCATCGAATACTATCGTGCTAATTTTCACAAAGCCCTTGATTTTTACAACGACAGTCTCGCGCTTCGCCGTGAGTTAAACGACAAAAAAGGCATTGCGGCTGCGCTGAATAACATCGGCTTAGTCTATCACTCTTTTGACAATCAGCCACAAGCCCTGAAGTGTTATGAAGAAAGTCTTGCAATAAAACGAGAACTGGGTGACAGGAAAGGCATGGCTTCTACACTCAACAACATCGGACTGATTCACACGCTTTTGGGCGAGTACTCCAAAGCGATTGAGTGCTACAGAGAAAGCCTAAATCTCCGAGACCCTGCCACAGAACTGCGTGAAATTGCCAATATCCATCTCAATATCGGTGAAGTGTATCTCCTGCTTGGCGATTACTCCAAAGCAAGTCAAGTCTTCAGAGAAAGTCTGAAAATAAGCCGTGAAATCAACGACAAACGATATGAAGCATTAGCACTCGATGCACTTGGAAGCACCTGTCAAAAAATGAAAGAGTATGATACAGCATTGGCTTACCACAAAGATGCTTTAACACGCTTCGAGGAAATTGGATTGCAATTCAGTGTAGCTTCGACACTTGGCAACTTGGCTAAAGTTTATGAGGATAAAGGAAATTACGATTTCGCCTTCGAGTGCTATCAGCAATCCCTTGAACGCTTGTCGGCACTTGGCGACCAAAGCACGATGGTGCGTGTGAAGTTAGAGATTGGTAAAATGCTTGTCAAACAAAAGAAGTATGAGTTTGCGAAAACCTACCTTAATGAAGTACTCACAAAAGCGGACACACTCTCGTTGAAGCGTGAGCGTTACGAAGCCTACGAGCAACTTGCCATTCTTCACGAACATCTTGGAGAATTTGAACTTGCCTTTCATGCCTATCGAAACTTCCACACGATTAAGGAAACCGTCTTCAATGAAGAGCAAAGCAAGAAGGTTGCAGTTCAACAAGCCTTGTTCGAAAATGAATTAGCACGTAAAGAAGCCGACCGACACAGACAGCAAAGCATTGAACTCGCCAAAGCCCTTGCAGAGACCGAGCGGCTCAAAAAAATTGCCGAAGAAGCCAACGCCTTCAAAACCGAATTGCTTGCGATTGCCGCACACGACCTCAAAAACCCGCTTCAAGCAGTGATGGGCTTTGCGCAACTCATTCGAGAAAATCCAAACGACATTGAACGCGCCGCCACTGCCGCCGAAATGATTGAACGCGCCGCCATGCGCATGTATAAACTCATTGAAGCATTACTCATCAGCGTGCAAGTCGAAACAAACGTTCTGAACCTGAAAAAATCACGGGTTAAAGTTGCCGACTTGCTCTGCGCCGTTGTTGAGCACAATCGCCCAAACGCCGAAAGAAAATCGCAAAAGATTGAACTCTCTCTCGAAGAAGACTGTATTGCCGAACTCGATACCGAGCGTATCAGTGAAGTCTTTGAAAATCTCATCTCGAATGCGATTAAGTATTCACCAATGGAAAAGCAAATTACGATTACTTGCAAAAAGCAACTGCCACAGCATGACACGCAACCTGCCACGATTCTTATTGCTGTCAAAGACGAGGGACAAGGATTGACAGAAGAAGACAAACAAAAACTGTTCGGAAAGTTTCAGCGACTTTCAGCAAAGCCAACAGGCGGAGAAAGTTCAACAGGATTAGGATTAGCGATTGTCAAACAGTTGGTTGAACTGCATGGCGGCAAGGTGTGGGCAGAGTCAGAAGGCAAAGATAAAGGGGCAACATTTTTCGTTGAACTGCCAATGAAGTAACAGTCAGTTCTGCTCACTTGGGTTCACTAACATACTATCACTATTAAATCAGCATTATCACTATGTCGGTAAAGGAAAATCTTGCCGCGCTTGGCATTGTGTTGCCTGTGCCACCGAAGCCGCTGGCGGCGTATTTGCCTGCGGCTCGAGTTGGCAATTTGGTGTATTCGTCAGGGCAGTTGCCTCTGCTGGATGGCGCGCTTGTATCGGGCGGCAAAGGTAAAGTTGGACTGGCGGTTACCAAAGAAGCGGCGAAAGAAGCGGCGCGACAGTGTGCCATCAACGCACTTGCCGCAATAGCAGCGTGCGCCGGCGATGTCGAAAACATTGAGCGCATTATCAAGGTAACCGTTTTTGTTGCCAGCGAAAGCGGATTTTCAGAACAGCCGTTTGTCGCTAATGGCGCATCAGAGTTTTTTCAGGAAGTCTTTGGAGAAAACGGTCGACATGCACGCAGTGCCGTCGGCGTGGCTGAACTGCCGCTCTTTGCCAGTGTCGAAGTAGAAGTCATTGCCAGTCTGAAGCCTTAATTATTGCGCAGGTCATCAAGCAAGGTGCGCTCAAGTTCGGCTTCAAAGATGAGCGTTTCTAAGTTTTGCGTAATCGTTAATTCGCCAAGAATCTTCTTGATGGCTTGGCTCTGTCGCTGACTAAACTGTTTGGAAACCCATGCGGCGAGTCGAACTAAGCCGCCTGCAAAAAACGCACTGGTGCGAGAGTCGTAGTGCCAAATTGTCTCGACGGCAATGCCCTCGGAAAACTGCGCACAAAGCGTAAGCCGCTCGACCTTGCTAATGTTGCCTGAGGCTGAAAGCCCTTGGCTTGAAGCCATTAAGCCGCGCAAGGCTTCCATTGCCCACCGTGTTGAACCCAATGCGAGCCACACCTGCGATTTGTATCGCACTTCATCGAGAAGCGACTTCATCACGGTATCGGCGGCAAAGAAACTTTCTTTCGGCGCAATATATCGCACAATCAAATCAACATCATTCGAAATGACAAATTCTCTTGATGAGATGAGACTAACCCATTGTGTTTCATCAAGACGAAACGCCATCTGCGTTGGCGAAATGGCTTGACATGCATTGGCAAAAAGCGGCAGTGCCTTGAACATCTTTGCCGTGTCGAAAGACGCAATAAGAACCGCAAAGGTAAGTTCAGGCGCATTGAGACGATTGACAGCGGCATAAATGAGCGTATCGACATCGCGCGTAAGGTTGAAATCGACAAGGCGCATCAATTTGTCAAAGGTGCTCGAATCAGAAACAATCGACTTTGATTTAATGCTGTCAGGAAGAAAGGTCTTCCAAAAATCCGTTTCGCGAATGGTGTGCAGGTTAATGAACGCAAGAACATTTGCGCCAAGTGGCAACGCATCAAACTTTTTTTGCAGATACGGCGAAAGCGGCTCAGGCTCTGGGCGCGACGCTGGCAAATTGACAAGAAGTGCAAGCCAACCAAAAAACAGCACGACTACCGTAACAAACACAAAGGCACAACCACGATTTCGATTCGGAAAAATCCCGCCCGATGCATCGCTACCAATCGGTAAATCAGGAAGTTGCTCCGACGGAAGTTTAAAACCCTGTGAAGAAGACTCTGACGTATCGCTCATTGTTGCAATAAGAATGCGCATGAATTAGGAGTCAATGTGCAAAAAAATTCGGATTGTATGTCTATTTCTTTGCAAAAAAGTTGTGCCAACTAAAAATCAAGTGAAATGCTTAAATTCGTTTATTTCATTTTCACAATTTTTTGGCGATATGCCCTTTGACCTGCTCAAATACTACAACGACATGAACCAATCGCGTATTTTGATGACATTCAAAGGCGCGATTTCACAGGAACTTTTGGTTGAGTTAGGTGCGCTTGTCCGCAACCAACTTCAACACGATGACAAAATTCAGCGCATTTTCGCTGTGTTCGTGGAAATGGCGCAGAACATTTTGCATTATTCAGCCGAAAAGGATTGGCTACAACACATTGGCAAGGAAGTCGGCGTCGGCATTATCGTCATTAGTGAGCAAGAAGAAATGTATTCCATCAGTTCAGGAAACGCCGTCGCCAAAGCCGATGCGGAACGATTACAAATGCACTGCCAGCAACTCAACATGCTCTCAAAAGAAGCGTTGAAGAAACTTTATCAAGAACGCCGTAAGCAAGCACCACCCGAAGGGAGCAGGGGCGCAGGTCTGGGACTCATCGACATGGCGCGAAAATCTGATAAACCCTTCGAGTTCAGCCTGCAACCACTCACCAACGACCTGTTATTTTTCACACTGAATGTCAGCATTTACAAAACAGCGAAGTAGCCTCAAACTCAATTCGAAACATCTATGAACAATCTAATTATATCCGAAACAAAAACTACGCCCAGCATTCACTTCGACGCGCAAACTGGTGTGCTGAATATCACGGGAGAATCGTATCCTGATTCCGCAATGCAGTTTTATCAGCAAGTGATTGATTGGCTGAATCAATACATCGAAAACTCCTCGCAACCCATTTCATTAAACCTCAAATTTTCTTATTTCAACACAAGTACGTCCAAATGTATTTTAGATATGCTTAGCCTTTTGGAATCCGCCCACGCAAAAGGACGAAAAGTTGAAGTTACTTGGCATTACCGACAAGATGATGAAGACATGCAGGAAAGTGGCGAAGAGTTTGCACAAGACATCAATGTGCCGTTTAATCTTTCGGCGTATTGAGAAATAGTGTAAAGAGAGAAGCGTGAAGAGTTTATAGAAACGCTCTTCCTATAAATGACGATTACTAAGCGAACCTTGCCGAAATCTCATCGAGAAAACACATCACGCGCACAAGATGCCGAGAGCGTCTTTCAAGCGGAAATGGAAGTTGCTAAACGGGCGCGTGAGATTGCCCAGCAGAAGTCTATTTCCAAAAAAGACCTCCAAAACGAATACGAAGCGCTTATTGAGCAATACGAAAAACTCCTGCAACAAACTGCTAAAATCACACGCATTAGCGATACCACACAGCTCAAATTGCGCCGCACCCAAGAAACTCTGAACGCGCTCAACGCCGAACTAGCACGTGCGCTCAAAACCGCCGAAGAACAGCAACGCCGCGCCGAAGAAGCCAGCCGATTTAAGACAGAACTGCTCTCCATCGCCGCGCACGACCTCAAAAATCCGCTTCAATCCATCATCGGCTTTGCGTCTTTGATGCAGGAAGATGCCGAGAACCATACACAGATACTGAAATACACCTCCATAATTCAAACTGCCGCGCAACGCATGATTAAACTCATCAACGAACTCCTCAACTCAACAGCGATTGATGCAGGTAAAATCACACTCAACCGATTTCCATGCAGCCTCGGCGAACTTGCTTCTGTGGTGGTTGCCGCTAATCTTCACCAAGCTAACCAAAAACAACAGCGCATTGACTTCCACGCCGAACCCAACTGTGTCGCTGAAATCGATGCCGAGCGCATTCGCGAAGTCTTTGATAACCTTGTCAGCAACGCCATCAAATACAGCCCATTTGGCAAAACAATTTGGGTGCGTGTTTTTCACGCCACATCAAGCGATGCCATGCCCGTTGTTCGCTTCACAGTGCGCGATGAAGGGCAAGGGCTTACCGAAGACGATATGAAAAAACTCTTCGGACGCTTTCAACGCCTTTCAGCAAAACCCACTGGTGGCGAATCCTCAACTGGCTTGGGGCTTTCGATTGCCAAACAACTGGTCGAACTACACAATGGAAAATTGTGGGCAGAATCGGAGGGAAAAAATATGGGTGCAACGTTTATCGCCGAGTTGCCCATCTTTCCGAAAAGCACATCAGAACTCGAATGAGCGTTCAACGCTTTATTTCACAAGGGGTTTCGCTTCTCTTTGCAGTTGCCATAGCGTCGTGCGCTGAACCTGACATGGAAGATGACCCGATTGAAAACTTCACGCGCACCAATCAAAACGGACAAGTTTTAAGCGAAGACCCAAACGACTGGCGCATTGCGGCACGCTTCGCAGGCGAAGTCGAGTTGATTCAAGTCGCCTTTCCAAATCCCACGCGAAATGGACAAGTGCAACTGACGTTTCAATTTCGGTCATCGATTGGCTTGCCACGCATTGATTTTCTTGGCATCACGCGCAATGGCTTCCCTGTCAATTATCCTGTCATTCTTGAAACCGACACCAATGTGCCAAACTTCGGCGCGAAAACCTATCGGCTCGACCTTGTCAAAATTTCTCCGAACCGCAACCTTGCTGACCTGCGCGGACGGCTCTTTCGCGTGCGTGTTGTTGACCTTGCAGGCAACATCATCACCTACGGCGATGTCTTTGTTGAGTGAGCCGCATGCAAAGGTTTCCGTTCTTCTCTCAAAAAGCCCTAACTTCAACACAGCAAGTTGAATCATCAAAATAACCACAACAAATTTTGAGTGTGTCGGAAGTTCAGTCGTCATTTCGCATGAAGCGCAAGCCCGCACTCTCGCCAACAGAATATGTTGAAGGGATTTTGAGCGGCAATCGAACCGTGCTTTCACGAGCAATTACGTTGGTGGAAAGCCATCGCGCCGAACATCAAGCGATTGCTGAAGAAGTTGTTGGCGCGTGTTTGAAGCATAGTGGCAAGTCGATTCGCATTGGAATTACGGGCGTGCCAGGCGTGGGCAAAAGCACATTCATCGAAGCCTTTGGATTGTCGCTGATTGAAGCAGGGCGGCGTGTCGCCGTTTTAGCGATTGACCCCACCAGCGAAAAATCAAAAGGAAGCATTTTGGGCGATAAGACTCGAATGGAAAAACTCTCAACACATGAGCATGCCTTTATTCGCCCCTCGCCCTCGTCAGGCTCACTTGGCGGCATTGCGCCCAAAACACGCGAAGCCATACTGCTCTGCGAAGCGGCAGGCTACAATGCAATTATCGTTGAGACAGTCGGCGTGGGTCAATCTGAAATTGCAGTGCATTCCATGACCGATTTCTTTTTGCTTCTGATGCTTGCAGGTGCAGGCGACGAACTGCAAGGCATTAAGCGCGGCATCATGGAAATGGCAGATTTAATCGCTATCAACAAAGCCGATGGGGCAAACCTTGACAAAGCCAAACTCGCCCAACAAGAATTCCAACAAGCCCTACATCTCTTTCCGCCTAATCCAAGTGGATGGCGACCGAAAACGCTGACCTGTTCTGCAATTACAGGCAACGGCATTTTGGAAATACGCGAGGTCATTTTTCAGTTTGAGAAAACCATGTCGGAAAATGGGTGGATTTCACGAAAGCGCGAAATGCAAGCGTCGTATTGGCTGCGGCAAACTGTGGAATATGAACTGCTCTCTCGCTTTTATGCGTCTGAACAAGTCAAAGTGAAATTCAATGAAGTGGAACGTGCGGTGCGCAACGGAGAGTTGAGTCCGTTTCGTGCCGCCAAAGTGTTACTCAATGCTTTTCATCAAGTTAGCTAAGTGTGATGGTCGGAACGAACAACAAAGGCAATACGCAGAGAACGCACTGCCCTTGTAACACAATTAGCCCACAGTTTCTTCATCAAACATCTCGTCCGAAATCCGCTTGGATTCAGGAGTGATTTTTAGTATGGAGAAGAGATAAGCATAGACCTTTTCGCGTAAGGCGCGTTCAAGCACATAGTTTTGCATCTCTTCTTTGAGATAGGTTTGAAGCACTTGGTCGACATTGTCAATTCCCATGTCTTTGGCATCGGCTTCGGCAAGGTCGCGAATAGCTTGTTCATTGATTTTAATATCTGCGACTTCCGCTAACTTGTTGCGAATGAGCATCCATTGGGCTTGACGTTTGGCAGTAGGACTGATTTCTCGTCGGAAGGCTTGCACATCGAATCCCTTTGGGAATTTTCCGCCGAGTTGTCGCGCCGCATTTTCAATCATCATATTCTCAAACGTGCGAATCATGGTTTGTGGCACATCAATCGGATTATCCTCAATGAATTTTTTAGCAATTTCTTCGAGCAAATCGTCTTCGGCTTTTCGTTTGAAAGTGGCTTTCAGGCGTGCTTCAATATCGGCGCGAAGTTCCGCCGCTGTTTGCAAATGACCTTGTGTAATCTCTTTGGCGAGCTCGTCGGTGAGTTCAGGTAAATCCAATCGCTTGACCTCTTTGATGTAGAACTTGTATTTCTTGACCATCGGAGAGCCGTTGGCTTCATTGCGCACAGCGAGTTCCACGGCACGCTCATCGCCTGCTTTAACGCCTGTGAGAACCGTGCGCAGTGGCGAGTCTTTACGAATCGCTTTGAGCACAAACTCTTGATTTTCAACTCGCTTTCCAATCATTGGCATGCCGCTCTCATCCAACTCTTGCGAATCAGCGACCACTAAATCATCTTCGGTCGACTCTCCATCTTTGCTCATCCATACGCCTTGTCCTCTCAAAAGGTGTTTGACTTCACGCTCCACATCTTCTTGCGTGATTTCATACTCGGCTTTTTTGAAGGCGTAGTCCGTGTAGGGTGCAAGTTCAAATTCGGGCTGAACTTCATACATCAAGTAAATGTTCAGCGACTTATCTTCTTTGAACTCGAAATGGCGAATGCGTGCGCGTCCGACAAGTTTCAACTTTTGCTCCGACGCAATTTTTGAGAAAAACTCACTCGCTAAAGTCTCAACCGTTTCCGACTCAATTTCTTTTCCGACAAGACGTTTAACCATCTCCATCGGGGCTTTGCCCTTGCGAAAGCCTTTGAGTTGAATATTCGCCTGTGCGAGCCTGTAATTTTCATCAAGTTTAGGTTGATATTCCGACGGCTCAAGCGTGAGCGTCATTTCTTGCTCCGTAGAGCCAAGCGTTTTAATTACGTATGTCAATGCCGTAAAAAATTAAAAGTTGTAAAAAGAGTTGAAACAAGTGTCTCGTGCGTGAGTGTGCGGTGTTAAAAAGTTGCTACCGCTTCATCAACCGTGTTGAACGTGTCGAACACTTTAACAAGGTTAGTAATGACAAAAACGTTTTTGATGTTTTTTTCAATGTTACAAATCTTAAACTTTCCGCCGGCTTGCACGACGGTTGTCATACCTGAAATGAGCATGCCAATACCTGACGAATTGACATACGTAACATCGCCCATATCAATCAGAATGTTTTTTTTGCCTGCATCAAGGAGAGATTTCAATTTGTCTTTGAATTCGGCAATATCGGTACCGCCGAGCAAATCTCCTTTGAGATGCAACACCACAACGCCGTTTTTTTCCGATTCGCTGTATTTCATGACAGTAAAGTGAATTAAGTGTTTGAAACTTCTTTCGAGAGTTCTGTGCCGAGTTTGATAATTAAACTATGAATTCGGGCGGGCAGAACAATGCGCGACACGCCGACAAGATACAGTTTTTGACCGATTGAACGAATTGCAACCACGCCGTCGCTGTATTCTTTGGTAACTGTGAGCAAGCCTTTCAAATGTGCCGCCTCACCTTGTTCGGTAACTGCGTAAATTTCATTACCTACAATCGCCGAAAGTTTCGCAAGTTTCTGTGGCTTTGACGAGGCATGAACTAAAATCGTTCCGCCTTCACTCATCAAAATTGCATGTTCTAATCCTTCTGTTTCAACCATTCTGCCGAGTGTCTCTCTATACTTTTGGAATTTTTGGCGCATCTCATCGGGAATCACTTCTGGCACACGCTCACGGCGCACAAGCGGTTTTTCTTCTATGGGAGGCTCTTCGCTTAAAGTGCTGAATGCAGGACTTGGCGTTGTGTCAGAAACGAAGGGTTCTGCAACAGGCTTAAACTTAAAATGTTGTCGCAATTCAGGTCGCTCATTGAGCAAGTTGACGATAAGCGGGCGAATCGCAAGCATAATTTCAGAAATGCGCGTCACAGCACACTTCGGATTGATACGCACACACATCGAGATCGTGCAGTAGCCTTCGGGTTCTTTGCATCGCGCACGTTGTTGATACTTCGCCGTTGGCTCTAACCGCGAGAGAATATCGCCACGCGAGATAGGCGTTTTCGCCGTCTGCGATTCTTCAATTAAAAAATTCCAATACTGCTTTTGAATCTCTTTGAGTTGCTTGGCATCAAGACGGCTTAAAACCGACTTGTATTCCGCCTCGTTGTGTGCGCTCTCCAAAAGGTCTTTGGCAATCTCTATGGTATTGAGGGTGTTGCTCATTTTACAAAAGTTCGTTTATCAAAATGACTGCAAATGTAAGGATTTCCGCAATAATCGTTCTCGCCTTATTTCACGAGAGGTTCGAAAGAAACAGTGAAACTGCACGAAGGGCTTTGCCACGATGACTGACAGCGTTTTTTTCATCAAGCGAAAGTTCAGCGAAAGTTTTTTGCGCATCATGAGAAAAAAACACAGGGTCATATCCAAATCCGTGTTTGCCGCAGGGCGCAGTGAGAATCTCGCCTTCGGCAATGCCTTCTACGGTGGTTTCAAGAAATTTTCCATTCCATGTTCCCACCAGTGCGATGACCGTTCGAAAGCGTGCCGTGCGATGCGTTACGTTGGAAAGGTTGCGGAGTAATTTCTCGACATTTTCGGCGTAGGTTGGTTTTCTGCCGAGTTCGGTTTCGGCGTAGCGTGCGGAATAAACGCCGGGCGCACCGTTCAGCGCATCAACTTCCAACCCTGTATCATCGGCAAGGGCTAACACTTCTTCAAACCGTAATGACGCAAACTGGTAGATTTCACGGGCTTTTTTGAGCGCATTGCCTTCAAGCGTTGGCGCATCTTCAATCACATCAGGCATATCGGGCAACGCATCAAGCGAGAGCAGTTGAACCCCAGAAAGATGACGCAAGGCGTGTTCGATTTCTTTCACTTTGTCGCGGTTGTGTGTGGCTAAAACGAGCGTTGGCATTTAGTAAGGCTTTTTGGTGGTTGACTGTTGCCAAGCGCGAAAGGTTGCGAGGGCTTCTTCGCGTAAGAGCGGAATCATCGGGAGGTTGCGTGCGGAAAGGTCGCGCGGAATTTCATCGTAAATGAAGGCATCATCAAAGCCAATTTCAGCGGCATCGTGGCGCGTGTTGCCAAAAAAGACGCGCTCTATTCTCGCCCAGTAGATTGCACCCAAACACATTGGACATGGTTCACAAGTGGTGTAAAGGTCGCACCCCTTGAGCTCAAACGTGCGAAGATGTTGGCAGGCATTGCGAATCGCAACAACTTCCGCATGAGCCGTTGGGTCGTTCTGCGATGTCACGAGGTTCGTGCCGACAGCGAGAATTTCGCCTTTGCGAGCAACGATTGCGCCAAACGGTCCGCCCGTTCCGCTTCTGACATTTTCAAGCGAGAGCCGAATCGCCTCGCGCATCAAGGCTTCATGAGTCATTAAGGTTCTGGCATTAAGGTTCTGGCATGGTTTTATTTCGCCATCGTTCAAACATATACTTCCTATGCCAAGCAAAGTTTTCAAGTGATGGAAAAAGTTGCTTATCACGAGGAAGAAGAAGTTACCACCTTGAAAAACCAAATTCAAACTTGCCCAAAGCACAAGGCACATCGTATATTCGCATTCACTTCAAACCACTGCCGCTCAATGAACGCTTTAAATCACATCGCCGAAGAATACATCTTGCTTGCACACCGTTTAGAGAAGTATCATCAAGGACTGGTCGATGCGCATTATGGACGAGCCTCTGAACTCAAACGCCTTACCGATGCCGAGCCGATATGCCCGCTTGACACACTGCACGCCAACGCTGAACACTTATTGAACACACTGAACGGCGATAAGTCGGAACGCGCGCGCTATCTTCACAAGCAAATCCTTGCACTAAAAACCATTATCGAGAAAAAACAGGGAAAGCTTATTTCCTACCGCGATGAAGCGCGACTCTGCTACGGCATTACATCGCTTGACTACGAAAATGAAAGCGAGTTTCGTGAGATTCTCTTGGAAATTGATGAGTGGCTGAATGTTGAGGGATTCAGCGACGGAACTCTTCCTGAACGCTTTACGCACTGGCGCGCGCAGTTCGAACTCAAAGGCGATGAACTGATACAGTTTATTCACGCCACGATGGAATTTGCACAAGCAAAAACCGAGACGCTGTTCTCGCTTCCTGAAAATGCCGTTGAAGTCAGTCTGGTGCGCGAGAAGCCTTGGGCAGGTTACCATTGGTATCGCGGCAATTATCACTCGCTTTATGAACTCAACACCGATGTGCCTACCACCATTTGGGGCGTGCTTCACACCACCACGCACGAAGCCTTTTGCGGTCATCATACCGAAGCCGTTATTAAAGAACACGAACTCGTGCGCAAACAAGGGTTCAACGAGTTTAGCATCAATTTGCTTGGAACGCCATGTAGCACGATTTCCGAAGGACTTGCCGAAGCGGCTTCCTACATCATCTTCGGCGAAATGCCTGATGTAATTGAGTGGCTCAATGCCCATAAAGCCTTGCACCATCGCCCGATTTCCGAAAACGATGCGCGAGTGATTGAACTTGTTGAGGAACTCGGACGAAAGCCCATCATCAATGCCGCCCTGCTCATGTATGAGGAGAACGAAACTGATGACACTATCTTTGCCTACTTGCGCCAATACGTTCCAAGCGAAGACGAATTGATTCGCCGCACCATTTCACGCTTGCGCGATAATGACTTCCGCGCCTATATGCTCACCTATCCGATTGGCAAATCGATGATTATGGACGAACTGTATTTCTCACCCAATCCCTTTCAAACTTACTACAACATTCTTAAATCGGTTGATTACCAATTCAATGCCGTTAAAAATTAAACTGCTCTTTTGCGGGCTTCTTTTGCTTCTCGTATCGTGTTCGCGTCGTGAAGGGGGCTTGTATCTCATTTCCGAAAACCGTCAATACGGCTACATGGATAGAACAGGCAAAGTAATTATCACGCCGCAATACGATGCCGCAATGGCGTTTTCAGAAGGACGTGCGATTGTTGGACAAAAAGGCGACTTCGGCGTGATGAATGAAGACGGAAGGTTGCTCACACCTATTCAATACAGCGACATTCGCTCTTACGCCGAAGGCTTCGCCGTAGTGCGTATCGGCAAAAGATTTGGCTATTTCGATGCCGAAGGCTCACTCGCTATTAAGCCTGACTATCGAGATGCGTTGCAGTTCAGCGAAGGACTTGCCGCCGTTCAAACCACCGATTCCGCAAAGTGGGGATTCATTGATAAAGAAGGACGCAAAGTCATTCCGCCTCAATATGAATTAGCCTCTCGCTTTTCGCAAGGGCGTGCCATGGTGATGCTCAATGGGAAGTGTGGATTCATTGATAGACAAGGCACGCTGGTCATTAAGCCACAGTTCGATGATGCCCGTGATTTTTCCGATAGCCTTTGTGCTGTCCGCATTGGAACACTTTGGGGTTATGTCAATTTCGGTGCAAAACCTGTGATTGAATTACAGTTTGAAAACGCGCTCACATTCAGCGAAGGACTTGCCGCCGTGAAAGATACGGCTTCACACCTCTGGGGATTCATCAACAAGCAAGGCATTATGGTTATTGCGCCGCAATTTGAAAGCGTCATAGAGTCGTTCAATAGCGGCTATGCGTCTGTTCGGCAAAATGGCAGGGTTGGCGTGATTAACACAAGCGGCAAGTGGGTGATTGAACCGAAGTTCGATTTCGTTGGAAAGTTCGTTGATGGATTGGCGCAAGTGTTCAGCGAAGGCGCAATTGGATATGTAGATACAACTGGAAATTTCGTTCGCACACCGACCGAGTAGGCACACAATTTTCGCATTCGAACGGAATCCCCATACAGATTCAGAAAATCATCGAAATAAAAAAGGCGACCAAAGGTCGCCCGCAGTTGACAAGTGTCCCCCACACCACTTGCCATAGTAGGCAAGGCGCCTACTACTTTACTGCTACCCAATAATAGCGGATAAGTCCGCTATGCAACGGTAGGTGTCCCCCACATCACCTACCACAATGAACAGGGCGTTCATTGCTTTGTTGCCGATGCAAAAATACAACTTTTCAAAATTTTGTCAAGAGGTTTTGAAAAAAAAGTTAACA
>Ga0308411_10000535_pt1 | contig 25118 bp, 25 predicted proteins | sample HotsprottomLayer_2_FD_203530 | JGI IMG/M metagenome (GOLD analysis project Ga0308411, IMG submission 203530) | Hot spring phototrophic mat microbial communities from Octopus Spring, Yellowstone National Park, Wyoming, United States -... | ecosystem: Environmental > Aquatic > Thermal springs >... | reverse complement strand
AGCGAGGGGCGGCGCGCGAGATTGCGCGTCAAGAGACCATCAACGAGGTGTTGCGACTGCGGCGCGCAGGGCTCTCGCTCAACAAAATCGCGCGCGAGGTGGGCGTGGCAAAAAACACGGTCGGGCGCTACATCAAGCAGGCTCTGTGCGAGCTCAAAGAGGCGCGCCTCGAAGACGTCGAGATGCTGCGCGATTTAGAGCTAGAGCGCCTCGACGAAATCTATGCATGCCTCGCGCCGCGCGCGCTGGGCGATCCGCCCGATCTCGCTTACGTTGATCGCCTGCTGCGCGTGATGGAGCTGCGCGCGCGTATCCTGGGGCTGCTCGCGCCCCCGGTTCATTTGTCGCGCCACGAGGTGAACCAGCAAATCAACATCGTCGTCAGGGAGGAAGCGTGAAGGCGCTTGAGATCGTGCTCCCCAAGCTCCATCCATCCCAGCGCGCGGTCTACACCAATAGCGCGCGCTTTCGCGTGGTCGCCTGTGGGCGGCGCTGGGGCAAGACGACGCTCGCGCTCTATGAAATTCTGCGCGCGCTGGTTGCAGGCCAGCGCGCGGCGTACTGCACGCCCATTTACAAGACGCTCGTTGAGGTGTTCGCCCAGTCCTGCGCGCGCGTGCGCCCCATCATGAGCGCATTGCACCGCGGCGAGTTTCGCGTGGAGACCAAAACGGGCGGGCTGCTAGAGTGCTGGTCGCTCTCGAACCCCGACCGTCTGAGAGGCCGCGGCTATGATCTGCTGATTGTTGACGAGGCGGCCTACGTGACGAGGCTGCTCGAGGCCTGGCACAGCGCGCTGCGCCCCACCCTCACCGACCGACAAGGGCGCGCCTTGTTTCTCTCCACACCGCGCGGCCACAACGACTTCTACGCGCTCTACGAGACCGCCTCGTGCGACCCCGACTGGGCGTCGTTTTCCTACACGACGTTTGATAACCCGCTCATCGCGCCTCAAGAGATCGAGAGCGCGCGCCGCGCCCTGCCTGAGCGCGACTTCGCGCAGGAGTATTTGGCGCGCTTCAACGCGCTCGCGAATCTGGTGTTTGAGAGCTGGGGGCGCGACAACGTCGACCCCGCGCTGCGCTACGACCCCAAACGCGCGCTTTACTGGGGCGTGGACGATGGCTACGTGGCGGGCGAAGGTCGCGGCTCGGCGAGCTACCACCCGCGGGTGATCCTCGCGGTGCAGCTCGACGCGCGCGGGCGTGTGTGTGTGTTGGGCGAGTACGTCGCCACCCACGAGCTCGCCGAGGTCTCGATTGCGAACGCTCTACGCGCGCTCGGCAGGCCAGAGGCGGCGTTTGTCGACGCGAGCGCCCAGGAGCTCAAAGCGCGCCTACACGCTTTAGGGGTGCAGACCGTCAACGGCACGCACCGCGTTGAGGAGGGGGTCGCGAAATTAAGGCGGCTCGTGCGCGACGGCGAGGGGCAGCCTCTGCTGCTGGTTCACCCCTCGTGCGAGGAGCTGATCTACGAGATGAGCCACTGGGGCTACGAGCGCGTGGAGGGCGAGATACGCTACCAAAACGCGAACGACCACGCGATCGACGCGCTGCGCTACGTCGTCTACAAGCTAGGAGCGCTGCGATGAGCCTAGAACAAGTTGTGCGCCACACGGTGCAAGACGCGCGCGACGAAGACCTTGTGCTGCCCCTGCGCTCGACCGCGCGCGGGGCGATCCTGCCCGCGCCTGGCACGCGCGATCGGTTGGCCGCGCTGCGTGATTATTACCGAAGCGACCACGCGTATCTTGCGCGCGGGGCGATCGCTGGGCTCGCCAAGCGCGTCGCGTCGCTGCCCTGGACGATCCGCGCGCCTGACCCACAAGAGGCGGATCGCGTGCGCGCGCTGCTGGTGGAGGCCTCCTTCGGGCAAGGGTGGGGCGCGTTCGTGCAGCAGCTGGTCATCGACTTTCTGCGCTACGACACAGGCGCGTTTGTGGAGGTGATTGGCGAGGGCGACCCCGCGGGCGCGCTTGCGGGCGAGGTGCTCGGCATTGCGACGGTTGACCCGCTGCGCTGCTACCCCACAGGCGATTACGCCTACCCTGTCGTGTACTTCGACCGTCAGGGGCGCGCGCACAAACTGCACCACACGCGCGTGCTGCGCCTTTATGATGCGCCTGAGACGGATGAGGTCCTCGCGGGTTGGGGCGACTGTGCGCTCGCGCGGGCGATCGCGATCGTGCACCAACAGCTGTTGATGAACCGCTACATCGAGCAGGCGCTTGATGACAACCCCCCGCCTGGCATCCTGGTGGCGAGCAACCTCTCGCAGTCGCAGCTCGACCAGGCGATCGCCAATTACGCCCAGCAGCGTGAAACCGACAGCCGCGGTCTGTGGGGGAGGACGTTGTGGCTGCTCGGCCTTGACGCAAGCCAACGCGCGCAAATTGAGACCGTCACCTTTTCTCAGCCGCCTGAGAAATTCGACTACAGCGCGTACACGAACCTGCACGTCGACGCGCTCGCGCTCGCGCTCGGCGTTGACAGGCAAGAACTGTGGCAGCTCACCTCTGGCAGCTTGGGCTCTGGCGCGCAGTCGGAGATTTTGAACCTCAAGTCGCGCGGCAAGACGATTGGCTACCTGATCGCCGAGATCGAGCGCACCATCAACCTCCTGCTTCCCCCCAGCGCCGAGTTCGCGTTTGAGTACCGGGATGAAAGCGAGATCCAGCAGCAGGCGATGAGCGCTCAGGCCTGGGCGAACGCGGTCGGCGCGATGACCTCGTTAACATCCGATGAGCAGCGCGTCATCCTCGCCGAGAACGTGCCAGGCGTGCGCGACGCGCTAAGTGATGACCAAGGCCGTGTGCAGAGCGCGTCGGTCACTGATCTTGTGACAACAGATGACATCGTTGTGGACGACGTCAAGCAGCGCGACTCATTTAAGCCCAATCAGGCGATGCGCGAGGAGGCCGAGCGCGGCCTGCGCTGGCGGCGCGAATATGGCCGCGGCGGCACGTTGGTCGGCGTGGCGCGGGCGCGCGACATCGCGAACGGCAAAAACCTCTCACTAGAGACCGTGAGGCGCATGGCGTCGTATTTTGCGCGCCATGAGGTCGACCGCGAGGCGCAGGGCTGGCGGCCTGGTGAGCAGGGCTACCCCAGCGCGGGGCGCATCGCCTGGGCGCTTTGGGGCGGTGATCCAGGGCGCGACTGGGCGAACGCGATCCTCGCGCGCGTCGATGGTGAGGAGAAGAGCGCCTCTAGCGGCATGACGCTGGAGGGGCTGCTCGCGCCGCCGCGCATCCTCCACAAACGCGACGTGCTCGCGCGCGGCTACCGCCACAAGAGCGCCGAGTACGCTGATCAGGCCTACGCGCGCCTGGAGCGCTCCTTTTTGCAGTCGTTTCAGGGCGCGATCATGCGCGTGCTGGGGCTCTCTGAGCAGGGCTTGAGCGACATGCTGCGGGAGCGCCTCGCGACGATGATCCTGCGGCAAGTGCTGGAGCGGCACGGGCGATCGGCGTATCGGATTGGCCTGAGCGCGGGTGGTCGCCGCGAGCTCAACAAAGAGGACGAGCGTATGATTGACCGCATCACGAGCTCCCAAATGGGTCATATTGGTAGCTTCGCGCATTATCTGGCCAACATCGGTGAAGTCAACCCAGAACAGCTCCCCTTCGACATCGCCTACCGCGCGGCGCTCTGGACGCGCTCGCTCATTCGCTACTTCCGCGCGGGGCTGGCTGCGAGCGAGGTCGACCCGCACTACATCTGGAAGCTGGGCGACGCGCGGGAGCACTGCAAGGATTGTGTCAAATTGCACAACCAGATACATCCTTACAGCGAATGGGAACGCCGTGGGCTGCTGCCCAAGTCGGACAGCCTCACCTGCGGTGGGTGGTGCAAATGTCGGCTAGAGTGGACAGATCAGCCCGAACGGGGCAACTTTCTCGACTAGAGGTGTATTATGCGCATGATGCTCATCCTCACCACGAACGCCTACGTCGACCGCGAGGGGGAGGCGATCTCCCACAAGGCGCTGCAGGCTTGGGCGGCGCGCCAGTGGCAGGGCGATCGGTTCATCGGCGCTTGCCCCTTGCTGTTTTGGCACGACTGGCGCTTGAAGATGGGCGAGATCGTGTACAGCGACCTGGTGGGGACGTTTTTGGTCGAGCTGGCGCGTGAGGACGACACGCCCACCGCGCGCGCCTTGTGGGACGCGGTCGAGCGGCAAAAACATGGCGCGGCCTCGCACGGCTTCGCCTGGACGCGGCGCCACTTGCGCTACGATCGAAATGCGGGTAGAGTGATTAGGGTGTATCGCGACCTGGAAAAGGTCGAGACGAGTTGGTTACCGCGGAGCGCGGCGGCAAACGCGCTCACCTATGCGAGGGTAATACACGTGAAACGAGAGGCATTTGACAAGGCGCTGGGCATCGAGGGGGCAGCTGCCCTCATTGAGCAAGAGTTAGACGAAATCGTGGAGGAGCTAGAGAAGATGGGCATCGAGAAGAAGAAGTGGACGAAGCGCGACGAGGCGCTGGCGCGTCTCAGGCGCGCCCTCAAGCAGCTCGACGAGGAAGACGTCGAGCGCGTCGAGGAGGCGGCAGCCGACGCCGCTGCGGAAGCGGTCGAGGGAGCGGTAGGCAGCATCGACGAGGTGATCGCGATGCTGGAGGCGATGGCTGAAACCCTCGCGCGGCTGGATGCGATGGTGAGCGCCCTCGTTGAGGAGCGCGCGATGCGCCTAGAGCGCGAGGAAGAAGAGGCCGAGAAAGCGCGCCGCCCACGCCTGGCACGGCGCGCGACCCAAGCGGACGAGAGCGTCGTCGAGATCGACGTGCACGACCCCAACCTCCCCGTGGGCTTGAAACAGTTCGCGCGCCCTGGGGCGAAGCGCTTGTTTGGGCGCTAGGAGGTTAAACATGAGACGGTATCGCGTAAACGGCGTGACGTTCACCGAGAAGCAGCTGGAGAGTCTGATGAAGCTCGGCGCGCTGAGGATCGATGGGCTCACGCTCAAGAACACGCCCGCGAGCACGTCGCTCGCGAACACGCAGACCTTGCACGGCCCGAACGCGGGGGGCACGTCGACCACCCAGGGCGGGTTGTTTGCCGATGGGCGGGTGCGGCCAGAGCGCTTCAGCGCGCTGCCTCAGCCCCGCTCCTTCGTCGATCAGCTCGACGTCGTGGGCTCGCAAATGGCCAATGAAATCGTTGAGATCCTCACAGGCCAACAGGCGGATCAAGGCAGCGACGCGAACGGCTTCTGCGGCGACCCGCCCATGGCGGGGCTGTTGAAAGCCATGCGCGTCACACGCACGTATGGCGATTGGTACATGAAAACGCAGTTAAACGCCGTGCCCACCATGGGCCAGCGCTTGAACTACGCCGACGTGCCCGCTGTCATCCTGAACGCCGCCTCGGCCTCGCGCCTGATGCCGCAAGAGCTCCAAACCCTCGACACGAACGACCCGCTCGCCTACGAGCTCTACAAGCTCGCCACCTCGTTTCGCCGCAGCGCCGAGCGGGTGCTCTGGCAGGGCGTCGCGGGTCAAAACGCAACCCAGGGCGACGGCTGGTTCAACGAGCCCGAAGGCTTCGCCGCGATGGTTAAGACAGGCTACACGGACAGCGTCACAGGGCAGCTCGCGCCCGCGGCCGACTCGATTGTCACCGACTGGGCGAGCGCGGACATCGGCGCGACGGTCGGGGGCTTGACGATCGTGGAGGCGATCCACGACCTCTACTACGCCGCGACTGACCGCGCCTCGCAGGTGGGCATGCAGCCTGAGTTCGCGTTCGTGATGCGCCAGGAGTTGTTTCGCCGCCTGACCGACGTCTACGCCTGCAGCTACGCGCTGACGCGCTGCGGCGACGGCACGGCGGGCAGCCCGGTGAACCGCGACGGCGTGGCCGTGCAGCAGTTGAGAAGCGAGATGGCGAGCGGGCGCTACCTGTTGGTCGACGGCGTGCCCGTGCCCGTGATCGTATCCGAGGGGCTGCCCATCGCGCGGCTGCAGGTCGGGGTGCTTCGGAGTGATCTGTTTTTAATGCCGCTGCGCGACGCAGGTAGGCCGCTGACGTATCTGCAATACGCGCAGCTCGACAGCGCCGAGGCGCTCAATTACGCGCGCTTCGTGAGCGAAAAGGTGGCGTTCCTGAACGGCGGCATGTACGTGTTGGGCGAGCGCTCGACGGGCTTGTGCTTCGAGTATCTGATGGCCGCGCGCATGCGCCCGATGCTGGAAACGCCCTTCCTAGCAGGAAGAATCGACAACATACGCTTCAGCTACACCGCCGCCACGCGCGTCGCTGACCCAGGCGTGACGTATCTCTACGCCGACGGTGGGCGCACCTACACCAACAACGTCTAGCGCGTAGGGCGTGTATGACCCGATCAATCGTCACCGTCATCACGCCCTGTGCGCCTCATCACTTAAAGCACCTTGCGCGCGCGCGCCGCAGCGTTCGCGCGCAAACCGTTCCCTGTGAACACCTTATCCGCGTGGACGAAGCGGGCGTCGGGCCAGCGCGGCTGCGGCGCGAGATGACGCGCGCGGCGCAGACGCCCTTCGTCGTCTACCTCGACGCGGACGACGAGCTGGAGCCCACCTTTGTCGAGCGCACGCTGCCCTATGTCAGCGCGTCGCGCTACGTCTACACGTCCTGGTACGCCGCCACCCGCTGGCGCGTCGTCCACCCGCCCGACCCCTGCGGCATTTGGCGCAACGGCTCGTATCACCTCGTGACGACGCTGCTGACGCGCGAGATGGCGTTATTGGGCGAGTGGGACGAGGCGCTTGTAGCGTGCGAGGACGTGAACTTCTATTTGAGCTTACACGCGCTCGGCTTCTGCGGCGTGCGCGTCGCGGAGCCCCTTCTAACGTACCACGCAGGGGGCGGACGGAGCGCGGCGCTTTACAACACGCCTGAAGAGCGAGAGATTTTGGCAAAGATACACCAGCGCTACGGGAGGGTGAACATGGCTTGTTGTGGCTCATCGGCTGAAGCGCCCACGCAGCCCCAAGGGGAGAAGCGCGAGGGCGACGTGCTCGCCCGCGCTTCGTGGGCGGGCAACCGCGTCTACATCGGGCGCGTCTCAAAACGCAACTACGGCTACGTCGGCAACCAGCAGCTGCTGTGGGTCGACGAGCGCGACTTAATCGACCGCGCCCTCGTGCGCGCTTCACGCGAGCTGGTGGTGGCGCGCGCCGAGACGATGGCCGACCTGGCCGCGCGCCTGTTTCAACCGCCTGCGCCGAACGCGGGCGTCGTCGGGCGCGACCAAACGCGCGCGTGGGTGGTGAAGCGGCTGAAACACAAACTGCCCGCGCGGCCGCTGCTGAGCATCGTCACGGGCACGTACAACCGCCTGGCGCTCTTAGAGCGCATGGTCGAGAGCGTGCGCGCACAGCCGCTGCCCCGCTACGAGATCGTGGTTGTGGACGGCGGCAGCACAGACGGCACGCTCGCCTGGGCGCACACGCAAAGCGACGTGCGCGTCATCGAGCAGGGGAAGCTCTTGGGCGCAATTGAGGCGTTCAACGAAGGCGCGCGGCAGGCGCAGGGCGACTACGTCTTGCTCGCGAACGACGACGTCGAGTTCGCGCCTTTTTCGATCGTGCGCGCCCTCACCCACCTCATGGACACGCCAGAGGCCGCGGCGGTGAACTTCCAAGACGGGCGCGATGAGGGCATCCTCGTGCGCACGCCTGAGGGCGTGAAGCAGCTGCCTTACGCGCGCGTGGCGCTTGTGCGCAAGGCGCTGGGCGATCAAGTGGGCTGGTGGGGGGAGCGCGGCTACACGTATGGTGGGGACGCGCTTATGAGCGCGCGCCTCTACGAGCGCGGCTACCGCATCGACGAAGCAGAGGGCGTCTACGTGATCGACCACCGTCACGAGGACGAACTGCGCGATCACAACCTCGCGCGCGAGCAGCGCACGCGCAACCCCTACCGCGAGGTCTACAACCAACCGCCCGTCATGGGCGCGCCGAACGCCGTGCCCGACGAGCCCGTGCTGCGCGTGCTCTACGCGCCGATTCTGAGTGAGGACGAACGCGCCCATAAACGTGGCCTGCGCGACGCGCTCGCCAAACGCGCCTGGGTGATCGAGCACGATTACCTGCGCGCGGGCTATGACTTAAGCGCGATCGCGCGCCACTTTCGCCCGCACCTCGTGCTCACGCAGTGCCACGACGTGCTGCTTGATCTCTCGTGGTTTCGGGAGCACACGAGTGCGTTATTGGTGAACTGGAACGGCGACGTGCACGAGCGCCACCTGACGAGCGACGCCGCGCTCTCTTGGGCGCGCGGGCTCGACCTCGCCTTGAGCGTCAACGCGAGCGCGGTCGAAGCCATGCGCGCCGAGGGGGTAAAGGCGCACTACTGGCAAGTCGCCGCTGAGCCCTATGATGCGCCGCGTTTGGGACGTTTCGACGTGCTGTTTGTGGGCAACTGCTACTCGCAAGCGCGGCGCGAGCTGGAGCGCGTCTTGCGCGCGCTGCCCTACGACGTGCGCATCGTTGGCCGCGGTTGGGCGCACGCCGACGACGACACGAACGGCGACTTCGCGCGAAGCGCGGCGTGGATCAAAAGCGCGCGGATCGTCATTGGCGACAACCAATACCCGAACGCGCGCGGCTTTGTCTCGAACCGCCTGTTTGAGACCCTCGCGCGGGGCGCGTTTCTGCTCCACCAGCGCGTCGAGGGGCTTGAAGAGCTGCTGGGCTTGAGAGACGGCGTCCACTACGTCGCCTGGGACACGCTCGATGAACTTCCTGCCCTCGTTGAGAGATGGCTAAAGAACGAACGCGGCCGAGAGCGCGTTCAGGCGAACGCGCGCACGTGGGCGCGCAGGCACACCTTTGACGCGCGCGTCGACGAACTCGCGCGGCTACTAGAGGAGGAACCATGATCGAAGAACTTGTCGTGTGGGCGCTCGCGACGTGGCGCATGGCGTATCTGGCAGCACGTGAGCGCGGGCCGTGGGGGCTCGTCGAGCGTGTGCGCGAGCGCCTGGGCGGGGCGCTCGCGTGTCTCTACTGCGCGAGCGTCTGGGCGGCGCTGCTCGTCTGGGCGCTCTGGCGCGTCGAGGCGGGGCGCGCGATCGTGACGGTGCTTGCGATCAGCGCGCTCGCCTTGCTGTTGCATCGCTACACAGGAGGCGATCACGTATGATTGTTTGCGCACAAAGTGGCATGAAAACGCGCCAAAAGCTCCACCGCTACACAGGGGGGATCACGTATGATTGAGCTGAACATACGCCTAGAGGGCGAGCTGCCCGTGGCGAAACTCCGGGGCGCCGATGAGGCCGCGTTTCGCTTTGTAAGGGGCGAGCTGCTGGGGCGCGTGCGCAAGCGCGCGCTGCGTGAGCTTCGCCGCGCGCCTCGCCCCAACAGCGCGGCTGACTACCCGCTCACATGGCGCAGCGAGCGGCAGCGGCGCTACGTGATGGCGAAATTGCGGCGCGAGGACAACTTGCCCTATCAGCGCACGGGGCGCCTCACGCGCTCGTGGATAGTAATCGCTAAACGCGAGCCGCGCGCGAGCGTGCTCGAAGTCAAACACCCTGGGCGGGTGGTCGACTTCGTGATGGGGCGCGCGCCTTATCGGCAACCCATGTTTCCCCGCTGGCAGACCTATCAGGACATCCTAGAGCGCGAGGCGGTTCGCGTGGAGCGCGACGTGCGCGCGTGGTGGGGAGGGTATCTGCGGTGATCACGTTTTACGCGACGCTCGCGGACGCGCGGCTGGCAGCGCGCGCGACGACGACGAGCGACGACGACATTTTGATAAGGAACCTGCGCGCGGTCTCCCAGCGCGTGGATCTGCTGATGGGCAAGCCCTCGTTCTTCGCGCCCGTGTTTGCGACGCGCCGATACGCGATCTCACCTTTGCGCCTGAGCAGCCTCAAGAACACGCTGATCTTGCCTGACCACGTGTTAGAGCTGGTTGAGGTCAAGGTAGACGACGAGGACATCACGGGCGATGTGTCGCTCTACAGCGACGCACCATCAAACGAGCTCAAGCTCGACAAATCGCGCGCGTGGCGCGAGCTACTGGGCGATGAATATCCCATGTTTTGCGAAATCCGCGCGTGGTTTGGCTACGTGAGCGACTACCCGCGGGCGTGGGAGACGATCGACACGTTGAATGTGGCGCTCAGCGCGACGACGACGGTGTTCGCGATCGCGGAAGCCGCAACGGTGAACCCGCGCACGCAGGTCGCGAACGTTTCCCCCGGCGCGCTGCTGCGCGTCGATGATGAGTGCATGCACGTCGTGAGCGTGACGGGCGCGAGCGTGCGCGTGCTAAGGGGCGTGAACGGCACGACGGCGGCGCCCCACGCGATCGGCGCGTCCATCAAGTTATTTCACCCCGACTTCGTCTTGCGTGACGTCGTCGCGCGGCAGGCGGCGTTTAAATACGCGCGAAGGGGCGCGTATGAGAACGCGCAGATCACCGACCTCACGACCACGCAGTACCCGCCGGATTTGTTACAAGAACTACGAGGAGTGTTGAGCGCCTATGCCTACCGTTAACGTGCCGAACTTGATTTATCGCATCCAACAGATCGCCGCCGACGCGGTCGAGGAGGTAACCACGACGTGCGCGATCGCGAACTTCCTCGACACGAGCCCCCACCTGCCCTGTGTAACTGTGCGCTTGGATGGCGTGGACTATGGCGACTACAGCGACGCGCGCGCGAGCGAGGAGGTGCGAAGCGACGTCTACACCTTCATTGTGCGCGTCGTCGTCGCGCCGCGCACGAGCGACTACGACGGGCGGGGTGAGACGCGCCTGTATCAGATCATGAACGCCGTGCGCGAGCGCTTTAGCGCGAACGAGTGGCTGATGCCGACTGACGTCGATGAGCCGCCCACCAACTTGCGCCACGCGCTGCTGACCAGCAGCACGGGTCTACGCCTATTTACACAGACGGGCACGGACGCGGAGCTCGTGGGGGTCGAGTTTACGCTGGTGTGCACGTTCGATTACTACGAAAATTAAGCGCGCACAGTCGCGCGTTGCGTGATAAGCTGATGTAAACGACAAGTCAACAAGGAGAGAAAACATGTCAACACGGTTAATCAGCGCGGGCGTCCAACAGGCCTGGCTCGCCTTCGTCGGGAACGACAAGAACATGATCACAGGCGCCTCGGCGAGCGCCCCCGCCCCAGGCGCAGCGGTCTCGCACGCTTTACCCTTGCGGGGCGTGCAGACCGTGCCCACTGGGCTGCCTGAAAGTGACGTGGTCGCGGTCTTGGGGGACGATCGCGTGCTAGGGTCATTTGACTTCGAGAGCGAGACGCCCACGTCGTTCGTGATCAACACGGGCGAGGTGGATTTAGAGCGCGTCGCGCAGCTCCAGGGCACGCTGGTTGAGACGATTGGCGAGATCGAGCTAGGGCTGCTTCGCCCTAGCGACGCGCAGCTGCCTGACGTGTGCCTGGTGGTCAACGCGCGCGCGAAACGGACAGGCGAGGGCGGCGCGTCGGGCTGGCAGGTCTACATCTACCCGCGCCTGACGCTGCGGCCGCTGGGGCGCGAGACGTTTGCGGGGCGCGAGGCGGCGACCTACCGCTACCAGGCGAGCGTGCAGACGGTCGAGAACAAGCCCTGGGGCACGACGTTCACGACGGCCGCCAACGGCGCGACCAGCGCGGACGTTATCGAGCTCTCGACGTTGTATCCGATTGCCATGTTCGCCTTCACCGGGAACGGCACGGTCACGACGTTTACGGGTCTAGAGCGCACGCCTGCGGGCGCCGCACACGCGATCTACGCGCTCAACGCCGTGCAGCAGACGTCGGGTTACTCGTTCAACGCGGCGAACAAGACGTTCTCAACGACGACCGCGCCCGCCAACAACGCGAAGGGAGTCGTGTTCTATGGATACAAGTAACCTCGCGATGTTTAAACCCACCGTGCGCTCGCGGATCCACTACCAGGCGATCATGCGCAAGTTGGAGGGTGTCATCAGCAGCGACGCGCTGTTGGCTGACCTCGCTTCGCAGTACGCCTTGCTCGTCTCGTGTTCGCGCTTCGAGGGCGAACCCGCCAGTTGGTGGGTGACGGGCAAAGAGGATAAGGAGGTCGTTGAGCGCGCGTTTGAGGCGTTTTGCGACCTGCCTGCCTCGGTGTATGATGAGCTCGTCAAATTGTTCTCGCTCGTCAACCAAGAGCACGACGCTGCGTTATCACCCACCCCTTTTTTGAAGACGAAGCGGGACGCGAACGACGCGCCTTGATGCAAGAGGAGGTCGACGCCTACATGCGCGCGCTCGTCCACCCGCCTGTGCCGACCCTTGACGACGAAGAAGCCGACTTCGGCTTACGTTATCCTTTTGAGGTCGTCCGGCTGTGTTGGTGGGCGTGGCGCGAGCACGGCGTGCTGCCAGAGGCGGGTGGGCTGCTCGATCAGGATTGGTGGCTCATGAACGACATCTTCACGTTAAACGCGCGTTACAACCTCTGGGAGGCACGGCGTGAGCGACAATGACGTGCGCTTAAGGGTACGCGTTGAGACCCAGGGCAGCGCGCAGCGCACAGCGAGCGAATTAGAGCGCATCAACCAAGCGATGCTAGAAACCTCACAGGCCGCCCAAAACGTGCGCCGCGAGGCCGACCAGGCCGCGCAGTCCCTGCGCGACGCGGCGAGCGCGCAGGGCGAATTAGAGCGCGCCCAGCGCCAGGCGCAGGCGCAAAAGACGTTAGAGTCGCTCAAGCGCGACCCGTTCGGCGCGCTCGGCGACCTGGTGGCGAAAGTGCCTGTGCTCAAAGACTTCGCGCCCCTGGTGAACATCCTCACCGTCGCGAAGGAGTTCCAAGACCTGTTCGTGCAAATTCGTGACACGACGACCGTTCTACAAAACCTGGGCGGGGCGATTCGCGCGTTAACGGCTGCGGCGGGGCTAGCCGCGGTGACGGTTGGGCTGCTCGTGTTTGCGTACTATCAAGTGACGCAGGCCGCGCGCGATCAGGCGCAGGCGTTTAATGAGCTTCTTGACGCTTATAGAAGCGTGCTCGACGAGATCGCGGGCGGCGCGACGAGGCAGGATATTGAAGCGACGATCGAGAAACTGCGCTTTCGGCGCGAATTAGAGCAGGCCTTCCTCGACGAGCAGGTACAGGCCTATGAAACCTTCTTCAACGACATCCGCACGGCGTTTGAAGAGCGCTTAGGCGTTATCGGCACCCTGATCGCAAAGGTGCTCGACCCCTTCATCCGCCTCTTCGACGCCCGCGAAGAGGCGCTTGCGAGCCAAATCGACAAGTCGCGCCAGAAGATCGAGCAGCTTGAGGCGCAGGAGCGCGCCTACACGCGCGCGCTTGAGAAAGGCCTCACGCAAAGAAACGACGCGCGCAAGGCGGAAGAGGCGCTAGCGCAAGCGCAAGAGAACCTCGCGAGCAGCGCTGGCCCTGCGTCAAGCGCGCTTGAGCGCCAGAGCGAAGCGCTGCGCGCTGCCGAGCAGGCCCAGCGCGAGGCGGAGGCGCGTGCCCAGCGCGCGGCTCAAGCGCAGCAGCGCTACGCCGAGAGCGTCGCGCAGGCCGCGAACGCCTACGCGGACGCCACGGCGCAGGCGCGGCGCAACCTCGCGCAGGCGCGCCAAGACGCGCGCACGAGCCTTGCGCGTGATCTAGCTGATCAGGCGATTAAACTGCAAGAGGACATCGCAAACGCGCGCACCAGGGCGCTCGACCAAGAAGCCCAAGCGCTGCGCGCGCAGCAGGATCGCATCGCCGCCCTTCGCCGCCGAGCCCAGCAGCAGGAAGAAGACGCGATCCGCGCGCGCGACTTCCTCGCGCTCGACCGCCTCGCGCGCGAGACGCAGCGCGAGCTCGACGAGGAAGGCGAACGCGCCAGCCAAGAGCGCCGAGAGCGCCAGATCGCCTACGACCAACAATTGCGCGATTTGCAGATCGCCGCCCAGCGCGAGCGCCAGGCGCGCCAGATCGCGTACCAAAGGCAGTTACAAGACGCGCTCACGAACTACCAGCGCGAATTACAGCAAGCCGCCATCGCGCGCGCGCAGGCGCTTCGAAACGCGCAGGAAGCGCTCAGGCGCGAACTAGAGTTAAACGCGCAGTTCTACGCCCAGCGCGAGGCGCTCGCGCGCGCCTCAATAAGTGGGGGCAGCCCCCAAACGGGCGCGAGCCCCAGCCCCTTCGCGGTGGGCGGCGGGGGCGCGCGGATGGGCTCGCGGACGTTTGTCAACAACTTCAACATCTCAGGCGCGAACGACGCGCGCGGCGTGCAGCTCGCGATTGAGCGCGCGCTGGGGAACCTAGGAGTCGCGCGATGAGCCAGGAGTACGCGCTAGCAGCAGGCCACAACAACGTCATAGGGCTGATCACGTTGAGCAAGACCAACGTGGGCGGCAGGCCCATCTTCGTGCGCGGTGTGGGAGGCTATCGGCCGGGCGAGCTCGTCGTCAATTTGGCAGGCGGGCTCGCGCCTCTGGGGTTCGCGAGCGAGACGTGGCTGGTCAGCGTGCTGCTCTACGCGCAGTACGAGTGGCTGCGCGCCACGTTCTGCGCGGGCGGCTACAGCGGGCGCGTGACGGTGCGGACGCGCACGGACGGGCTCGCTTACGCGAACTATAACGCCACGTTGCACGTGCCCGCCTCAGGCGAGCTTGCGCGTGTGCTGGGGCGCTACGAGAACGTCGAGTTGAGGCTGCTGGAGATGGTGGCGCTATGAGCTTTCTGAACGCCCTCACGAACGCCCAGCGCGCGACCCTGCGCGAGCCCTATAGCAGCAAGGTGTACCTCGCGCTCTGCCCGTGTCAGGTTGTGTTTCGCGCACAGGTCAACCAGACGACGTTTGGCAAGTCGTTTGCGAGCGTGAACTACCACAACGTCACACTGGGCAGCGCGTCCGCCGTGCGCGTCGGGCAGACGGTGTACATCGGCGTTGGCACAGAGATCGAGGACGCCGTTTTCGTCGGGCGCGTGCGCAAGGCGCCGACGTCAACGACGCTGTTCATCAACGAGACGAGCGCCGCGCTCGCGAATGCCATGACGATCACCGTCATCGACGAGTACCGCGTCTGGGAGAGGCTCCAGCGCGCCACGAGCGCGAACGCGCGCTTCAAAGATTGGGATCAACCGTTTCAGCAGATTGCGCCGACGATTCGTGGCCTCCAGTCGAGCTACGTGCTCGCCACGACGTCGAGCAGCGCGCAGCTCGCGCTCAGCCCCCAAGCCGACACGCACGTGCCCAACGCGACGATTGCGAGCTGGCAGTGGGAGGTCGCGGATGGCAGCTTCATCGTCGGGAACGCGAGCAGCCAAAACGTGACCGTCAGCTTCCCTCAGGGGCATAGATGGGTGCGGCTGACCGTGACCGACTCCGGCGGGCGCTCGACGTTTTTTGCGTTTGAGGTTTACGTCGGCGATCCCGACACGGCCAGCTGGTGTGAGCGCGGCGTGCGGGGCGTGAGCGTGAGCGCCGACTTGGATGAGGGCTACCGCGCGTCGATCGAGCTTGTGCGTGAGCGTGAGATCATCAAAGGCCAACGCGCGACGTTGTTTACAGTCGAGCGGCGCGGGAGCGCAACGAGTGCGCTCTACACGAATATCAACATCGTCGGGTATCTGCGCGACGAGCGCCAGAGCGCGTCACCTGACGCCACGCACAGCGTGATGAGAAGCGCGTCGTTTGCGCTCGAAGGGTTTGGCGCGGTTTTGGGACGCTTGACGCTCCCAGGGCTCTCGATCCTCGACACGCAAACGCCCACCCAGTGGGGCGAGGTGAAGCTCCCCACGCCCAAGCGCGCAGTGGCGTATGCGCTCTTGTACCACACAACGCTCGCGAACCTCGCTTCTATCGAGTTTGGTGCGAACGACGACGATTACATCCTGCCTGACCTCTCGATCGAGGCCGAGGCCGCGCTCGACGCGCTCAAAGGCATCTACGCGCAGATCCAGGGCGGGCTCTCGTGGGCGTCGTGGGGCGCGATACGCTTCTCGCGCCACGCTGCAACCCGCACGACGAGCGAGCGCAGCGCGCTTGTCACCGTCGCAACGCTGCAAAGCGAGGACGTGCTCGACGCGCAAATTGAGCGCGCGCTAGAGGCGCGCGTCGGGCAGATGCTCGCGGGCTTTGGCGTGTACGACACGTCTCAAGGCGTCGTGCGCGTCATCACGGGCAAGGCGCCAGCCGAAGCGTCGCTTACTGGCTATGAGGCGCAGACGCTGAACGCGCAAATCCTGCGCGCGAACCAGTCGATTGCGAACGCGCGCGCGGAGGCAGGCAGGCGCGTGGCGGACGCGCTCGCGCTCGCGAACCTCGACACACGCGCAATTCTCACATTGCGCGATGGCTGGTGGTGGGCGACACCCCAGCTCGACGCCTGGTGGAAGCTCGACATAGGCGATCGCGCGTCGCTCGTCTTTGCGCTGCTTCCCTCGTGGCGGTGGTTGTTAGAGAGCGTTGAATACGCGATCAACAACGAAACCGGGCGGCGCGAGGTGCGCGTGGGGCTTGCGCGCGAGACGCAGGGCGGCTCGTCGCAGAGCGTCACGGCGCTTGTGCCCCAGGTGGGCGAGCTCGTGAACCCCGCCCTGCCCAGCGCGCCTGACTACTTGTTCATACCGCCTAACCCATTGATCAACTACCCCACCAACGCGCCCACGAAGCGATCGCGGCAGGCGATTCTGCCCAGCGACATTGGCCTTACGCTCCCAATTGACCCCAACGCCTACGAGCGCTTGCGCGACCCAGGCTGCCGCTCCTACACGATCCTCGCGAACAACACCGCCTCGGTCAGCAGCGGCTTTGTGCTGCAGTCGGGTGAAGTGTACACGATCGTCGTGCGCGGGCGCGGCGTCGTAGGCGAGGTGTCGGGCACGTGGGAGCAGGAGTTTGACTTCACGACGAGCCAACACGGCTGGATCGTCGTGACCAGCGTCTGTGGTCCAGGACAAGAGCAAGGCGAGTGGGTAGCAGGTGGGGGCTGGAAAGCGCGCACGTACAAGCGCCCCAACCTGTGCGTCTTTGACCGCACGAGCCTCGGCATCACGCGCCTCACGACGACGACCTCGACGATCACGCGCGTCGAGATCGACTACCAAAGCGCGGTAAACGTTAGCGACCAGTTTTTGCGTCTGTATGCGACGACGTCAACGACGGGCGACGACGAGCCCAACATCGTGCCGCCCTCGACCGTCTTCAGCGAGTACAACCCACCCTCAAACTCAGGCACGTACATCTGGGAGGGCAGCAAGGCGATGACGGTTCCAGGCCTGCGCCTGCGCTGGACAACGCGCAGCTTTGGCGCGGGCGGGGGCGTCACGATCTCGCGCATCAAATTCGAGGGCACGGGCGTGAACCCGTTCACGGGTGCGGGCAAACCATTCCACGCGGATGCGTTTTATTACAACATCGACACTGATCCCGCCACCCCATGGGCGAACGCGGGGGGTTTCTACATCAATAGCACACCCGCGCTTCCAACGCCCCCTGAGCCCTACAACGAAAACGGCGAATATGTGTTTACGCGCCTAGGCGCGGGCGCGATCGTGACGTTTAAATACAACCTACCCAGCTTTGTGTTCAACCGCAAGCCCGTGCCCTTCTTCATCACCGTGTGTGGGCCAGGAGCGGGGATATGAGTATGTTGGATCGTCGACTCAACCGCCTGCGGCGCGGCGTGCGCGCGCGCTTAGAGACGTGGTTTGCGGTCTTGGGCGACGACGTCGGGCGCGTCGACGTCGAGGGCACGCGCGACAAGGTCTATGTGCGCTTGGTGGAGGGCACGGACGGGAACGGCAACGCGCGTTTATCAGCACCTGTCGTGGTAAACGCGGGCGTGTCGGGCTCGTACTTGTGCGCGTGGGGCTTAGGCGTGCGCGTCGGCTACGACGACTACGGCGAGCTCGAAGTGAAGCGCAGCGACGCGCGCGATTTGCGCCAGCGCGAGATCAGCCCGCGCGTCTTGAACCACGCACGCCCTGACAACCAATTCGTGTCGCTTTCACAGTTATCACTGTTTGCGAGCTACCCCGTGGGCACGCGCGACGAGCCCTCATCGCGCGTGACGACGTATCCGCTGCTCTACCTCACCCACGAGGGCTTCACGTTTTGGCGGGGGAGCGAATTACAGGCGGACAAGCTCGACCTCGCGCCCTTGATACCCGCCGTGGGGCAGCACCGCCTGGCGTGCGTGTTTCTCTCCTCGTACACGAACACGCTTCACGTCTACGCCTCCACCCCCAAGCCGCTCGCGAGCGCGATCACGATTGACGATTTGAACGAGTGCTGGGCGCAAGCGCGCGACGACGAGCTGCCATCGGGCTCGTTTGTGCTGGTGGGGGGCGAGGACGTGACGAGCAAAAGCCTCGCGTTCGACGCGCGCCAGCTGATCAACGTGCCCACGCCTGTCGGGTATTCCAACCCGCTCGCCAACAACACGCTCATCTGGCAAGGGCGCGTGCTGCGCGCGCTCGACGTGTACCAAATAAATGCGCTGCTGGTGGTGGATGGGCTGCTCGTCGTCGAGTCAAGCGCGCCCGCCTCGGCGCTCACGGTGCGCGAGACGGACAACGACCCCAACGTGTTGGGTGTGAGCGAGCTCGTCTTCCCCAACGCCTCGCTCAGCGACCTGGGCGGGGGCGTCGTTGAGGTCAGCTTCCCCGCGTCCTCATCGCTCGTCGTCGAAGAGCAGGATGGCAGCCCAAGCGTCTCAGGCGTCACCAAACTGAAATTCGACAACGCCACCGTCACCGATGAAGGGTCAGGTGTTGTTTCAATTACCAACCCGCCCCTGCGCGTAAGAGAGCTCGACAACAATCCCAACGTCTCGCCCGTGCGCGAGATCGTCGTGCCCAACAACAGCCTCACCGACTTGGGGTCGGGCGCGGTGCAGCTTGACTTCCCCAGCAGCAGCAGCGCGCTGACGGTGCGCGAGATCGACCTCGTGCCAAGCGTCGCGAACGTGAACACGATCGAATTTACCGACACGATCGTCACCGATATGGGGTCGGGTGTCGTGCGGGTCGACGCCGCGCCCGCGGCGTCGCGCTACGTGACGTACCAAAGCGACGCGAATTTAACGAACGCCGTCGTCGTGCCCGCCTGGGCAGACCACCCCGACCGCGCCGACAACGCGCCCGCGAACGCGACGTTTCAGCAGCACTTTGACAGCGCCTCCTCAAGCATTACGTGGCTGGGCAGCCTCGCGCCCGCGGGCTGGGACGAGAACACCACCCACAAGTCGCACCTCTACATCGCCAACAGCGGCGGCGAGCGCTATGGCTACTGGTCGTGGGCGCCCGCGGGGGACTTTGACGCGCGCTGCAAGCTCATGCACGGCAGAAATGCTGACGTCACGGGCGACGTGCGCTTTTCGCTGCGCAGCGCCGACAACGCGCGCGAGGTCGCGTGGCGCTCTGCTGTGGGCAGCGTCAGCGCCGCGACGCGCGTGGGGACGACGACGACGCAGGTGGGGGTGATTAACCTGCGCTTCAACTACTTTCGCATCCAGCGCGTGGGGGGCACGATCACGTGGTGGGTCAGTGACGACGGGCGGGCGTGGGTGTTCGCGGCCAGCACGGGGTTTACCATCAGCGTCGCGCGCATCGGGGTAGGCACGAACGGCGCGAACCTCGCGCTCGCGTGCGATTGGATATGGGCAACGGGTTAACCAACGAGGAGATGAACGATGACAGCAGGGATTGAACTCGCGTCCACGACCAGCGCGCCCGCAAGCGCGACGACGGGGCGCGTGCGCGTCTTCTTCGCAGGCGGCGCGCTGGATGCGGTAAACGACGCGGGCAAGCGGATCGGCTTCGAGACGGGCGAACTCGTGACGGCGACGACGACGAACGCGACGACAATCGACCTCTGGACGCGCGTCGTGCCTGCGGGCGGCGCGGTGATGCTGCAGGCGCACGTCTTGGCCGCGCGCGACGACGGCAGCGCTGCCGCGGGTCGGCGCGTGTTTGCGCTGGCGCGGCGCCCCACGTCGGGAAACGCGGTGCTCGTGGGCAGCGACAACACGACGACGACGATCACGGACGCGGTGGGCGTCTCGATCGACGTCGACGTTTCGACCTCGACGAACGCGCTTCGCTTGAGGTGGACAGGGCTCGCGGCGCAGACGTGGGAGGTGAGAACGCGCGTGGTGTTTTGCGTGATGACGTAGTAGACTATTTCGCAGGAGGTGATCGTGGACGTTGAGACGCTGGGCTTTGCGCGCTACATCGTCGACATGGGGGCGGGGTTTACGCTCTCGCTGGCGGCCTTGTTCGCGCTGCTCGTCGCCCTGCGGGCGCGGCGGGGCGACACCGACTTGCAGCGCCGGCTCGTGGATGTGCTGGCAGGGTTTCAGGGCGCAATTGGCGAGCAGACAAACGCGGCGCGCGAGCAATTGAGGGCGATGGAGCGCTTGAACGAGGCGATCGCGAGCGCCTCGCGCGAGACGTCGACCTCGCTGGCGGGGCTCGACGCGAGCGTGCGCGGCGTCGACGTGGACGTGAAGGCGCTCAAAGTGGAGTTAGAGCGCGTCGCGCCCACGATCCAGGCGCGCCTTGACGAGCACCAGCGCGCGCTCTTGGAGCAGCTCGCGCCCATCCCCGCGCGCTTGGATGAGATGTACGTGCTGCTGCGCGACACGTCAGCGAAGATCGACGAACACCACCGCGAGACGAGTGTGCTCGTCGCGACCCAGCAGCGCGTCGCAGGGGAACTCGCGTCGATCCACGCGCTCGTGCGCGAGGTGTTTGATATGTTAAGTGAGTCAACAAACGTGGAGGTGAATGATGGAGACGCTGCAAATCGTGAACGAGATCGTGATCGTGGGGCTGATCCTGCTGCTGAGCGCGGTGAACGTGGTGCTGACGTTTTTGTCGACGCGGATGATCCCGCTCGACAAAGTGCGGGAGCTGATCCAAGCCCTGCGTGAGCCCGTCGCGCGCTCGGCGACGACGCTCGACGACGAGGCGCTCAGGCTCTTCGAGCAGTTTGTCGCCTGGTACGAGGGGCAGCGGGCTGACGAGGGGGTTTGACGCCGCAGCAGCGTCGCCGTCGGCGATCGAGAGGCACAAAAAACGAGAGGTCGCTCTCGACCTCTCGTTGGGCTGGGGCTTAGCGCCCTAGCTGCGGGCGCGGCGGCTGCGGATCGCGCGCTCGGCGTCGATAGTGAGGGGCTCGCCCTCGAAGGGTAGGTGAGCGTACATCGGGATCGGTTCAAAGGGCAGGGGGTTCTCGATGACCACCTCCTGCGCGACGGGCACGACGCCCGACTGCGGCGGGATGACGTAGGCGCTGGCGTCGACGTCATCGAAGGGCAGCGCTGCTGCGGCCTTGGCGGCCTCGCGCTCGGCGGCGCGCTCGGCGGCGATGTCGCGCTGGCGCCCGACGAACGCCCAGATGCCGCCTGAGATGACGGTAACCACCGTGAGAAGAATGACAAACTCGTTCATTGCTGGCCTCCTTTGGTTGTTATCTGCATTATATACTCAACGCCTGCAGGGCTGCAACAGTTTTTATGGCTATTTGAGGATTTTTAATGCAGCTTTAACGTTGAAGGCCTTCAAAGCACCTTAGTGCGTCAGCCCTCAAAAACATAGCCCCAAAACGTGCTGTGAGCGTCGTAGAGGCCTGCTTTTGAGGGCTCAGCTACCCCCCTAGCTGGGACGTCATAAAACGCGCCAAAAAGCCCCTAGCGGCTTAGCAACGCCTCGTCCAAAAACAGGATCGACCACCTAGGCGCGCTTAGGATTACGCCTCGTTGTGTGTCGCCCACCAGCACCAATGTAGAGGGGTGTCGGCCTGTAAGTTGCTCGATGAGCCCGCCCACATTCTCATCGAGCAGCACACCCCAGGGCTTGTGTATAAAGCGCGCTCGCTTCGCGCGCCTCGCGAGGTCGCGCAGCGCGCTGGTGCCCGTCATCTCCCGCGCGTGGATGGTGTAGCGCGTTAAAGGCTTCGCCGCGCGCGCGGGAAAGCGCGTGCTGCCCAGCACGAGTGATTGGCCGTCAAAGCTCATGTTGAGCAAATGCGAGAAGCGCGCCTCCAGCACCTCGCGCGCGTGCGCCTCGCCCACGAGGCAGGCGAAGCGCACAAGCGGGGGCGCGCTCAGGTACAAGCGCAGCTCGTGCGCGTGGGTGCGCTGCTGCGCGGTCGCGACACCCCCCTCGACGCTCAAATGCACGTCACTTGGCAACATGCATACCTCCTTTAGTGGTCACGCTCACTCATCGCCCTCGACGAGATGGTCGACGAGGTAGTCGTCCCGGTACCCAGCCCGATAGCGCTCCACCTCGTCGACGAACGCGGCGATGAGCTCACCCGCGCGCGCGTTGTAGTCGCCGCGCGCGAGCGCCTCCAGCGCCTCGCGCACGACGTCCTCGTCGACGTTGGCCGCGCGCGCGAGCAGGTAAGACGCGCGCTGCATGGGGTCGCGCGCTAATTGCTCATATGCCTCGTCGAGCCTCGCCAGCGTCGTCTCTAGAAACGTCTCAAGCAGCTCGCGCTTTAGGTCACCAAAACGTTTATCGCTCATCGTTTGCCTCCTTTAGCGCTAGACGTGCGAACGCCTCCGCGAGCGCGTTAAGCTGCTCGCTCGTGTAGTCCATCGCGTCCAGCTGCTCCAGCGCGCGCAATACGCACGCGCGCGGGAGAGCAAGGCGGTCGACGAGCATGTCGACGAGGTAGCTGTCGACGCGCGCGCGAGAGCGCGCGAGCTCGCGCTCTAGCGCCATCACGCGCTCCTCGCGCTCGACCAGCTGCCACTGCATGTGGTCGAGCAGGCGAACGAGGTCGTGGTAGAGGCTCATGACGCACCTCGCGAGAGCATGGGCAGCTCAAACGAGATCGACGAACGCCCATCCAGGATCGCTTCTTCAATCTGGTTGAGCGCCAGGGCGTATTCGTAGTTGACGTCACGCGCGCGAAACGCTGCCAGTTTGTCGACGTCCTCAGGGTTAACCGCGCGCGTGCGCAAATACGCATGCCACAATTCTTGCGTGCCCTTCTCGCCAAGCCAGCGACGAATCTCCAACGCGCGCTTGTACATGCGCGCCTCGTCGTTGCGCAAAAACGCGACGAGCCAGTCGAGGCGATAGAACAAAAATGTTGTTTGAGTCATCGTCATGATGCGACCTGGGCGCGCGAGCCCGCCCGCTTCGCTGAGAAGCCTCTCGTCCAGCCTCCTGCCATTTGGGCTTGTCTTGAGTTCGTCCCAGCGAATCGCCTCCTTAAACGCCTTCAGTGCTTCACCCGCCAGTTCCACATGACGCGCGTATTCATGCGCGCAGTCGTAGTCGCTGAAGTCATAGCCGTGCGCGGCAGCAACCGCGCGCACGTCGTCGTGACTGGCGATAACGTCGACAAAATCGTCGCCCCTGTCAACGCCCTCACGCTCGCGCGCCTCGGCCTCGGCCTCACCCGTCTCACCCTCGGCCTGCGCTGCGCTCCCGGCCTCTTCAACCCTCTCGCCTTCGTCCTCACGCGAGAGCAAAAACGCATACGTGACGCGCTCTTGTGTAATGACATCTAAACGCTCGACGCGCCAGCCCGCCTCCAGCATCGCGTTTAGCCCGTCGAACACGGTCACGCCCTCAGGTGGGCAAACAACAAATGAAGCGTATTTCATGTGAGGAACCTTTCTCTAATGGCTGCTAGGGGAACTATAGCACACATGAGCGGTTGCCATAAGCCCGCGCGCCACAGGGTTAGAAAACTGATACACCTGATTTCGGTGTCACCCCTGTACATTTTTAAAAGCATGCTCTATACTGTGGGTAACGATGGGGGCGATGCGGTTTGGACGGCGCTCTAAAGCCCCACGAGGGAAGGCGTCGGACGCGGGTTCGACTCCCGCCGCCTCCACTAGCGCACCGCGCTGCGCTAAAAAACAACCACGCTCGCCCGCGCGGGGGTGAGCTGAAAAGGAGAAACAGAAATGTACCGCTTCATCGTCCGCTGTTCCGCACCCGTTAATCGTCTCATGCGCCTGCACCGCGCTCTCAACCGCCGCCGCGGGCGCACCCTGACGCCCGTCCCGCTCGTCGTGGGGCTGGGGCTGCGTGGGCGCGTCGAGCGCGTCGAGCGCGCGCGCGTGGTCGCGCTGCCTTGGCGCGAGCGCGTGGTCTACACGCGCCGCGGCTGGCGCTGGCAGCCGCCCTCGCCAAACCGGCCCGCGCACACCTATGTTCGCGTCGTTGACGCCCGTGGGCGGCTTCCCGACGACCCGCGCGTGACCTCCACCGGGGGGTACATGACCCCCCGCTACGGCTGGGTCGCCACGGGCGAGCTGCGCGTGTCCGACCTGACCGAGGTAAACGCAGGCCGCCCAGACATCCGCCAGTGGGTCGCGCCCGACGGCACAACATACATCTACAACAAGGGGATCGAGCCAGGCGATCCCTACACGTTCGAGGTGCGCCCGCCCAATCGCGTGCGGGTTGCCGACACGAGCGGGTCGCTGCCCGACGACCCGCGGATTATCCCTGGCATCGGGCACGACACCGTGCGCTACGGCCGCGTCGCGGTCGGGTATCTCGACGTGTCCGATCTCACCGAGGTGGACACGGGCCGGCGCGACGTGCGCAAGTGGCTGGCACCCGACGGCACGGTATACCTCTACGACAAGGGGCTCACCCCCGGCGACCCGTATTTCTTCAACGTCTACCCGCCGCGCGCGGGCGGCGAGGAGGCGGGCGATGAGTAGCCTGCCCATCTGGGCGCAGGCGGTGCTCCTGCGCTCGCGCGAGGTGTACGAGGACACCCAGCGCCTGCGCGAGGCGCTGGGGCTGGGTGCAGGCCTCGACCACGCTGACGCCTGCGAGGCGTTCTGGGCGAACGCCGAGGTGCAGGCCGCGCTCGCGCCGCTCCTCTCGCGCCGCCTCTGGCAGCCGCTGGCGCTCTTGCGCGCGCTCGTTGATGACGTCGCGCAGGCGCTTGGGGAGGAGCCCCTGCCGCCAACCTACACGCTGGCGGCTGAGGTGGCGCGGGCGATCAAAGGCCGTGCGCTGGAGTGGCGCTACGGCAGCGCCATCGAGTTCGCCGACGCGCTCGACGCCGGGCTCGAGCGCGACGCTGAGACCTACCGCGTCGTCAGCATGACTGCGCTGCGCGCGCACGCGGGGCGCGGCCTCGACGCGCTGGAGCGCGAGGCCGCGTGGGCGGGGTGTAACCTCATGTGGGTGACGCGC
>Ga0308411_10000534_pt1 | contig 25145 bp, 37 predicted proteins | sample HotsprottomLayer_2_FD_203530 | JGI IMG/M metagenome (GOLD analysis project Ga0308411, IMG submission 203530) | Hot spring phototrophic mat microbial communities from Octopus Spring, Yellowstone National Park, Wyoming, United States -... | ecosystem: Environmental > Aquatic > Thermal springs >... | reverse complement strand
CGCATGGGTTCGGGCAAGGGGAACCCCGAGCGCTGGGTGGCACCCGTGCGTCCGGGACGGATCCTGTTCGAGCTGTCCTACAACGATCCCCAGATCGCGCGGGCCGCCATCGAGCGGGCCATCCAGAAGCTGCCGGTCAAGGCCCGCTTCGTCGCTCGTGAGGAGGCGCTGTGATGGCCAACCCCAAGGCGCAGGCGTTGCGTGACCTCAGCGACGGCGAGCTGTTCGAGCGGCTGGCCGAGGCGAAGGAGGAGCTGTTCAACCTCCGCTTCCAGCACGTGACCGGCCGGCTCGAGAACCACGCCCGGCTCCGACAGGTCCGCAAGGACATCGCCCGGCTGAACACCGAGCTGCGGATGCGCGAGATCGCGGCCGCCGAGGCGCTCGCCGCCAACCAGGAGACCAGCTGATGACCGACGAGCAGACCGTCACGACGACCCGGCCGAATCCGCGCAAGGTGCGCGAGGGCCTCGTCGTCTCCAACGCCATGGACAAGACCGCCGTCGTCGAGGTGGTCGACCGCAAGCGCCACCCCCGGTACAACAAGACCGTCCAACGCACGACCCGCCTCTACGTCCACGATGAGGCCAATGCCCTCAACGTCGGCGACCTGGTCCGCGTCGCCGAAACCCGTCCGCTGTCGAAGCTCAAGCGCTGGAGGCTCGTCGAGGTCCTGGAGCGTGCACGATGATCCAGCAGGAGTCTCGGCTCAGGGTCGCCGACAACAGCGGCGCCAAGGAGGTGCTGTGCATCAAGGTGCTCGGCGGCTCCAAGCGGCGGTACGCGTCGATCGGTGACGTCTTCGTGGCCACCGTCAAGGACGCCATCCCCGGCGCCGCCGTGAAGAAGGGCGATGTCGTCAAGTGCGTGGTGGTCCGGGTCAAGAAGGAGAAGCGGCGCCCGGACGGGTCATACATCCGCTTCGACGAGAACGCCGCAGTGCTCATCAACGACCAGATGCAGCCCCGCGGGACCCGCATCTTCGGTCCGGTGGGCCGCGAGCTGCGGGACAAGAAGTTCATGCGCATCGTGTCACTCGCGCCGGAGGTCCTCTGAGGTGAAGATCCGCAAGGGAGATCGCGTCGTGGTCCTCACCGGCAAGGACCGGGGCAAAGAGGGCACGGTGACCTTCGCCCTGCCGAAGGAGCGCCGCGTCATCGTCGACGGCATCAACATCGTCAAGAAGCATCAGAAGCCCACCCGGGCCACCCAGCAGGGCGGGATCATCGACAAGGAGATGCCCATCCCGGTCGCCAACGTCGCCGTCGTGTGCCCCTCGTGCGGGAAGCGCAGCCGTGTCGGGTTCCGCTTCGAGCCGGACGGGACGAAGGTGCGGGTGTGCCGCAAGTGTGGAGGTGACCTGTGACCGCCGCCCAGGCGACCGTGGTGCCGCGCCTGAAGAAGCGCTACCTCGACGAGGTCCGGGACCGGCTGCGTGACGAGCTCGGGCTCGGCAACGTCATGCAGGTACCGAGGCTCGAGAAGATCGTCGTCAACATGGGTGTCGGCCGTGCGCTCACCCAGCAGTCCCTGCTCGAGGGAGCCGTCGCCGACCTCGAGGTCATCACGGGCCAGAAGCCGGTCGTGACCACCGCGAAGCGCTCGATCGCCGGCTTCAAGCTGCGCGAGGGCAACGCCATCGGCGCCAAGGTCACCCTCCGTGGCGACAGGATGTGGGAGTTCCTGGACCGGCTCATCAGCCTGGCGATCCCCCGCATCCGCGACTTCCGGGGACTCAACCCGCGCTCGTTCGACGGCAACGGCAACTACACGTTCGGCGTCACCGAGCAGCTGATCTTCCCGGAGATCGACTACGACAAGGTCGACAGTCCCAGAGGCATGGACATCACGATCGTCACCACCGCCCGGACCGATGACGAGGGACGAGCCCTCCTCGCGGCACTCGGGTTTCCGTTCAAACGTGAAGGGCAGCAGTAGCCATGGCGAAGAAGGCACTGAAGGAGAAGGCCGCACGCACGCCGAAGTTCAAGGTGCGTGCCTACACCCGCTGTCAGCGCTGCGGGCGGCCGCACTCCGTGTACCGCCGATTCCGGCTGTGCCGCGTCTGTCTGCGGGAACTCGCCCACGCCGGCGAGATCCCCGGGCTGAAGAAGGCGAGCTGGTGAAGGGAGGGATGACGCCATGACGATGACCGACCCTCTCGCCGACATGCTCACCCGGATCCGCAACGCCAACGTGGCGATGCACGACGAGGTCCGCATGCCCTCCTCGAAGCTGAAGGAGAACCTCGCCGGCCTCCTCCAGAAGGAGGGATACATCGCCGGGTTCCGTGTCGAGGAGCCAGCTGACCGTCCCGGGCGGGTCCTCGTGATCAGGATGAAGTACTCGCCCGACCGGGAGCGGGTCATCTCGGGGGTGAAGCGGATCTCCAAGCCGGGCTTGCGCGTCTACACCAAGGCCGACCGGATCCCCCGCGTCCTCGGGGGACTGGGGGTGGCCGTCCTGTCCACGAGCCAGGGGCTCATGACCGACCGTGAGGCGCGCAAGCGCCGCATGGGCGGCGAGATCCTCTGCTACGTCTGGTAGGAGCGCATCGATGTCACGAATCGGACGCGCACCCATCGCACTGCCGCCCGGGGTGGAGGTCTCCATCGAGGAGCGTCACGTCACGGTGAGGGGTCCGAAGGGCGTCCTGGAACGCCGGATCCCCGAGCCGATCACCATCCGCCGCGAGGACGCGCAACTGCTGGTCGAGCGGCCTGACGACGAGCGTCGGAACCGTGCGTTGCACGGGCTGACCCGCTCGCTCGTGCACAACATGGTGGTCGGCGTCACCGAGGGGTTCCGCAAGGACCTCGATATCGTCGGCGTCGGGTACCGGGCCACAGCCAAGGGACCCTCCAAGCTCGAACTGGCGCTGGGCTTCAGTCACCCGGTCGAGGTCGAGGCGCCCGACGGCGTCACCTTCGAGGTGGTGACCCCCACCCACGTGGCCGTGATCGGCATCGACAAGGAGGTCGTCGGGCAGGTCGCGGCCGACATCCGTGCGATCCGCAAGCCGGAGCCCTACAAGGGCAAGGGCGTGAAGTACCGCGACGAGCGGATCATCCGCAAGGCTGGGAAGGCGGCCAAGTGATGAGTGACAACGCCAAGCAGAAGCGTCAGGCGCGACTGCGTCGTCACGCCCGGGTCCGGCGGAAGGTCCGTGGCACGGCGGAGCGTCCCCGCCTGGCCGTGTACCGGTCGAACCGCCACATCAGCGCCCAGGTGATCGACGACGTGGCCGGTCGGACCCTTGCCGCCGCGTCGACGGTGGAGCCCGACCTGCGCTCCGGCCCCACCGGGAACCGGGAGGCCGCCCAGCGGGTGGGCCGTCTGGTGGCCGAGCGGGCCAGGGCGGCCGGCGTGGAGCGCGTGGTGTTCGATCGCGGCGGGTTCCTGTACCACGGGCGGGTGGCCGCGGTCGCAGAGGCCGCCCGAGAGGCAGGACTGGAGTTCTGATGGCAGTCACCAACGAGCCCGAGGCCGTGCCTCTGCGCGAGTCGCGGGTCATCAACATCAACCGGGTGGCCAAGGTCGTCAAGGGCGGCCGCCGGTTCTCGTTCACCGCACTGGTGGTGATCGGCGACGGTGCCGGGCGCGTCGGGTTGGGCTACGGCAAGGCCAAGGAGGTGCCCCTCGCCATCCAGAAGGGCACCGAGGAGGCGCGGAAGAACCTCTTCGAGGTGCCGCTCGCCGGCACGACCATCACCCACCCCGTGATCGGCGAGATGGGCGCCGGCCGGGTCCTGCTGCAGCCGGCCGCACCCGGTACCGGGGTGATCGCCGGGGGCGCGGCGAGGGCGATCCTCGAGGAGGCCGGGATCCGGGACGTGCTGTGCAAGTCGCTCGGCTCGTCCAACCACATCAACGTCGCCCGTGCCACCATCGCCGGGTTGCAGGCGCTCAAGCGTCCCGACGAGATCGCCCGTCTGCGGGGGCTCGCCCCCGAGGAGTTCGTCCCGAGCGGCCTGCTGCGTGCGTACCGGGAGTCACAGCGAGGCCCCCACGTTCCCGACGAGGTGGCGTGATGGCGCTCAAGGTCACCCAGCGGCGGTCCTCGATCGGCACCAAGCCCAAGCACCGGGGAACGCTCCGGGCGCTCGGGCTGGGACGGATCGGTTCGTCGAACGTGCTGCCCGACCGTCCGGAGATCCGGGGCATGCTGGCACGCGTCCCCCACCTGGTCGAGGTGACCACCGTTGCCGACGAGCCGGCCGGGTCGACTGACCGAACGGAAGGTACACCGTCATGAAGGTTCACGATCTCAAGCCTCCACCGGGTGCGAACCGGCGATCCAAGCGGGTCGGGCGTGGCATCGGCGGCAAGGGCGGCAAGACCGCGGGTCGGGGCACCAAGGGCCAGCGCGCCCGGGACACGGTGCCCGTCGGGTTCGAGGGTGGCCAGCTCCCGCTGCACATGCGGGTCCCCAAGCTGCGCGGCTTCAAGAACCCGTTCCGGGTCGAGTACCAGGCCCTGAACCTCGACACCCTCGACGCCAGCGGGCTCGACGAGGCCGACCCCGAGAGCCTGCACGCCAAGGGGCTCGTCCACAAGGGGGCGCTGGTCAAGGTGCTCGGCCGAGGTGAGATCACCCGAGCGGTGCGGGTTCGGGCCCACGCCTTCTCCAGGGCGGCCGAGGCAGCCATCGTCGCCGCAGGGGGTAGTGTCGAGGTCATCCCACCGCCGTGGGGCGATCGCCGTCCGCCGGCCAAGGGGAACCATCTCACGAACCGATAGGGGAGGGTGGCGCCGCCACGCCGCCCCGATCCGGCCGGCCGCCGGCGCAGCCGTCAGGAGTGCCCGTGCTCGCGAACCTGAAGAACGTCTTCAAGGTGGCGGATCTCCGCAACAAGATCCTGTTCACCTTCCTGATCATCGCCCTGTACCGCCTGGGAGCCCACATCCCCGCTCCGGGTATCGACGTGAGCGCACTCCAGCAGCTGCGTGACCAGGCGGAGCAGGGCGGTGTGCTCGCCTTCCTCTCGCTGTTCTCCGGCGGGGCACTGACCCAGTTCGCGGTGTTCGCCCTCGGGATCATGCCCTACATCACCGCGTCCATCATCATGCAGATCCTCACCGTGGTGATCCCGAAGCTCGAGCAGTGGCAGAACCAGGGTGCGGTCGGCCAGCGCAAGATCACCCAGTGGACGCGCTACGTCACGATCGGCATCGCCGCCATGCAGGCGACCGGCTTCACCTACCTGTTCCACAACGGCGGTGGCGGGTTCGGCCAGGCGAACACCACGGGTCTGGACCTGGTGCCCGAGTTCGGCCCGGCGCGGGTGCTGCTGATCGTGCTCACGCTCACGGCCGGTACGGCGCTGCTCATGTGGATGGGTGAGCTCGTCACCCAGCGGGGCATCGGGAACGGGATGTCGCTGCTCATCTTCGCCTCGGTCGTGTCGACCCTGCCGTCCCAGGGGGCCCAGATCCGGGCCAACGGAGGCTGGATCGCCCTCGGTGTCACCCTGGTGGTGTTCCTCGTGATCCTCGTGGCGATCGTCTTCGTCGAGCAGGGCCAGCGCCGCATCCCCGTGCAGTTCGCCAAACGGGTGGTCGGGCGGCGCATGTACGGCGGGCAGAGCACCTACATCCCGCTCAAGGTCAACCAGTCCGGGGTCATCCCCATCATCTTCGCCAGCTCCGTGCTCTACCTCCCGCAGCTCATCGCCGGCCTGCTCCCGTCCGAGCCGGGGAGCTGGGGTGCCTCGGTGCAGCAGTGGGTGAACGACAACCTGGTGCAGCCGAACGCACCGCTGCACCTGCTGGTGTTCGGCCTGCTCATCATCGGCTTCGCCTACTTCTACACGGCCATCACCTTCGATCCCGTCAAGCAGGCCGACACCCTCCGCAAGCAGGGCGGGTTCATCCCCGGCATCCGACCCGGTCCCCAGACCGAGCGCTACCTCGGCAAGATCCTCTCCCGCATCACCCTGCCCGGGGCGCTGTTCATCGCCGGCGTGGCCTTGATCCCCTCGCTGCTGCTGACCCAGTTCCTGCCCGGCACGACGGTGTCGTTCGCCGGCACGTCGATCCTGATCGCGGTGGGTGTGGCGCTCGAGACCATGAAGCAGGTCGACAGCCAGCTCATGATGCGCAACTACGAAGGGTTCCTGAAGTAGTGATCCGGCTGGTCATCTTCGGTCGTCAGGGGGCCGGGAAGGGGACCCAGGCGGCGCGGCTGGCGGAGCGCTACCGGGCGCCGCACATCTCGACGGGTGACATGCTGCGGGAGGCGGTGGCCGCCGGGACGCCGACCGGACTCCAGGCCAAGGCCTACATGGACGCCGGCCAGCTCCTGCCGGACTCGGTCATGCTGGGGATCGTCAAGGCCCGCCTCGCGCAGGCCGACGTCGAGGCCAACGGCTTCCTGCTGGACGGCTTCCCCCGGACCGTTCCCCAGGCGGAGGCCCTGCTCGAGTTCGCGACCGTCGACGTGGCGGTCAACCTCGAGGTCCCCGAGGAGGTCGTGGTCGAACGCATCTCCGCCCGGCGGGTGTGCGAGGCGTGCGGGCAGATCTACTCGCTGTCGTCGCCCCCTTCCCGGGACTGGATCTGTGATCGGTGCGCTGGGCGGGTGGTCCAGCGTGACGACGACAAGCCGGAGGCCATCGCCAAGCGGCTCGCCGCCTACCGTGAGGTCACGGTGCCGACGCTGGAGTGGTTCGACGCCAGGGGTCTGCTTCTGACCGTCGACGGCCTCGGCACCCCCGACGAGGTGACCGCCCGTCTCCTCGACGCGGTCGACGCCCGGCTCGCCGGCTGACCGGCTCACGGCGGCTCGTCGTGCAGCGCAGCGCCGAGCAGCTGGCGCTGATGCGCCGGGCCGGACGGGTGGTGGCGGAGATGCACGCCCGCATCAGGGAGGCGGCACGACCCGGGGTGACCACGGCAGAGCTGGACCGGGTCGCCCGCGCCGTGCTCGACCGGCGGGGCGCCCGGTCCAACTTCCTCGGCTACCACGGCTATCCGGCGGTGATCTGCACCTCGCCGAACGACGTGGTCGTGCACGGCATCCCCGGCGGCTACCGCCTCGCGGAGGGTGACATCCTCTCGATCGACTGCGGGGCGGAGGTGGCCGGCTGGCACGGGGACGCCGCCTTCACGATGCCGATCGGCGAGGTTCCGGCCGAGGCCGCCCGCCTGATCGAGGTCACCCGGGCGGCGCTCGACGCAGCCATCGCGCAGCTGGTGGTGGGAAACCGCCTCGGCGACGTGGGCCACGCCGTGCAGCAGGTGGTGGAGGGTGCCGGCATGTCGGTCGTGCGTGGCTACACCGGCCACGCGATCGGCCAGGCCATGCACGAGAGACCCGACGTACCCAACCGGGGCCGCCCTGGACGGGGTCCACGGCTGATGCCGGGCACCGTCTTCGCCGTCGAGCCGATGGTCAACCTCGGAGGCCCCGACACCGTGGTCGACGACGACGGGTGGACCGTGCGCACCGCCGACGGCTCGTGGTCGGCGCACTGGGAGCACACGATCGCCGTCACCGAAGCCGGGCCCGAGATCCTCACCCTGCCGTGAGCGTCGTCGGGAGTTGGTGCCGGGACCGGGCCGGCGCTAGGCTACCCCTTCGGCTCTGAAGCGCCTCCGCGCGCCCCGTGGAGCCGGAACCCGCAGGTCCCGCAGGAGGTCACCCCGCTGGCGAAGCCCAAGGAAGACGCGATCGTCCTCGAAGGGACGGTCGTCGAGCCGTTGCCGAACGCCATGTTCAGGGTCGAGCTCGACAACGGCCACACGGTGCTGGCCCACATCTCGGGCAAGATGCGCATGCACTACATCCGCATCCTGCCGGGTGATCGTGTCCAGGTGGAGCTGACGCCCTACGACCTCACCCGCGGCCGCATCACCTACCGCTACAAGTGACAAGTGAGTCGTCCGGCCGACCCGACCGGACCCGCCGGGGGATCGCCCCGGTGCCCCTGACCCGAACCAGGACGGACAGGCGATGAAAGTGCGACCGAGCGTCAAGAAGATCTGTGAGAAGTGCAAGGTCATCCGTCGGCACGGCACCGTGCGGGTGATCTGCGAGAACCCCCGCCACAAGCAGAGGCAGGGCTGACATGGCGCGCATCGCAGGTGTGGACATCCCCCGCGAGAAGCGGGTCGAGATCGCGTTGACCTACATCTTCGGGGTCGGGCGTCACACGGCGTCGCGGATCCTCGAGGCCACCGGTGTCGACCCCGACACCCGGGTCCACAACCTCACCGACGAAGAGGTGGTCCGGATCCGCAGCTGGATCGACGCCAACCTCAAGGTCGAGGGTGACCTGCGCCGCGAGATCGACCAGGACATCAAGCGCAAGATGGAGATCGGCTGCTACCAGGGTCTGCGTCACCGCAAGGGCCTCCCGGTGCGGGGTCAGCGAACCCACACGAACGCCAGGACCCGCAAGGGCCCGAAGCGCACGGTGGCGGGCAAGAAGAAGGCCGGACGGAAGTAGGAGCCGGGGAGGAACCATGGCAAAGCCGTCAGCGGGTGGGCGCCGTCCCCGCCGCAAGGAACGCAAGAACGTCGCCTACGGGATCGCGCACATCAAGAGCTCGTTCAACAACACGATCGTCACCATCACCGACCAGGAGGGCAACGTCCTGTCCTGGGCCTCGGCCGGCAACGTCGGGTTCAAGGGCAGCCGCAAGTCCACGCCGTTCGCCGCCCAGATGGCCGCCGAGCAGGCGGCTCGTCGGGCCATGGAGCACGGCGTCCGGAAGGTCGACGTGCTGGTCAAGGGTCCCGGATCCGGTCGAGAGACCGCCATCCGGTCGATCCAGAACACCGGCATCGAGGTGACGGGCATCAAGGACGTCACGCCGGTGCCGCACAACGGGTGCCGGCCACCGAAGCGCCGGAGGGTCTGACGTGGCGCGCTACACCGGTCCCAAGGCACGGGTCTCACGCCGGCTGGGCACCAACCTGTGGGGCACCAAGGGCGAGACGGTCGCGCTCGAGAAGCGTCCCTACCCGCCGGGTGAGCACGGACGCACCCGTCGTCGGGGCACCGCCTCGGAGTACCTGCTCCAGCTCCAGGAGAAGCAGAAGGCCCGCTTCACCTACGGACTCTCCGAGAAGCAGTTCCGCAACCTCTACGAGGAAGCCAGCCGGAAGGAGGGGGTGACCGGCGAGAACATGCTGCGGTTCCTCGAGTTGCGGCTGGACAACGTGGTGTACCGCGCCGGCTGGGCGGCCACCCGGCCCCAGGCCCGCCAGTTCGTGGGCCACGGCCACGTGTCGGTGAACGGCAGGCGTGTCGACATCCCCAGCTACCGGGTCCGCAAGGGCGACGTGATCAGCCTGCGGGACAAGGCGCGCCAGATGGTCGTCGTGCAGTGGAACCGCGACGTGCTCGACCGCACCCCCCCGGCCTGGCTGCAGGCCGGCGATGACGGGTTCAGCGTCACCGTGGTGGAGCTGCCCGTCCGCTCGCAGATCGACGTGCCGGTGCGTGAGCAGCTCATCGTCGAGCTGTACTCGAAGTAGTCCCCGTTCGTTCCGCAACAAGATCCTGATCTCGAGGTAGCCCACATGCTCGTGATGCAGCGCCCCAAGGTCGAAGCGCTCGGTGAGGCCGACGGCGACCGTCAGCTCTTCGCGGTCGGTCCGCTCGAGCCCGGCTTCGGCCACACGCTCGGCAACTCGCTCCGTCGCACGCTGCTGTCGTCGATCCCGGGAGCCGCCGTCACCCAGGTGCGCTTCGATGACGCGCTCCACGAGTTCGACACCATCAGGGGCGTGACCGAGGACGTCACCGACATCATCCTGAACCTGAAGGACCTCGTCATGCGGGTGCACAGCGACGAGCCGGTGACGCTGCGCCTCGACGTGCGCGGACCGGCCGACGTGACCGCGGGCCACATCCAGCCCAACGCCGAGGTCGAGATCCTCAACCCCGATCTCCACATCGCGACGCTCAACGCCAGCGGTCGACTCGCCATCGACATCACCGTCGAGAAGGGGCGCGGGTACGTGCCGGCCGAGCGGAACAAGACCTCGACCACGATCGGTGTCATCCCCGTCGACTCGATCTTCTCCCCCGTGCGTCGGGTGACCTTCTCGGTCGAGCCGACCCGTGTCGAGCAGTCGACTGAGTACGACCGGCTGGTGCTCGACATCGAGACCGACGGCTCCCTGTCGGCGCGCGAAGCGCTCGCGTCGGCCGGTGCGACGCTGCAGTCGCTGGTGCAGCTCGTGGCCGAGATGAGCGAGGAGCCGCAGGGCCTCGAGCTGGGTGAGGTCGGCACGACCTCCGCAGGGTCACCGGATCTGGACCTGCCGATCGAGGACCTCGACCTGTCCGAGCGTCCGCGCAACTGCCTGAAGCGGGCACAGGTGAACACCATCGGCGAGCTGCTGGAGAAGACCGAGGATGACCTGCTCGCCATCACCAACTTCGGGCAGAAGTCCCTCGACGAGGTCATCCAGAAGTTGGACGAGCGGGGCCTCTCGCTCAGGATCCGGGACTGACAGACCATGCCAGCGACACCCAAGAAGGGCCGCCGCTTCGGCGGTGACGCCGCGCACCAGCGGTCGATGATGGCCAACCTGGCCGCCTCGCTGTTCGCGGCCGAGGGCATCGTCACCACTGAAGCGAAGGCCAAAGCGCTCCGCCCGATCGCCGAGAAGCTGATCACCAAGGCGAAGAAGGGCGGCCTCCACAACCACCGGCAGGTGGTGGCCTTTCTCGGTGACAAGGAGATGGCCTCGAAGCTGTTCGACGACATCGGGCCCCGGTACCGGGATCGGCCGGGCGGCTACACGAGGATCCTGAAGCTCGGTCCGCGTCACGGCGACAACGCGCCGATGGCACGCATCGAGCTGGTCTGAGCCTGCCCGGGCGCGGTGTCCCCCCCGGAGCACGCCGAGGTCACGACGCGGACCCCACCCGCCGAGCAGCTCGCCTGCGTCAAGCTCACGGTCGCCTACGACGGGGCACCCTTCCACGGCTTCGCCCCGAACCCGGGCGTACCAACCGTCGCCGGGACCCTCCGGCGCACGATCGAGCGGGTGCTCGGCCATCCGGTCACCCTGTCGGGGGCCGGGCGCACCGACCGGGGTGTCCACGCGTGGGGGCAGGTGGTGAGCTTCACCGTGCCGGCCGAGGGACTCGACCTCGATGCTCTGCAACGTTCCGTGAACAAGCTCTGCGGCGGCACGATCGTGGTCCGGCGGGCGGAGGTGGTGGATCCCGACTTCGACGCCCGGTTCTCGGCCCGGTCGAGGGTGTACCGCTACACGGTGCTGAACCGCCCCGTGCCCGACCCGTTCCTGCGGGCGACCTCCTGGTGGGTCTCCCAGGCACTGGACCTGCGGGTGATGCGGCTCGGGTGCGACCCGCTCATCGGCGAGCACGACTTCTCGTCGTTCTGCCGCCGGCCGAAGGAGCGGTCGATCGGAGCGGCCCCTGACGAGCCGACCGAGCTCACCGAGGTCTCCCTGGTACGCAGGGTGCTGGACGCACGCTGGGACGACCTCGGGGAGGGCGTGCTGCGCTTCGAGATCGAAGCGACCGCCTTCTGCCACCAGATGGTCCGCTCGATCGTGGGCACGCTGGTCGAGGTCGGACTGGGTCGCCGACGGGCCGGCGACGTCTCGGCGATCCTGCGCGCCCGGAACCGTGCCGCCGCCGGGATCGTGGCACCGCCCGAGGGTCTGTGCCTGTGGGAGGTCCGCTACTGACGGGTCACCACCGCGACGCCCACCGCCCGGTGCCCACACCTGCCCCTCCGGCGAGTTGCCCCCGGGTGCCGCGTCGCCGTATCGTTGTCGGTCGCCGTCACCGCCGGTGAACCCCCGGCGGGTGCTGCACCGGCGACACCGAGCCGAACAGACCGAGAGGTTCCCGCGTGCCCACCTTCACCCCCCGAGCCAGCGACATCGAGCGGCGCTGGTACGTCGTCGACGCCGAGGGCAAGGTCCTCGGGCGCGTGGCAGCCGAGGTGGCCCGCATCCTGCGTGGCAAGCACAAGCCCATCTTCAGCCCCCACCTCGACACCGGCGACCACGTCATCGTCGTGAACGCGGCCAAGGTCGTGCTCACCTCGAACAAGTCGGACAAGACCGTCCTGCACCGCCACTCCGGCTACCCGGGCGGATTGCGCTCGCAGTCCTACGGCGAGCTGCTGGCCCGCAAGCCCGAGGAGGCCGTCCGCCGGGCCGTGCGGGGGATGCTGCCCAAGAACCGGCTCGGCCGTCAGATGCTGCGCAAGTTGAAGGTCTACGCGGGACCCACCCACCCACACGCCGCCCAGCGCCCCCAGCCCCTCGAGCTGGCCCACACCGCAGCGCGCTGACCGAGTCCACCACGGGGTCATCGATGTCGAAGCCACTCATCCAGTCGACGGGTCGCCGCAAGCGGGCGGTCGCTCGTGTCCGGGTCCGCCCGGGCAGCGGGGAGATCCGGGTCAACAACCGTTCGGTGGACGAGTACTTCCCGTCCAGGACGCACCGCATGATCCTCATCGAGCCGCTGCGGATCACCAACACCCACGAGGTCTACGACGTCGACGCCACCATCGACGGCGGTGGGGTCTCGGGTCAGGCCGGGGCTCTTCGCCACGGCATCGCCCGGGCACTCGCCGAGCTCCATCCCGACCTGCGGACCGAGCTCAAGCGTGCCGGGTTCCTGACCCGTGACGCCCGGGAGAAGGAGTCGAAGAAGTACGGCCTGAAGAAGGCCCGCAAAGCGCCGCAGTACTCGAAGCGCTGACGGAGCGGCCTCCGACCCCTGTCGCGTGACCCTGCGCTTCGGCACCGACGGCGTGCGAGGGCACGCCGACGAGCTCACCGACGAGCTCGTGACCGCCCTCGGTCGGGCGGCTGCCCGGGTGCTCGCTGCGGACCTCGTGGGAGCCCACGACCGTCGGTTCGTCATCGGGCGGGATCCGAGGGAGTCGGGACCACGCATCGAACGGGCCCTCGTCGCCGGTCTCGCCCTCGAACGGGTCGGAGCCGAGCTGGCGGGGGTGGTCCCCACACCCGCGGTCGCCTGGATCGCCGCCGCCCGGGCGGTGCCCGCTGCGATGATCTCCGCGTCGCACAACCCGTTCCACGACAACGGGATCAAGTTCTTCGCCGCCGGCGGATCGAAGCTCCCAGACACCGTCGAGGCGCGCCTCGAGGCGCTGCTCGACGACCTCGTCCACGGTCGGGGCCCGTCGCCGGCACCGGTCCCGGCGGGCCCGCCGGAAGGCGGTGGCGCCGATGTCGAACGCTACGCCCTGGCCGTCGCCAACTCGATCGAGGGGCGGACCCTCGAGGGCGTGTCGGTGGTGCTCGACTGCGCCAACGGTGCCGCCTCCGAGCTCGCGCCGCAGATCTACCGGCGCCTCGGCGCCCGCGTGTCGGTGATCCACGCCGAGCCCGACGGCCGCAACATCAACCTGGGCTGCGGGTCGACGAACCCGGCGGACCTGCAGGCCGCCGTGCGGGCGGCCGGTGCCGATGCCGGACTCGCGTTCGACGGTGACGCCGACCGGGTGCTCGCCGTCGACGAGCAGGGCGCACTCATCGACGGTGACCATCTGATCGCCATGTTCGCCGTCGACCGGCGCGCCCGGGGACGGCTCGTCGGTGACGGAGTCGTGGTCACGGTGATGACCAACCTCGGCTTCCGCCTCGCCATGGCCGAGCACGGCATCCGGGTGGTCGAGACCCCCGTGGGGGACCGCAACGTCCTCGAGGCACTCGAGGCGGAGGGCCTCGCCCTCGGCGGAGAGCAGTCCGGTCACATCATCTTCCGTGACCTCGCCGGGACCGGCGACGGCCTGCTGACCGGGGTGCAGCTGCTCGACCTGTGCCGGCGTGCGGGTCGTCCGCTCTCGGCGCTGGCCGCCGGGGCCATGACCCGCCTCCCCCAGGTCCTGCGCAACGTCCGGGTCGCCCGCCGGGACCCTGCGATCGTGGACGCGGTGGCTGCAGAGGTGGCCGCCGCCGAGGCCGAGCTCGGCAGCCGGGGACGGGTCCTGGTGCGGGCGAGTGGAACCGAACCCCTGGTGCGGGTCATGGTGGAGGCGGACCGGGCCGATCAGGCCGACGCGATCGCCGAGCGGCTGGTGCGGGCGGTGGAGCGGGCCGCCCAGCCCTGAGGGTCCCCGCCGGCGGCGCTCGGTAGACTCGGCCCGATGTGCGGCATCATCGCCGTCGTCCGCCGGCGCAGTGAGCGGACACCGCCGTCCTCCGCCGCCATCGTCGAACAGCTGAGCCGTGTGCCGGGGCTGCTCGCGGACCATGATCCGGCCACCCTGGCGGCGGCGCTGCCGGAAGCGGCCAGCCTGGTCAGCCGGGTCGACACCGACCTGCGGGGCCCAGCGGGGGTGCGGGCCCTGCTCGGCGACCGGGGCCTGCTCGCCACGGTCGAGTCCACGATCGCCGGCCTCGAGGAGCAGGTGGCGGCGGTGGAGGCCCTCCTCGACAGCGACCGGGGCCCGACGGGTGCGCTCCTCGAGGCGATCAACGCCGGGGTCGTCGAGCTCAGGGACGCGCTGTGGGCCGTGGGCAGGGACCGCCTCCGGGCCGCCCGGGCGGTGCACGAGCTGGCCGGACCCGCCCCCGGGGTGGCGGCCGTGGAGGCCTACCTGTCGATCCACCAGGCGCTGTCCGCCCTCGACCGTCTCGAGGTCCGCGGGCGGGACTCGGCCGGACTCGAGGTCGTGGTCCGCAACCACGGACTCGACCTGTCGGCCCCCGACGTCGTGGCCCTGCTCGAGGCCCGCAGCGCAGACCCGCTGCTCGGCTCGCTCGCGGTCCGGGCGCCCGAAGGGGCGCTGGTGTTCGTCTACAAGGCGGCAGCCGAGATCGGCGAGCTCGGTGACAACACCCGGGCGTTGCGGGAGGCGATCGCCGGTGACGCCCTGCTGCGCCGGGCGCTGATCGCCGAGTCGGCCGAGGCGCTGGTGCTCGGCCACACCCGGTGGGCCAGCGTGGGGATCATCTCGGAGCCGAACGCCCACCCGCTCGACTCCGACGAGCTCGACGGCCCTTCCGGCCCGTACGTCACCGCCGTGCTCAACGGCGACGTCGACAACTTCGCCGACCTGAAGGCCGCCGAGGGCCTGCGCATCCCCGCCGAGATCACCACCGATGCGAAGGTGATCCCCACCCTCGTGTCCCGTCGCCTGCGCACCGGTGCCGAGCCCCTCGAGGCGTTCCGGACCACCGTCGCCGAGCTCGACGGATCGGTGGCCGTCGCCGCCAACATCGCCGGGTGGCCCGGGGACCTGTTCCTCGCCCTGCGGGGCAGCGGCCAGGCGCTCTACGTCGGCATGGCCGAGGACGCCTTCGTCGTGGCGAGCGAGCCCTACGGGCTGGTGGAGGAGACACGGACCTACCTGCGCATGGACGGCGAGGCGGCTCCCGACCCCGTCAACCCCGCCGGGCGGGGCCAGATCATCCGTCTGCGGGCGGGGGCCGCCGGGACCGTCGAGGGAGTCGAGCGCCTCGCGTACGACGGCACCGCCCTTCCGGTGCGGCCCGGGGAGCTGTCCCACGCCCAGATCACGACCCGGGACATCGACCGGGGACCGTTCGCGCACTACCTGCTCAAGGAGATCTCCGAGGCCCCGGCATCGTTCCGCAAGACCCTGCGGGGTCGGCTGGTCGACCACGACGGGCGGCTCGGGGTGATTCTCGACGACGCAGTCCTGCCGCCCCGGGTCAGACAGGGCCTGCGGGAGGGCCGCATCAGACGGGTGGTCGTGATCGGGCAGGGCACCGCCGCGGTGGCGGGCCGGAGCCTGGTGAGCGCACTCGAGGCCGCCGCCCCCGACGCCACCCTCGACGCGGTGGCGGTGCCCGCCACCGAGCTGTCGGGGTTCGGCCTGCGCGACGACATGCGGGACACCCTGGTGGTGGCCATCAGCCAGAGCGGGACGACGACCGACACCAACCGCACGGTGGATCTGGTGCGGGCGCGGGGTGCGGCCGTGGTCGCCATCGTCAACCGCCGGAACTCCGACCTGACGGACAAGGCCGACGGGGTGCTGTACACCTCCGACGGTCGGGACGTGGAGATGAGCGTGGCCTCCACGAAGGCGTTCTACTCGCAGATCGCGGCCTGCTTCCTCCTCGCCGTGGCCATCGCGGACGAGGCCGGGTCCGCCCCGGCACCGGATCGCGACGAGCTGCTGGGCGCGCTGCGGGCACTGCCCGAGGCCATGGAGCGCACCCTCGCACTGCGCCCGACCATCGCCGAGGCCGCTCAGCGATTCGCCCCCAGCCGGCGCTACTGGGCCATCGTGGGCAACGGCGTCAACCGCATCGCTGCGCTCGAGGTGCGCATCAAGCTCTCCGAGCTGTGCTACAAGGCGGTCGCCTGCGACGCCACCGAGGACAAGAAGCACATCGATCTGTCCTCCGAGCCGCTGATCATCGTCTGTGCCGCCGGGCTGGTCGGCTCCACCGTCGACGACGTCGCCAAGGAGGTGGCGATCTACCGGGCCCACAAGGCGGCGCCGGTCGTGATCGCCACCGAGGGGGAGGGCCGCTTCGGGGCGGCGCTGGCGGCGGTGCTGGTGCCCCCCACCCATCCCCGGCTGGCGTTCGTGCTCTCGGCGATGGCGGGTCACCTGTTCGGCTACGAGGCGGCACTGGCCATCGACGCACAGGCCCGGCCGTTGCGCGAGGCCCGAGCGGCGATCGAGTCGGCGATCAGCGGGTCGCGCAACGGCACGACCGACGCCGAGGTCGTCCTCGAGCGACTCCGGCCGGTCCTCGAACCCCTGGCGGGCCGCTTCTTCGACGGGCTGCGCAGCGGGGACTACGACGGCCACCTCGAGGCCAGCTCGGCGGTGCGGCTGGCCTCACTGCTGCGCTACGCCCTCGGGGTGAGCCCGCTCGAGGCCTACCAGGTCGAGTACGGGCGGGTGGGCACGCCCAGCGTCGTGATCGAGGACCTCACCGCCGCCCTCACCCGGGCCATCGAGGAGCTCACCCGCCCGGTCGACGCCATCAAGCACCAGGCCAAGACCGTCACGGTGGGGATCTCACGCTCCGACGAGACCCTCCTGCAGGTGCCCCTCGTCAAGGAGGTGCTCGCCACCGGGGTCGCCCGGGACCGCCTCAGCTACCAGTCGCTGCGCACCCTCGCCGCCCTCGAGCCGCTCGTCGAGGAGGTGCTCGGCTACACCCGCTACCGGATCGAGGGACGGGTCGAGGTCGCCGAGCCCCCGGCGACGGTGGTCGTGGTCGACCGGGGGGGGATCGGGCGGGAGCTGCGCAGCCGCACCGAGGACAACCCCCTCCTGCGGGGTACGAAGCACCGGGTCGCCACCGAGCGCCAGGTGCTGCTGGCCCGGGGTCGCAGCGACGGCCGCCTGGTGCTGATCGTGCCCGAGGTGAAGGACAGCCAGACCACCGGCCTCACCCTGCTGCACGTCCGGTTGCGCGAGTCCGTCCCGCTCCCGGTCCTGCGCACGGTCCTGCAGGGGTACCGCAACCGCTACGACGCCCTGCGTGACGCCGTCACCGAGACCGAACCGACCTTCCGGGACGACCTGCTCGTCGACGTCCCGCTCGTCGACCTGATGACCGAGCCCATCTACGACCTCGCCGACCGGTGGCGGTCGTCCGATCCCCGATGATCCGCCGGCGCTGATGGAGCTCGTCGGTGTTGGCACCGACCTCGTGGACGTCGAGCGGTTCCGCCGTGTCGTGTCCCGGACCCCCCGGCTGGTGACGAGGGTCTTCACCGCAGCCGAGCTGGCCGACGCCCGACGCCGGCGGGACCCCACCGAGCCGCTCGCCGCCCGCTTCGCCGCCAAGGAGGCGGCCATGAAGGCCCTCGGGGTCGGGATCGGTGCGGTGGCGATGCGCGACCTCGAGGTGGTGCGCGAGGTCTCGGGCCGGCCCCGACTGGTCCTGCACGGCACCGCCGCCCGGCGGGCGCAGGATGCCGGTGTCACCGACTTGCTGGTGACCATGAGCCACACGGCCACCGCCGCGGTGGCGACCGTGCTCGCCGTGGGAGCCGGGACGGACCGAGCCGGTGTCGATCGAGCCGGCACGGAGCGGCGGCCGTGATCCCGGTCGTGACCCCGGCCGAGATGGGGGCCATCGACCGCGCCGCCCCCGAGCCGGTGGAGGTGCTGGTCGGGCGCGCCGGCGGTGCGGTGGCCCGCGCCGCGCTGGAACTGCTCGGGGGCGCCTACGGCCGGCGGGTGGTCGTGCTCGCCGGCAAGGGCAACAACGGGGCCGACGGTCGGGAGGCGGCCCGCCGCCTGCGTGCCCGCGGCGCGGCCGTCACGGTGGTCGACGCCCTCGACGCACCGCCGAGGCTCGGGTCCTGCGACCTCGTCGTCGATGCCGCCTTCGGCACCGGGTTCCGGGGTACCTACCGGGCGCCAGAGCTCGACGGCGACCCCCTCGTGCTCGCCGTCGACATCCCCTCCGGGGTCGACGGGCTCACCGGAGCGGTCGCCGAGCGGGTGCTGGCCGCCGACCGCACGGTCACCTTCGCCGCCCTCAAGCCCGGTCTGCTGCTGCCGCCCGGCGCCCAGCTCACCGGCACGATCGAGGTCGCGGACATCGGGCTCGACACCAGTGGCGCACGCGCCCAGCTGGTGGGTGACGCCGATGTCGCCTCCTGGTACCCCCGACGCCCGGCGGACGCCCACAAGTGGCAGGCGGCGGTGTGGGTGATCGGTGGCAGTCCCGGACTCGAGGGGGCCGCCGCCCTCGTCGCCGGCGCCGCATTGCGTGCCGGTGCCGGCTACGTCCGCTGGAGCGCCCCGGGTGGGGTGCCGGCGATCGCCAAACCGCTCGAGGTGGTCACCACGGCCCTGCCCGAGGTGGGTTGGGCGCAGGCCGTCCTGGCCGAGCAGCACCGGTTCGCCTCGATCGTCGTCGGCAACGGGCTGGGCGTCGACCCGTCGACCGGCACGGAGCTGCGGCAGCTCGTCGCCGGGGCGCAGGTGCCGGTCGTGGTCGACGCCGACGCTCTCACCCTGCTGGGTGACCGGGTGGCGGAGGTGGTCGGTCCGAGGACCGTGCTCACCCCCCACGACGGTGAGTTCGCCCGCCTGGCCGGAGCGCCGCCGGGGCCCGACCGGTTCGCCGCCGTGCGGGAGCTGGCCGCGCGCGCAGGGGCGGTCGTGCTGCTCAAGGGTCCCTGCACGCTCGTGGCCGAGCCGACCGGTCGGGTGCTCGCGAGCACGAGCGGGGACGCCCGCCTCGCCACCCTGGGTACGGGCGACGTGCTCGCCGGGGTGGTCGGCGCACTCTGCGCCCGTGGCCTGGACCCGTTCCGGGCGGCCGCGCTCGGGGCGTTCCTGCACGGTCGCGCCGGCGACCTAGGCTGGCGGCACGGCCTCGTGGCCGGGGACCTGCTCGAGGCCATCCCGGCGGTGCTCCAGCAGCTGGTCGGCGACTGAGACGAGGGAGGGAGCGATGCTGCGTCAGGTCCCGGTGGAGCGGATCATGACCACCGAGGTCGTGTCGTTCACGCCCGACGAGAACGTGACCGACGCGATGCGCCGCCTCGTCGAGCGCGGGGTCGATGCCGGACCGGTGCTCGATGCCGACGGACGGGTGGTGGGGATGCTGTCCACCGGGGACCTGATCGTCGAGGAGGCCAGGGTCCACTTCCCGACCGTGGTGAACTTCCTCGGCGTCAACATCACCCTGCCCTTCGACGATCGCAAGCTCGACGAGTCGGTCGAGAAGGCGCTCGGGGCGTCCGTCGGCGAGGTGATGACCCCTCGGCCCGTCACCTGTTCGCCTCACGACACGGTCGAGGACGCCGCCACCCTGATGCACGACCACGACCTGTCCCGCCTCCCGGTGGTCGACGACGAGGGCGTCCTGGTGGGCCTCATCGCCCGCGGTGACATCGTGCGGGCCATCGTCGTAGGGGTGGGGGAGCCCGAGGTCGGCGAAGGCTCCTGACGGTGCGGGCGGCGCGGGCCGAGGTCGATCTCGGCGCGATCGCGGAGAACACCCGGGCCCTGGCGGAGCTGGCCCACCCCGCTGCGCTCTGCGCGGTCGTGAAGGCCGACGGCTACGGACACGGGGCCGTCCCGGTGAGCCGGGTCGCCCTGCGGGCCGGCGCTTCCTGGCTGGCGGTGGCGCTCGTGGAGGAGGCGGCGGCGCTGCGCGAGGCCGGGATCGACGCACCGGTGCTGCTGCTGTCCGAGCCCCGTGTGCAGGACATGGCCACCGCCGTCCGCTCGGCGACGAGGATCACCGTGTACACCGTCGAGGGCGTGCGGGCGGCGGCGGTCGCCGCCCGGGCCGCGGGCACGGTGGCCCGTGTGCATCTCAAGGTGGATACGGGGATGAACCGGGTGGGGGCCCGGCCCGAAGCTGTCAGCGCGCTGGTCGAGCAGATCGTGGCGTCGGCCGACCTCGAGCTCGAAGCGCTCTGGACCCACTGTGCGGTGGCGGACGAGCCCGGGAACGAGTTCACCGACGTCCAGCTCGACCGCTTCGAAGCGGTCGTGGCGCAGCTCGAGGGCAGCGGGCGGCGACCCCCCATGCTCCACGCCGCCAACTCGGCCGCCGCCATCGACCACCCCCGTGCCCGATTCGACCTCGTCCGCTCGGGGATCGCCCTCTACGGCATCGCCCCGTCACCGGCGCTCGCCGGGCGGCTGCCGCTGCGCCCGGCGCTGTCGCTCAAGGCGGAGGTGTCGATGGTCAAGCGGGTCCGGGCCGGGGAGGGGATCAGCTACGGGCTGCGCCATCGCTTCGAGCGCGACACGACGGTGGCGACCGTGCCGATCGGCTACGCCGACGGGGTGCCCCGGCGTCTCTCCGCGGTTGGCGGCGAGGTGCTCGTGGGTGGGCGCCGTCGGCCGATCGTGGGGGTGGTGACCATGGACCAGCTCATGGTCGACTGCGGCGACGATCCGGTGGCCACCGGTGACGAGGTGGTGCTCATCGGCCGGCAGGGCGACGAGGAGATCTCCGCCGACGAGTGGGCGGCGGCGCTCGACACCATCGCCTACGAGATTGTCTGCGGCATCGGTCCTCGCGTGCCGCGCCACTACCTCCACGATGAGGACGAGGTCCAGTAGCCGGCTCACGTTTCCGGGGTGCGGCGACACCAGACCGGGGAGCAGCTAGCGTGATCTCCAGAGCGAACGCTCGGCGGCCGGAGCGCCCGGCCATCCGCCAAGGAGGCACCCGCCATGGTTCTCGCCCTCACCTTCTGGGACCTGTTCTGGGGGATGGTCTGGTTCTTCTTCCTGTTCCTGTGGATCTGGATCTACATCAGCATCTTCTCGGACCTGTTCCGTGACCACGAGGAGTCCGGGGTCAAGAAGGTGGTGTGGGTCCTGTTCCTGCTCGTGTTCCCGTTCCTCGGACCGCTCGTGTACCTCATCGTGCGGGGCGAGGGGATGGCCCGGCGCTCCCTCAAGGCGCAGGCCGACGCCCAGGAGCAGTTCGACGCCTACATCCGCCAGGCCGCCGGTGGTGCGCCGGGTGCCGCCGATCAGCTCGCCAAGCTGGTGGAGCTGCGAGCCGCCGGGCATCTCAGCGACGCCGAGTTCGAGCAGATGAAGGCCAGGATCGTCGCCGGATGATCCCGCCGCCGCCACCCGTGCGGTCATGATCACCGAGGTGCCGGGGGTGCGGGTCGGGCACTGGACCGATCGCCGCGCCCGCACCGGCTGCACCGTGATCCTGTTCCCCGAGGGCACGGTCGGCTCGGGCGAGATCCGGGGCGGGGCCCCCGCCACCCGGGAGTTCGCCCTGCTCGACCCGCTGCGCACCGTCACCCGGCTGGACGCCGTCGTGCTCTCGGGTGGCTCGGCGTTCGGGCTGGCGGCCGCGGACGGGGTGATGGCACGGCTCGAGCAGGCGGGTGTCGGGGTGCCCACCGCCGCCGGACCGGTGCCGATCGTGGTCGGGCTGTCGCTGTTCGACCTGCTGGTCGGTGACCCGTCGGTCCGGCCCGGACCCGCAGCGGGGGCGGCCGCCTACGATGCCGCCACCACCGGTCCGACGGCGACCGGCGCCGTCGGCGCCGGCTGTGGGGCGACGGTCGGCTCCTGGCGGGGACGCGACCGGGCCCGCCCGTCGGGGCTCGGCACGGCGACGGTGCGCCACGGGCCGGTGCTGGTGGCCGCGCTGGTGGCGGTGAACGCCTACGGCGACCTCGCGGAGCCCGCCTCTCGTGCCGATCACCACCCGGCCCTGTTCGACACGCTCGGGGCCGGGCCGGGCCTCACGGACACGACCATCGGCGTGGTGGCCACCAACGCCGCACTCGACAAGGCCGGCTGTCATCTGGTGGCCCAGGCGGGACACGACGGCATGGCCCGGGCCCTGGTCCCGGCGCACACCCGGCTGGACGGCGATGCACTCGTCGTCGCCGCCACCGGTGAGGTGCACGCCGGTCTCGACCTGGTGCGTGAGCTCGGGTCCCGGGCGGTGGAGGAGGCCATACGGCGCTCGGTGGGTCCGCAGTAGCCTGGTCCGACGTGCCCACCCCCCTCGAGGCTCTGCGCGACGAGGCGCTCGGCTGCCGGCGCTGTCCGTTGGCGACCGCCGGACGGACCCGGGTCGTGTTCGGCTCCGGCGACCCTGACGCCGAGCTCATGTTCGTCGGGGAGGGTCCCGGAGCCGAGGAGGACCGCCGGGGCCTGCCCTTCGTGGGTCGCTCGGGGCAGCTGCTGGACCGGCTGCTCGCCGAGGAGCTCGGCATCGGCCGTGACCGCGTCTACATCGCCAACGTGGTCAAGTGCCGCCCACCGGGCAACCGTGATCCGCTCCCGGTCGAGATCGAGGCCTGCCGTGGCTACCTGGAGGCCCAGGTCCGCCTCGTCGATCCGGCCGTCGTGGTCACGCTGGGGAGGTTCGCCGGCCAGGTGCTGCTGGGCACCACCGAGGGGATCTCACGTCTGCGCGGCAGGGTCTTCGCCTTCGACGGGCGCGTGCTCATCCCCACCTACCACCCGGCCTACGTGCTGCGTGGTGGCGGTGAACCGATGGCCCGGATGCGAGCCGACCTGGTGCGGGCCAAGCAGGCGCTCGCCGGCCGGGGCGTGGTGCTGGCGTGATCACGGCGATCACCCACGGCGTCGACGAGACCCGGGCCCTGGCCGGAGCGCTCGCCGAGCTCGCGCGCCCAGGTGACGTGATCGTGCTGGCCGGCGACCTGGGTGCGGGCAAGACCGCGTTCGCACAGGGCTTCGGTGCAGCGCTCGGGGTCACCGAGCCGATCACGAGCCCGACCTTCACCCTGGTGAACCAGTACCGGGGCCGCCTCGAGCTGAACCACCTCGACGTCTACCGCCTCGACCAGCTCGCCGAGGTCGTCGACCTCGGCCTGCCCGAGCTGCTCGACGAAGGCGGTGTCACGCTCATCGAGTGGGGTGACGCCATCACCCCCGCGCTGGCGGCCGACTACCTCGAGGTGCGGCTCCGTCTCGGCGACGCCGACGACGACCGGTGTCTCGAGCTGACGGCGGTCGGGACCCGCTGGCAGGCGCGCTGCACCGCCGTGGCCGCCGCCCTGCGACCCTGGATCCGCGGGGAGGCGTCGTGCTGATCCTCGGCATCGACACCGCCACCCCCCAGGTGAGCGTGGCCGTCGGCGGTCACGAGGGTGTGCTCGCGTCTACCCAGTCGCTGCGGGGTCGCCAGCACGCCGAGGTCCTCACCCCGGCGATCGAGTTCACCTGCCGGCAGGCCCGGATCGAGCTGTCCGAGATCTCGGTGGTGGCGGTCGACCTCGGCCCGGGGCTGTACACCGGTCTGCGGGTGGGTGTCGCCGCCGCCAAGGCCATGGCCCACGCCCTGCGGGTGCCGATGATCGGGGTGTCCAGCCTCGACCTGCTGGCGTTCCCGGTGCGGTTCTCGAACCGGCTCATCGCCGCGGTCGTCGACGCCCGGCGCGGAGAGCTGTTCAGCGCGTTCTACCGTCAGGTGCCCGGCGGGGTCCAGCGGCTCTCCGAGCAGCACGTGGCCACCCCGGACGACGTGGCTTCGGAGCTGCTGGCGACCGGCGAGGACTGCCTGCTGGTCGGCGACGGCGGCCTGCGGTACCGGGAGGTCTTCGAGGGGCTCACCAAGGTCGAGATCGTCGACGCGGGCCTGGCCCACCCCTCGGCCGCCTCGCTGGTCCAGCTCGCCCATGCACAGGCTCTGCGGGAGCAGTTCGTCAAACCGTGGGACCTGCAGCCGCTCTACCTGCGCAAACCCGACGCCGAGATCAACTGGACCACGCGGGAGGCGGGGTGAGTCCGTCGCCGGTCACCGGCAGCGCCGGGGTGCCGGAGGTGAGGGTGGCGCCGATGCGCCGCCGGCACCTGCGTGCCGTGCTGCGGATCGAGGCCCAGGATCTGCAGCCGGGATGGTCGCTGGGGTTGTTCATGAGCGAGCTGGCCCGCGGTGATCGGGACCGCCGCTACGTGGTGGCGAGAGCGGCCGGATCGGTGGTCGGGTTCGCCGGGATCCTGTTCATCGGCGGCGACGGGCACGTGACCACCATCTCGGTCGACCGGCGGTGGCGGCGTCGCAGGGTGGGAACCCGGCTGATGCTGGTGCTGGCCCGGGAGGCGCTGAACCGGGGGGCCGAGGCCATGACGCTCGAGGTCCGCGCCGGCAACGAGGCCGCCATCGCCCTCTACCGCCGCTTCGGGTTCGCACCGGTGGGTGTGCGCAAGGGCTACTACCGGGACCCGGTCGAGGACGCCCTCGTGATGTGGGCCACCGGTGTCGACGACGCCGCCTACGCCGCACGCCTCGACGCCATCGAGGCGTCCCTGCCGTCCCCGGTCGTCGTGGAGGGGGTGGGCTGATGTCCGACGGGATGCGGATCCTGGGGATCGAGACGTCCTGTGACGAGACCGCAGCGGCGGTGGTGGTCGACGCCCGCGAGGTGCTGTCATCGGTGGTCAGCAGCCAGGTGGACCTGCACGCCCGCTACGGCGGGGTGGTGCCCGAGATCGCCAGCCGGGCCCACGTCGAGCTGCTCACCCCGGTGGTGGCCCAGGCCCTCGTGGAGGCGGGGATCAGCGACGACCACGTCGACGCCGTGGGAGCGACCGTGGGTCCGGGGCTGGTCGGCGCCCTGCTCGTCGGGGTGAGCGCGGCGAAGGCGCTGGCGCTGGTGTGGGACGTGCCGTTCGTGGCCGTCAACCACCTCGAGGCGCACCTGTACGCCGCGTTCCTCGAAGAGCCCGAGATCGAGCTGCCGCTG
>Ga0308411_10000532_pt1 | contig 25231 bp, 31 predicted proteins | sample HotsprottomLayer_2_FD_203530 | JGI IMG/M metagenome (GOLD analysis project Ga0308411, IMG submission 203530) | Hot spring phototrophic mat microbial communities from Octopus Spring, Yellowstone National Park, Wyoming, United States -... | ecosystem: Environmental > Aquatic > Thermal springs >... | reverse complement strand
TCGCCCACCACCAACCCGACAGCGAACGAGCGGGAGTAGCTCAGTTGGTAGAGCGTCTGCTTGCCATGCAGAAGGTCGCGGGTTCGAATCCCGTCTCCCGCTCCAGAACCACTACATGTAGTGCTTGAACCCACACCAAAACACCACATCTTGTGTCCACAGCACGGGCAGACGAGTCTCCAGGGGGTTGACCATGACCGACTGCTGGACCGCATTCCGAGAGTGGTTGGTGGATTGTACCGGAGCTGGATTAAGCCCTAAGACACTGCGGGCATACCACGACAGAGTGGAACGGTTTCTCCGCGAAATGCAACCCACAGTTCTGGACGACATCAACCCTGCGATGGTGGCGGAGTTCCTGGCCGGGTTGAGACAGCGTGGACTAAGCGCAGAAACAGTGTATGACCACTTCAAGGATTTAAGGATATGGCTCAACTGGTGCTGCAAACAGGAGATGCTAGACAGAAATCCCCTTAATCGGATGCGTCCACCGAAACGAGAACACAAGATCAAGCCCGTGCCTTCGGTTGAAGAGCTTCAACGGTTGCTCGAAGCCGCGGCGACCGATGACTCGTGGGTGTCCAAACGGAACAGAGCATTGATAGCAACGCTCATTGGCACGGGGATGCGAATCGGCGAAGCGCCGCAGATGCGGATCGGCGATGTTGAACGGGGCTTCAGCATTATCGAAGGTAAGGGCGGCTTGGGCAGGATGGTTCCGCTGTCCATGGATGTTCGCAGGGAACTTCGGCGGTACATACGAGCTATACCGCGCCCTGTGAGTCGAGACGAACCACTGTGGCTGCAACAAGACGCCAAACGACCGCTCTCCGCTGCAGGAATGACAGAACTGGTCCGCCGAACCAGCCAACGCGCGGGGCTGTCGTACAGACCACATGCGCTCAGACGGGCATACGCCTCTATGGCACTGGCTGCCGGAATGGATTCTGAAGTGCTGAGTAGACTGATGGGGCATACCACCGGCAGGATGCTGCGACAGTACGCGAAGCTGGAAGTGGATGCTCTAGCCGAAGCGATGGCTCGGTATAGCCCATTAAGGAAGCTGAAGCTGTAGGCCGTGGGCGGGAGCTAATCCCGCCCTTCATTCGTTACACCGAACAGCTCGGCTTCTGAAACGCCAAGAGCGGCGGCAATGCGCTGCCGGGTGTCGGCTCGCTTCGGCATGTATCCATTCCGAATCAATTGAATGGTGCTGCCGCTAACGCCTGCCTGTGCCTGTAGGATGACGTATGCTGGCTTGCCATGACGCTCCCGCGCCAATCGCTCAATCCGCTCCCAAATCTCCGAATACTTCGCCATCGTCTCTACCCCCATTTCCATCTTCTTCACTAAAATCATACCACAAGACTTGACAAACGCGCAAGTGGTGTAGTATAATCTTAGTGAAGATGAAGACGACGAAGAATACGGTACTATACTACATGGGGGTGATAAGCATGAAACTGGACATGGACCTGCACGACATCGTCGTGTGTGAAGCTCAAGCGGCTGGACATCTGCTGGGACCGCACCTGCTGGAAGCTGTGGGGATACTCGAGCAGCTTGCCGAGAGCGGGGCGCAGATCGGAGTGTACGAGAACCGCGGCTGCACCTACCCCACATTCAATGTGCCGTTGACGTCCATTAACACAAAAACGGCTGGAATGCTCTACGGACTCTTGCTGCTGGCATGGCCGTTCATTTCGCCGGAACCAGACGAGCGGTGCGAAGTGCGGGCAGTGGTGTCTGCGGCGGACTTCCTGCCCAAGGCGCGAGAGATCATGCAGGACGGACAGAAGGTCGCCGCGCTGCTCGGCTTAAGCTAACAACGACTGGGGCTGCCACGGATGGCAGCCCCACTCCAAAACATTAACAAAACCTTAACATTATGTCTACATGTTTGTCTACTATTTTGGCGTGCTGGGTTTGGATCGCGGCGGTACTACTTAGAGTGGATTGTGTGTGAGCGTTGTTTCGAGCCGATTAAAGTCGGTCATCTCCTTCCGGCATCGAGAAGATTGGGGGGCAGCTGGCCCCTGCCCCCAACATTCTCTCCTTCAGCCGGAATGAGATGCACAACCCAATTCCAATGGAAGGAGATGAAACAAATGTCCAACTCATCATCCAATTCGATTATGCCATGTTCCACGGCGGATGTCAAGAGCCTCTTGGAACAAGCCCTAGCCCTTGCCTCTAAAGGCTACCCAGTGTTCCCGCTTCGCCCCAACTCGAAGGAACCTTCCTGCGCGAACGGCTTCCACACCACCACCACAAACCTAGAACAGATCCGGAAGTGGTGGAGACAGAACCCCAACTACAACATCGGCATCGCCGCTCCGGAGCTGCTGGTTATCGATGTGGACGATCCCGAGCAGTTTGGCGCCGGCACTAAGCAGACGCTCTTCGGAGACTTCGTGCCCCCCGAACTGCCCGTCGTGCAAACCGCTGGTGGTGGGTACCACTACTACATGCTGGCCGACCCCGACTGGACTACTGAATGGGGGGTTGGGAATAATGTGGGCGCCTTGCCCGGAGTCGATTTGAAAGGCTGCGGGCGCGGCTACGTTGTGGCGCCGGGCTCAATCGTAGGTGGCAAGCGGTATGAGCTGGCCGGCGGCTGGACGGAACTGCCGCCGCTGGATCAGCTACCCAAGATTCCAGAACAGACCAGGAGAGCGATCGAGCGGATAATCAGCAACAGGAAGCCCGCAAACAGCAACGACAACGGACACAAACCCGCACCACAATCGCACCAGGAGACCGCGCCGGCAGACCCCGAGCTGCTGGACCGCCTCTCCGAGGCGCTGCCCACCATATGGCAAGAAGGGAGACGACAAGAGCTGGCTCTTGGAATCTCTGGGCTGCTACGCAAACTCGGGTACGACGAAGCCGATGTAGCCGACCTGATTGCAACGGTGGCAGCGCAACAAGGCGACCCAGAGATTGGCAAACGGGTATTGGCAGTGCGCGACACATACGCCAAACCAATAGAGCAGATAGCTGGTCTATCGCTTCTCAACGACGACGAGAAACAGGCGATAGAGCCAATACTCCGACATATCAAGGCATGGTCACACGGAGAGACTGTCTCATTTGAGCAGGCCCGGATTCTCAAGGCTGTGGCTAAACATCTAGGATGGACCGACGCGCGGTACGATGTGGTGCGACACGAAATCGAAATACTGGATCGCGGGAACTGGCGCAAACTGAAGGAAGGGGACGTTTCCGCGCTGGCGTTCATCGAGCTGCCGTTTAAGGTCGGGGACGTAGTCGTTTGGCGCCCGGTCGGCAAGGAACGCACCTATGATGCGATAGCCGCCTATGCCTGCCAAAATGAGTACGACCCCATCGCCGACTTACTCCTGAACCAGCTGCCGCAGTGGGATGGGACAGACTATATAGCATTGCTCGCGCGATGCTTCAAGCACATCATGCCCACACTCCCCAACGGGGCAGACCCGGTGGAGACGTTTCTGCGGAAGTGGTTGGTTGGGGCTGTGGCGCGTGCGCTGACCGGTGCCCAAAACTTCGTACCGGTTCTGATTGGGGCGCAGGGGCAGGGGAAATCCACGCTCGCGCGGTGGATCGCGCCAGACCCGCAGCTGTTCGCCGATGATGCTATCGACCCGGATAGCCGCGAGAGCATCGTGCTGGCGGGACGGATTCTAATCCACGAGCTGTCGGAGCTAGGGTCGGTGACACGGCGCAAGGACGTGGACGCGCTAAAGCGGTTCCTGGTAGCCCAGGAGTCGTTGGTCAGACTCCCATACGCACGGACGGCAACCACCATACGACACAGGGCGAGTTATATCGCCACGAGCAATATTGCTGACGATCTGCTGCGGGACTCATCTGGCAACCGCAGGTTCGTGGCGCTGAACATCGAGTCCATCGACTGGGGCTACGAATCCATCGACAAGCTCCAGGTCTGGGCGCAGGCGGTTGCCTTATACCGCGCTGGGTGGGACTGGAACCTCGGAGACCAAGAGAAGGAGTTCCAGACCCAAACGAATAGCAAACACGAGGCGCTACGAAGCGGAAGCATAGGGGATATAATGCTGGAGCTGCTCGATAATGCAATCGGTCTCTGGGGGAATCTCACCCCCAAGACACCGGAGCTTAGCCTGCTGCCCACAGACCTTCTAGCGCGGGAATACCTCCGAATGATAGGCGCTGAAGATGGGAGCATGGCTGCCGTTGAGCCTATCGGCGAAGTTTCCATTTCTGGGGAGATTGCAATCTGGGCCTCTCAGCTTGCCAACCTGGCAGCTAGAGTGATCCGTGGGGGAGACGCCCACAGATATGCGCAGGAGATCAACGCGATGGCGAACAGGGTCGGCGGCAAACTGAGCCAACTACGCTACATCAACGGTGTGCGCCGACGATGTGTAACCCTTACGATTGAGCAAGCCCAAGCGCTGATAGAGTACCTCTCGTGAGCTGCCTGGCATAGCCTCCATCCACACACCACGCCCCGTTCTCTAATGAACGGGGCGTGACTATTTTGGTGTGGTGGGGCAGGCTGGATTAGGTGACGTGGACAGCGAATGGACAGCGTGGACAGCGAATGGACAGATGCTGTCCACACACTGGTCAGTTGAGTTTGGTTGTCTTATTGTCGTTTTGTGGTATATACTGTCATCATATCATGTATTATGTGCGTATTTTTATTAACACACTGCTTATGTGGTTAGTGTGGACAGCGTGGACAGCAGAATCATCAAAAAATTCTCCTGAAGGATGGGGTTGGGGGAATATATATGAAATCGCTGTCCACGCTGTCCACGCTGTCCCATCCGAGAGGCGCACGGGCATAGTGCTGGAACAGCAGTGGAACAGTTGGAACAGTAATGGAACACCTACTGTTCCATAACTGTTTGGTTGAATTTGTGCGGTTTATTGTCGTTGTCAGTTATTTAATGACACTCTGTCTTGTATTCTGTGGGTATTTTATACGTACACAACCAATGGAACAGATGGAACAGTAGAATCATCAAAAAATTCTCCTGACGAGAGAAGGTGGGGGAATAATATAGGAATCTGCTGTTCCACTGTTCCATCTGTTCCACCCCATCGACCCAGCAGCCCGTGCCGTTCCTGTTGGCAGCATTAGAGGCTGGACCTTGCGTGCCAAGCATTATTAAGGATAGCGGTACTGTTTGGTATGGGGGTTCAGCTCCGCCGAGCCCAACCACTCCCTTCCCATCCATTCCCCCAGCTACCCCACCAGAGCATCTTGCGAATGTGGGTAGTGGTATTGGTGGTAGATGTGTGTGACAGCGGTACTGATTAGTAGTGGAAGGAGTGATACAATTGGACACACAAATCCATCGCAGACATCATTTAGTCGAACGGCACAATCAGATCGTAGATGTTGTGTCCGCCGAGTTTCGGCAGCTTGGTTTCGACGTCATCAGATCAGGCTACGAGGCTGGTGGGGACTGGTACGACCCAGACCTATTCGTCCGACAACCGGCAGGCGGTATCGGCTTCTACATTGAAGTTAAGACCCCCATCGCACCGAACATCGCCATTGATTTAGATGAGTGGCTACGGTTCCGTGTTCTCGGCGACGTGCTGGTGCTTGCTGTGTGGTCGGACGGGCGGTGCGCCGTTATTGACGTCGACAACGACCGACCGCTGTTTTGGGGAGCAGCAGCAGACGACTGCATTCCGGTGCTGGCTGCGGGGCAGCTAATAGAGCTGGATGTGCCGTTGAGGCTGTTTAAGCGCGGAACCCCCGACACCACCAGTAACAAGCCGTTCGTGGTGTTCCGGTCCACCAGGCAGTTTGGTTCTCTCCGAGAAGCTATCGATTTCATCATTGACATCAAGGTTGGTGGTTCAGGTGCGCAACTATGATGAGCAGGAGCTGTATGCGCGGTTGGAGCCATGGGCAGTGGGCGTTGCTCGTCGTGTGACGACGCGGTGTGGTCTCAGGCGCTGGGCGGACGATTTGGAGCAGGAGGCTAGGGTGGCTTTGTGGCAGGCTATTCAGGTTTATGATCCTGCGCGGCACGACGATGCGGAGCGGTTCGCGCGTTGGAAGTTCCAGCTGTTGTTCAAGTCCGCGTTGAGGCGTTACACAGATTGGGACGCCCACGAGATCCAGCTGGATTGGTCCGAGCTGGAGCAGTAACGAATTTGGTAATTCCACAGATTATATATATATGGAAGGGAGAGCAGCGGACACTTCTTGGCACACCACGCACACAATTATGGCGCAGAAGAATTGGAAGCCCATATTCTTGGATGCGCTCCGAGCAGGGCACACGGTGACGTATGCCGCGCGTCGTGCTGGAGTTGGTCGTCGTACTGTGTATCAGCACCGCAATCGTTCGGCGGAGTTCGCGCGTCAGTGGGACGAAGCAGCGCAGGAAGGATTGGATAATCTGTTAGAGATCATGCTCTCCCGCGCAACCGACCCCAGCGACAAGTCGTCGGCGCAGTTGTTGATGTTTCTGGTCAAAGCGCGTCTGCAGATGTTGCGCTTCGAACAGGATGACGTGGTGATTGATTAGTGAAGTTTAGTGAGCGCGACTACTGGGAAGCTATAGGCGAGCCGCACCCCCGACAGGCTGAGTTGTTGGAGTTAGCCCGTTCTCATCGTCGGGTAGCGGCTACTGCTGGCAGGCGTTTCGGGAAGTCATGGTTGCTCTCGGCATGGGTTCTCTGGCGGACGCTCAAGGGCGAGCAGTGTTGGTGGATAGCCCCATCGCACCAGTTGGCACGGGTTGGATTTGAGTATGTGTTGCAGCATGCCCGGCAGCTGCCTGCACCAATCAGGAAGCATCTGGCCATCAAGCGCAGTAGTCCGTACGAAGTCGGGTTCCGTGCCGGTCTGTGCCAGTTTCTCTCCAGCGACAACGAGTGGCAGCTTCAAGGGCGCGGGTTGGATTTAATTGTAGTAGATGAAGCCGGCGAAATTGACAACTTAATCTACTTGCATGACCAGTATCTCAGCCCGTGTTTGTTGGACAGGGCTGGTTCATTGATTTGCATCGGCACCCCCCGCGGACGCCATTCGGACTACTTCCAGCTATGCAGCAGACCAGAGTTTGTGCGTTTTGTGGGCAGCAGCTACGACAACCCGCACATCAGTCGCGACGAGTTGGAACGGTTGTCGGCGGAGCTACCCGAGCAGCTGAAACTGCAGGAGCTTGAAGGTGAGTTTGTAGATGTTCAGGGCAGGGCGTTCCCTGATTTATCAATTGATTTAATAGAACAGTTCGACATTGACAGAGCGTGTGTTGGTCTCGACTGGGGCACTTGGTCTCCGGCAGCAGCGGTGTTGGTGGTCAGGCTTCCTGACGGTAGGTACTACGTCATGGACGAGCGTTATGGTGCTGACCTGAATGCCCATCAGTTTGCTGACATGGTCCGAGACATGGCGCAGGGTATAGGGCGTTGTGATTTTGTGTTGGACTCGGCATGTTTCAACAGAACAGATGGTTTGGTTAGCGTTGCCGAGCGGTTCAGAGAGAGACAAGTTCCAGTCCAGCCTGCTACCCGCGACAGGCTTGGTTCGTTGGCGTTGTTGCGTCAGTTGATGGCTGAGCGTCGACTGATCATAAGCCCGGCCTGCACTAATCTGTTGGACGAGCTACGCAGTGCAGAGCTAGTGGACGGCCGCGGCGACTTCTTAGGGTCCGACCACGCGATTGATGCCTTACGGTATGCGATAGCCTACCTACATCAATATCCGCTTCGACGCGAACCAGACACATCACCCGAAGCCATTTGGCAACATGCTGTACGGGCGGCACGCCGGCAGAGAGCTGGAGCCAAGTATCTGTAGATTAATAGGAGTAGAATTATGCCTACGTATGATTGGTATTGTGAGCATTGCAAGCTGACCTTCACTATATTCGTTGGGGGCTACAACGACAACGCATCCTGCCCTAACTGTCATAAGCCAATGAAGCGGTTATTCAGCCCGACGTCCGCTCTGTTCATCGCCGAGCCGTTCCGCGACAACAACATTGACACACTGCGGAAGTGGCGCTATGAAATGGAGCGCAACCCGAAGCGCCGCGCAGCAGCTGAGCGGGCAGCGCAGGTTGCCAGAGAGTTAAACGAGAGTGCCCGTGAATGGGAGCAGCTTGATCGGCGGGTTGAGAAGTTCAAGCGCGGTGAATTGGATTGACTAACGAGCGCATTACAGAGTTACTGAACGTCATCGAAGCTCGGCAATCGCACTACTCTGAGCTGCGTGCGATTGCAGCGGGTGCGCTGCCTTCCATATGGAGCGACTGGCGGCACTATGAGCCGGCAGGTAGCATCGCAGCCGACATTGTGTCCGTCTTGGAAGCATCTCTAATCGGGCGCGTCGATCTGCGTGTTGACCCCGACGACGCCATCGCAGACCAGCTGATGACGTTGCTGTACAACCGCCATCTCCATCCCCTGGTTCGCGAAGCTGTTCGGGATTTCGTTGTGGTTGGCTGGGGCGGCATTGTGGTGACACCGTTCGGTCCTGCGCGTCTGAAGCCCGAACATGCCGTCGCGGGTCACTGTTGGTATCTGCGCCGGTACGAGCTGGATGTCAAGGCTGCGCGTCAACGATTCGGTAAGCGTAGAGTGTTTGACAATCGCAGCGGGGACATCCTGCTGATTGAAACTCTCAGCGATGGCAAGCTTCAAGTTCGGTTCGGGGACGCGATCATATTTAGTACCGATTGGGACTACGAGCCTAGACTGCTTATCGGCGACGAGAGACCCAAGCTGGTGGATGCGAGCCTGCATGGCGCACCGATTGGAATCATAGAATCGTGCCGAGATTTGTTCATTGACCACCACATTCTTCGGCAGATGATTGTCCGCCGCGCCGCGATGGCAGGATTGGTACAGGTAGTCTCCGCACAGCTCGAAGACCCAGCATCAGCAGATAACATTGCCAAGCGTTGGGACACGGTGCTTGTACGCGATTCAGCAGCTGTGTTCCCGTTGGACCAGCGCAGTCTAGGTGAATTGATGACCATCCAACAGCAGATTGAGCAATCCATTAGTGCCCGTAGCGGTGTCAGTCTGTTTCAGCGCGGCATCTCAGACCCCCACATTCAAACCGCAACGGAAGCTGCGTTGCTGCAGTCACAAACAAACACCCGACTGGTTTATCTGCAATCGTTGGTACGGGACTGGTTGAACGATTGTGTAGGCGATTATCGCAGGTACTTGGTGAGCCTGCCCGAAGACGAGTTGGAATACATTGAGTTCCCAATGAACGGCAGCACAGAGTATTTCGGCACGGGCAGGCACTACAGCGAAGCTCTGGCAGGTAGACAAGTTTCCGTAGCCCTGTCTGGGTACAGGGACATAGCGCAGCGACAGCAGGAAGTGTTATCGTTGCTGCCCGTGCTTCAGTCTGCGGGTGGCAACACTAAACCGTTGCTTGAAGAGTTGCTCAGATTAAGCGGTAGAGACCCGAAGCTATACCTTGAGTAAGGAGTATAGAGAATGAACGAAGACATCGTCAATGCTGGCTTCGATTCCAGCGCACAGTCTCCCGACACTGAACCGGAGACAACCCCAACCAATGCCGAGCAGCCTGCTCCAGCACCTAACACCGAAACTGAGCCAGATCCGGCACAGGTACTCTGGGAGTCTCTGCAGCAGGATCCCTACGGCACCATCGCATTCTTGGCTCAGCACTACGGCTGGCAGTCCGCGCCCCCAACGCAGGGCGATCCTTCCTATGTTCAACCGCAGATGATGCAGCAGCAGCCCCAGCAGCAACTGGACCCGTGGCAGGAGCTGATAGCCAACGTAGCGCTTAGGATGTGGCAGAGCGAAGGGGCGAGCATCGTCAAACAGCGGGCACAGGAAGACGGGCTGGAGCTGTCAGACCAAGATCTGCAGTCCATCTTCTTGTCAGCATTGGAGAAGTATGCCGGAGACATTGACAGCGCATATGCTGCATTCGCATACCCACGGCTCAAGGCTCGGAACTCCCAGAAGCAGCAGAGCCAAGAAGAGAAGGAACCAGAAGACGGGGATTTGATGAGCAGCATCATCATGGCTGGCTACAGGTAGCAACTAGGCAATTCGCAGGCTAGTTCCACTAGCCTGCTTGCACTCATACCATATATTCCATACCAATCCAAACTAATCTACAAGGAGTGAGCAATTATGCCTGCTTCAAGCATTACCTGGTCCTGGGACCGTGCGGCAGCTTACGGTCTCCCCAAGCTAATTGCGCAGATGAGAGACTCGATCGCGGGGCCGCCTACGTTTGAAGCCTTCCGCAAGCTGGACGCAGTGGTGGCAGACAAGGGCGGGTCGAACATCCTGTTTCCGCTCAGATACGCCGCCATCAACGTTCAGGTAGTTCCTAGCAACCCACTGAGCATTACGCCGCCCAACGCGATCACCGACATTCTGTCCGCGGCGTCATACGACTGGGCAGAGTTGTACGCCCAAATCGCGATTGATCTCCGCGACATTAACAAGGTTTCCAACTCTCCAGAACGCGCCGCAACCATGATGCGTCGTTACGCCGAGTCCGCCATCCGAGACTTCTACAAGCTGATTAACACCGCCCTTCATGGCAACGGCACCGGCACGGAAACGTCGCACGGTGGCTTCGGTTTCTACTTGGATGGCGCGAACTCTGGCACACTCGGTGGCATCGCGAAGTCCAACACGTGGTGGCGGGCGCGGCAGAAGGCCAACGTCGGCGCGATGAGCGTCGACAAACTGGATAGCTGGATCGTCGAACTGTCAAGCGATTACGAGTCTCCGCAGCTCTTCGTAAGCACGCCCACCGTCATCAGCCGGGTCCGGTCGCTTCTCCAGGCTGGTGAGCGCGTGGTGAACAAGGGGGGCGACGACCAGGAGTTCGGTGCGTTGGCAGTGAGCTACGCCGGTGTGTTACTGGTAGCGGACGCGAGCTGCCCCGCCGGCACTGGTTATCTTATAAACACCAACTCCATCAAGGTCTATGTGGACAGCAGCGAGCCCAAGATGGAGAAGGTGTCCTACCCGGCGCCTGCTCAGATCTGGAACGTCACCATGTTCAGCCAGCTCGTCGCCGGCGCGTTGGCAGACAGCTTGAGAGCTACCGGTATCACGTAATCTCTCTCCGTTCGGGCTGGGGGCATCTATCCCCAGCCCTACCCCAAACCACTACATATAGATTATAAGGTGATCCTATGCCAAGCATCGAGAGACCTTATCCTGTCGCCGGTGGTCAGGTGGCTGAATGGCTGTCTGACGACTTCAACGGCTCGAGCATCGACCCAAGCAGCTGGGAAGTGTCCGGTACTCCATCCGTCGGCAGCAGCGAGCTGACGCTATCTGCAGGACAGGCACTGTTGAGCCGTCAGGGGTTCCAGCCGCCGTGTTTGATTGAAGCGGTCTGCACCATGACTGGGCGTGCCGGTGGCGACGACTTCCGCATCGGCTTCTACACCGACGACAACAATCTTATAGAGTGGCGTGCTGCCGGTTCCACCCCCGCCAACATGGACGCGGTCATGCGTGCGGGTGGCGTGTTGGACGAACAAAACGGCATCAACGTCGGTGCAGCGAACAACTCCTATCGCTTAGCCAGCATTTACGTCGGTGTAGGCGAAGCGGTGTGGTCGTTCCGCAACATCAACTCGCAGATAGTGCGCAACGAGGTGCATCGCATTCGGGAGCACGGCATTCCGAACGGTCCGTTCCGTGTTCGTCTGGCTGGGTTAGCCGGCACGAGCAGTCTGAAGGTACACCGTGTGCAGGCATACCAGTTGGCGGACCTTGTGCCGGTGGGCGCGTTGGGGCACCATGTAGACAACATGGCTATCCCTGTGCGGTTGACGAACACTCCGTTCGTAGCGTCCCCCAGCAGCACCGCGCTTAGCGCTGTTCAAGTAACCACTGATAATATTTCTTCGCTGGCAGCGGGTTCCGTGCAGACGGGTTCAAACCGCAACCCGTTTACCGAGCAGGCGCACGTGCAGGCGTACTTCAGCGGTGACCAGCCGTTCACGTGCTGGCTGGAAGCGCAGCTGGACACCAGCAACTGGGTCGTGATTTGGTATGGTTCCAGCGCGGATGCCACGACGGATGGCGTTACCCGTTACTATGCGGTATCGCCGATACTGCAGTGCATGGGCGGCCGCAACTATCGGGTCAAGGTGCGCAACGGTGGTGGTGCTGCTGGTAACTTCCGAGCGAGTATCTCGTTTGCGATTCTGTAAGGGGGTAACGGCATGAGAGCATACGTTAAGTCTGTCGGTACGAATGTGACGCTGGTGGACATTGACACCGGCGAGAAGTTCACGGTGTCCGCCAATTCGCTGCAGAAGCTGTTCGGCGTCGTGCCACAGGAAGGCGAAGTATGGGACTATCGAGCGGCGCGGCTAGATGAAGTCGCCGAAGTGTTCCACAAGTGGCAGCTTGTAGAACGGGCGTAGGGGTGTAGCTAATGGCTAGCATGTACAAGGGCAAGAGCTTGAAGCCCGGCGGTGGCGGTCGGTTCGCGCGACTGGTTGATCAGCTTCGGGCGCGTGGAATGAGCGAGAAGCGAGCCCGAGCCATTGCAGCCGCAGTTGGGCGCAGGAAGTACGGTGCGAAGCAAATGGCAGCTTGGTCTGCAGCAGGACGCAGACGCAGGAGCAGGGAGTGATAGGCGGTGTTGAATGGGTGGCAGATAAAATCGGCTCTGGCGGCGCTGGCTTCTGTGTTGTGCTGGCTAGTCGGCGGTTGGGACGTACTGGCACAGGCGCTGGTGCTGCTCATAGCGTTAGACGTTGGCGGCGGTATCGCTCAAGCGTTCTATGAGAAGCGGCTGAACAGCAGTATCATGCGCCGTGGTCTCCTGCGCAAGTCCGGATACTTCGCTGCGATTGCGCTCGCCGTTTTGATTGACCGCGCACTGTTCCAATCTGCACCCGCGTTCCGAACACTCGTGCTGAGCTATCTCTGTGTCAATGAAGCGCTCAGCGTACTCGAACACCTAGCCGCTATGGGCGTACCGCTTCCTGCCCAGCTGAAGCGGTCGCTGGAGAAGGTGCGGAAGGAACTGAACGACGATGAGAGTCATCCCCCGTCCCAGTCCCAATCATAGCGACAGGAACGGTGTGCCTGTGGATACGATAGTCATCCACTCCACCGCGGGCGGACTGGATGGCGCGTTGTCGTGGCTGTGCAACCCCGTCAGTAAGGTATCGGCGCACTACGTAATCGCCCGCAGCGGAGACATCTATAAGCTTGTTCCACTGTCTCGTGCAGCTTGGCACGCGGGTCGATGTCCAAACTTCCCCAACGCGAACAGTCGGAGCATCGGAATCGAGTTGGAACAGTTACCCGACCAGACGCCGACGCAGGCACAGCTGGATTTGTTGAAACGGTTGATAGGGCAGCTTCTCAGGCATTTCTCCATCAGATACATCGTCGGACACAGGGAGATCAACCCACGCAAGCGCGATCCGTTCCATTTAGACATGAACCGATTTAGGCAGGAGTTGAGCTGATGTGGACGCTATCACCATCAAGTTATTCTTCATGTTCATCGGTGCGTTCATACTCGGCTTCGTGTTCGGCTACCAATACGCACTACACGAACAGGGCGGTGTGGTTGAATGAGGTTCGGGCGCATTCTCGAATCAGGCGATGAGCTATTCGCTGCGAGCTGCCAAATAAGCGACGGCGCCGTCATTCTACCACGCACCGACACCGACGACTACGTGCGGTTTCGGATACCTGACACCAACTGTCCGCCGTTGCCCCGGCCCAACTCGCCGTTGGACAGCGGGCAGGCGGATGTAGCCGAGCCGAATCGGTGGCAGGTAATTGGTTCGCCAAACACTTCCAATAAGTGGCTGATAGCCGAACAGACCGACCAGATCCAGCTGGCTTATACATGTTATGCTGGCGACTTCGTACTGGAAGTAGTCAGCGATTACGTGAGCAAGACCGGCACGTGTACCGGTGAAATTGGTACGTACTCTTGGGATGGGGTTGCGTTGATGTTCGACATGGCAGGTAAGACGTTCGGCATTGGTGTGTGTTGGAGCCACCATTTCGGGCTTGTGGAATTGCCGTGGGGCGGCGAACAGTCGGGCCGCAGCTATCTCTGGTTCGTGGCGCAGGGCACGGGCATACTGTTGCATGCCACGCTAGTGATACCACATTCCCAATCAGACGTCCGCTACCGTGTGCAGCGTTCGGGAAGCAATATTCGCTTCGGCATGCTCAACAGCTCAGGCAGCTGGGTGTACAGTCAATGGCTGTCCGCCGGCACGGGACAGATTCAGTTCCGTTGGGAAGGCGTTAGGGTGCTAGGGGGTGGCGCACTCTAATGAAATTTTATGAGTTGAACCCCAACATTCCAGTTAACGACTCGTACAACGTGTTTGTGCGTGTGTCATCTGTGCAGACCGTTAGCGTTGATCCCGGCAGCATCTCTGTCACAACGCCGGTGTTGGATCTAGGTCGGCGGCGCCGCATTCAAGCCCAAGGTCTCCCCGAAGGAGTGCAACTGCTGTGGCGCGGCTCCGACGAGCTCCCACTACCAGACAGTTGGTCAAATGAACCTGGAAGGTACCGGTACTGGCAGGTTCGGTTACAGTCGTCAGATTTGAACACATTGCTAGAGCGGCTTGAAATCACACCCTACGATGCTCCAGGAGATGATCCTGGGGATGGTGGTGGTCCTGGTGATGGTGGTCCTGGGGATGGTGGTGGTCCTGGTGATGGTGGCGGTCAGCCTTCCGTGTTTCGGCTCTTGCTGCGTCGATTCAGGAGCTATTGGCAGATTTCTGGTGTGCCGCAGGATCGTAGGACGACGGGTCCGTTCAGAACCGTGTTCGGCTCAGGCGGACAGCAACGCACCGGAGAGAACGAATGGACGCAGATGAATAACGAAGAGCGCAATATTGGGGATGGTTGGAAGTGAGCAGCATAGAGTTTCGGGATTGGCAATCTGGAGAATTGGTGTCAAGCCCGGTGGCTGGTGTCCGGTACGTGTTGCTCCGTACGCGAACAGGCGCAGCACAGCGTACTCTAACCAGCTCCCCAGCAATCTCGGCAGTAGCAGATCCGCCGCGATGGCCGCTACCCGTAGCAACCATTCGTGGAGCATGGAACCCGTCTGGTGCTGACGGGGCGCCGAGCTGGGCTACCATCATTGATGCGTATGGAGTGCAGTTCAACCAGTCAGGCTCCCATGCCCTGTCATTTGGCTCTGAGAGTTTCAATGTCTCGGTAAGCAACCCGCCGCCCCAACCGGACAAGTGGGCTGTGGAAGTGTTGTGGTGGGATACGGCATGGCTTCACAATGTTCTGACCTGTAAGATCTCTTACAGCGGTACTAGCAATCCTGTAAGGTTAGACAGTTGGAACGTACCCACTGGGCGGATCTATGCAGTGGATATAGAGCGTACAAACACGCACGAGTTCTATTGCACCTATAACCCGGACGGGAGCGCAGATGTCCACATCTCCCCAGCTCCATCAGGGACACAGATTTCAACAATCGCTATCATTGTGGGAGACACGAAATGACGAACGAACATGTTGGAGAGTTGATAGAGTCGCTGGATGCATTGCTCTCTGACCTGCGCCGCGCCGGGTGTCATCTAGTGTGTGTGCTTGTGGAACCAGGCGATTCGGTGGGATTTCATTCATGGTATGGTGGTAATCCTGCCATGTTGTACGGACTGTTGCAGGCTGTGGAACAACAGGTGTATGATTCGCTAATTGATGCAGTGCGGGGAGATTCCGATGACACTGAGTGAGCCATTACACCAACACACTTAGAATGACATAAAGGGGGTAACAACATGACACTGGCACAGCTACGAGCTATGGTGCGCGGATTAATCAGCTACGATTTGGAAGGGGTTCGAGCTACGGACGCCGACTTAAACGATTTAATAAACCGTGCCTATTTCGCGCAGTGCGAAACCGAATCCGCTAACATAGCCCGCCAACCAGAAGAGCGATCCTACAATGTGTCCGCAAACCAGCGAACTGTAGCACTTACGGGGATTATTAGGTTGGACGGTGCGGCCTGGCTAGTAGCCGGGCAGCCGAGCGAGCTCGAGCCTCTGCCGATTGACCAACGCCCCCGGCTGTTTCGCCCCGACACCGGTACACCCCGCTATTTCCGCAGAGACGGAGAGAATTTATGGCTGTATCCCATTCCTGCTTCGTCAGGTTCGTTAATAGTGGTGGGCGTCTTCAAAATCCAACCAACCCTATTGACGGCGGACAACCATGAGCCGCAGACACCACCATCAATCCATCCAGGCATTGGATATAGAGCAGCAGCAGAGTGGGCATTGCGATTTGGCTCCCCAAAAGCCCAGGCTCTCCTTCAAGCCGCGGCCCTAGCTGAGCAACAATTGGACCGCAACAAATTCGCTGATATGCTACACGCTTGGGACGGCATCCCACGTTAGGGGGGTGGAACGGTGGCTGAGCAGTGGCAGACCGAGAAGCTGGCGTTTGTCGGCGAGTCCGTCGGCTTGAACGAGTACGAAGCCGCCTGCACGCTGGCAGAAGACTGCGAATTGCGGGCGGGGCTGATAGTCCCACGATTTGATGATTTCAGGGTAACGACTTCATCGGCACAGCGAGCCTGTATGGTGGACGTTAGCGGCGGAACACTGAGATGGAAGAACTCGTCGGGCTACGTGTTTAGCTACGGAGATGATGCCTACTTCCTGAATAGTGACGGACAGTGGACACGGGTTAAGCCGGACGGTTCGGAACAGACACTAACAGAACCGCCGGCGCCGACCCTATCGATCCTTGAGCCAAACTCATGGACCTATCATTTCTGGTCGGATACTAGGTTTAATTGGAACGTCCCACCACAGCAAGGCTATCCGGAGTGGACGAATGTCAGCGGAGCCGTCGAGCGGACATACACCTTCCCTGCCCCACAGCCCCAGCTCCCATTCGCACGATGGTTTTGGTTTTTGTTGTATGTCCCCACTGGCGCAGAGCATTCGTTGCAGGTGGCAGTCAACGGAAGAGATGTACCCACCTTTTATAGGCGAGATGGAGAGTCACTCTGGGTGTGGGCGGATGCGTCGGCTGCTGATTTGACAACATTTCAGTCATTCGGCTTCAGGTACACGCTCCAAAATACACACACTGTAAGTATTAGCTGGGGAAACGTTTATGTGGAAGGGCAGCTGCCGGTGGGGAGACACGTTTACGTGGCAACCATCGAGCGCAACGGGGTGGAATCTATACTCAGCGCGACTAGGTCGGTCATAGCTACACCGGGGAAGCCCCAAATCGAGCTGCCGAGCGCTGGGGTGCGGGGGCGTGTCTCAGGACTTCAGGCTGGCGATATAGTTCGCGTGTATAGGGCTGCTGAAGGGCAGTATATCTTGGTGTCCGAAATCGTGGCGACCACATCGCATGTCTATTTCTATGATTGGGGGGATTATGCGGGCGCTCCGTACAGGCCGAGCGGGAGGCTGCCGTATGGCCCGGCAGCTGTTGTAGGCAACAGGGCTGTGGTGGCAGCCGGTCGTACATTGTGGATTTCGCAAGCCGGAGACCCGAAGCGTTTCGGAGCAACCGCTATCAATGAAGACAACCAGGACGCCTACACAGTGGTGTTGCCGGCAACCATAGACGCCATCGCACCGGCAGAAGGCGGAGTAATCGCGCACACACGTCGGGGGCAGTATCTAGTGCCCCTAACACCCCAGTATGACAATGACTTGATTCATATGAGACCGCCCGCGTTGATTGACGATAGAGCAGCGTCGGACTTCCGCGCTGCGACGTACGGTGCGTATATCGCCGATGGTCGTCTGTTCGTGGATGGGCAGTTGGTGGCTAGTGGACTGTCAAACGATGCATGGGTGCTGCGGGCAGCAGGACGGGTGTATGTCATCTACAACGACACTTCGGACGGCTGGTGTCTAGTCTGGTCTCCGGCGGAGTGGCAGGGAGCGCTGCGCTGGAAGATGCCGCATCAAGCGAATTGGGTATTCGTCTATGGGGATGATGTGTTCGTTTCTACCAGCGACGGCATATACCAAGTTGCGGGAGCGGACCATCGTAAGTCCAGCTGTCGATGGCGCACCGGTAAGCGGTTCATGCCGATGCTGTCTGCGATTCGTTTCGTGCATGTGGCAGGCAATGCGTACTCGGTCAAATTGATTCGCCCCAACAAACCGGACGTTACCATGACCAATGTGTCTGGACGAGTCAACGTGCCTGTCACGGAACAAACGCATGAATGGCAGCTGGAACTGAACGTGGCGCAGGGGGATGCGGTGTATCAATGCTATATCTCGTTCGAGTCAGGGATTCAATAGGAGAGTGATGGCCATGTTAGGGAAGTTGCTAAGCGGTCTTGGCAAGGCAATAGGCGGAGCCCTTGCTGGACCGTGGGGGCAGGTCGCGCTCACCGTGGCACCAATGTTATTCGCGCGTCGTGGGGGCGGACAGGCAGGTGCAGCGGAACAGGCAGCACAAGCACAAGCTGCAGAGCAACAGGAAGCCGCTCGGCGAATGATGGAGCTGGCAAACCAAATCCAGATTCCACCAGCCCTAGCCCCAACAGTGTTCGCCAAACTCCAGGCGCAGGCTATGTCTCAGCAACCCCAACTGCCCGCAGGTGTAACCGTGCCTGGTCTGTCGGAGCTCGTACGCGCGAAGGGCATGGCACTGGCGCAACAGGCAGGGGCGCAGCAACAGCTCGCCGATTACGACGCGCAGATGCGGGCATTGGCTCAGCGGGCGCAGCTGATCAGCGGTGCGGCTGGGCTGGCAGGCGGAGCCGGTGGCGCATATCAGCAATTAGCCCAAATGTATAGACAGCAGCAAGCAGGACAACTGGCCGGCTGGGCGCAGCTGATGCCCCAGATTGCGCAACTGTTCCGTCGACAACAGCCGACCCAATTGGATGTAGCACGAGCTCTTGGTAAGTTCTTTAGGGGATGGTAGATTGATATGATGGACTGGGTCTCTCAGCGAATGGCCAACACACTGCGCCGCGCAACCGGTAACGTGCAACTGCTTGAGCCGTGGGCGATGCAGCCGCAGCTGGGGTTGGATGTGTTTGGGCAGCCATTACCTTATATAGATATAAGCAAGGATGATGCGGTGGCTCAGGAGTTGAACCGGCTTCTGGCTCCAGTGCCCGCTGTGGCTGCCGCGTTGGGGTGGGCAGCACAGCAGCACGCGGCGCAACAGGCAGCTCAGGCACAGGGACAGCCAACCGCACCCCAACCACCGACAGTGCCCGCGTTCACACCCCCACCGCAGCTGCAGGGGCTGCCACTGCCACCGCCACCGAAACTGCCAGAACCGCCCAAGTCGCTGGCAGAGACATTAACACCATACCCAACCATTCCAGAGTTCCAGCCGCCCAAACGCGAATGGACAGACGTGGCGGCTCAGGTGATTGCTGGACTGGTGAACCCAGACATCCTACCGTTCGCCACACAGGCATTCGAGCAAGCCTATCAACAACGAGTAGCGGAAGCCCGAGACCGCTACGAACGCGCAGCCGCGAACGCCCTGAACGAATGGCAGGCGAAACGGCAGCTGGAGCTGGCAGATGCTCAGGCACAGCAGCAATACCAACAGCAATTAGCCCAGCTCCAGAACCAGTACCAGCAGAACGTGTACCAAACGCAGGCACAGAACATCCAAGCCCAAAACGAACAGGCGCTGCGCAACTGGCAGGCTCAGCAAGCCTATAATCAATGGGCTTATGAGCAGCAATGGCGAGCTTATGATAAGGATGAACAGCGTCGCCTGGCTGAAGAGCAGAAGAAGTTGGACCGAGAACTTCGGCAAGAACTGCAACGCAACCAGATGGCGATGGGCATGTACAACTCGCTGATGGCATACGCAACCAAACCTGCATTGACAGCGGCGGAGAGACAGACTGCATTGGCTGCCATCCCAGCGCTGAAGTCCGTGTTACCGCCCGAGTTCCACCCGTACCTGGACGCTGTCGGACAGACGATCAAGGCGAAACCCAGCGTGCCCGAGCAGAACTTGGACATCGAGCGGAAGAAGGCTGAGGCTGCAATCAGGCAGGGATGGGCGAAGATTAAGCAGGGCGATCAGAAGCTGGCTCTGGCTCGGCAACGCATGAGCCAAGGCAGTAACAAGGATGCATGGGCCGCTCTCAAGGAAGTGCGGCTGCAGGCGGAACAGGCACGGGACAACATCCGGCAGATCGACCAAGCATTAGGACGCACGATTGACAACATTTACACAGGTAGACGGGAGCCCGCTATTCAAGGGCAGGAACGAGAGAACCTGATCCGACAACGAGCGCAACTGGAACAGCGACTACAGAAGCTGGAACAGCAACAGGAGATGCTGGAACGCGAGCTGCTATTCGGACAACCAGCTCCACAGCCGCAACCGCAACCGAAACCGCAACCACAAGCGCAGCCCAAACAGCAGCAACAGCAACCGAAGCAACAACAGAAGCCGCCCGCCCAACAGGTACCGAAGCAAGGCACACTACCGTCGGGTAGGAAGTTCGTGATTGAGTAAGGTGAGAGATATGCCTGAAGTGAAGGTACGAGTACAACTGCGCGACGGGCGATGGGCAACCATCATCTTCGAGAAGCAACCCACTCCAGAAGAGATAGACAGAGAAGCTGCGGCGTTGGAAGCCCTGTTAGGCATCTCTTCACCAACTCCAACCGCACAACCCACTCAAGCCCAACAAATGGCCGGGGCACTGCGGGGCACACTCCAGCGGGGATGGAACTGGCTGCGGGGGAAGCTCGGCTTGAAATCTCCCGAAGAGCGAGCCGCTGAAATCGCCGGACCTGCGATGGCGAAACACCCAGAAGCCCTGCAAGAAATGGCCCGGATTGAAGCTGCCCGCCAACAGGCTTCATCTCTACCCGCCATGCTCCGCGATGCAGCGATTGCTCCCCAGAACTTGGCTGCAGAGCGACGCTACGGCTCGGCACTGCAACGACAGGGAGCACAGTCCGGGACTGGGACAGAGATGGAACAGGTCGGCGTTGTCGGGCAGCTCGGGAACATTCTCAGCCTGCCGCAACGGGGCGCAGTAGCATGGGCGAAGCAGATCGCACAGAGACGCGGTGCGCAGGGGAGCAAGTATGCCGATTCTGGAGAAGCCTTCATGGACGCGGCGGAGTGGGGTGCGCTGTTGGAAGACATGGCTCCGCAACTACCGAAGCCGGTGCGACAGGCTCTCTCTGTGCCGATGGATATTGTGCTGGATCCGTTGCTGCTGGTACCACCGGCGAAGGTGGCTGCCGTACTGGCGCCGATAGCAAGCAAGCTGCCGGGCGCGGCGAAGGCTACGGAACTTGGGGGTAAGATTCAATTTCAAGCCCTAAAATGGCTACATCCAACTATAGCATCAACATTGGAGCAGTACGCTACGAAATGGGAAGGCCCAGACACCCCTATTATCCCACCAGCATCTCAACTGGTGCAACGGCTCCGTCAGGCTCTCCAACTGGCATCAGAGATGTCAAACCGAAGCATTGGAGATTTGGTACAAGAGATGCCGATAGTGGCACCATCAAATGATCCAATGGCTGCGGCTGTTAAGCTGTCGGCTTTTATGTCTCGTCTGCGCGATCAGCTCACCTGGCCCCAGAGAGCCGTGCGCATGACTCAACGTAGAGCCGAACAAATCCTAGCCAACATAAATGAAGAGCTGTTACAGATACTGCAAGCACAATCACCAGAAGATTTCGTCCGCGCCGAACGAGCAATAAAGACGAAGCTTCGATCTGCCGGTGTGCCCGACGAGATTGCCCAGATGGTTAGTTATCTAGCCCGGTCAGTTCGCGGGGTAGGTGAGTTTCAAGCTGAAGCTGCCCCCGAACGAGCCGCCGCTATAGCCGAAGCTATCCGACGCAAGATGGTGGATGCTTCAGATCCAGGATTGTGGCAGAGAATGCTCGGTTGGTGGAAGAGATCCGTAACCAGCCTGAACCTACCGGCTGGTGCGATAAGAAACTTCCTGGGTAACTTTTTGGCTCATTACTTGGCGAACGAGCCGATGAAGCTGTCACCGCGACCGTTCGCTGAGTTGCTTAAGGAAGCATTTGGCACCACCAAGTTTACAAGAGCAGGGGACATTGGCGCGGATGTACTGAAGCGTGGCGAACCGCCGAAGCAAGCCATGGCGCGAGCCGCCCAGACCGTTGCCGACAAGGCAGGCGAAATCTATTCCGGAGCCGATAAACTGGCTGCCGCGATACTGGCGAAACTATCAGACAAACCAGTAGAGCACTTCTTGATCGGCGAGTCGTTCCGGCTTCCCGAACGCATCGAGTGGCTCAGCCGTGTTGGGTTATTACCATTCGCCACCTGGCCGACATGGATTGCGCCGCGCTTGCTGCGCGGCGCGTGGGAGAACCCAGCTAGGTGGCATCGCGTTGGAATGGCTCTGCGAGCGGCCGGGGTACAGGAGAAGGACAACAATCTCTACAAACCACTACCAGAAGGCAGAGCGTTGAACCTAGAGCCGTTCCTGCCGATATCGCCGTACATGCTATCTAGCTCCGAAGGCGACCTGCCCGAACTGCTGGCTCGGTGGCCTGCAGTGGCGTTTGCCCGCGACGTCTCCGACACGCTGGCAGGGGCACTCCCAAAACCTGCTGCGCTTGCAACGGAGAGCATCCCGCTCAACACCGCCATTACCGTAGCTAGCTACGCACTCCCACCCACATTCTGGAATGCGATGAGACTGGTGAAGCCTGAGTGGTTCGCTGATATCCCAGTCAGTCCGCTGTCGAAGTCGGACTACCTGCTTCGGTTGCTGGGCATGGGGATCATCCGCAATCCCGAACAGTATGCTGCCATCCGTCGGCGCAGGGAGCTGGAGAAACTGCGTAGGCTGATGCGACGTGTCGGGGTCAGGGAGAACCAGATACAAGACTAAAATTAAAGGATGATGACTGAATGATCAAGGAGATTATCAGATTTCTCAAACACCTATTCCAATCCGAAGAGAGATCACGTGCGAGAGTCGCTGAGATCTTCAACGCGCAGGCTCTTGCTCGCCACCCGGAATCGGCACAGGAAGCCGCCAGGATCGAACAAGCGCGTAGACAAGCGTCCGCTATCCTTCCAATGATCAGGGATGCTCTCATCGCGCCGGAGAACACCGCCGCTGAACGACGCTACGGAACAGCACTCAAACAGGTGGGATCCACCGCCAGTACTCGCTCGGAAATGGAAAGGGTAGGGAAACTGGAACAACTAGCGAACTTATTGAACGCCAGCCAGCGGGGAACCGTGGCATGGGTGAAACAGATAGCTAGTCGCCACGGACTGCCAGGCAGCAAGTACGCTTCTGGGGGAGATGCCTTCGAAGACAACGCGGAGTGGGGCGCCCTACTAGAAGACCTGTTCCCACAACTACCAAAGCCTGTCCGACAAGGCTTGGCAATCCCCATGGATCTATTACTGGATCCACTGGCTGGGGTGTCGCCAGCGAAAGCAGGAGATGTGGCGTTGGACGCAATCTATAAATTGTCGCCGGACATCGGCAGCATCCTAACTAATCTGGGAGTGCTGGCGAAAGCTAAACTGACACAACTCCTGAACCCATCGATCTACAAGTACGCGCAGACGGTACACAAACATCAATCCCCAAAAATTAAAATCCAACCGCCGACCAACACCATCAATGACCGTCAGGCGATGAGAGAAATCATTGAGATGATCAAGCGAAAGTATCCGCCAGAACAGCAGCGAGAGCAGATCGAACTGCTAAAACAGATGTTCAAAAAGTCGCATGAAATTTATAAGCGACGAAATAAGCCAATAAAGCGACTGAAACAAGCTATAGAAGAAGTCGCCGATGACCAAATAAGAATACTTCAACTAATGGACGAAGTAGAAGGAAACATCCCGCGACGACTGACGGCACTCGAAACAGACCCGACATCAATCCCAGAAACACTACGGGCGGTTCTCGAAGAAATGTGGTTCGACCTGTCGCCGAAAGAGTTCATGCCACTGCTCGACCAAGAAACATACGACTTCGTGCTACGGAAACTCGCACAGGAACGGGCAGTGAGAGCGGTGAGAACCGGAGATGCTTCCATCCCACTATACCATAAACAAGCTCCCGACGTTAAAACGCTCTCCACCGCGGAAATAATCCGCAGGCTGAAGGCTTTGATGCTGCCCGAAACCAAAGCGGAAGAGATCTACAACAATCTCGCACGCACACGGATGGCTCATGCCGCTAATCAAGCCCTTAACAAGCTCGCTCAGTTCCTGGCGAACGAACCCCTGCAGGATGTGTTCAGCAGGGAGAGATGGTGGTACGACCGACTACCAGAATCTGAGACCATCGAGAAACTGGCGCGGATAATCCCATTCATTCGCGGATTCTACCCAGTCGCACCGCACCTCGCTCGCGGTGCGTGGGAGAATCCCTACCGATTCATCATGCTCTCTCGCATATTGAACAGGACAAATACGGGCGAATTCGGACAATCGGAGTGATAAACAAACAACTTTGGTGAATTACAAAGCGGACATGTCCGATAATGCGTACAATCCGCAACTGTAACGTTCACTGTGTCCCACTCACGAAGCAGGTAGGCTAAATCATGCCTGCCTGCTCGCTCCAACAACTCCGACGCGAACTCCGACCCAACCCACTCCGCACGACACAAATACTCTTCCCCGCGTACTTCGTACGATACCAACAGGAACGGACCACGCTTCTCCTTGTCTCTTGAATCAACATACAACTCCCACGTGGAGAAGTAGTTCTGGTCGAACAATCGACCAGGAAAGACAAACTCCGGCTTTTTAGGACGCCACCACCACCACTTCCGACGACGGTAGAAGATTAAATAATGAACGATAAGATACGACAACTTGTCAGGCGACGTCGCAAGGAGATCGAACCAATACGACAAGTCGCGCGGAACCCGAATGCGCCTGCCATTAAGGGTAGTCACTGTCGCTTCCATCTTCACCACAACAATTATACAAGCCGATAAAAGCTCGCGTCAAGGCTTGACATTCGTGGCAGAAGGTTGTATGATATCACCGGTAATAAACCGACTGCTGGTGGATGGTAGCGTAAGGCTGAAACCCAAGATGTGGTCGGCTCGGTCGGTTTGCCAGTGCTACATGTAGTAGTCTGTCAAAATGTGCTGTCGGGGGCTTGCCATGCAGAAGGTCGCGGGTTCGAATCCCGTCTCCCGCTCCAGAACCACTACATGTCGTGTGCAATCCTCTGAATCTGCCCCAGTCCCCACAACATGCTGTGTCTCCAACAAACACACCA
>Ga0308411_10000531_pt1 | contig 25242 bp, 26 predicted proteins | sample HotsprottomLayer_2_FD_203530 | JGI IMG/M metagenome (GOLD analysis project Ga0308411, IMG submission 203530) | Hot spring phototrophic mat microbial communities from Octopus Spring, Yellowstone National Park, Wyoming, United States -... | ecosystem: Environmental > Aquatic > Thermal springs >... | reverse complement strand
GCCGTTCGGCACGGACGTCCTGATCGAGCTTCCCCACGCCGAGGGCCTCGTGCTCCATGTCGAAATCTGCGAGGACCTCTGGGTCCCTCTGCCCCCGAGCACGCTCGCTGCTCTGGCGGGTGCGACAGTCCTCGCCAACTGCTCCGCCTCGAACGTGACCGTCGGCAAGTTCGAGTACCGCCGTGACCTGGTGCGCCTCGCGTCGGCCAAGAATCTCGCCGTGCACTGCTACAGCGCCGCCGGCTTCGGCGAGTCCACGGCCGACCTGGCCTTCGACGGCCACGGCCTGATCGCCGACCGCGGCGAGATCGTGGCCGAGACCGAGCGCTTCCGCCTGCGCGGGAGCTTCGCCCTGGCCGACGTTGACGTGGCCGCGTTGCTGGCCGATCGCGTGCGCCAGGGAACCTTTTGCGACAATGCGGCCGCCATGGCGCCGGCGATGCGCCGCGTGCGGCTCACCGCATGCGGCGAGCAGCGCCCGGCGACCACCTACGCCGTCCTGCGCCGTCGCATCGAGCCCCATCCCTTCGTCCCTAGCCATCCCGACGAGCGTGACCGCCGCTGCCGCGAGCTCTTCCTCATCGCGGCCACAGCCCTGGCACGCCGCCTCCTTGCCCTGCCCCCCGAGGCCCGCCATGTCGTGCTCGGCGTCTCGGGAGGCCGCGACTCCGCGCATGCGCTCCTCGTGGCCGTCCATGCCATGGATCTTCTCGACCTGCCGCGCACGCAGGTCATCGGCGTCACGATGCCCGGGTTCGGCACCTCGGAGGCGACGCGGATCGCCGCCTGCGCGCTGGTACGGACCCTGGGAGCGACCCTGCGCGAGATCCCGATCGCCCCCGTGGCGGAGGCGATGTTCGCCGCGCTCGGCCACGATCCCGCGATCGAGGACCTCACCTTCGAGAACGTGCAAGCGTGGACGCGCAAGATGCTGCTCTTCAGCGTCGCCTCGCAAACACGCGGGATCGACCTCGGCACCGGCGATCTCTCGGAGCTCGCGCTCGGCTTCGCCACCTACGGCGGCGACCACATGTCGCATTACAACGTCAACGCCGGGGTGCCGAAGACCCTGATCTCGGCCCTGATCCAGTGGGCCGCCACGACGATCTTCGGCCACGAGCCGGGGGTCAGCGCAGCCCTGCAATCCGTGCTGTCATCGCCGATCAGCCCCGAGCTGCTCCGACCGACAGCCGAAGGGGCGATTCGCCAGGAATCGGAGGCGCTCGTCGGTCCTTACGAGCTGCACGATTTCTTCCTCTACCACCTGGTCCGTTTCGGCTTCGGCCCCCGTCGCATCGCCCGTCTCGCCCTGGCAGCGTTCGAGGGACGATACGACCTCGAAACCATCCGGCAATGGCTCCTCGTCTTCCTGCGACGCTTCTTCGCCAATCAGTTCAAACGCGACTGCGTGCCGGGGGCGCCCAAGGTCGGTTCCGGTGGCTCGCTGTCGCCTCGAGGCGAGTGGCGAATGCCCGCCGACGCCTCGCCGGCATTGTGGCTCGCCGAGGCAGCCGGCATTCCGGGCGACTGAGCGACGGCCGAGCGGCTCAGCCGCGGAAGACGATCAGGCCATGCGTAGGGTCGTAGGGCGATACCGCGATCGTGACACGATCGCCAGGAATAACGCGGATGTGGTAGCGGCGCATCCGCCCGCCGATCTTGGCCAGGAACTCCATGCCGTTGTCGCCCTTCACCCGGTAGTTCCCGCCAGCGAGGGCTTCGACAATGGTCCCCTTGATTTGAATGAGGTCGTCGCGTGCCAAACCCTGCATGGTTAGCATGACACCGCGACAGCGGCAATGCGCGCAGGCGGGCCACCCCCGCGCTCAACCGATCCCGAGCTTCGCTTTCCCCTCCGCGCTGATCCGTGTCGGATGCCACGGTGGATCGAACACAACCTCGACGTTCACGTTCGGCTGCCCCAGCGCAGCCACGCGCCGCTTGACCTCCTCGGGGATCTGGCGGGCCGAGGGGCAGCCCTCGGAGGTCAGGGTCATGCGGATACCGATGGCGGTCTCGTCGATATCGATCCCGTAGATCAGGCCGAGATCGTACACGTTGAGCGGGATCTCGGGATCGAAGCACTGGCGGATTGCGTTCACCACCTGTTCGCCAGTCACGGCCCCTCCCCGGTAGGCGATGGTCGTGCCCTCGGGCGCACGCGCCACGGGCGCCGAGGCCGGTGCCGCCGTGGACCGCTCGCGCGGCCCCGGCCAGGCATGCATGCCGCCAGCGAGATTGAGGAGCCGGGTGAAACCATGCTCGGCCAGGATCTGGCAGGCCTGCGCGCTTCGACCGCCCGCAGCGCAGGTCACGAGGATCTGCTCGTCCCGTCCTGGCAGCTCGTGCAGTCGGTCCTCGAGCTCGTCGAGCGGAATCAGGTGGGCGCGGGGAATGTGGCCGGCCTCGAACTCCGCCCGGGTGCGAACATCCAGCACGAAGAGCTCGGGCTGCCGTTCCCACAGGACCAGGGCGGGGGCGGCCTCGATCGGTCGCCATGCCCGGCCCGCGAGCACCACCTCCGGTGGCGGAGGCGAACCCGCCGCGACCTCGACCAGGTGCTGCCGCGTGACCCCGAGCGCGCGCTGCGCATCCCGTGCGGCCGCCTCGAGCTCCCGCCGCAGCAGTCGGAGCTCTCCGACCGTCCGTTCCACGGCCCGCACACGCCCCCACAGCGTCCAGGCGACGGCCGCCAGTGCCAGCCAGGCCAGCGAGCCCACGAGAACCACCATGGGGGTATCATACCGCCCGCCTACGATCGCGGCCACGACGGTGGCGTTCCGCCAACTGACCGCGCTATGCCGGTTCCATTCGCGCGGTGGCGGACACCGCCAGGGAGGGATCATGAGCAAGGCAGAGGACAACTGGACCGTCCGCGGCATGGACGTGGCCCGGCGACTGTGGGGGGAACGCGCTGGCGGGCAGGAGCTGCCAGCACAACGGCTCGCCCCCGACATGTTCGCCTGGGTCGCCGAAGCCGTGTTCGGGGGGATCTGGGCGCGGCCTGGACTGGACCTCCGGAGTCGCAGCCTCTGCACGGTCGCCATGCTGGCCGCGCTCGGAAAGCACGACGAGCTCGTGGCGCACCTCGCCGGCGCTCTGCGCCTCGGCATCACGCGGGAGGAGCTGGTCGAGGTCCTCATGCAGGTGGCCTGCTATGCCGGTGTCCCCGCGGCCGTGTCCGCCCTCAATGCAGCCGTCCCGGTGCTGGACGGTTCGCGCTGAGTGTACCGCGGCCGTTTCGCGCCCTCTCCGACGGGCGATCTCCATCTCGGCTCCGCGGCGACCGCGCTGCTGGCCTGGGCCTCGGCGCGCGTGGCGAGCGGCGCCTTCGTTCTGCGCGTCGAGGATATCGACGCTCCGCGAACCATCGGAGGAGCCGAGAAGCGGCAGCTCGACGACCTCCACTGGCTCGGCCTCGACTGGGACGAGGGACCCGACGTCGGCGGTCCCCGCGGTCCCTATCGTCAGTCGGAGCGCAGCGCCCGCTACGAGGCCGCGCTCGAACACCTCGCCCACCGGGATCTCCTCTTTTACTGCGACTGCTCGCGCGCGGAGATCGCCCGCATCGCCAGCGCACCGCATGCCGGAGACGATGGCCCGCGGTATCCCGGAACCTGCCGCTCCGCTGGCCTGCGGCGGCGCGCCTTCCGACGACCTCCTGCGATCCGGCTGGCAGTGCCTGCGGGCACGATCGCGCTGGAGGACGGTCTTCAGGGGACCGTCCACCAGGATGTCGCCGCGGAGGTCGGCGACTTCGTCCTGCGGCGTGGCGACGGCGTCTGGGCATACCAGCTCGCTGTCGTGGTCGACGATCTCGCCATGGCCATCACCGAGGTGGTGCGCGGGGCAGACCTGCTCGCCTCGACCCCACGACAGGTCCTGCTCGCGCGCCTCCTGGGTGCCGAGGCACCGCGCTATGCGCACGTGCCGCTCGTGGTCGGGCCCGACGGCCATCGTCTCGCCAAGCGGGCCCCCGGCATCTCGCTGCGCGATCGCCGAGCCAGGGGCGAGTCGGCCGCGCGCACGATTGAGCTGTTGACGCGCGTGCTCGGGCTACGCCCTGCGCGGACGCCGGCCGAGCTCCTGGCGAGCTTCGATCGCACGGTCCTGAGCGGCCGTCGTACGCTGCGGCTCCCGCCGGAGGCGCTCGCTTCCGCGCGCTGCGGCGGGTCCGCCGCCGAGCAAACGTCGTCCTGCGAGCAGCGCCATCAGGAGGAAGCCCAGGATCCCCAGCGCCGGTAACAGCACCTGGGGTCTGAGGAGATCGCCGAGAGCCGTCGAGTGGCTCAGCTCGGCCCCGAGCGTGGTCGCAATGACGAGCCCCGGCAACGTTCCCGTTGCCGTACCGAGGATATAGTCCCGGGTGGAGACGCGCGTAGCCCCCAGGGCCCAGTTGAGTGGTGGCGCGAGAAACAGCACGAGCCGGAGGCCGACGACGGTGAGGAAGCCGTGGCGCTGCAGATGCCTCTCGAGGGCGGCGAGCCGGGAAAACCGCGTCTGCAGGGCCTCCTGGACCCAACGCTGCGCGGTGTAGCGCACGAGCAGGAAGGTCGCCGAGGTCCCAAGGATCGTCCCGGCCAGCGCATACGCGAACCCGGCGACCTGTCCGAACAGCGCACCCGCGAGCGCCACGAACAGGAGCTCTGGACCGGGGACGAAGAACCCGAGCACGAAGACCAGGATGAAGGCGATCGGCCCGAAAGGCCCCCAGGCGTCCACTGCCGCGCGCATCCCCGCGACCGACAGCAGGCCCGAGCCGAGGACCAGCCACACGGCCGCGACGAGGATCGCGACCGCCGCGGCCGCGAGCAGGATGCGAGCCCAGGAGGGCAGTGCCCAACGCACGGCCGAAGCCCCGAGCTGGACGGCTCAGTCCCGCCGCGGAGCGATCCGCAACTGGACGCCGGTCTGGCGTTCGATGGCCTCCACGAAATCGGTGAAGTCGCGCTCCCCGAGACCGGCAGCGACCGCGGCGACGAGGCTCTGCGCGACCTGGGCGGCGACGGGCATGGGGACGGCCGCATCACGTGCCTCGGCGAGCAGCAGGCCCGCGTCCTTGGCAGCCAGCACCAGCGTGAACTGCGCTGGCCGCCCTCGCTCGTTGATCCCCTCGACCATACGGGTGGTGAAGAGGTTGCCCGTGCCACTCGTGTTGATCACCTCGACCATGGTCCGGACATCGATCCCGCTCCGCTGAGCCAGTGCCAGGCCCTCGAGGGCGACGCATGTCGCGCTGAACGCCATCAGGCTGTTGACGAGTTTGGCCACGTTGCCCAGCCCGAGCGGCCCCACGTGGAACACGGCTCGGCCCAACCGCTCGAGGATCGGGCGTACCCGATCGACCACGCTCGCCTCGCCTCCGACCATGAACACGAGTGCTCGTGCCTGCGCCCCGGGGCTTCCTCCCGTGAGCGGGGCCTCGAGGAGGTGGCACCCCTTCGCGGCGACCCGCCGGCCGAGGGCCCGGATGGCCGCTGGGGCATTGGTGCTCAGGTCGACCAGGACCGTGTCGGCCGGGGCCTCCTCGAGCCAGGCCGCCGCCACATCATCCACCGCGCCAGGATCCGGAAGGGAGAGAAACGTCACCCTGCTCCGGGTCGCCACCTCGCCGGGACTGCGGGCAGCGCGGGCCCCCAGGCCGACGAGCGCATGCAGCCGCTCGGGTTGGAGATCGAACACGCTTACGTGGCGTCCATCCGCGACCAAGTTGGCCGCGATCGCGCCGCCGATGTTCCCGAGACCGATGACGCCAAGCCGCTCGCCGTGCATGAGACCCTCGCTTCGCTACTTAGGCGCCATGCGGATCGCGCCATCCAGGCGAATGGTTTCGGCGTTGAGGAAGCCGTTCTCGACGATGTGACAGGCCAGGGCAGCGAACTCCGCCGGCCGACCCAGCCGCGACGGAAACGGGATCTGCGCCGCCAGCGCCTGCCGGACGTTCTCGGGTGCCATGCCAAGCATCGGCGTGTCGAAGGTCCCCGGTGCAATGGTGCAGACACGGATGCCCAGCGAGGCCAGATCCCGCGCGACCGGCAGGGTCATCCCGACCACGCCCCCCTTCGAGGCGGCGTAGGCCGCCTGGCCGATCTGCCCGTCGAAGGCGGCCACCGACGCGGTGTTGACGATCACCCCGCGTTCCGACTCCCAGACGGGTTGTTGCTTCGCCATCTGCACTGCCGCCAGGCGAATGCAGTTGAACGTCCCGACGAGATTGATCTGGATGACCTTCTCGAAGAGGTCGAGCGGATGGGGCCCTTCCCGACTCGTGGTGCGCGCGGCCACACCCACTCCGGCACAGTTGACGAGAACGTTCAGGGCTCCGAAGCGCTGTACCGTGGCATTGACGGCAGCCTGCACGGCTTTCGCATCGGTCACGTCGGCCGGGGCGAAGGCCACGCGCTCCCCGAGCTCGCTTGCAAGCTCCGCTCCCTTCGACCCGGGCCGATCGAGGATCGTGGCGCGCGCTCCCCTGCCGACCAGGGCGCGCACCGTCGCCTCGCCGAGCCCGGAAGCACCGCCGGTGACCAGGGCAATGACATCGCCGATCTGCATGGGGGTTCCATAGCGTCCCCGTGCCTCTGCTGCCAACAGGAGACACCTCGTGCACCTTGCACCGCCGGGGCCGCGGCCGCACACTCCGCGCCGCCATGCGCCTCGAGCTTCAGGGCGATCCCCTGCACACCCGTACGCTGTCCGTGACCCTGCTCGAGGGCGAGCCCGATCGCGTCCTCGCTCGGGCATCGCTCCTCGATCTGCGCAAGCGGGGGTTCGTGCCCGTCGGGGGAGACCTCCAGCCCGCAGGGATCGTCCACGACATGCGTCTCGAGGCCGAGGTTGCACGGTCGTCCGAGCGCGTGCTTCGCCTCGAAGCGGCCCAGCCTGTCGTGGCCTTCGAGCCCTCTGCCCTCACGCGGGGGGAGAGCTGTCGCGACATCGCCGGCGGCATGACGGCCCTCGCCGGGGCTTGCCTCGACACGAGCTGGTCCCGTCGAGTCAGCGAGGCCAGCGGTGGGCCACGCGGCTGCTCCCACCTCGTGACGCTGGCGCAACTACTCGGACCGACCATCCACTGGGCCCTCGGCCGCGAGCGCGAGCTCGTGGGTACCCCCGCGCAACGCCGCCGAGGCGAATGGCTGTTTCGTCGCGCCATCGTCGTCGACGGTGCGCTCGGTGCCCGCGGCGAGAGTGTCGGCCTCGCAGTCCAGCTCAGCGACCTCCACAGTCGGCCCGCAGCCCCGGGCGCGCCGTCGATGGAGCGGTTCGCGGAGGCCTTGGAAGTCCGGGCCCTCGCCGAGATCGCCCTCGGCAGCCAGCGCCTGCTCGAGCTCCGCATTGCCGAGCGACGCCGGACGCGGACCAGGCTCGACACGGCATGGTCTCCTCGGGAGGCCCTCGGTGCCGATCTCCGGGGCCTGAGCTTCGGTCGCGGGGTGAGCGCCGTCCTGGTCGAGCGGCTCGGCGAACACCCTGGGGACCGTCCCCTCCTCGACGCCCTCCTCGCGCTCGCCCCCACCCTGATCCAGGTGTACGCCGCGCTCTCCGAGCGCTGGCCCGAGATGGCGGCGCAGGATGGATGGGTCGTGGGCCTCGGGAGTCGGCCCGACGCCTGCTGGATGTGGCGGGGCGGGGGCGCGCTCGATCGCGCCCGCGCCCCGGGCGACCCTCGGCTCTTCTCGTGACTGGGGGGGCCCGTTGCCGGAAGCGGGCCGTTGCGGTTCAATCAGCGTGTGGGTCGAGAACGCGAGCGGACGGAGGGCGGCACCCAGGTCGTCGAACGCACGAGCAGCGAGGAGCGCCTCAAGCGGCCGCGGCGCTACAGGGTGCTCCTCCACAACGACGACTTCACGACCATGGAGTTCGTCGTCTGGATTCTGCAGCACGTCTTCCATCACGACGAGGCGACGGCGACCGCGATCATGCTCCACGTGCATCGCCATGGCATCGGCGTCGCCGGGGTCTACCCGCGCGAGATCGCCGAGACCCGCGTGGCGCAGGTCGATGCGCTCGCGCGCGAGCACGAGTTTCCCCTGCGCACCAGCCTCGAGGAGACCGATTGACCGTGCGGCTCAGTCGGACTCTCGAGGCCACGCTCACCCAGGCCATCCGCGAGGCGCGGCGCCGCCGCCACGAGTTCCTCTGCCTCGAGCACGTGCTCTGGGCGCTGCTCCACGACGACGCCGTCGCGGAGGTCATCCGGGCCTGCGGCGCGGACGTGGGTGCGATTAAACACGACATCGAGCGGTATCTCGACGAGCAGGTGGAGCCGCTGCCCCCGGGCGACGACCGGCCGCCCCAGCAGACCCTCGGCTTCCAGCGTCTCCTCCAGCGGGCCGCAGCGCACGTGCAGTCCGCCGGCAAGAGCGAGATCGAGGGGCGCCATCTGCTGATCGCGCTGTTCCGCGAGACCGATTCGCACGCCGCCTGGTTGTTGGGCCAGCACGGCGTGACCCGGCTGGATGCCATCACCTACGTCGCTCACGGGATTCCCAAGGTCCCGGCGACCCCCGAACCGGACCATGGCTCGGACGACGAGGAAGCCGAGGAGGGCGGCCGGTCGCTCCACGATCCGCTGGAGGCCTTTACCGAAAACCTCGTCGCGAAGGCCGCGGCCGGCAAGATCGATCCGCTGATCGGCCGCGAGCGGGAGTTGGAACGCGCCATCCACGTGCTCTGCCGCCGCCGAAAGAACAACCCGGTGTTCGTCGGCGATCCGGGGGTCGGCAAGACGGCCGTCGTCGAAGGGCTGGCACGCGCCATCCACGAGGGCAGCGTCCCCCCCGCCCTGCTCGATGCCACCATCTACGCTCTCGACATGGGAGCCTTGCTGGCCGGCACGAAGTTCCGCGGCGAGTTCGAGGCTCGCCTGAAGGCCGTGCTCGCCGCGCTAGCGAAGCGGCCGAAGGCGATCCTGTTCATCGACGAGATCCACACGCTGGTCGGGGCCGGCGCCACGCAGGGTGGGTCGATGGACGCCTCCAACCTGCTCAAGCCTGCGCTGGCCTCGGGCGAGCTGCGCTGCATCGGCGCCACGACCTACCAGGACTTCAAGCAGCACTTCGAGCGCGACCGGGCCCTGGCGCGCCGGTTCCAGAAGATCGAGCTGAGCGAGCCGTCGGTGGACGAAACGCACGCCATCCTCGAGGGGCTGCGCCCGCAGTACGAAGCCCATCACGGCGTCTCGTACACGGACGATGCCCTGCGCGCCGCCGCCGAGCTGGCAGCCAAGCACGTGCACGATCGCTTCCTCCCCGACAAGGCGATCGACGTGATCGACGAGGCCGGGGCCGCGGCGCAGATCCATCCAGCGCCAGCGGACGGGCCGCGCCCCGTCATCGGCACGAGCGAGATCGAGCATATCGTCTCGACCATGGCGCGGATTCCGCCACGCCAGGTCTCGCGGTCGGAGACCGAACGGCTGTCGACGCTGGACCGCGATCTGAAGCTGCTGGTCTTCGGTCAGGATCCGGCCGTGGACACCGTGGTGGCCGCCATCCGCCTGGCGCGCGCCGGGCTGGCGCAGCCGGACAAGCCGGTCGGCTCCTTCCTCTTCGCAGGTCCGACGGGCGTGGGCAAGACCGAGCTGGCCAAGCAGCTGGCGGCAGCACTCGGCGTGGAGTTCCTGCGCTTCGACATGTCGGAGTACATGGAGAAGCACACGGTGTCGCGGCTGATCGGCGCCCCGCCGGGCTACGTGGGCTTCGATCAGGGCGGTCTGCTCACCGACGCGATTCGCAAGACCCCCCATGCCGTCCTGCTCCTCGACGAGATCGAGAAGGCGCATGCGGACATCTTCAACATCCTCTTGCAGGTCATGGATCACGCGTGCCTCACGGATCCCAGCGGACGGAAGGCCGACTTCCGGAACGTGATTCTCATCATGACGACCAACGCGGGCGCGCAGGAGATGGCCGCGGCCGCTATCGGCTTCGGCTCGCCCTCGAACGCGGACAAGGGCCAGAAGGCGCTCGAACGCCTCTTCAGTCCGGAATTCCGCAACCGCCTGGACGCGATCGTGCAGTTCGCCGCGCTCGGTCCCGAGGCGATCGAGCGGGTGGTCGACAAGTTCGTCACCGAGCTCGAAACGCAGCTTGCTGCGCGGCGGGTCACGGTCGAGCTCACTCCGGCGGCCCGACGGTGGCTCGCCGAGCGTGGCTACGACAAGACCTTCGGCGCGCGTCCGATGGCGCGGCTCATCCAGGAGCACGTCAAGCGGCCGCTCGCCGAGGAGATGCTCTTCGGGCGGCTGCGCGATGGGGGCCACGCGATCATCGACGCAGCGGATGACGGGCTGCGTTTCACCGTCGTCCCGCACGAGCAGCACGTGCCGGCGACGACCGAGCCCGCCTAGGGCAGCCCACGTCCCCGCTCAGCCTCGATCCGGCCCTCCGTCGCGGCGCAGCGCCGTGTGTCGCCCGAACAGGGCGACCTCCGCTGCGACCTCGGCCCGCTCGTGCACCAGGTACTCGGCGACGGCGTGCCGCAGCCGTGGATCGGCGATGAAGTGGACGCTCTCGGTCATGCGCGCATCGAAGCCGCGCAGATGCTTGAACTCGCCCCCGGCCCCTGGCTCGAAGCGGCGCAGGCCGGCCGCGATGCAGTGCCGGATCGCGGCGTAGTAGCAGACATTGAAGTGGAGGTGGCGCAGCGCCTCGAAGGCTCCCCAGTAGCGCCCGTAAAGCACACCGCCGGCTTGCACGTTGACCGTACCACCGACCACCTGGCCGGCCCGGCGGGCCACGATGAAGCACAGCCTGCCGCGCCAGCCCTCCCAGACCAGCTCGAAGACGCGAGCGTTCAGGTACAGGTGTCCCCACGGTCCGAACTGCCGTACCTGATGCCTGTAAAGCCGGTACATGACCGGCACCAGCTCGCCGGGGATCGCGTCACCGACGAGGGTCTCGATCGCGATCCCCTGCGCGTCGAGCTCGCGCTCCTCGCGCCGGACCTGGTTGCGCCGTTTGCTGCGCAGGCTGGCGAGGTAGTCCTCGAAGCTGCAGTAGCCGTCGTTCACCCAGTGATACTGGTAGCCGGTGCGGCGCAACCACCCCCGCGAGGCGAGCGCATCGCCGTCACGGGGGAGGCAGAAATTGACGTGGGCCGACGAGTACCCCCCAGCGCTACACAGCCGCTCGAGCGCCTCCGCGAGCATCGCCGCGACCGTGGCGTGGTCCGCCGCTCGCGCCAGCAGACGCGCCCCCGTGACGGGCGTGAACGGGACGGCGACGAGCAGCTTCGGATAGTAGGCGATGCCCGCACGCCGGGCTCCGTGCGCCCACGCGTGATCGAAGACGAACTCCCCCTGGCCATGATGCTTCACATAGAGCGGACATGCGCCGATCAGCTGCGTACCTTCCCAGACCGTGAGATGCTGCGGGAGCCAGCCAGTCGCTTCGCCGACCGTTCCCGCCTCCTCGAGGGCGGCAAGCCAGGTCCATTCGACGAAGGGCGAGGCATCGAGCGGGAGCAGCGCGTCCCAGGCCTCGCGCGGCACGTCCCGGATCGCGCCGAGCACGCGGAGTGTGGCCACCCCCGCAGCCTCCCTTCGCGCGATCGCCTCGTCGCTGCTCAGGCCACCGCAGGCACGAGGGGCGCGAAGCGATCGAGGAGCGGCAGCACGGTGTCTCGTCCGGCCGGCGGAAGCGCCAGGATCGCACGCGTGACGCCGCCGTCGCGGAGGCGAGCCAGCGCGCCGGCGTCGGGCTCGGCGCCGTAGACGTTCACCGAGAACCCCTGCGGATCGCGCCCGCGCTCGAGCGCGAGCTGGCGCAGCGCTTGCACCCCGGCGAGCAGATCCCCGGCTCGCACGCCGATCGGGATCCAGCCGTCGCAATAGTCCACCACGCGGGCGAGCGCGCGCGGCCCGTGGGCGCCGAGCACGATCGGCGGGTGCGGGCGCTGGAGCGGCTTGGGCCAGGACCACAACGGCTCGAAGCGCACGAACTCTCCGTCGAACGAGGCCTCGTCCTCGGTCCAGATGCGCTTCATTGCCGCGACCCGCTCCCGCAGCAGCTTCCACCGGGTGCGGAACGCCGTGCCGTGATGCTCCATCTCCTCCGCGTTCCAGCCCCCGCCGATCCCGAAGAGGAACCGTCCTCCCGAGAGCACGTCGAGCGAGGCGACCTCCTTGGCGGTCGTGATCGGATCGCGCTCCACGAGGAGGCAGATCCCCGACGCGATGCGGATGCGCGTGGTCGCCGCGGCCGCCGTAGCCAGGGCGACGAACAGATCGAAGGTGTGCGCGTACTCCTTCGGCAGCACGGGACCGCCAGGCCACGGGCTCCGTCGCGAGGTCGGAATGTGCGTGTGCTCCGGAAACCAGAGGCTCTCGAAGCCGCGCGCTTCTGCCTCGCGCGCGAGCTCGTCCGGCCGGATAGCGTAGTGCGTCGGAAACATGGTCACCCCGACGTGCATGGCGTCCGGCTACCGGTGGGGTTCATGTGCGTCAAGTCGCCGGACCGTCGCTCGCGAGCGCTGTTGCTCTTGACGGTGCAGGCCCGGACCGATTAGGTGCTCGTTACGCGGACGGTCGGGGCAGCAATCGCGGCTCGTGCCGTGACGGCAGCGAGGGACAGTGGCGCCCTCGGATGGAGCCGTGTTCGACCCGTCATGTGCGCTGCGGAGGACGGCCACTCGTCCCGCGCAGCGCTGACTCGAGGAGTGCTCGTCATCATGAGGATGTCATCGACACTGGTGTTGACCATGGGGCTCGTCGGCGTGCTCGGCGCGGGGGCGCAAGCCGACGTCGCCGTAGGTGAGCGGATCACGGCGGCCAATGTGGAGAAGCTTCAGGGCTTGATCTCGCCGGGCATGGAGTGGGTGATCAAGCGCGGCTTCCCGATCACCATCGGGGAGACCAAGCGCATCGAATGGCCCCGCGCGTACAAGGAAGCGACGGAGAAGTACGCGAGCCAGGTCAAGCTCTCGGCGGACGGGCACGACGTGAAGAACTACGTCGCCGGCTTGCCCTTTCCCAACCTCGATCCGAACGACCCCCAGTACGCGTACAAGATCATGTGGAACTACAGCTACAATGCCGTGCCGAATGGCACGGACGACCAGGATCTGCGCAACTTCGACGCGGACACGGGCACCATTCCGGAAAACGGGCCGATGTCCGTCGAGCGGCATTTCCTCCTCGACCACTACCGCCGGTTGTTCTGGACGGGCCGCCTCTACGTCGAGCCGAAACCCGAGAAGCCGAACCCCAACGGCTATCGGGTGCAGCAGGGCCTCTACCCGATCCTCGAGCCCTTCGATCTGAAGGGTGTGGGAGCGCTCGGGAATCGCTACATCGATTCCTCCAAACAGGACGACTCCTGGCTGTACCTCCCCTCGTTGCGACGCGTCCGCCGGCTCTCGACGGCGCAGCGCTCGGACGCCTTGTTCGGCCAGGACACCGATGTCGACAGCTATAACGGCTACGCCGGCCACATCGCCTGGATGGACTGGAAGTTCCTCGGCGAGAAAGACCTCATCGCCTGCTTCCATGCCCAGCATTTCCCCGTGAGATGGAACGACAAGGTCGACTGGGCGTTCGACGAGGTGTGGGAAAAGCGGCGCGTCTACGTGCTCGAGGGCGTGTCGAAGCTGCCACAGTACGCCTACTCCAAGCGCGTGCTGTTCATCGACAAGGAAGCCTTCATCATTCCCTTCACGGACATCTACGACCGCTCGGGCGAGCTGTGGAAGATCTGGATCAACAACTACAGCTTCCGGAAATCGGTTCCGGGGAACAACGCCATCCAGTACGAGGACGACCAGGGCTTCGCGCCGGCCATCGTGATGGTCGACATTCAGCTCGAGCACGCCACGAAGGCATCCTTGCCGAGCCCGCGCTTCCCGGGCGAGCAGGGCTGGTACTTCAACCAGGGCGAGAAGGCCGGCATCACCGACGACTGGTTCACGGTGGCCGCGCTGGTCGCGGCCGGGCACTGAGTCGTCCGGGCGAGGGCCGGTGCGATGCCGGTCCTGGGAATCCCATGGCTTCTGTGCGTTGCATCGCCGCTGCGCTGCTCGCGATCGCGGGCGAGCTCGCGAGCGGTCCGCCGACGCTTGCCGCGGACATTCCCATCACAGGGACGGCCATCCTGCTCCGGACCCGCCCGGCGACGCGGGCTGTCCTGCGCTTCCGTGGCACCGTACCCTCGGTCGCCCTGCCCTTGCCCGATCCCCGCCGCGGGGCTTCCCTGGAGCTGTTCACCTCGAACGCCCCGACACAGTGCCGGGCCGATCTCACGCTCCCGCCGGCCGGATGGAGACCCGTGCGCGGCAGGGGGGCTGGACAGGGATGGCGGTTCCGGGACCCCGCCGGTCGCCGAAGGGATGCCATCGCGGTGCTGTTCGCTCTCGACGGGCGCGGCGGCGCCCGGATCGTCGTGCGGGCGCGCGGCGCCCGCGTGCCCTGCACCCTCGAGGCTGTCCAGTCGCTGCCGCTCACGGTGACCCTCTCCCTCGAGGGGACCCGCTTCTGCGCAGCCTTCGAGGGGACCAGCGTCCGGCGCAATACCCCGGGGCACTTCCGGGGTCGCCGGGGGTCCGCACCGGCCGCGTGTCCGGACGCTGACCTGACCATCGCCAATCTCAACGTGCTGCACGGGCTCTTCTGCCCGGCGGACACGGGCTACTGCCGGCTCGAGGAGCGCATTGCGCTCCTCGGACAGTGGGCCAGGGCCCGTGGCTGCCCTGACGTGATCGCGCTGCAGGAAGTCGCCGCGGTGATTGCGGAGATGCCTTCCTGGCTCGAGACCACGCTCAACGCCGCATGCGGAGACGCCTACCAGAGTATCTTCGAGCGCACGGTGGGTGTCGACGATCAGATGATCCTGGTACGCCACCGTGTGCTCGCCAGCCAGGTCCTCGACCTGTACGGCCCGCTGCGCAACGTGCTCCACGTGCGGATCGACCATCCGCTGGGCGCGATCGACATCTATTCGACGCACTTCGCTGCGAGCAGCGACGGCGCGCAAAGCCCCTGCGGATCCTTCGGTCCGTGCCCCGCAGTCTGCCTTGCCGCCAGCGCCACGACGGTCCGCGAATGCCAGGCAGCCGAGCTAGCTTCCCTCGTCGAGAGCACCCGAGACGGCGGGGGTCCCGCGTTCGTCACGGGCGACCTCAACGAGCCTCCGGACAGTTTCGTCTACTCGCAGCTGGTCGCGCGGGGCTGGGTCGACACCTTCCTCGCTGCTGGCAATGCGGAGTGCGTCCCGGCGACGGGTGAAGGCTGTACTTCGGGGCGGATCGACGACGCCCTGAGCGACATCGAGTCCATCGCACGGAACCAGACCGAACGCATCGACTACATCTTCCTGCTTCCCGCCAACGGCTCCGGCTCGGCATGCACGGCGGTGCTCGATTCCGCGGTCGACACCGATGGGGATGGCACAGGAACCCGGCTGTTCGCCGACGAGCCGAACCCGTTCGCGCCGTCCTGCGGGCCAGCCCCGGCCCCACCCTGCTGGCCGTCGGATCACACGGGCGTCGAAGCCGACGTGAATTGCCGATACCCGCCTTCGCCGCCGCGCGCGGAGGCGGGATGACCTGGTGGCAAGCCATCGTGATCGGCGTGGTCGAGGGCATCACGGAGTACCTGCCCGTGAGCTCGACAGGACACCTGATCCTCACGACCTGGCTGCTGGGCCTCGACCGGCCCGAGCACAAGGCAGCGCTCGATGCCTACCTCGTCGTCGTCCAGGGCGGGGCGATCCTGGCTGTCCTCGGCCTCTACTGGCCGCGTGTCGTCCAGATGCTCCGCGGCCTTGGCGGCCGAGATCCCGAGGGACTGCGGCTCGCCGCGCACATCGCGCTGGCCTTCTTGCCCGCAGCGATCGTCGGGGTCCTCTTGGACGATGTCATCAAAGCCTTCCTGTTCCGGGCAGCCCCCGTGCTTGCAGCCCTGGCGGCCGGTGGCGTGTGGATGATCTGGCTCGGGCGCAACGTTCGCCCTGGAGGAGACGTCACGACGCTTTCGGCGGCAACCGCGCTTGGCATCGGCTGTTTTCAGGTCCTGGCGTTGTGGCCAGGCACCTCGCGCTCCATGGTCACCATCGCCGGGGCCATGATCCTCCGACTGAACCCCGTGGCCGCGGCGGAGTTCTCCTTCCTGTTGGGCGTCCCCACCCTCGGGGCCGCCTGTCTTCACGATCTGGTCGGCAATCTGCGCGCGGCCGCACAAGGCAACGCGCCTTCGATGATCGCCCAATTCGGGGCAGGGCACCTGGCGCTGGGCTTCGCCGTCGCCACCCTGTCGGCGGGGCTCGCCGTGCGCTGGCTCGTCGGTTTCCTCACGCGCAGCGGACTCGCTCCCTTCGGCTGGTACCGCCTGTGGCTTGCGGCGCTCCTCAGCGTGCTGTCGCTGGGCGGCGTCGTCCAGATCGAGTGATCGCGGTCGGCACGCCTCCTTGCCGTGTCTCAGACATCCACGGACACGACGAGGCCCGTGCCCTCGTGGATCTCCGCGGCAAAGGCGTCCAGCCACGCGCGGGGCAACGCGCGCAGGCGCGACGCCTCGGGCTGACACGAGGGGCGCGCGAGGCCATAGAGGCGGACCCCTCGCAGCGGCGCACCTTCCCTGAGCACGCCAGCCAGGAACTCCACGTATGCCTTCCGCTCGGCCTCATCCAGGCTCGGCTCCCCATCGAGCGCCATCACCAGCGTCTGGACCCAGGTCGGAGCGAGCCGCGCAGCGCAGAGGAGGTTGGCACGCTGCCGCGCCATCGTGGTTCGCGCGCCGTTCAGGCGGCGCAGCATCGTGTCGCTCGCACCGTCGAGCTTGAACCACACCTCCGCCCGATACCGTGCCAGGTGCCGGAGCCCCTCCTGAACCCGCGCCTGCCGGACCAGCGAGCCGTTGGTGATGAGCACCAGCTTGACCTGCTCCGCGAGGCCGCGGGTCGAGAGCGCCTCGCCCGCGACGTCGATGGCACCGACGAGCTGTGGCGAGCTGGTGGGTTCCCCATCCCCCGAGAACGCGACATCGTTGAGCCGCCTGGCACCGGCCGGCACGTGCTGCTCCATCCAGCCCGGTGCGAGCACCTCGTCGAGCAGGTCTCCGAGCTCGTACGCCAGCCGCGGGAGATCGATGGCCGGACCGCCGCCCCGCACCAGGCCGGGCACCTGACAGTACAGGCAGCGCCAGTTGCAGGCGGCGTTGGGGTTCAGATTGATCCCTACGGACAGCCCGCGCGACCGCCGCGAGACCACCGGGTACACATACTGTCTGCCCCCCCGGCGACGATCGTGATCGTGCACCGTGAGCATGGCGCGCGCCTGACGCATGGTCTCAACCCCCGAGTATCCGCGCTGCCCACGGAGACGCAACGCGGTGCCGGCGGCTCAGTCCGCAAGAAAGCGCTCGCGCTCCTCGGGCAGCGGCAGCGGACAGGTCTCCAGGCGACCCGCGACACGGTAGCGGGACCGGGCGAGGCGGTCGTAAGCCCAGTCGAGCAGCGCCCGCGGGACCAGACCCAGGAGCAGCGCGAGAACGCGCCACGGCCCGCCCAGCGCACGCAGTACGTAGCGGAGCGCGGCCGAGCGCTCGAGCAGCCGCTCGCTGCGCGTGTCGAGGTCAAGCACGACGACCATCGAGTCGAACCCGTCCTCGACGCGACCGTGACGCTCGAGCACCGCGCGGGCCGTCGTCCCCTGCAGCGGGGCGAAGCGAAAGTGCGCGGCCGAATCGTGTCGTATCACGAAGCGCACCGCACCGTTACACAGAGCGCAGACACCATCGTAGAGGACGAGCGCGCCCATGCGTCCTTGGTGTTTTGGCGATGATGGAGGCGGGGGGAATCGAACCCCCGTCCGAAAGTGCGTCCCCGAACGCGTCTACGAGCGTAGCCGGCGTTTTGTCGTCATCGCGTTTGCGCCCACCGGCAGGCTCTCCCGCGACCATCCGGCACAGGATCTCGGCAGCGACCGTGCCAGCGCGATCGCCACCCAGCCCGAACTATGACGTCGCACCGGCCCTTACGGGCGCGGGACCGGGCGACGTGGAGGCCGTTTTAGGCCGCCAGTGCGTAGTTGTTGTCGGCAGTTGATGCCGTTCCAGCCTTTTTGACGCGGTGACCGGGACCCGCGGCTCGCAACGTTCGCTTCTTCACCCCCGTCGAAACCAGATCGCCCCCATGGTGGAGGATATGCAGGTAGTCTAAGGCCAGCATCCCCGGGGGTCAACCGACCGTCGAGGCCGTTGGGGCCCCGGGCACCTCTACGATCGCGCGATTGACCGCTTCGGACCACGGGCTGCGCTCAGGCATGGAAGGCCACGTGTCGCACCCAGCGGACTGCTCGAGCCGATAGCCGCCCTTTGGGCTCACGGTCACATACGCCCGAAGTCTGACGTCCGGATCGCTACCCTCATGAGGACGAGCCGGCCGCGCTTTCGGCGCTCTCGCCGCGGGCGGCGTGAAGGCCCCACAGGGCGGGCCCAAGGACGGCGAGGCAGGGCAGGTTCACGATGACGACGTTGAACCAGGCACCTTGGAAGGCGGAAAGCGCCGTGTCGAGCGCGAACCAGAAGAGCACCGCGGCCGTCACCGCCCAGAGTGCCCACGCTTCGCGCCGCGCAAGAGGGATCTTCGCCATGTAGAAGACGAGGATGAAGTAGCCGGCCGTCGTCGCTCCGAACGGCCCCAGTATGAAGCTTTGGAAGCGCTCCGCGTCCGGTGGCAGGGCCTCGGAGCCGAAAAGAGACCGCGCGGCGTAGCCGTCGTAAACGCCGAGCGGGTCGAAGCGGCCGAGCACCGCCCAGCCGACGGCCTGCAGGCCGAAGAGGACGCTCGCCACGAGGAGCCATCGTCGCCAGAAGTGATAGCGCGCGCTCATGGGGCGCGCATAGCACGGCTCGCCGCGCGGTGCCTCCATGCCGCATCCCGCGTCATCATGCTCGAGGTCGAGCTCCATCAAGCCCATGTCTCCTACCGGAGGTGACACCTCTTGGCGGAGAGCCGTCGAAGGCGACCGGCTGCGTGCTCCTCCCCGCCGGGTGATGAGCCTCGCTCGCCGGCGGCGGGGCCGGCGACACCTTCCTGGGCGCAGTTGTGCCCTTCGCCATACTCGCGTGGACCCCGGACAGGTCCAGCGATATCGCCCTTGAGCGCCGACGACCCCTCGTCGTAGGACCCTCCGCACAGGCCGATGGCCTCGAGGACGAATGTCGATCATCCCGCCGCTGCTCTGCCTGGCGCTGCTGGTCGTGCTCCCGACACGAGCGACTGCCGAAGTCCTCACGGGCGACCTCGATGGGGTCCACGATCCGGCCGTGGCCCGCGGCCTGGACGGCTGGTATCTCTTCGGCACGGGCGCGGGCATCCCGACGTGGTGGTCGCCAGACCTGCGCCGGTGGACCCGTCGTCGCCCGGTACTATCCACTGCGCTTCCGCCGTGGGCGGCCGCCATCGTTCCGGGAACGCAGTTCCCGTGGGCTCCCGATCTGTCCTGGTGGGGTGGGCGATGGCACCTCTACCATTCCATCTCGACGTTCGGCTCGCAGACCTCGGCCATCGGGCTGCTCACGTCGCCGGCGCTGGGCGACGACGCGCGCTGGACGGACGAGGGCGTGGTGCTCACGTCCGACACGACGTCGCCGTGGAACGCCATCGATCCCAACCCGGTCGTCGACGAGCAGGGTGCACCGTGGCTCGCCTGGGGCTCGTTCTGGGGGGCATCTTTCTTCAGCAGCTCGACCCGGCGACGGGGAAGCTCGCCCCCGGCACCCTCGCACATCGCCTCGCGACCCGCGACCCGTGGGTCAGCGGCATCGAGGCACCGTATCTCGTCCGGCGCGGGGACCACTGGTATCTCTTCGCCGCGTACGGCTGGTGCTGCCGGGGGACTGCGAGCACCTACAACATTCGGGTCGGGCGGTCCGCGGCGATCACCGGCCCCTACGCCGACGACCGCGGCAGGCCGCTCCTGGCGGACGGCGGCACGCTCGTGCTGGGCGGGTATGGCGACGTCCGGGGTGCCGGTCATCAGGCCGTGGTGCAGGACAGGGAGAGGTGGTGGCTCGTCCATCACTGGTACGACGCCGCCCGTGGAGGAGTCCCCACGCTGGGACTCCACCGGCTGCTGTGGAGCGACGACGGCTGGCCCGTTGCCGCGCCGGCCGACTTCGAGCCCGCCCCGGCGGTGCCGCCAGGTCGCTCGCTGCGTGGCACATGGCACCTCGAGGGCTACGAGGCCGACTTTCTCGCGACGCCCACCCCGCGCACGCTCGTCCTGCGCGCACGCGCCGGGGCGCGACACCCCCGACGTGGCCGGGCGTGGTCGGCCGACGGGCGGGCACGAGGCCGTTGGGAGTGGGCGCAGGGCCAGGTGCGCATCGCCCTGCGGGACCGCTGCGCTGGCAGCGTGATGCGTCTCGCGCTGTGGATCGACGCCGGGGCGCGCCGGGGTGCGGGCCGCGATGCGGATGGCACGCCGTGGCGCGCAGTGCACCTCGGCAGCGACGTGGGCAAGCGGCGTGGCGGTCCCTGCCGGTGACGGCACACTGCACAACCCCGCCGAGCCTGTCGCAACCGGCAACGGTATGCGACACGCGGTCCGGAAGCATCTCAGAATCCTTGATAGATGAAGACGTGCGTCTCGCCCGTGCCCCAGATCACGATCGCGGCGACGGCGAGCGCATAGAGCGCCGCCCGCAGCACAATCGCGATCGGGCCGGACGAGGGCTCAGGATCCATAGACACGCGCCACCTCCTCCGCGAGCGGTTCGTAGAAGCCGCCGAGCCCTGGCAGCGGGTGATCGAAGTCGAGAAACGCCTCGGCACCCAGCCAGCGGCGCGCATCGACCAGCGGCACGTCGTGCCGCGCGGCCGCTCGGTCGCCGGCTGCCCGCGCCCGTCGTGCGGTGGTGGCGCACGAGCCTGATCGCGCACGGCCTCGCGGTGTGGCTCACCTTCACGACCTTCTCGCTCACCGTGCTCTTCGCCGTGACGGACACCGGCGGCGCCGTGCGCTATCTCGGACTGCTCGCGGGCGTGACGAGATGACGGTTGGCTTGGAACCGCAAGCTCGAAGACAAGGCGCCTGCGGTGCGCCGACGCGGCGAGCGGCGACCATGACGCCAGGCGGGCAGAGAGCCGCGCTTCGCGACCACTTCGACAGCAGAGCCCTCGAGGAGAGGGCCGGGGGCTCAGCCCAAGCGGACGGCCCTCAGCTTGCGGGTGGCGAGGACGCTGAACACGCCGTGCACTTGCCCCTCCGCGTCGACGTCGCGGTGAATCACGGCGTGTGGCGGGTAGCCCGCCTTGCGTGGGCCGAACTCGACGACGAGTGCTGGCAGGCCATTCACCAGGCGGATGTCCACCCGGGGCGACTCGCCCGCCAACTCGCGCAGGCGGCGAAGGAAGCGCCCGACGCACGCGCAGCCGTTCACCGGCTTGCGCGCTGCGTGGAACTCGCCCCCACTATCGTTGAGCGCGCGCAACCCGGCCGCGAGCAGCGCCTCGACGTCGTACCCGTCGCCGCGTATGAGCGCATCCAGGAAGCGCTCCAACGTGCGGCGCGTCGTGTCCTGCAGCGCGCGAGTCGGAGGCCGCCGCGCACGGTCGTAGGCCGCCATCCGGCGGCGGGCGCGGAGATGGGTGACCTTCACATTCGTCTCGCGTAGGTCGAGAGCGGCCGCCGTGTCGCTGACGGCGTAGTCGAAGACCTCGCGCAGGAGCAGCACCGCGCGCTGCTGGGGCGTCAACGCCTCGAGCGCAAGCAGAAATGCGAACGTGCAGCTCTCCAGCAGGTCGTAGCGACCTTCGGTCGATTGCGGCTCGTACGCCGGCCAGCCCTCCGCCTCCGGCGTCTCGATCGGTGCCGGAAGCCACGGGCCCGGCCATGCCCGGCGACGGCGCGCGCGCAGGTGATCGCGTGCCAGGTTGACCGCCACCCGGGTCAGCCAGGAGCCGAGGTCGGCGTCGACGTCCGCCGGCGGGCGGCTCAGGGCGCGCACGAACGTCTCCTGCACCAGATCGTCGGCGTCCGCCGCGACCCCCGTCATGCGGTAGCACAGGTTCCACAGCAGGCGGCGATGCCTCTCGAACGCAACGTCGAGTGCAGGTCGCGTGGAAGCGGTCACGCCGCCACCGCTTCCGCACGGCTCCCGCGCTCCACCACGAGGCGTGCCGCCAAGGCACCGCTCGCCACGCTGGCGTCGGCGAGCCACCCCGTCGCCGTAACGAGCGCACTGGCCAATGTCATGCGCGGCAGGAATCGGCGCTCGACCACGACGGCGCGCCAGCCGGGCTGCAGCCTATCGAGGACACCTTCGAGCTGCCGCTCTACGCTGCTCGCGTCGGGCGTGTCGTCGCCCAGGTAGCGCACGAGGTGGATCGTGGCGCCGCCTTCGGGTGCGAGCCGGGCGACAGCCGAGTGGACGGAGCAATAGAGCGGCTCGTCGACGCCGAGCGCGAACGTGGCGCGCGACCGCGGCAGGCGGGCGAGGCCTACGTCCAGGCAGGCGGCTCGCACCGGGACGGCGGCACGGGCGGCTCGACGGGCAGCACTCTCGGGCAGCAACACCGCCGCGGCGGCGGCCTCGAGGGCGACGATCACCGCGCCGGCCTGGACGATCTCTCCCGACCGCAGGCGGACGCCTCTGACCGTGCCATCGTCGTTCCGCACCAGGTCGACAACCGCAGCGCCGGTGCGCACGCGACCGCCATGCCGCTCGATGAGGTCACGGAGGCCGTCCACCAGCGTTCCCCACCCACCGTCGAGGTAGCGCACGTTGTGCGCCAGGGCGAGCTGGAGCTGGCTCACGGCAAGGCCGGCGCTCATCGTGTCCGGCGCGTGCGCATATGTCGCGAGGCGGAACAGCGCCTCGATCAGGCGGCGCGCGCCGTGGTAGCGCAGAGCGGTGCCGAGCCACTGGCGCAGCGTCGTGGAGGCGAGCCGGGTGGCGTCGACCCGCGGGATTCCCACCAGCACGCGGGCGGTCTCCATCTTTTCGCGGAGACCGAACAAGCTGGTGGTCAGCAAGGAGACGATCCCGCCTCGCAGTGGGTGCAGCGTCCCACGATCGAGCGCGTAGGCGCCGGACGTGGCCGGCACACCGCCCGTGCGCGGGATGCCCAGCTCGTCGAGCGTGCGGGCCGCCGCGCCACCATTGTAGAGCGCGTGCGGGCCCAGGTTCAGCTGGAAGTCGCCGGCTGCCGTGGTCTGCGCGCGTCCGCCCACAGCGCCCCCCGCTCGAGAAGTGTTACGGCACGCCCCGCGCGCGCCAGAACGGCGGCTGCCGTGAGCCCTGCGAGCCCACCACCCACCACCGACTATAGGAGCCGCCACAATCCGCTAGCGGCAGAGCCGCGGCGGCCCGGCGCTCTACCGCTGAGCCACGGCACCGCCACGATCCCCCCGACGCTGGCCCGCAGCGCCCTCGACGCGCTAGTACACGGTCCCCGATGCAACCGACTGTCCTCGCCACCGGTCTTGCCTTTCCCGAAGGCCCCGTGTTCCTCGGGCGCCACCGGATAGCCTTCACGCAGATCCGGGGGCAGTGCGTTTCGCTCTGGAACGGTCGCGAGGTCGTCGAGCTCGCGCGGACGGGCGGAGGACCCAACGGGGCGACCCTGGGGTTCGACGAGGCGCTCTATGTCGCCAACAACGGGGGCCTCTCGCTCGGTCCCGAGGGACAGTGGCGCGCCTCCGACCCTATTGCCGGGCGAATCCAACGGGTCACCCTGGACGGGCACGTGCAGGACGTGGCCACCGCCCTGCCGGGCAAGCCCCCGCATCGGCCGAACGACTGCTGCTTCGGTCCCGACGGCCTCCTCTACTTCACCGATCCGCACGACTGGGAGAACCTGCCGAACGTCGGGCCTGGTCGTGTCAATCGGACTAGCCTCGATGGGTCGGTCGAGCTCCTGGCCGAGGTGCCGTTCTTCCCGAACGGGATCGCCTTCGGTCCCGACGGCCGGCTCTACGTGGCCCAGAGCATGACGCAGAAGATTCTCGTCATGGAGCCGCGCGCCGGTGCCGTCCCCCGCCACTTCGCTACCCTGCCGGTCGGCTTCCCCGATGGCTTCTGCTTCGATGTGACGGGCGCCTTGTGGGTCTGCGCGAGCCTAGGGGACCTCATCACGGTATTCGAGCCGGACGGACGACTCCGCGAGAGCATCGATACCGGGGCCGGGACGGAGCCCACCAACTGCTGTCTGGGCGATGGCGAGCTTTTCGTGACCATCTCGGGAACGGGCGAGCTGTGGTCCTATCCCGTCGGCGTGGAGCCGCTGCCTCTCCACACCGGCCGGCTCCAGTGACCTGCTCTCAGCGCCGGCGTCCTGCGGCCATCGCGCGTTCGATCTCCCGGCGCTCGGCGCGCTCGCGAATAGCCTCGCGCTTGTCGTGCAGCTTCTTGCCACGGGCCAGACCGAGCTCGACCTTGCACCGGCCGTGCTTCCAATAGAGCCGCAACGGAATCAGCGTCAGGCCGCGTTGTTCGAGCTTCGCCCGCAGCCGGTCCAGCTCGGCCCGGTGCATGAGCAGCTTGCGATCGCGCTCCGGTTCGTGCCCGAACTGGCTCGCCGGGCCGTAGGGGGCGATGTGCACGCCAATGAGCCACAGCTCGTCGCTCTGGAACCGCGCATAGGCGTCCTTCAGCGTGACCCGCCCGTCGCGCAGCGACTTCGCCTCGCTGCCAACGAGCGCGATCCCCGCCTCGTATCGTTCGTCGATGTGGTAGTCGTGGAAGGCTCGGCGGTTGACCGCGATATCGCGGCCTTCCCCTGCCGGGCTCACGCGACGGACCGCAGCGGCTCCGACCGCGCCGGCCCAGCCACCTCGGCACGTCTGGCGCGAATCCGGTTCCCTTCGTCGACAAAGACTACCTTCGGCTCGTGCGTGCGCGCCGCCGCCTCGTCCATCCAGGCAAAGGCGGCGATGATCACCAGGTCTCCAGGGGAGACCAGGCGGGCGGCTGCCCCGTTCACGCACACCACGCCGCTGTCACGCTCGCCCTCGACCACATAGGTTTCGAAGCGCTGGCCGTTCGTCACGTTCCAGACGCACACGGCCTCGTTGGGCAGAAGGTCGGTCGCCTCCATCAAGGTGCGGTCGATGGTGATCGATCCTTCGTAGTGCACGTCCGCCTGGGTGACGGTCGCACGGTGGATCTTCGCTCGCATCATCTTTCGTGTCATGGGTTCTCGTTCTCCTCCGGACGGATCACTCGGTTGTCGATCAGCCGCACCCCGTCGACCCAGACGGCGACGGCGAGCAGCGTAGGCGCGTCCACCGTGGATACCGTCT
>Ga0308411_10000527_pt1 | contig 25326 bp, 26 predicted proteins | sample HotsprottomLayer_2_FD_203530 | JGI IMG/M metagenome (GOLD analysis project Ga0308411, IMG submission 203530) | Hot spring phototrophic mat microbial communities from Octopus Spring, Yellowstone National Park, Wyoming, United States -... | ecosystem: Environmental > Aquatic > Thermal springs >... | reverse complement strand
CTGCCGCAAAGCCACCCCCTGGGCTGAGATGTCCTCTGATTGCCAATTCAATGCTGATGATAGCTGTAATTGTTGCCCCCACCCGCGCCAGCACCACTGAGGGAGGATCGGCAATGTATTCCACCTTGGGGCGGGGCTTTTCATTTTGCAATAGATAGCTTGCCCCGAGAATAGCAATAGTAAAAACTACTACCTCATACAGAGTGTCGTAGAGGCGGTTGCGCAGAATAATCCCCGATACAGCATTGGGAATACCAGTCTCTTTCACAATCTGCCAGACGATCTGGGCTTGCTCTTTTACTAGCAGAGCGTTGTCAGTTACCAATACTTTGATGGTGAGAGCAACGGTGGCTATTAGATAAAACCATTTCATGGCTCTCGCTCCCGTAAATCTAGCAATTGGGCGTTGATCGGGCTATGTTTTTGCATAATTTCATAAAGGCGTGGGATACGGGTCTGGATGCTGTTTTCCCAATGGATGGCATGAATTTCTTTGCTAGTAATCGCCTTGTGCAAGGAGTCGTAATCTGGGTAACTGTTTACCTCAACCAACAGGTGGTAGGGTTGAAACACTGCACTTAGTTTGGAACGCATCTCGGCGATACTCTGTTCTTCTTCCTGTAGCACTCCCACCCGCACCACTAGTGAAGAGCGCATCGCCACTGCATAGAGGGTAACTGCCAGCATAGTTCCCATGAGCGCTTCTGTAAGGGCAACATCCGCCGCTCCCAGCACTGCATAGACCAGCGTTGATACTGCCCCAAATACCCCCCTTAGTACTAAGGCATTATAGGGATTCTTTTGCCATACCACCACTAAAGCAGTGATAGGCAGTAGGGCGACAATAGGGTAAATGTACAAATCCCTCATCAGTCCTGCCCTTCAGCACAGTAGGCTAGCACATAGCTCAGCATGGTATTCCACAACCCCAGACAGATGATCGCCAAGATCAACAGAGGGGTAGCGCTGGGAATTTTGAATAGCAAGCCAACAATAATTATGATAGAGCCAAGGGTATCTGCAACCGACAGAGAATGAAGTTTACTCAGTACCGAGTCCCTGCCCAGCAAGTGGGTAGTACCCCACAGCCAAAACCAGACCCCTGCGCCGATAAACAAATCCTGCAATACATCCACTGCCATAATCTACTGCATCCTTTTGATGATCTGCGCAATTAACATAAACCCTGCATTGCCCACCCCAAGCATAAATATACCGACAATTCCCATCAGCCAATCATCCCGCAGTACTGAGATAAATAGAATAATCACCCCCACCTTGCCAGATACACTAGCCAAAGCTAGCAGTTTCTGCCAGATGTTAGCATCAGCTACCGATTTGTAGATGGGAATCAGTAGAGCTAAGAGCATAAAAATTAGAAAAATTGGCAGTAGGGACATAGCTAATCTTCGGGACGGACACGATGTACAGCATACCCTTGCTCAGGGTCGTAGTTAGTTACGATGGTTTTGGGGGTAAAAGTAATCTGGAAAATATCCATAAATACCAATTCTGGACAACGGTTTGGTTTGATCTCTTGCACTATGATCTCTTGTTTTTTGTGCGGTTTTAGCATCATCTGGATTGCTTCAATGTAGGCGAGGGGAACCGACCATCCAATTTTAGCGATCGCCAATAGCCATTCCTTAGCGCTCCCTTTGATGCGAAACCCATTGGGTAGTACTAGAGCGATCGCCACACCCAAACCTATGTTAATCAGGCTGAAATTAGCCGTTAGCAAAAACCAAACCAGTAATCGGAACAGGAAATTAAAAACCGTAGTCATTGACTGCCACCCAAAATAAAACTATAGCTACCAAAATCATCATCCCCATTAGATGCTCAAAACTTTCTAGTTTGCGGGGTAAATTTAGGGAAAATTGTGAAAATATCAAATAATAAATCGACCACCCTGCGAAAACTATGGCGATCGCCTTGAGCATATTTTCCAGATTATAAGCTTCAAGGTAAGCCACATTGGCTACTAGCAAACCGCCCAACAGAATTCCTACTGCTACCCAGAATCCCAGCGGTAATTTTTGAGGGACAGAGTGATGGGGTAAAAATACAAACTTTGCAAAAGCTATTGCTGTCCCTACTGCTACTAGATTCATCACCCAATTCTGCCAAGGTAGTAAGTTTTTCATAGTCAATACCTTGGCTCCAAAGCCAGACAGTAAAGGAAAACCAGAAATGGAAAATCCTGCCAGAAGTATAGCTGACCACAGCTGATGGCTAATGGGTTGTCGTGCCAGTTCCCCGAAACTCCGACTGGGCAGTGCCCCTGCCAGAATGAACAGACAGGATTTAACTAAACCGTGGGTCAAAGCATAAAAACCCCCCACTTGTGGAGCAGATAAAATAAAGCCAAGTTGGGATATGGTACTGAATGCCAGTAATCGCTTGGTATCTTGGGCAAATATGGCATAACACACACCAAACACCGCCGTTCCCACTCCAAAAAAGCGGATAACTGGATTTATTTGCTCCAGTAACAAACCACACCGCAGTAGGGGAAATAGTCCAGCTTTTACCACTATCCCCGATAGCAGAGCAGACACAGCCACTTCTGATTCTGCATGGGTCAGGGGAAGCCATAGTCCCGATAAAAACAGCCCCCCTTTGGTAAGTAATCCCATAAAAATTAGGGCTAGAGCTTCAGGGGGAGCGGTATTGATACTGCTAAAACTGAAAGTTAATGCTGATTTGTAAGCTAAAACTGCCCCGATTAGGTAGAGCAACATACACACATTGCTTACAAATAAGTAGCGCAGAGCAATCCATATGGAGCGATCGCTTCTTGGGTAAGCAATTAGCAAAGCGGCGGCAATACCACTTACTTCTAGAGCTACATACAGATTGATAAAATCCGTACTGACAAAACAGGCATTTATACTAGCGTGTAATATCATCAACTGCCCATAGAAAAAAGCTGACTTGTCAGTCGACCAACAATAGCAAATCACTGCTAAAGTAATCAGAGCATTAGTTAGCATGAAATAGCCGCTTTGCTCATCCACTGATAGAGTAACCCCAAAGGTATCTATCAGCTTTAGATTAATCTGTGTGCGAGTAACTAGTACGAATAGGCTATATAAACCGCTACAGATTGCTGTAATAACACTCAAATAGCGATCTAATCTAGGCAATAGGAAAATAATAAACCCCGAAATAAAGGGCAAGATCAAACAGCTAATCGTTAGAGTGTTCATCATTTCTGGGCACTTTCTATTTCTGTACACTCCAAAGTAGGATGATCCTTAGCCAGTTTCATAACACAGACTAACATCAAAGCCTGAATGGAAAAACCAATTACGATCGCTGTGAGAATAATAGCCTGTGGTACGGGATCAGCATAGGCTCTAGTTGATGTGTCGTTGGCGATGGGGACAAATACTCCCCTGCGGGCGGCCATCAGCACAAAGTAGGCAACCACCCCACTACTCATAGCATCCATGGCAATTACTTTGTTTATCAAGTTGTTTTGCCACAAAATACCCAGAAAACCGCAGAAAACGGTAGTTAGCACCAAAAACTCCAGCATTGTAAAGACCCTTTATCTAGCTATTTTTCAGCATACACCTAGTTGACAACTTAAGATAGTTTTTCTGTACCCTGCCCCTAGCGATCGCTTCCAACGGCAAGTCGACCCTTGCACGAAGTTTTAGTTACTATTGGCAATTCCTAGCAAATTGCCCAACTGTGCTTGCAATTACTCCTAAGCCCAATTTGGGTGCATTTTGTTATGATAAACTTTTGCCTCAGATTGTCACTATTTCTACCATCAGAATAGCTTGATACTCATACCCTATTTTCTGCTATGGACATCCTATTACAGCCCCTACAGTACGAGTTTATGCGCAATGCCATGATGGCAGGTATTCTAGCGGCAATCCTCTGTCCAGTGGTTGGCAGTTATTTAATTGTGCAAAGAATGACCTTACTGGGTGATGTCCTAGCCCACTCTGTATTACCAGGTATGGTACTAGCATTTTTCTTGCGTTTCGAGATACTGACTGGGGCTTTGCTCTCTGGTTTGGCTAGCGCTGGTTTGATTGCTTGGGTACGCACTCAAACAAAAGTCAAGGAAGATGCGGCGATGGCAACTATCTTTCACAGTTTCTTTTCTTTGGGAATTGTGCTAATTACTATGCTAAAAATCCGCATTAACCTAGAAAGTTTTCTCTTTGGTGATCTATTGGGTATTGATCGCAGTGATGTATGGCGCACTGCCATAATTACCCTAACTATTTTAGGGCTAGTCAGGCTCTTTTATAAAGAACTACTGTTCTATACTTTTGATCCCGTTGGGGCAGAAGCGATGGGTTTACCTGTGCGCAGTCTATATCTGGCTATGATTACAGGGATTACAGTCACCATAATTGCCAGTATGCAAACTATGGGCGTGATTTTAGTGGTGGCAATGTTGGCAACCCCTGCCCTAGCGGCGTATCTCCTAGTAAAAGAACTGCATCACATGATGATTTTAGGCAGTGCGATCGCCATTTTAGGGACTATTATTGGTCTGTACCTCAGCTACTATTTAGCCCTGCCATCGGGCGCTACCATTGTGCTAGTTAATTTTGCCATTTTCTTTGCAGTCCTGTTATTTAGCCCCAGCCAAGGGATTCTAATTAACTATCTGCAAAAGTAATTCGTACTCCCCCACTAGTAAATCCAAACTTTCTTGTTTGTTCAACACTCCTTGAAGCCCAGAAGCCCATTCCATCACCTCTGACCGCACCCAAAACTTGCCTAAAAAAAATTGAAACCCTTACCAAAATTGAGCAATCTGTAAGCCATCCCCTTTTGTCCTAGGATTATAGGAATATCCACATTGCCATTGAACCATGCCAGAGCCAGATAAATACTCCTTTTTGCGCCAAGAAGCAAAAGCTCCCTACCGCCCCCTGCGCCGTTTCTTCTATCTTGCCTGCGGCTTCTCGGGCTTCCTCGGTGGTCTAATTGCCCTCCTGCGTCTCTTGGCAGGCAGAGGTGCACTTCCTGATAACCTGCAAAATCTTGCCCTACAGGTGGCAGTTACCGCTGTGGTGCTCTGGCTGTGGCGCAGAGATCGCTAGCCCCCAATTTGCAAATACTCCCCCACCGCTGGAGTCAAAGGCAAAAGCGTCAGTAGCATCCAAAACAGGGCAAAGATGCCCATGGCATCCCGATCGCCCTCTGGTTCAGACAATTCATTGAGCATCGGTGGTTCCAAATTTCTCAGCAGGAGCAAGATAATCGCCCCCCAGTACAATGCCAAAGGATACAACACCCCAGCGATCGCCAACAGCACCAAGCTAATCGAAGTAGTCCAACTGGCAGTGCGTCTGCCGTAGATTGCCTGTACAATCCTGCCCCCATCCAGTTGACCTGCGGGCAACAAATTCAAAGCAGTGATCACCAGTCCAATCCAACCCAAAATCACTAGCGGATGAATCACCACTAAATCCAGATGCAGGCGATCGCCCAGAAATAGCTTAGCCATTAGCCCAGCCAACGCTGAAGCTTGAAACACTTGACTGGGAACTTCCACAGTGCCGTAGTCCATGGCAGACAAGCCCAGCCCTATGGTCAGAATCAACAGAGACAACCCCCCACTGGCAACAGCAGGGGCGATCGCCAAATCCAACAGCACACTGCGACTAGGTATCACCGACAAAAAGCGGGAAAAACCCCCAAAAGCCCCCAACTGCAACGAAGGCAAAACATAGGGCAAACTCAGCACCACCCCGTACTGATGCGCCTTCCACCGCAGAGCCAATTCACGCACCGCCAAAATCAACAGCACCCCTCCCCCTATCACATACCCTGCCCCAATGGTACTGCCCAACACAAAGGCGGCTGTGGCACTCAACCCCACCAGCACAACGGCTAAACCCTTCTGCCAAAGACTAGCGGGTGCTGGGGTGCGAGAGGGCAAAACAATCACCAGCGGTCGGCGGTCATTGCCCTCCACCAAAAACAGGTGATACCCCTCCCCTAACCCATGGCGCAAAGCCTCTGACAGTCGCTCATGGGCTGTCTGGGGATCGCACCGCAGATTCCCTCTGACAATAGCCCCGTCTTGGTAATTACTAATGCTAGTGGCATAAAAAGTATCAATGCTGAATATCCCCTCTAGCTTCTTCAAGGTGTCGCTAGACATGGTGATTTTGGGTGGTACGGGAACGGGGTTCGTGGGTTGGGGATGAGGGCGCAACCACTTCCCTAGCATTATGTAGCCTAGCCCTGCTACCCCTAGCCCAATCAACAGCGGTAACAAACTCACTTTGACTCCCAACAGCAACCACATGGTATAAATTACTAACGGTAAGCTCAAAACTATGCTCTGCCAACTCCCAGAGTTAGGGAAACTGCCATGGCGGTCAACGGCATCACAGGAACTAATTGCATCATAGCCAGCAAGGGGTTCAGATTAGGGACACAAATATTATTTTCTCCCTTCGCCCCTGTAGCAAAGCCAATAATTTAAGTTTTTTGTTAGCTTAGGGTGGGTATCAATTGCAAAATACCTACCATCTCCTGCCTAAATCTGTTATATTGCCCTAATCAACGGTAAATACTAGGTAAATCAGGGGATTATGGGTATCAAAGTTGAAGGAGTGACCAAACGGTTCGGCAACTTCGTAGCGATCGACCATATTGATCTAGAAGTCAAAGCGGGATCGCTAGTAGCTCTTTTAGGTCCCTCTGGCTCTGGCAAATCCACCCTCTTGCGCCTAATTGCGGGATTGGAGTCCCCCGATACAGGCAAAATTTACCTCACAGGCGAAGATGCCACCACCCGCGATGTCCGCGATCGCAACATTGGTTTTGTCTTCCAGCACTACGCCCTGTTCAAGCACATGACCGTCAGGCAAAACATCGCCTTTGGTCTAGAAATTCGCCGCGTCCCCCGCGCCAAAATCAACGCCAAAGTAGAAGAACTATTGGAACTAATCCAGATGAAAGGCTTGGGCAATCGCTATCCCAGCCAACTCTCTGGCGGACAAAGGCAAAGAGTAGCCTTAGCAAGAGCTTTGGCAGTGGAGCCGCAGGTTTTGCTCCTAGATGAACCCTTTGGCGCATTGGATGCCAAAGTGCGTCAGGAATTGCGGGCATGGTTACGCCGTCTCCACGACGAAGTCCATGTCACCAGCGTGTTTGTCACCCATGACCAAGAAGAAGCCATGGCAGTCGCCGACCAGATTGTAGTCATGCACCAAGGGAGAATTGAGCAGATTGGCACTCCCGCAGAAATCTATGACCATCCCGCCACCCCCTTTGTCATGAGCTTCATTGGGCCTGTAAATGTGCTCCCTGCCCACAGCGCCGTCCCCAACCTAGAGCGCTCGCTGAACCACGGGCAGGTGTATATCCGTCCCAGAGATATTTGGGTACAAAGGGAAGCCAATGGCACTACCGTTCCTGCCCGCATCCGTCGCCTAATTCATTTAGGTTGGGAAGTGCAATTGGAACTGGTTATGGAAGATGGTCAGACCCTGATGGCTCACCTGTCAAGGGAACGCTTTGACCAACTGCAACTTTTGCCTCAAGAGCAAGTCCACATCAAGCCCCTAGATGCCCGTTCTTTCCCTCTGCACTACTCCATTTGATAAGCTCCAACGCATCTGATGCAGAATTCCCCTGAGCATATTTACTTCGCTAGCACTCAGTTGACAGCGCTGGAAGATATGGCGCAGTTTCTGCATGCGGGCAAAGGCAGTGTGAGGATAGAGAAAGCCAATCTGCAACAACAACTCCTGCAAATCCGCAAACCCCGCCTCCAACTCCTCTGTAGTCGCCAGCGGTTCCCGAGGGAGTGGGGGGGTAGGGTGTGAGCGCTGTTGCGATCGCCACTGATAACAAAAAATAGCCACCGCCTGTGCCAAATTTAAGGACGGCGCTTGGGGATCAGTATCTATGGTCAACACCGCAGGAAAATAGCGTAACTCCCAATTGCTCAACCCCCGATCCTCTCTGCCAAAAACAATAGCAGGCTGGCTACCTCTCTCTGCCAACCAGCGACAGCCCTCCTCCAGACTAAACACAGGGCGATCGCCCCGCTCCCTCCGTCCCACCGTCGCCAGAATGCGATCGCAGTCTTGGAGTGCCGACAACAAATCTGGCACCACCCTTGCCCCTACCAGAATATCTTGGGCATGGACTGCCATCTTCTCCGCCTCTGGATCATCGAGACGGCACTGGGGATTGACCAACACTAAATCCTTCAGACCCATGTTTTGCATCACCCGCGCCACCGCCCCCAAATTTAGGGCTCCCAAGGTTTCCACCAGGACAATGCGAATCCCTCTCATTCTCCTCTGCGGGCACTGTTACGGCTCAGAGCATGATACCCTAAAAATGATTGATCCATTTACCTAGCTTTCAATGGCTACTGAACCCGTCTCTGACTTCAAACACACCCTCAATCTGCCCCAGACCGATTTTCCCATGCGTGCTAACGCCAAAGAGAGAGAGCCGCAAATTCAGGCGTTCTGGGAAGCAGAAGCAATTTATGCCACCTGTGCCCAGAATAACCCCGATGCCACCTTCACCCTCCACGACGGCCCCCCTTATGCCAACGGCTCCCTGCACATGGGACATGCCTTGAACAAAATTTTGAAAGACATTATCAATCGCTATCACATTCTCAAGGGGCACAAAGTGCGCTTTGTCTTGGGTTGGGACTGCCATGGCTTACCCATTGAACTCAAAGTTCTGCAAAATCTCACCCCCGAAGCCAGAAAACAGCTTACTCCCTTACAAATCCGCCAAAAAGCCAGAGACTTTGCCCTGCAAACCATCCAAGAGCAAGCGCAGGGCTTCAAAAGGTGGGGCATTTGGGGCGACTACGACCACGCCTACTACACCCTGAAACCCCAGTATGAAGCCGCCCAAATTGGTGTGTTTGGAGCTATGGTACTGCAGGGATACATCTATCGCGGGTTGAAGCCTGTGTATTGGTCCCCCAGTTCCCAAACTGCCCTAGCTGAAGCAGAATTGGAATACCCCGAAGGGCACACCTCCCGCAGTATCTATGTAGCTTTCCCTGTCAGAGAAGTAAATACTCACCTAAAGGGAATGGATATTAGCAATCTCTACGCCCTGATCTGGACAACTACCCCTTGGACAATTCCCGCTAACCTCGCCATTTGTGCCAATCCCCGCCTCAATTACAGCATTGTGTGCCATGCCCAGCGCAGATACATCGTCGCCAGTGAATTGATTGGCAAACTCACTGCCACTTTGGGAATGGATTTCCAAGTGGAAGCCTCCTTTAGTGGCGAAAAATTAGAATATCTAATCTGCCAACACCCCCTATGCGATCGCCCCAGCCCTTTAATTCTTGGGGATCATGTCACCGCTGAATCTGGTACAGGTTTGGTGCACACCGCCCCTGCCCACGGACAGGATGACTTCCAAGTGGGACAGAAATACAATCTAGGCATGCTCTGCCCCGTAGATGACTACGGCATTTTCACAGCATTGGCAGGTAAGTTTGCAGGTCTTTCCGTCCTCAAAGAAGGCAATAGCGCCGTCATAGAAGCCCTAAAAGAACGAGGATACTTACTCAAAGAGGAAGCCTATGTCCACAAATATCCCTACGACTGGCGCACCAAAAAACCAGTGATTGTCAGGGCTACGGAACAGTGGTTTGCTTCCGTAGCAGGGTTCCGCCAGCAGGCACTAGAAGCTATCAGAGCAGTAAAGTGGATTCCCCCCAACGGAGAAAACAGAATTACTGCCATGGTACAAGAGCGCTCCGACTGGTGTATTTCCCGCCAGAGAAGTTGGGGTGTGCCTATCCCTGTGTTCTACCACCGTGAGACCAATGAAGTGCTCCTCAATCAAGAGACCATTGCTCACATTCAGCAGATTATCCGTGAGCGGGGTTCCGATGCGTGGTGGGAACTCTCGGAACGGGAACTTTTGCCTGCTTCCTACTACGCCGTAGCCGAGCAGTACCGCAAGGGAACAGATACTATGGATGTCTGGTTTGACAGCGGTTCCTCTTGGGCGGCGGTACTCAAAGGAGAACTAGCTCCCTATCCCCTGAACTTCCCCGCTGATATGTATCTAGAAGGTTCCGACCAGCACCGAGGTTGGTTCCAGTCTTCTCTATTAACCTGTACCGCAGTGCATGGTCATGCTCCCTATCGCATGGTACTCACCCACGGATTCATTGTGGATGAGCAAGGACGGAAAATGAGTAAATCGCTGGGGAATGGCATTGATCCTATGGAAGTGATTGACGGTGGCAAAGACCCCAAACAGAATCCCGCCTACGGAGCTGATGTCTTGCGATTGTGGGTTGCTAGCGTGGACTACAGCGGGGATGTGCCCATCGGCAAAACCATTCTCAACCAGATGGCAGATGTAGCCCGTAAAATTCGCAACACAGCCCGCTTCTTGTTAGGAAATCTGTACGACTTCCAACCGCAACAGGATTTGATTCCCTATGAGAAACTGCCTGCATTGGAAAAGTATGCTCTCCATCGTCTCTATGCAGTGGTGCAGAAAGTAACTTCTGCCTATGAATCTTTCCAATTTTCCCACTTCTTCCAAACCATTCAGAATTTCTGTGCGGTGGACTTATCTGGTTTCTATCTGGATATTGCCAAGGATAAACTCTATGTCAGCCATGCCCATTCCCCCCGCCGCCGCAGTTGCCAGACTGTGCTCTATTACTGCCTAGAAGCGATCGCCAAAATGATTGCCCCTGTAATGTGCCACACCGCTGAAGACATCTGGCAGTATTTACCCTACGCTAAACCCACCAAATCTGTGTTCCAAGGGGGCTGGGTGCAGGTGCAACCTGAGTGGCACAATCCCCCCCTAGCTGAGCAGTGGCGACAGTTAATTGAGTTGCGATCGCAGGTAAATATTCTGCTAGAGAATGCCCGCAATGCCAAGTTAATCGGCTCCTCCTTGGAAGCGAAAGTGATCATCAATCTCAAGGATGCCAATTGGCACACTCTAGTTACTTCCGTTTTCGAGGAATTGCGCTACTTCCTAATTGTCTCCCAAGTGGAATTGGCGACAGTTCCTGCTAGTGTGGAATTTGTTACCAGTCTGCCCGAATATGATCTAGGCGTAGTCCATGCCGAAGGTGAAAAATGTCCTCGCTGTTGGAACTACGCTGACCTCAATGCTGAAACTGGAGTCTGTGATCGCTGTACTTTAGCCCTATCAGGAGGATTCTAATGATTGCTCAACCGCAAGCCCGTACCATCTATTCTCCAGAGGAATATCTGGAAATGGAAGTTGTTTCTGACACAAAACATGAATACATCAATGGAGAGATAGTTCCTATGACAGGTGGTACGGTTGCTCACAATGTAATTATAGGTAATCTTCTTGTTTATCTCAGTTTGGCTTTACGGGGAAAGGACTTCAATATTTTCTTCACAGACCTGCGCCTGTGGATTCCTGACCGCAATGTCTATACCTATCCCGATCTGATGGTTGTCGCAGGAGACATTGCTTTTCACAATAACAGAAACGATACCATTACTAACCCTATACTAATTGTTGAGGTACTCTCAAAGTCCACCAGCGGTTATGATCGGGGCGAAAAATTTAACTTCTATCGCACTGTTAATTCCTTGAAAGAATATATCTTAGTAGAGCAGGATCGGATGGCGGTGGAGCAGTTCACCAAAATTGAACGGAATAAATGGCAATTCCAATCTTACGAGCAGAGCAGTGAGCAGGTGGAATTTACTTCTATTCCCGTAAGTATCTCCCTCGCTGACCTCTACGCAAAAATAACTTTCTAATTCTCCCTCAGAGAAACTGTGCCCATTCCCGCACCACTTCAGGAGAGCCATACCACCGCCCCGCCCGTGGCGAATGGTGTACCCCCTCTAAAGTAAGATTATTGGCTCCCTGCAGATGAGCAGACATTACAGGCGTGATGCCATCTCCCCAAGTTCTGCCCGTGCCGCAGGTCAGTTGATAGCTGTTGTAGGCAATCCAGTTCCCCTCCCCAAACACTGCCTTGCCTGCCACACAGATATATTCCACCTCGGGATAGAAAGCATCGGGATAGTTCTGATTCACAAAATCCAAATTCTTCCTTGTCCAAGGTTCCAAACTGGTGTGGGGTGTGCCCAAGCAGATCAACTTTTGCACTAGCTTGCGCCCATGCCACACCCGATTGTAGTAAGGGCGATCGCCAAGATAAATGCGCCCCAGCCACCCCGCCGCCGAATGGGCAATGAGGTTGAACTTGGCAGTGGGATATTCTCTGTGTAACTGTTGAATGGTGTGGTGCAATTTCTCTAAAATCGGAGCAATTGACCTGCCACCAACGGTGGGAAGCCACTCCCACCAGCGCAGAGGTACGGTATAGGTGGGCATCCCTTGGTCGTTCAACAGCTGAGCCATGCCTGTGTAGTCCCCCGCCCCCGCCAGATAACCTGCCAAAATCACATTCACATTCATACTGCTACCTTCGCTTGCGATAACTGGCGGTGCAACCAGTGGAGAATTACCTGCTCAAGGCGCAGATTATCGCGGTTGATGTTTTGGTTCCATTCTTGCTTCAGCCACTGGGCGATCGCATCGATTGGGCTAAATACCTCTCCCGCCTGCCACTGCACATCCACCGCTACAGGAGTGATGTGGTTCCCTGCAAGATATGCCACCTGCACCCCATGGCGAAACTTAGCCTGCAAAATTTCTGCCAACTCGGGAATTTCATCAATCTCATCATCTTGGAACTTAATCAGCAGGTTGTAGGCTGTGCTGTAGGACTTTTTGATCAGCTTGATAGTCTCTTGTGGCGACGGGGTAAACTCCACTTCTCTAATTTCGGGGAGTGTTCCCACTAAATTCTCAAAAAAGGGAATGGAACGATAGGCGCTGTAGTTGTTGTATGCCATAAAGATATTCCCTTGGCGGTGCAGGTCAAACCAGCTATCCATCAGCAGATGGATTTTACAGCCCATGCTGTGCCCCATGCCAAATACAGGGAAATAGTCCAAAAATAGCTTATTTTCTGCCAAGCGATAGGAGCGGTAAACATCGAGGGCAATCTGGCGATGGTCAAAGGTATTGAGAAAGGGGGTCGCCACAATCACATACCCTGTTTGGGCTAACGCCTCCAACAGGCGCTTGTATGCCACATGGGGGGAGACCGCCAAAAAAGCCCCGCCCAAAAAATGAATTACTGCCTTGGCGCGGGGTGGTGTCAGCACCCAATTTTTTTCCACTTCCAACCATTCCATGCCTGCGCAGATGCTCGTCAATTTTTAGCAATCTGTAATAATTATAGCCTGAGATGATCTGGGACACTGTGGTGTGGTGTGTTTAGTCCCATGATCCCCTAATATCAATCTAGGATACTATGAACACTGACTGTGCCGAAAGTTGGCATTATTTTCAACGATACCAAGCCCACAGCCGAGCGCACTGCCCATGAAATAGAGGCTTGGTTTACCGCTCAAGGGTGGGAAGTGGTCACTACCACAGGAGAAGGGGGGATTCTCGGCTACGCTAAGCCAGATAGTCCCATTTGCTTTACTCCTGTGGAGAGCCTAGTACCCCTCGGGTTTGACAAAAGTATGCCCTTCGCCATTACTTTGGGGGGGGATGGGACAGTGTTGTCTGCCTCACGCCAAGTAGCACCTTTAGGCATTCCCCTGCTCACCATCAACACAGGACACATGGGTTTTTTGACCGAAGCCTATCTACACCGCTGGCAAGATTCCCTAGAGCAGGTGATGGCGGGGCGCTATGTGGTGGAGCAACGCTCGATGATGGTGGTGCGGGTTTATAGCAAGGCTGGTTTGCTCTGGGAGGTGTTGTCCCTCAATGAGATGGTGCTCCATCGGGAACCGCTGACCAGCATGTGCCACTTCGAAGTGGCGATCGGTCGCCATGCCCCCGTTGACATTGCCGCTGATGGGGTGATTATCTCCACCCCCACAGGTTCCACTGCCTATGCCCTATCCGCTGGTGGCACAGTGATTGAGCCTGGTATCCCTGTTTTTCAGCTAGTGCCTATTTGCCCTCACTCCATGGCTTCTCGCGCTCTGGTATTTGCTAACACCGAAGTAACTAAGGTCTATCCCGCCAATAAGCATCGGTTAGTGCTAATTGTGGATGGCAATGCGGGCTGTTATGTCTATCCCGACTACTATGTGACTGTGGAGCGATCGCCCTTTCCTGCCCGCTTCATCAGACTGCAAAAGCGGGAGTTTTTTCAAGTATTGCGGGAAAAACTGGGCTGGGGATTGCCCCATGCGTCTAAGCCCACTTCCGTAGAACTGCCCTAGCTATCTTCAGGGGGGGAGAGATTGTCCCCAAAAGTAATTGAAAACGATCCTGCCAATCCCTGCCACAGGTGGTGCCAGAATTGCCCCCAGTATCCCAAACAACTCTGTGCCAATGATTACCGACAACAACAGCTCGAAGGGATCGAGATTGAGATAGGGGCCCACTAACAGGGGTTGCAGTATCCACGCTTCAATCTGTTGCAGAATAAAAGTAACGCCAATGACTGTGATTACCTTGGGTGCCCCCAAGTTCCATGCCGCTATCACCATGGGGATCAACCCCAAAAATGGACCAATGAATGGGATCAGGTTTGCCACTGCCATTAGCAAACCCAATGCCCCCGCGAAGGGCACTTGCACAATGCTCAGCACCAAGTAAGTGCAGAAGCCCAACAGCGCCGAAGTGCCCATTCTGCCCAACACATAGGCACTCAAACACTGGGTGATTGGCGGTAGCAGTTGATAGATTTGTGCCCGCACCTCCTCTGATAGGGGGGACAACGCCCGCTTCAGCAGAACCTCCGCATTGATTACTAAGTAGGCGGTGATCAGCAAGCTCAGTAAACCAATGCCTAGAGCGTTGATCACCCTGAAGGTAATTTCCACTGTTTGGCTGGCAAGCTCCCGCCCGATCGCTTGAATTTGGTTCAGGATCACACTGGGTTGGATAATCTCGATCAATTGCCTACGGCTCAGGCCCCAGAAAGGCGCTTCAGGCAGGGGTATCTGGTTGATCAGTTCAGGCAGTTTGGTGAGAAACAGCCCCAGTTCGCTCACCAGACTGGGCAGAGGAGCCACGGATAATATCAGGCAGACTAGGATCAGGGCGTAGATAATGCCCACCGCCACCGATCGCTTGATCTTGTACTTTTCCATGCGCTCCACTAAAGGAGCGATCGCCCCCGCTAAGAAAAGACTGATCAGTAAAAGTTGCACCGTCTGTTGAAGGCGCCACACCAGAAAGATTGCCACCCCAGCCATTGCCAGCCGCCGCAGGTAACGCCACGGTGATTTGCCCAACACCTGCATCTTGCGCTCAAGGAATGACTAAAACTTTAAGGACTCCACTGGCTTCGGGGGCAGAGTGGTGTATTCCGCGACAATGCGGCGAAATTCTTCCCCTTCAATGGTTTCCTTCTCTAGGAGCACTTCCACTAGGCGATCGCACAGGGGGCGGTGCTGGGAGAGAATTTTCTTGGCGCGCTCGTAGCAACTGTTGACAATCTGCCGTATCTGCTCATCCATTTTTCTAGCATAGTCCTGTGAGTATTCTGTGCGTATGATCCAATCCCTGCCCAAAAACACCTCGTTGTTGGGACTTTCTACCGCCACCAGCCCCAGCTCAGACATGCCCAACTGCGCCACCATCAGCCGTGCCCAGCGGGATACTTGCTCAAAATCTCCCGAGGCCCCCGTGGTGATTTCCTCAGGGCCAAATACTATTTCCTCACAGGCTCTACCCCCCAAGGTCATGGTAATCAGGTCTAGCAGATAGACCTTAGTTTCTAACCCCTGCTCTTCTGAAGGAAGGGGTTTCGAGAAGCCCCCTACCCCTCCTGAGCGGGGGATGATGGTCACTTTGTCTAGGGGATCGGTGTGCTCCAGTAGGGTTTGCAGGAGCGCGTGCCCCACTTCGTGGTAGGCAATTATCTTCTTTTTGTAGCTGTCCAGCATGGGCTTCATGGTCAAGCCAATGGTTACCCGATCTATGGCGTCGGCAATCTCTGCCATCCCAATGGCTGGTAACTGTCTGCGGGCCGTAAGAATTGCCGCCTCGTTCAGCAAGTTTGCTAAATCGGCCCCCGCAAAGCCAGGGGTGCGCCGTGCGATCGCCTCCAAAGAAACCTCCTCCGCCAACCGCTTGTTGCGCGCATGTACCTTGAGAATTTGCAGGCGTCCCTTGTAATCTGGATAGTCCACCAGAATCTGGCGGTCAAAGCGCCCTGGGCGCAGTAAGGCCGCATCCAATACATCAGGGCGGTTGGTGGCGGCGACCACAATTACCCCCGTATTCCCTTCAAAGCCATCCATTTCTGTCAGTAGTTGGTTTAGGGTTTGCTCCCGCTCGTCGTTGCCCCCCCCAATGCCAGCGCCCCGCTGTCTGCCCACCGCATCGATTTCGTCGATGAATACAATGCACGGGGCATTTTCCTTAGCCTTTTGAAACAAATCTCTGACCCGCGACGCCCCCACTCCTACAAACATTTCCACAAACTCCGAGCCAGAGATAGAAAAGAAAGGTACGCCCGCCTCTCCAGCGATCGCCCTAGCCAGCAGAGTTTTACCTGTGCCAGGGGGGCCCACTAACAGCACACCGCGGGGAATTTTAGCCCCCACTGCCGTAAACTTCTCTGGTTGTTTCAGGAAAGTGACCACCTCTTGCAGTTCTTCCTTGGCGGTGTCCACCCCCGCCACATCGTCAAAGATCACCCCTGTTTTGGCTTCAGGAGAAAACCTAGCACGGGATTTGCCAAAACTCAGAGTCTGGGTAGGTCCCCCTGGGGCGTTGCTGAGACGGCGCAGTACCACAAACACAAGCAACAGCAACAGCAAAGGCAAAAACAGGGAACTAGCAATCTGCCACAGCACAGGAGCCTGAGGAGCAGGTTTGACCCCCACATCCACATTTTGCTCCCGCAACGCCTTCAGCAATTCCGCATTGCCTTCTCGCGAAAACAGCTCGACCCGCAGAGTTTCATCAGGACGACTTTTCAGGGTAATATCCGCCGCCAAGCCATTACTCTCTAGGTCGACTTTGCTGACTTCCCCCCGCTTCACTTTTTCTAACAGCTCACTGTAGGCAATGGTGGGAAGGTCTTTAGCGGCGATCACGGGATCGGTCTTGACAGTTTGCAGTACCTGACTGGCAAGGGTCGCCAGCAAAGCAATTTTAATTCTCTGCCACCAATTCACAATCTTTGTCCCTTGATCCTGTTCTCTTCTAGTCTAATTCATCAGCCATGGATCGGCTACACTGATAAGATGCCCTACATTGAGCCACCCTACTGTTCCATGACTGCCCCTAAGAGTTCTTCAAAGCGCGCGCCTGCCTTTTCCCTCAGTGATTTTGCCTCTGCTCTAGAAGCCCATGACTATAATTTCACCCTAGGGCAAGTGGTATCGGGTAGGGTAATACAGCACGACCCAGAAGGTACTTATGTAGATATTGGCGCAAAATCCCTTGCCTTTCTGCCTACTAGTGAAGTTCCTGTCAATTCCTACGAACAACTGCAGAAACTTCTACCTGTGGATTCGACGCACGATTTTCTAATCATCCGAGAACAGAACGAGGATGGGGAACTGTGGCTCTCTCTGCGTCGCCTGTGGATAATGCGCACTTGGATCATGCTCAGGGAATATCAAGCCGAAGCCAAAGTGTTTGAATGTCGCATAGTGGGGGTAAATAATGGCGGTCTTTTGGCGGATGTGCGCGGTCTGCGCGGGTTTGTGCCCCGTTCCCATCTCATTGACAAAGATGATCCCCAAGAACTGGTGGGGAAGACCCTATCGGTAGTGGTGCTAGACTTGGATGAACAGCGCAACCGTCTCATTCTCTCCCATCGCCAAGCAGTGCGCAGTGCTACCCTGTCCCATATCGCCAGAGGGCAGATCATCTCTGGGGTGGTAAGTAGTATCCGTCCCTTTGGCGTCTTTGTCAGTTTTCAGGGGGTATCGGGTTTACTGCATCTCAAAGAAATCAGCCAGAAATACATCAGCGATCTATCCAGCCTGTTCCAAGAGGGCGAGGAAATCAAGGCAGTGGTGCTGGATGTGGACGAAACGAAACACCGCATTTCCCTGAGTACTAAATTGTTTGAACTCCATGCGGGGGAAATCCTAGAAAATAAACAGCAGGTGTTTGCTAACGCTGAGGAGCGGCTGGCGAAAAATTGGGGTGGAGGGGCGTAATACCCGCACGGCTGAGAATCTCTGGGATCAAGTGCTCGGCTTTCACTGCCATAATGTGTACTCCGTCGGCAATCTGGCGGGCAAGGCGCACCTGTTCACTGGCAATGGTGATCCCTGTCTCCAAGGGGGTGGCACTTTGGGCAAGGCGCGCAATCAGGGAGTCGGGGATGTGTACTCCAGGGACATGCTTGTTGAGGAAGTGGGCATTTTTGGCAGATTTCAATAGAAATATCCCCGCCAATACCTTGATCCCCAAAGGACGGGCGATCGCCGCCACGAATTTATCCAACCTGTCAAAATCGGTAATCAATTGACTTTGCAAAAACTTTGCCCCTGCCTGCACTTTGCGCTCTACCCTGCGCTTTAGTCCCGACCAGCTAGGGGACTGAGGATCGACTGCCGCCCCCGCACAGAAGTTAGTTCCTCCGTCCGTTAAAGGTTTGCCGTTGGCGTCTAACCCCTGATTTAACTTGTCAATTAACTGTAGAAGGCGCACTGCTTCATAGTCAAATACTGCCTTTGCTTCGGGGTGATCCCCTGCGGTTACGGGGTCTCCCGTTAGGGCTAAAATGTTGCCGATGCCCAAGCTATATGCCCCCAACAAATCCCCCTGTAGGGCAATGCGGTTGCGATCGCGACAGGCAATCTGACAAATGGCTTCAACACCTGTGTTTTGCTGTACCAGATAGGAAGCCACGACAGGACTCATGCCCAACACTGCCCGACTGGAATCGGTGAGGTTGATGGCATGTACTTTGTCTCGCAGAAGCCTTGCCTTTGCCAGCATAGCACTGGGATCACTGCCCTTGGGAGGCGACACCTCCGCCGTAATTAAAAACTCACCACTGGCGATCGCCTGAGCAAAGCGGGTCATAGGCACAGCCCTCCTATCTTACCCCACGGGGTTTTGCAGTTTGCCAATGCCTTCAATTTCTACAATGATGCGATCGCCCGCTTGCAATTGCCCGATCCCCGCAGGTGTACCTGTGAGAATCACATCTCCTGGCAGTAAAGTCATCACCTGACTGATGTGATGTACTAGCATCTCTGGGCTGAAGATCATCTGATCGATGGTTGCCGACTGTAGAGTTTTTTTGCTGTTTTGTCGCCACAGATGGGTTTGCAACAGGGCAGAAGGGCTGATCTCTCTGACAATCCAAGGACCCAAGGGACAGAAAGTATCAAATCCCTTAGACCGCGTCCACTGGATGTCAAGGGCTTGTAAATCTCTAGCAGTAACATCATTGGCAATGGTGTAACCCCAAATGTATTCCACCGCCGACTCTGGGGTAACTTGGGTTGCCGTTTTGCCAATCACCAGCGCCAGTTCCCCTTCGTAGTCCACCCTTTGGGACTGGGGCGGCAAAAGGATTAGCTCCTCTGGAGCTAGCAAGGCAGAGGGGGGCTTGAGAAAGATGATCGGTTCCCTGGGCAGTTCAGCCCCCATTTCCTGGGCGTGATCTGCGTAGTTACGCCCGACCGCCACAATTTTGCTAGGTTCACAGGGGGGGAGCAGGGTGTAGGCTTCAGGGGCAATAATTTCTCCCGTAGCCACTCCCCCTAGCCATGGGGCTTGATCCAAGACTTCCACCGACTGGTTTAGTTCCAGTAAACCATAACAAACCTTAGTAGAAGTCCGCACCCGCACAAATCGATCGGTCATAACCTACCCATCACTGAGCTAACTGTTCAAGTTAACATCCTATGATCCTGTGCTTGCGGCATGGCGTCAATCTAGGGGCGGGTAACATAACTTGTCACTGCGGCGCTCCCTGCCCCTGTTTGTTCAATACAGCCATTAGGCAGGAGCTTTACGGTGCTTTCTGGTAATTTTGCTGAAGAATCCCCCCTTCTAAGTGCCAAAGGTCATCGGCGATCGCCATGAATTCCTTGGGTTCGTGGCTGACTACAAGTACTGTCCATTCCTGTTTCAGTTTGCCTATCAGATCAATAATTTGGCGGCGCATGGACCAATCCAACCCTGCGGTGGGTTCGTCCATCAACAGTAGGCTGGGCTGGCGCAGTAACTGCACGGCGATCGCTAACCTGCGCTGTTGTCCGCCGCTGAGATCGTGGGGAACTGTGTCTAGGCTAATTTCCCTGAGACCCACACTGTGCAAAACCTGCTCAATGCGCTCGCTTTCTAGGTTCATGTGCCCCAGACGCAGTTCTTCTAGGACAGTACTGCCGCAAAAGTGCCGCTCGGGAAACTGAAACACCAGCCCAGATAACTGCTGAAGACAGTCGGGATCAAGAGGTTGATCCAACCAATACACCCTCCCTGCCGTCCAGCGCACAAAACCTGCCAAAATTTCCAGTAGAGTGGTTTTGCCTGCCCCGCTGGCACCCACGATCAAGCCCAAGCTTTTTTCTCTGAGTTGCATAGTCACATCTCGCAAAATTGGCTTGGTGGTGGCGGGGGGGTGGTAGGCTAGGTTTTGCGTCCTCAACATCAAGCAAGCTGGTTAACCAGCATTATCCTACCATTTGTTTTCTACGGCTATGGCTCCCGCCCAAAAAGCGCGCGCCCTACTTGTCAGAGGCTTGGCTCTCACCTATGTCGCCTTTGTGCTGTTACTGCCCTTGGCGGTGATGGTTTGGTACACCAGCCAGCGCCCCCTAGGGGAGTTGCTCCCCGTAATTACCCATCCTGTGGCGATCGCCAGTTATCAACTGACCTTTGGCAGTGCGATCGCCGCTGGGATAATCAACACCATATTTGGGGGCATTCTGGCATGGATATTGACCCGCTACCAGTTTTGGGGCAGACGCTTGGTGGATGGCTTAGTGGACTTGCCCTTTGCCATGCCCACAGTGGTAGCTGGGATTTCTCTAGTTTCCCTCTACAGTCCCGAAGGAGCGATTGGGCAGTTTGTGGCTCCTCACTCGTGGCTAGGGAGATGGCTATCGCTAGGGGGTGAAGTAAATCTCACCGCTTCTGTATTTGGGGTACTCATGGCACAGATATTTGTTACTTTGCCCTTTGTGGTGCGTACCCTTCAGCCAGTTTTATTGGAACTAGAGCCAGAGGTGGAAGAGGCGGCGGCACTACTGGGTGCTAGCCCATGGCAGATTTTTTGGCGGGTAACTCTGCCGCAAATTTTGCCCGCAGTATTGACAGGGTTTGCTTTAGCAGTGGCACGGGCGATCGGAGAGTATGGGGTGGTTACCATAGTGTCAGGGAATTTGCCCTTCCAAACCCTAGTGGCTACGGTGTATGTCTATCAAAAGCTGGAAGAGTTTGACCTCTTAGGGGCTACGGCGATCGCCGCCACTCTGCTAATTATATCTCTCATTTTACTTGCCCTGATCAACCTGCTCCAGTGGTGGAGTCGGCGATCTCTGCTATAATTGTTTCTAAACATAGTTTGACAGCCAAAACTATGCAAACTATCAAGTCCCCAGAGCGTAGTACCACCCGCAAAAACTATCCCCACTACAAGGTGATAGTGCTGAACGACGACTTCAACACCTTTGAGCATGTGGCAAACTGCCTACTGAAATATATCCCCAACATGACACCAGACTTGGCATGGCAGTTGACTAATCAAGTGCATTTTGAGGGTTCTGCGATCGCTTGGATTGGTCCCCAAGAACAAGCAGAACTGTACCATGCCCAACTGAAACAGGAAAATCTGACCATGGCTCCCTTGGAACCAGCCTAAAACTATGTTCCCCATAGCCCTTGCCTTGCTTGGGGTGGTACTAGCAACCAACCTAGTTAATAACCTGCAACTGCTAGATGAATCCAACCAGTGCCTAGGCTGTGATCTCCAAGGGGCAAAGCTAAATGGTGCTCGCCTGAAACAAGCTGATCTGACCGAGGCGGACTTGAGTCGCAGTGAATTACTAGGTGCTGATTTGACCAGTGCCAAACTGACAAAAGCCATTCTGATCCAAGCCAAGTTGCGCGATGCTGATCTGCGGGGGGCAAACTTAGCGCAGGCTGACCTACGCCGCGCCAAACTACAAAACGCTAACCTTGCCTTGGCGAATCTGTCTAACACTGATTTGCGAGGAGCCGATCTGAGGGGTGCTGATCTCAGTGGAGCGCGGCTGTGGCGCACTGACCTCGCCAATACTAACTTAGTAGGAGCAGTGATGACCCATGCGGTGGTAGTGAATACCAACCTCAAGGATGCGGTGTTGAGTAGCTTTACCCTCAATAACGCCAAACTCTGTGGCACGATTCTGCCCGATGGCACCACTAGCGATCGCCACTGCCCCAGACCATAGACAATGGATTATGCTAGACCCTGAACACCTCAACCGCCTCTTTCGCGAGCAGGCGTACTCCGAAATTGCCGACCTCTGTAAACAGGCGATCGCCAGTGATCCCCACCAACTAGATAGCTACTGGTATCTGGGCATTCAGGAACTCTTGGCAGGAGAAGAAAGCCAAGCCCAAGCCATTTGGTGGGAAGGGTTGACCCTATCGGGCTTTAGCGATGCCGCCAGCGCCCAACTCCAGCAGATCATAGCTCAGCAAGCCCAACAGGAACTACAGGCAGACAGGCTCGAGAATGCGTGGTTGCTCCGCTACCACTTGCAAGACCTCTGCCCCGACGACATGGACAATCTCCTGCAAATGCTCACCTTGGGAGTGAAGTTACAGGTGTACGACGAGGAACGCTACCAACAGTTAAATGTAGTTCAACAGTTGCAAACTCACCAGCAAACCGCCACCATCCCCCCCACCACCATTTTTCAACTCATTGATAACTTCTCCCTGTGTTTTCCCCTAGTGCCCTTTCTCCCCGAGCTAGTCAAAAACTGCACTCCCTATCTCCTGAAAAACATTCAGAGTGAAGAGCAGGTGATGCATCTCATCAACTACATCCGCACTATCCTAATCGCCTGCACCAACATTACCTTCAGAGCATCGTTCCATCGGGAAGCTCTAGAGATTTTGCTGTACATGCGCCAGATTGCCCCCAATGATGTGGAACTGCTGATCCGTCTGGCAGAAACCTATGTGAATTTGCAGGATTACGAGACAGGGATTGCCACCTTTAAGCTAGCCCTTGCCAATGCCAAGGATTTGCTCGAAAAAGTGCTGTGTACTCATCTATTGCTCAAAGCAGTGTGCGGTTCAGGGAGTCGCTTCGCTGAATCCCAAGAACTGCTAGTACAACAGGAAAAGTACATCACCGAACTTTTGGCAAGTACTGTGCCGTGGGAAGAGCAAACCCGCCTGCCTGACTGGATGGAAGATGAAGAAAGAGTGCGGGAGCAGACCATTTGGAACCAGCGCACCTTTGTCTGCTATTCCCTTGCTCCCTATCTCAGCGACGATCCCCAGCGCACCCGCCACTACCAAAACCTAGTGGGGGAATTCTGCTCCCGCAACCATAATCTCTACGGCAGGGAATTAAGGGAGAAATTCCAAGCCCGTCACACCCAGCGGACGAAAACTCCCCAGCGCTTGAAAATTGGCTATTTGTCCCACTGTCTAAGATCCCATTCAGTAGGCTGGCTGTGCCGCTGGCTATTTGCCTACCATGATCGCTCCAAGTTTGAAATCTACGGCTACTTCATCGCCGCCCAAATTCACCCCGATCCTGTGCAACAGTGGTTTTTAGACCATGTGGACAAAGCCTACACAGGAGATAAAAACGGGGTAGCCCCCGCCAGTCGCATGGCAGAGCAGATTTACAACGATGGCATTGATATTCTTGTCGACCTTGACAGCATCACCTTGGACGGCATCTGCGATATTCTGTTATACCGCCCCGCTCCCATTCAAGCCACTTGGTTGGGCTGGGATGCCTCAGGATTGCCCAGTGTGGACTATTTCATCGCCGACCCCTATGTTCTCCCTGAATCTGCCCAAGAATACTATCGGGAAACCATCTGGCGACTGCCCCGCACCTATATTGCCGTAGATGGTTTTGAGTTGGCTGTACCTAGTTTGCGCCGCGATGAGCTGGGCATTCCTGCGGATGCAGTGGTCTATTTTTCAGGACAGAAGGGCTATAAACGCCACCCAGACACCCTAAAACTGCAGATGCAGATTTTGGCAAATGTACCCCATAGCTACCTATTGCTCAAAGGAATAGCAGACGAAGCTGGTCTGCGCCAGTCAGTGCTAGAACTGGCAGAGAAGGAGGGGGTAGCAGAGGAGCGCATCAAATTTTTGGCGGGTGTACCCACGGAAGCGCAACATCGGGCTAACATGACCATTGCCGATGTGGTTTTGGACACCTATCCCTACAATGGAGCTACCACTACCCTAGAAGCCCTGTGGATGGGTTTGCCTCTAGTAACAAGGGTGGGACAGCAGTTTTTTGCCCGCTATAGCTACACCATGCTAGTCAATGCGGGGATCACCGAAGGGATCGCTTGGTCAGCAGAGGAGTATGTGGAGTGGGGAGTACGGTTGGGACATGATGCGGCACTGCGCCAAGCTATTAGCTGGAAATTGAAGCAATCGCGCCATACAGCTCCTCTGTGGAATGCTAGAGCTTTTACGCGGGATATGGAAGCCGCCTATTGGCAAATGTGGCAAAGATTCACCGCCACATAGTAGGTATCCTTACCCTATGTATGTTAGGCTACATAGTACTCACTGAGTTTTGCCACATTGAGTGAGTGCCATGCTGTTATCTGTGGAGATGTCCTATGGATGTAATTCCTGCAATCGATATCTTGGAGGGTCGCTGTGTGCGCTTGTACCAAGGTGATTATAGTCAAGCAGAAGTTTTTGGTGAAGACCCTGTAGCGATCGCCCAGCACTGGTACAGTCAAGGAGCAAAACACCTTCATGTAGTCGACCTAGATGGAGCTAAGGCAGGCGCTCCTCAAAATTTGCAAGTTATTGAAGCGATCGCCCGATCTATTCCTATCCATGTACAAGTAGGAGGCGGTCTGCGCGATCGCAATAGCATCATGGCAGTACTGGGTACAGGGGTAAGCCGCGTTATTTTAGGTACAATCGCCGTAGAACATCCCCAGATGGTCACTGACATTTGCGCTGAATTCCCTGGGCAAATTCTCGTCGGCATCGACGCCCGCAACGGTAGAGTTGCCACCCATGGCTGGCTGAATACTTCGGAAATCCTAGCAAGGGAACTGGCGCAACGCATGGCGGAAGTAGGAGTAGCAGGTATTGTTTACACCGACATTCAACGGGATGGTACACTCCAAGGTC
>Ga0308411_10000526_pt1 | contig 25371 bp, 22 predicted proteins | sample HotsprottomLayer_2_FD_203530 | JGI IMG/M metagenome (GOLD analysis project Ga0308411, IMG submission 203530) | Hot spring phototrophic mat microbial communities from Octopus Spring, Yellowstone National Park, Wyoming, United States -... | ecosystem: Environmental > Aquatic > Thermal springs >... | reverse complement strand
TCGGTGGTGTTTTCCCCGCCGCGCCCGCCGGAACTCTTGCAGGTGATTGATGAGCTGGGTCTGGCGGGAGGAGAGAGAGCCAGCCCGGGATGATGGCTTCCCCTTGCCGGGGTGGCCCCATGATCCTGAGGTGACCATCGTTCGCAGGGTTCAGCCCCCCTCCCGGCCTCCCCTCGCTGGGGGGAGGAGCCGGGTTCCCGCCCCCGGCGGGGGAGGGTCCGGGAAGGGGTGGTCACCGTGCCCGCGGAGCCGTGGCGCGGGCGGGACGCCCGCGCTCCCAGGTCGTGGTCATTGGGCGGTGTGCGCCATTGACCGTCTCACGTGAACATAGGCCCCAGGGGCGTGGGGCAACCGGGTTTCCCCATCCCCTCACCCGGTGGGAGGGTCTGGGCGGGCGCAGCCCTCCCAGGAAGACGGTTTCCCCATCCCCCTGGCCCGGGCCGGCTTGCCTCTACCGGCCCGCAATCAATCGTAGCCTTCGATATACAGATGAATCATCTGCTTCCAGTAGGGCCAGTCGTGGCACCAGCCGTCCCAGAGACGCAGGGCGTTGCCGATGCCCCGCTCCCAGAGCTGGCGTGACAGCAACTCGTTGGACCAGGCGCTGGGGTCGTCGCGGCCAATGGCGAGGATGATCTCGGTGTCGCGGAGGCGCCCGAGGAGTTCGGGGTCGGTCAGGTTGGGGATGAAATCCACCGGGTTGTGGTAGTAGAGGCCCTGGGTGTAGTGGTTGAAGAAGCGCCGGACGTCGTAGAGGCCGCTGAGGCCGATGACGCGGCGCACCACGCCGGGGTGCCGCAGGGTGAAGATGACCGCCTCGGTGGCCCCGAACGAGCAGCCGGTGGCCATCAGATAGCGGTTGGGGTTGATCATGCGCACGAGGGGCAGCACCTCGGTGAGCAGGTAGTGCTCGTACTGCTCCTCGCGCCACATGCGCGAGTCGGTGTCGCGGGTGTCGTTGTACCAGGTTTCGCTAAAGACGCTGTCCACGCAGATCAACTGCAACCAGCCCTGTTTGAGGCGGTGGGCCAGGGCGGCGACCATGCCGCGATCTTCGTACTCGAAGAAGCGTCCGAAGGAAGTGGGAAAGACCAGACAGGGCGCGCCCGCGTGGCCGAAGATGAGCAGTTCCATGTCCCGGCCCAGCGCATGGCTGTACCAACGATGGTAGTCTCGACGCATAGATTCAGGTCTCGAGGGTGGAGAGGCGGTTCCTGGAGGCGGAATGATACTCGCGGGGGGGCGGGGTTGTCAATTTGAGATTGTGGATTGGATGGGGAAACCAGGTTTCCCCATCCCCTGCCCGGTAGAAGGGCGCGGCCCTGGCGGAAGCTGCGGTTCAAGCGCGTGGGGCCGGGGGGGCCAGCGCCCGCAGGAAGGCGAACTTGACCACCTCGAACCAGGCCATGGTTAGACAGAGGAACAGGCCGAGGGCGCCGTCGCGCCAGCCGCCGAGGCTCACGTAGCGGCGCCAGAACTCGCGGGCGGGGGCGCCGAGAAAGTTGCGCCAGCGGGCGCGCCGCCCTTCTTCGGCCAGGATGCGGGCCTCGGCCAGGGCGTAGCGGCTCTGCTTGATCCACAGTTCGTCGAGGCGCTCGATGTTGAGGTGCACCAGATGGCCGTGGAGCGTCCCCGCCGGGCCATCAAGGCGCGGATACTCGTGGACGTGGCGGCGCTCGTCGTAGTGGGCGGCGTCGCGGTGGAGCAGCCGCAGTTGATGGTCGGGGTACCAGCCGCCGCCGCGCAGGGGCTGGCCGAAGAAGAGGTTGCGGCGGGGGATCCAGTAGCCGTGGCAGGGGGGCGCCGGGGATCGGAGCACGGCGCGGATCGCGGCGGCGAGTTCGGGGGTGACGCGCTCATCGGCGTCGAGGAAGAGCACCCAGGGGCCGCGGCTGAGGGCCAGGGCCTGGTTGCGCTGGGCGGGAAAGCCGCGCCAGGGCGCGCGGATCACCGTGGCGCCGTGGGCGGCGGCGATTGCGGCAGTGCGGTCGGTGGTGCGCGCGTCGAGCAGCACGAGGACCTCATCGGCCAGGCCGGCCACGCTCGCCATACAGGCGCCGATGTGGCGCTCTTCGTCGCGGGCGATGATCGCGACGCTCAGTTCCATGGGTGCGTTCATCAATGATCGTATTGGTGAGACCCGGACCGGCGGTAACGGCCGCCGCCCCCGGGTGGCCCGTCAGCCGGGCCGTAGCGTCGGCGGCGAAGACGGCAGTGGCCTCGATGTGACCGGCATTATCATAATCGGGATTTTGGATTTTGGATTTTAGGCATGGTTCAAACTCGATTGACAGTTCGCCTCGACACCGGACCGTGGGGACGGCCGTGGAGGGGCCTGGCTCCTCCACACCTCCCTGCCAAACGGTCTGGCCTGATGGTCTTTGAGCAATTCATCCGGTATGCCGGGCTGGTCGTGGGGCTAACGTGAAAATAGGCTGCTGGAGCAGGGGTGTGGGGAAACCGGGTTTCCCCACGCCCCCGCCCCGCAGGGGCATGGGGAAACCGGGTTTCCCCATGCCCCCACCCGCGGGAGGGTTTGGGAGGGCGCAGCCCTCCCAGGAACAACCGTATGTTCATTGCAGCGTTGTGCGGCGCAGCCGCATGGACGGCTGAGGTGAATATCGTTCGCCGCGTGCTGCCCCCCTCCCAGCCTCCCCCGCGGGATCGTAAGCCTGGGTCTGGAACCGTGCTACAATAGGCGCAAGCAACGCAACGTAGGGAGCTTATGCCGGAGTACATCGCCACGATTGGCCTGGAGATCCATGCCCAGGTTCGGACGGCCTCGAAGATGTTCGACGGGTGCAGCGCCGACTACGCCGGCAGCCCGCCGAACAGCCGCGTGTCGGTGGTGAGCCTGGGGTTGCCCGGGGCGCTGCCGGTGGTCAACGCCAGGGCCATCGAGTACGCTGCCCTCTCGGGGCTGGCGCTGAATTGCACGGTCAACCAGCGTTCGATCTTCAGCCGCAAGTCCTATCCCTACCCCGATCTGCCGAAGGGGTTCCAGATCACCCAGTACGACGAGCCGCTGTGTTCGGACGGCTGGGTCGAGATCCGGCTGGCTTCCGGGGCCGTCAAACGCATCGGGATCGAGCGGCTGCACATCGAGGAGGACACCGGGCGCCTGGTCCATGCCGACGACGGCTCCTCGCTGATTGACTACAACCGCAGCGGCGTGCCGCTGATGGAGATCGTCACCCGTCCCGACATCGCCACCCCCGAGGAGGCGCGGCTGACCTTCGAGAAGATCCGCCAGATCCTGGTGTGGATCGGGGTGAACAGCGGCAATCTGGAGGAGGGCGCCCTGCGCTGCGACGCGAACGTGAGCGTTCGTCCGGTCGAGCAGGCGGCCTACGGGGCCAAGGTGGAGATCAAGAACATCAACTCGTTCCGTTTCGTGGAGCGGGCGCTGGCCTTCGAGATCCAGCGGCAGATCGCGGTGCTGAAGGGCGGCGGCGCGGTGATCCAGGAGACCCGCGGGTGGGACGAGGCGCGCGGCGAGACGGTGGGGCAACGCTCCAAGGAGTACGCCCACGACTACCGCTACTTCCCCGAGCCGGACATTCCGCCGCTCGTGCTCAGCGCGGAGTGGATCGCGGCGCGGCGGGCCGAGTTGCCGGAATTGCCCGACGCGCGCCGGGTGCGCTTCGAGAGCGAGTACGGTCTGAGTTTTCAGGACGCCGATCTGCTGACCCTGGAGCGCCCGATCGCCGACTACTTCGAGGCGGCGGTGGCGGCGGCGCAGGCGGTGGGCGGCACGCCGAAGGACGTGGCGAACTGGGTGTTGAACGAGGGCTTCCGGCTGCTGAAGGAGCGCAACGAGCCGGCCCCGCGCCTGGTGGAGCGCATGCCGGTGGCCCACCTGGCCGCGCTGATCGACCTGGTGGCGAAGGGCGGCATCAACCGCAACGTGGCCAAGCAGGTGTTCGAGGCCAGTTTCGACAACGGGGCCGACCCGGCGCGGCTGGTGGCCGAGCGCGGGCTGACGCAGATCAGCGACAGCGCGGCCCTGGGGGCGGTGGCGCGCGAGGTGATCGCCGCCAACCCCAAAGTGGTCGCCGAGTACCGCGGCGGCAAGACCAGCGCCCTCCAGTACCTGGTCGGCCAGATGATGCGCGCCACCCGCGGGCAGGCCAATCCGCAACTGGCCCGCGAGTTGCTGGAGGCGGAACTGGCGGCGGGGGAGGCGGATGGCCGGTAGCTCATGAGCGCAACCGACGACAATGAAACCCCTGGCCCCATCGAGTTGATCGACGCGGCGCGGACGAAGTACACCGCGGCGCTGGGGCGCCTGCGGCGGGGCCATCTGGAACTGGCGCTGCTGAGCCTCCACGGCAGCGTGGAGGACGCGCTGCGCGCGCACGGGCTGCGCCTGAACCTGCCGGCGGCCCGCGAGCCGTTTCCCGACCTGCTCGCGGCGCTGACGCGGGTGACGCTGGGGCCGTTGAGTCTCGCCGAAGCCGAGGGGGTGCGGCGCATGCATCGGCTGCGCGGGCGCATCGCTCATGGCGAGCAGGTGGTGGTGGCCGCCGAGACGATTGACGCCTACCGGCGCCTGGCGGCGCGCCTGTTGCCGCGCTACGGGGTCATGGTAACCCCGCCGGAGGAGCCGGAGCCGACGCTGCTGGCGGGGGGCGCTCCTCTGGAGGAGCGGGCGGCGACGAGGGGGCGGGCCGAAGTGACGTTGCGGCGCGGGCCGCGCGCCGCGCGGGCGGCGACGGTGGACGGCGGGCCACGCCGCGAGCGCACCGTGTACCCCGACGCGGAGCTGGCGCGCTACGTGGGGCGGGTGCGCCCGAGCCGCGCCACGAGCGAACTGCCCCTGGCGCGGCAGTACAGCCGCGGGCGCGGCCTGGAGGCCCCGTGGAACGGCGCGCCGGCGTGGCTCCTGCCAGTGCTGATCGTGCTGAGCATCTTCCTGGTAGGGACGGTGATCTCGATCAGCCTGCAGCAGCGCGGCGCGGCCCCGCCGATGCCCACGGCGATCCTGGCGCCGACGGCGGCGGGTTTGCCGGGCAGCCTGGCCCGGTCGCCTGTGGCCGCCCCCGCGCCGGGGAGCGAGGGCGGCGCGGCGGACGCGGCGCCGGCGCCCGCGGTGGAGTTGCCGGCGTTTACCGCGGGCCAGACGGTGTACGTGCGCGGCGATGTGGAGGTGTTGAGCGTGCGGGCGAAGCCGGGCACGGCCACCGACAATCTCGTGGTCTTCGGCCTGGGGCCGGGAACGGCGGTCGAGGTGCTGCGCGGTCCCGTCGAGGCGGACGGCTACACCTGGTGGCAGGTGCGCAGCCCGCTGGGCGAGGGCTGGTGCGCGGGGCAGTATCTGGAGGCGCGGTAGTACTACAGTTGTATTTCGGCAGATGACCCGGTTCCGTCGGCGTAAACGCCTCGGCTAGCGCTTGCGAAGGCCACCTGCGTGGCCTGTGTAGCCCACGAAGGTGGGCTTTGCACCCCGTAGCCGAGGGCTTTCAGCCCGACGGGGAGCGCACCTACAACTGTAGTACTAGAGGCGCGTGGAGGGCCGAGAGGCCCCGCGGGCCCGCACGCCCGCGGGAGGGCTGCAACACAAAGGGTTCTGCGGGCCGAGAGGCCCCGCAGGCCCGCACGCCCGCGGGAGGGCTACGCCCTGCCGCACCTTCCCATGGGCCGGGGCAACCCGGTTTCCCCGGTCCTCGTCGAGGGGCTATGTTCATCTGAGCGCTCTGCGCGGCAACAGGCCGGAGTGGCGAAATGGCAAACGCTGCGGTCTTAAAAACCGCTGGGGGCAACCCCTTACGGGTTCGAGTCCCGTCTCCGGCACCAGGCCCTAAGAGTTCGGACAATCAAAAGTATTGACAATCATCTGGTCAAGGTGTATACTCCCCACAGTCGCTTCGCGTTTCGCTCCCTGGTAGGCGCGGTCCGCATACAAACACAGGTTGCTGCTCCGGCCCGTCGAAAGACGCTCAGGGGTATACGGCACAGCTCGGCTTAAGGGCTCTGCTAAGGCAACTGTGGCGCTGCCACTACGTTGTATGCGGGCTTAAGCTCAACCCCGGAGGGGGAGCATATGCAGGTATGCATGGCCCCTCCGAATCCTGCCGGAGGGGTATTTTTTGGGGGTTCATATGGAAGAGGGTAGTAGTCACCGTTGGTGGCGGTGTTGTGCCGCGACAACCCTCCTCGCCAGGCGACGCTCACTCCGTGCATAGCGCCTCGTAGCAGCGCCCGCTGCGCTTGTGGCGTGATGCCCTGGTGAGCTCGTCTTGCCAGGGCTGTTTGTTTCCCGCGTAGACCCGACGTGGCGATCGTCCCGATCAGCAGCACGTTGCTCCTCGGTACTACGCCGCTGCCTCCCACACGGTTCACAACTTCAGACCACGCCAGCTCACCGCTACGCTATCGGTAGGTCGCCGATAGTGTGCGCGTAGCGCGCTCGTTTCCGCTCCGGTGGCCATTACCGGCTGTCCAGGTGGGTTCGTCGTGCCTGCCATTCGCGCGGGTCGAGCGGGCGACCGTGGTGCGCATGCGAGTGCCATCGGCGCACGAACGGAGGAGAGCGATGCTGATCATACGCTGGACCCTCGACGAGAACAACCGCCTTACGGCGACCTTCGCGCGGGCTGCATCGGCTGCGCGCCGGTCGGATAGGTTGCGCGCCGCCGCGCCGCCACGCGTTGCCCGCCCGGCTCTCCCCCTGGCGCAAGCGGACGTCGTGAATGACGTAGCTGTCACCGCGGGGGCGTGCGGTTCCCAGGATGACCGCATCGGAATCGTAACCGGGCAATACGATGCAGGGGCATAGCGCGTCATTCCAGGAGGTGACCCATGGGCTCAACCCTACCACACATCTCCAGCCGGCTCGAACTACGGGCCGAACTGGTAGCCGCAGTGCAGCGCGCCTGGCGTCGCCACGAGATCCTGGTGCCGCTCTATCGGCAGCTTGCGGCCAGGGCGCCCGACGAGCAGCATAAGATCCTGTTGTTGACCATCGCCGAAGTGGAGCTCGCGCACCAGCGGCGCTACCGGCGCGCCCTGGCTCATCTTCGTGCGCCGCTGCCGCCTTCTGGCGGCGCGCTCGACCGATTCTGGCTCTGGCTGTTGCCGCGCTGTGGTCCTGCCGTCGCCCTGCGCTGGGCGGAGTGGATCGAGCGGCGCGATGCGCGGGCGATCCTGGACGCGGTCCTGCTCCTGCGCAGCCTTCGGTGATCATGCCGACGGTTCTGCGACAGGACGTACGCGGCGGGAGGGGACGGGGGCGGGCCAGGCCCGCCCCACAACAAACAATCCCTTACAACCAGGGTGACATACCACCAGGGGGGTATGAACTGTAGAGAGGAGATACACAATGACGACGAGTGACATCGCTTCTGCATCGGCGCGCGATCGTCTGCTGCAAGCGGGTTGGATGAGGCTGTTCCGGCAGCAAGATGATCGACTGGCGGAGGTGAAGCGTGCCTACGGCATCGATCTGTCGGCAAGATCCGGACGCGCGGCAGTTGAGGAGTATAGCTTTGTGATCATCCCGGTGGACCTGATCGTTCACCGGCAAGATGAATACCGCGAGACGAACGTGGTGTTCGCCCTCGGCAAATCCGTGCTGATCAGTGTCGAGCACGAGGCGCATCCTGGCACGTTGGATGTGGCAAGCCGGATCTTGCTCGAAGAAGTCCAGGCTGGCAAGAGCCATGATCCGGCCTCTGTCCTGTTTCTCGTGCTGCAATTGCTCAACGACGCGGCTCATGCGACCATCCGAGAGATTTCCGAGCGTCTCGACGAAATTGGCGAATCCGTAGCCAGCGCAGGGGGCGGCTACCAGATGACCGGGCGCCAGGTTGGGGTCGCAGACATCGCCGATACGGTGGCCAAACTGGCTGAAGCTGAGGAACTGGTTGCGAAGACGGTCGAGGGCCAGATGATGCTCGCCCGAGCCGTCCGCTGGCTGCGGCGCGTCGGGGGTGATACCCGGTTTGGTCAAGCGCTGCCTACACTGTTATCGGACATACACAGCCTGCGGCGCTACGCACAATTTCAGCATGGCAAGATCCGCAACCTTCAGCAATCGTTGATGACCACCCTTGATCTTAAGCAAAACAATGTCATCAAAGTTTTCACTATCGTGACGGCGGTCTTCACGCCACCAACCCTGGTCGCTGCCTTTTACGGACAGAACTTTGCTGAGATGCCCGAACTGTTTCTGCCATGGGGAGAATGGGCGGTCATCGCCCTTACAGGCTTGAGCGCAATTCTACCGTTGTTTTACATCCAGAAGAAGGGGTGGATGCGATGAAAGCAGTCAACGAATTACCCGCATGGGTTCGTCTGCGGGCAAGCAACCAGCAGGAGCTTGAAGATCTAGCCCGCATGCATGAACTGCCCCTGCTGCCAGGGACCATCGTTCGAGCTGAAGGCGTCCTGCGCATTCGCTGTGCCAGGCTCGAAGGGTCGCGCCTGTTGGTGACAGATATGCTGTGGCTTCTCCGTGACGATCAGATACCCCTTTACACGGTGGAGACAGTTCACGGCGAGCTGTGGGCGGGCCAAGCGCGCAAGTGGATCTGGAGCCAGGGGCTTGCGTTTGAAAGCTCCCATGCGACAGCGCTGGTTCTCTTGTACCAGTTGGTGATCCAGACGGCAAACGTGCTCGACGCGATCGACGATGGGTTGAGCGTAGCCGGGCGCGTTAATGCTCGCCTCCTGGTGAATGTTAGCACCGATGAGGCTGGCGGAGTTGAGGATGTAGAAACCTTAGACGCTTATCTCTCGACACTAAACGCTCCCCTATCTTTCGTGTTGCAATCGTTAGACGACCTGGAACGGGCCGGGCGCCAGCTACGCCGCGCGGTTCTCCGGCAGTCATCCCTGACCGTTGATCGTGTTGATGAATTGATCGCCGAGATCGAAAGCGTGCAGCGGCATGCGCGCTTCATGCAGGAGCGACAGCGATTTCATCAACTGGCGGCGCAAGAAACCGTGGCGATGAGCGACCTGAATGTGGTCAAAGTGTTCACGGTGCTATGGGCCATATTCGTACCGGGCACCGCCCTGGTCAACTGGTATGGGCAGAACTTTCGGTTCATGCCGGAGTTGTCGTGGTTTGCCTCCTCGTGGGTGCAAATGCTGGGCGTGCTATTGGTGACGGCAGTGCCCGTGATCATTATCAGACAAGCGGGGGCGCTCAGATGACGGTACGCAACAGATGAACGGAAGGAGGTCAAACGATGCAACAGTTTACTTCCGGCAGATGGCCTGGTGGGGCTGACGCTCCTGCGGAACCTCTGGTGTGGACGCGGACCGCATGCCGCGCGCAGAGCCAGGCGCCTGGAGGCAAGCCATCAACGCGCTGGACCCGCTACGAAAAATTGGCATTCCTCATGATGGGTCTCGCCTGGGGTGTCACGATTGCGATCGTGACGGCGCTGCATTTTGGCAACTACCATCTGGAGACGCGCACGTCTTCCACATCGGGTGCGCACAAGGGTTTTTATGTTGAGCACAAGGGTTTTTATGTTGAAGAGAGTGTCACTCCCCAGACCAACCCACCTGAAGGAGAAGGAGGATCGCGATGAGCCAGAACGAATCGCTGCCGGTTTCCGTGAATCAGACGCCTTCGGTTGAGCGGTGGCTGCGTGTCAGCGCCGCCCAGACCGACGCACTCGCAGCGATCAAGCAACGTCTGGGCATTGACATTGTCCAGGCTTTGAAAAGCGGCCTCAGCCAGGAAGGGGAATTCTTCGTTTACCCGTTGACGTTTCTGAGCGTCGAGGGGAGCAAGAAGATGATCAGCAAGGCTATCTTCGCGCTTGGGCGGGAGATTCTTGTGTCCCTGGAGCCAGATCCCAGCCCAAAGCCGTTAGGCGTCGCGGTGTCGCGGATGCAGCGTGACGGCCGCGATAACGATGCATTCGAGGCCTTCGCCATTGTCCTGCAGTCGATCAACGACGCCACCGACGAACTGCTCGATTCGCTGAACGAGGAGCTTGGGGAGGCGCTGGTGCAGACGAATGCTGTTCTTAACAGCCTTGAATCACGCGAGCGAGACTTCGGGGTCAGCGATGTCGTAGCGACCCAGGTTGAGTTGGGCACGGTTGAGGACCTGCTCTCGGAGTGCATCCAGACCCAACTGCAACTGGCGCTGGTGGCGAGACAGACGCTGGCGCGCCTTCCGCAGGAGTTTTCCCATCTAAAGCAACTTTACCACACCCTCATCGATGACATCGAAGGGGTCGAGGAGCACGTGCATTTCGTCCATGACCGCGTCCGTTTGTTACAAATGTCCAATAACCTGGCGCTGAGCGTCAAGCAGAATCAGATCGTCAAGGTGTTTACGGTGCTCACCGCAGTGTTTCTGCCCGCTCTGCTCATTTCGACGTACTACAGCATGAATTTTGCATACATGCCTATTCTGGACTGGCAGTACGGCGAGCCTATGGTCATTGCCCTGACAGCGTTGCTGGCGCTACTGCCACTCATCTATGTCAAACAGCGCGGGTTGCTAAGGTAATTGACAGGATGCGCGTTTCTGCTGGTGGCCTGCAGACACCTTAAAACACCGGTAATAACCCATCACACAAGGAGGCGCCGATTATGAAGAAGTTCTCGTATGAAACGACGGATGAGACGTTCAACGGCACGGCCAGCTTCGGCCTTGTTTGGAACGCCGACCTGACGCTTCAGGACGACACCGCCGGGGCCGCGCAGCGGCGGCGCGAAGCCATCGCGCGGGCCCGCGCCAGCCGTCCTCGCATCGCGCAGCTCGAGCGGGAGATCATTCAGGCCGTCATCGTGTTGTACTTGCTGATCCTGGGCAGTTTTGCGGGGCTGCACCTGTATGGCAGGTATACGATAGCAGAGCCGCCGCAGCAAGTCGAGTCTACCGAAAACGAGTCGATTCAGGCTGAACCGGCAGCAAGGTGATTTGCTGGCGGAGGGTGAGGAGTTGCCAATGAAACTGCACTCCGCTCGGATCGACCAGCCATACCCGCTCGCTATGACCACACGGTTCACAGCATGCGGAATCGTGTATCGCTGGTCGCCCGCCATAGCGATTGAGTTTTTGCTCATCAAGAAACGCGGCGACTGGACTCTGCCGAAGGGGCGCATCCTGGAGGACGAACCCGCCGTTGCCGCAGTGCTGCGCGAGGTGGCCGAAGAGACGGGTCTGCGGGGAGTCGTGCATAGTGAACTGTTGCAGGCGCTCTATCCTGTCGTCAAAGGCAGACAGGTTATCTACAAGCACCTTACCTATTTCCTGGTCCGGGTCGTAGACGGAATGGAGCGTCCTCAATTCAGTGAACGCATCACGGCGCTACGCTGGTGTCCGGTGATCGCCGCGCTCCATTCGCTCCGTCAGTCGCATCATCGTACAGCGGTGCTTGCCGCAGCAGAACGGTTGGTGGACGCCACCCTGGAGGGGGATGCCCGATCTGACGATGGGAGGGGCAATGAGGCGAAAATCGTATGATTTTTACCGCGCCTATAGCGCGGCGTTGCGCCACGTGATCAAAGCCCGGTTTGGGCCTGAACCAGCAGCGCATCGCCGCTGGCGGGCAATCAGGTCGTTGCTGCGTCGGCCCGCCTCCCAGGTCCCGATCAAGCATACTGACCGGGACCGGCAGGTGCGTCAGACCCTGATCATCATTCTGGGGCTTAATCTGCTGGTCACGGCCGTCAAGTTTGTCATCGGCGCCGTATCCGGGTCGCTGGCGATCACTGCTGATGCTATTCACTCGCTGCTGGATGCCTCTTCCAATATTGTCGGCCTGATCGCCGTTGGCATGAGCGCGCGTCCACCGGATACCGATCATCCCTACGGGCATCGCAAGTATGAGCTGCTGGCCACCCTGGGGATCGGTGCGTTGCTGGTTGTCGCAGCCTATGAAATCGGCCGCGGCGTTGTTGATCGTCTCCTTGGCGGCGGTGAACCGCTCGAGATCACCTCACTGACCATCGGAATAATGGCGGGCACTTTTGTCATCAACCTCGTGGTCGTGACCCTGGAGACCCGTGCCGGGCGCCGGCTCAATAGCCCGATCTTGTTGGCTGATGCGGAACATACGCGGGTCGATCTGTTGATTACGTTGACCGTCATCGCGTCATTGATTGGCAGCACCCGGGGTTGGCCCTGGCTCGATCCGCTCGTCGCGTTGGGGGTGGTGGTGATGCTCCTCAGGGTCGCGCTCGATATATTCCGCGACTCGACGAGCGTTCTGACCGATACTGCCGTTGTCAACCCTGATCGAGTCGCGGAACTGGCGCGGCGTATTCCAGGTGTGCGCCACGTGCGCGGGATTCGTTCCCGCGGGAGTGCAACCGCGGCCCATCTCGACCTCTCGATCCAGGTCAACCCGACGCTGAATACAGCCCAGGCGCATGAAATCGCTGATCAGGTCGAACAACGGATCATCGCTGACGTGCCAGGCATCGTTGAGGTGTTGGTGCATATCGAGCCAGCGCCGGTTGAGCGCCCGCCGTGGAAGCGCGTTGTGCAGACGGTGCGATTGCTGGCCGATACGATCGGGATCAATATCCATAATGTGCGGCTCCACACTGAGCCAGATGAGAGTCTGACGCTCACCCTTCATGTTGAAGTTAATGCGGATTTAACCCTGGCTGAGGCGCATACCCTGGTTGATGCCTTCGAGGCGAAGATCCGTGCGAATCTGCCAGAGGTTGGCGCGATTGTCACACACATTGACCCGATGATTACCGAACTCCAACTGGAACGCGGCGTGAACGGCGATGAAGATACGCTTCGACGGCAGATCATCCATCGCGCCGAGCAAATTGTCGGACCAGGTTTATGTCAGTCGGTGACGCTCCATCGCATTGGACGCAAGATAATGGCTGCGTTGACGGTCATGCAACCTGCCGATCAATCAATCCTGGAATCGCACCGGATCGCCGAGATGATTCGCAGTGATCTCCTGACACAACAACGTCAGATCAGTACCGTGCTGGTTCATGTTGAGCCACTGTGGCGGGCAACCTGAACCCAGAGGATATAACCCGGGATACAACTTCGACGTATCCTCTCCGAAACTGCCAGGGCGAAGCCTCCCCGCAACCCTCTGCCGCGTAAGTCCTGTCATTGAGACGTGCGCCGCAGAGAACGCCGCGCTGCGGGTTGAGATCCAGAATCTGCGTGATGAGGTGGCACGGCTGATTGCCGACCATTCCTCGAAAGCCGAGCGCCGCAGCCGCACGCCCCGCGGGATCGCCGAGCTGCTGATGGTGCTGCTGGCGCGGCGCCAGCCGTCGGGACACTGATGGTTGCGAGTACGTGCATTGAAGTCGGGGCGGGCTGCCGAGTCGCAAGGCGTGGCCGCGTCGGGACACTGATGGTTGCGAGTACGTGCATTGAAGAGGAGAGGAGCCTTCCGTGCAGAAAACCTATCCGGATGCCGGGGTGCTGCGTCCGAAGTTCAGGCTGACACGCTGGGATCTCGTGGTGGTGCCGCTGGTGCTTGTCGCCATTCTGCTGCTGACGGTCGCGTACCGTGGCGCCACAGTGGCCTTCGATCCGGCTGCCCCGGATCTCACGGTCGATCTCGATCCGCGCAATCTGCCCTACTACAGTCTCCGCACGCTGTTCCGCATGTTCGTTGCCGTGTTGCTGAGCCTGCTCTTCACCTTCACCTACGCGACGCTCGCGGCCAAGTCGCGCCGCGCTGAACTGGTGCTCATTCCGATGCTGGATTTCCTCCAGTCGCTGCCAATCCTGGGCTTTCTGACGGTGACGACGGCAATCTTTCTGGGCATGTTTCGCGGCAGCCTGCTGGGCCTGGAGGCTGCCAGCATCTTTGCGATCTTCACTTCGCAGGTCTGGAACATGGCCTTCAGTTTCTACCACTCGCTGATCACCACGCCGCGCGAACTGGCCGAGGCTGCATCGGTGCTGCGGCTGTCCGCCTGGAAGAAGTTCTGGAAGCTCGAGGTGCCCTTCGCGATGCCGGGGTTGGTCTGGAACACCATGATGTCGGTGTCGGGCGGCTGGTTCTTCGTTGTCGCCTCGGAAGTGATTTCCGTGGTTGGGCGCGACAATGACCAGTACCTGCCCGGTGTCGGCGCCTACATTGCGCTGGCCATTGAGCAGGCGGATTTCACTGCCATGGTGTTCGCCGGCGTTACGCTGCTGATCCTCATATTGCTCTACGATCAGCTCGTGTTTCGCCCGATTGTGGCCTGGGCCGAGAAGTTCAAGTTCGAGCAATCCGAGGCCCAGGAAGTGGCGGAGTCGTGGATGTTGCGGCTCTGGCAGCGCTCGGGGTTCGCCAGCGCCCTGGGGGCCGCCGGCGCTGCGCTCGGTCGCGCGCTGCCTACCCGCCCGGCGCGTGAGCGCCCTGGCCAGCCCGTGGAGCCACAGCCCACGCTGAGGCCGCGCGAGCGGATCCTGGATCGCATCTGGTACGCGCTGGTCCTGGCGGCGACGCTCTGGGCGGTCTGGTTTCTGGCAACCTACATGTTCGGTCCGGGCCTGGGCTTCGGCAATAACGGTCTCCTGGCGCCCAACCCGAACGTCAACAGCGGGCTGCGCCCGGAGCTGGCGCAGCGCTTTGCCGCCGCCGGGGTGGCAACCAGCGCCGATCAGACCGTCTGGCTCTCGGATGTCTGCGCGGCGACCAGCGGAGGGACACGGATCAGCGCGGATCTGGCCGCGCTGCTGCGCGAGAGCTGGGCGGCGCTGCCGGATGATCTCGCGGCTGCCTGCGCCCTGCCGATGGCGCCGGCCGGCAAGGTTGCCTGGGCGGATGTGCTGGAGTGCATCTGGTTGGGGTTGATGACCACCTTGCGCGTGGTGATCTGGATCGCCGTCTCGACCCTGGTCTGGACGCCGATCGGGGTCTGGATCGGGCTGCGCCCGCGGGTGGCCCAGTTCGTCCAGCCAGTGGCCCAGTTCGCGGCAGCCTTTCCCGCTAATCTGCTCTTTCCGGTGGCGGTCGTGCTGATCAGCAATTTCGCCCTGCCCCAGAGCCTGTTTCAGGCCCCGCTGATGGTGCTCGGCGCGCAGTGGTACATCCTGTTCAATGTGATTGCCGGGACGGTCGCCATTCCCAACGACCTCAAAGAAGCCGCGATGGTGCATGGGCTGCGTGGCTGGGCGTGGTGGCGCAAACTGATCATCCCGGCGATCTTCCCTGCTTTTGTTACCGGCGGGATTACGGCTTCGGGCGGTTCGTGGAATGCGTCCATCGTCTCCGAGGTCGTGTCGTGGGGAACGACGACCCTTACCCTGACCGGCCTGGGAGCGTATATTGCAACCTGGAGCACCGGCGAGTTTAACCCGCATGTCGGGCTGGGCATGCTGGTGATGGGATTGCTCGTGCTGGGATTCAATCGCCTGTTCTGGCGCCGGCTGTATCACCTGGCCGAGACGCGCTTCCGCCTGGACTGATGGATCGCGCGGACCTCTGGGCCCAGTACCTGTCGAATAAGCGCATGCGGCGCTGCAGCCCCCCTCCCAACCTCTCCCCGCTGGGGGGAGGAGCCGCACTCCCGCCCCCAGCGAGGGTAGGGAGGGGACGGTTCGGCGCGAGATGGTAGCATACCGCATAGCCCTTCTGAAACCATGTCCAGGACAAGAAAGGACGCTGCCCATGACGACGCTTGCTACCCCCAGGACGACGAACGGCGCGGACAACGTCATCCTGAGCGTTCGCGATTTGCGCAAGAGTTTCAAGACACCCGAAGGCAACGACCTGCTCGTGCTCGATAACATCACGCTGGAACTCCACGAGGGCGAGATCGTCGCCCTGCTGGGGCGCTCCGGCTCAGGCAAGTCTACGCTGCTGCGCAGCCTGATCGGCCTGATCAGCCCCTCCAGCGGCACGGTGCGCTACCGCAACCGCCCGGTCACCGGCCCGATGCCGGGCATGGCAATGGTCTTCCAATCCTTCGCGCTCTTCCCCTGGCTGACGGTGCTGGAAAATGTCGAACTCGGCCTGGAGGCGCAGGGCGTCCCCGAAGGTGAACGCCGGCGACGGGCGCTGGACGCGATCGACCTGATCGGCCTCGACGGTTTTGAGAGCGCCTATCCCAAAGAGCTCTCGGGCGGGATGCGCCAGCGGGTCGGCTTTGCCCGCGCACTGGTGACCAACCCCGACGTGCTGCTCATGGACGAGCCGTTCTCGGCCCTTGACGTGTTGACGGCCGAGAACCTGCGCGCCGAGTTGCTCGGGTTGTGGGAGCAGCGCCGGATCCCGACGCGAGCGATCCTGATGGTCACTCACAATATTGAGGAAGCGGTGCTGATGGCCGATCGCGTGCTCATCCTGGCTTCAAATCCGGGCCGGCTGATCAGCAGCGAGCGCATTGACCTGCCGCGCCCGCGCGACCGTGAGGCTGCAGCGTTCCGCGCGGTGATCGAGCAGATCTACCATACGATGACCACGCCGGTCGTCGTACCTGGGGTCACTGAAGATGTGAAGTTCGATCATGCCAGTCTGGGTATGCGGCTGCCACGGGCAGAGATCGCCCAGATGATCGGCCTGATCGAGCGGGTAGACACCGGGCCGGATCGGGGGCGCGACGATCTGCCGACCCTCGCGGATGAGATGCAGCTCGATGTGGATGATCTGTTTTCCCTCACCGATGCGGCTGAACTGCTCGGGTTCGCGCAGACCCGCGCGGGCGATATCACGCTGCTGCCGGAGGGCGTCAAGCTGGCCCGCAGCAACATCCAGGAGCGTAAGCAGATCTTTGCCGAGCACTTGATGAGTCGGGTAGCGCTTGTCGCCCACATCCGGCGCGTGCTGGCGAACCGGTCCGACCACCGGGCGCCGCGCGAGCGATTCCTCAGTGAACTGGAGGACTATATGAGCGAGGAGGACGCAGCCGACACGTTGGATATCGCGATCGACTGGGGCCGCTATGCCGAGCTGTTCGAATACGACGCGCGCGAGGGTCGCCTGCGTCTCCCGGAAAATGGCGCGTGAGTTGCATATGTGATCATCAATTACAGGACGCACCCGCTGGAGGGGAGCGGAGAGGCGCAGCCCTCCCCGCGCTTCCCCGGTGCCTGGAAAACCGCAGGCTCTCCAACCCCTCCCCGCCGGGTACGTGTTCACATTTCGGGTAACCCACACGCCCGGGAGCGAGGGCCTTCCGCCCTCGTCGGGTCTCCACGGGCAAGATGGTCTTTGAGAAATTAATCCGCTATGCCGGGCTGGCCGTGGGGCTAAAGCCCTCGGCTACGGAATGCGAAGCCCGCCTGCGCGGGCTAGAGCGGATTATTTATTCAAAGACCATCTGCCCGCGCTCCCAGGAGAAATCTGAACACGTACCCCGCCGGGAGGCGCCTGCGCACCTCGCGTCAATGAGTATGAGGAGACGGAGTGGCATGGTAACGATACCAGATATTAGTCTCGAGCTTATGCGGATCATGGGGCCGGTCGATGTCAGCACGCTGGGGCGCCTGCTCCTCACCCTGGTGCTGTGCGGGCTGGTGGGCCTCGAACGTTCCGGACACGAGCGGGCAAGCGGGTTTCGCCCGCACATTCTGGTCGGGATCGGCGCCTGCCTGGTCACGATGGCCGGCGCTTATGGCTTTGCCGAGTTGGGTGACCAGCAGCGTGATGCCCTGCGTGTGGCAAGCTATGTGGTTTCGGGGATTGGCTTCATGGGCGCGGGCGCGATTCTGCGCCATGGAACCACCGTGCGCGGCCTGACGACGGCGGCGACGCTGTGGGGCTGCGCGGGGATCGGCATCACGGCTGCCGTCGGTCTGGGATGGCTGGCCGTCTTTGGGACGCTGCTCTTTCTGTTCACGCTGACGACCCTGGAATGGCTCGAAGCGCGGCTCAACTTCGGCGGGCCGATCAGTCGGTTGCGCATCCATCTGCACGATGATAGCCGGGCGGTCGGCAAGGCGCTTGACGCCCTGGGCCGGCTCGGCGCGCCGGTGAAACGGGCGACGGTGCTCCCCGGGGCCGGCAGCTCCGCGTTGCTGGAGGTTGAGCTGGTGCGCGCATTGAGCGCGGAGCAGGCCCCGCTGCTCGCACGGCAACTCCTGACGCTCAAGAAGTATGTCGCGCAGGTCGACACGGCGCTTACACCGCTTGATGAACCGACGACGATCGATGAAAACGACGAGGACCAGAGTGATGATGCGATTGTGCCGCTCAACCTGAAAGACGCGACGCTGCTCCGCGATCTGAACGACCCTGACGAAGCTGTTCCTGAGCCGCAAGCCGGACAGGGCCGCTGAGCGCCAGCGCTCAGCGCACGCTCCTCCCGACCGGTGACAGGGCCGCGTGAATGCTCCGGCAAGAGATGTGAGCAGGCAATGGGCAGGAGGCTCCCCATGGCCCATACCGGCAGTGACACTTTTCGATACTGGTAGTACAATAGCGCAACGCACCGCTTGCCAGCATATCGCGCCTGCCCCCTGGATGCCAGATGTCGAGCAGTTGCGCGCGGCGAACAAGCGCAAGCGCCGGTCGGCGGAGACACTGGACGCGCTGCAGCGGAAGAGAGGATCAATGTCCATGGGAACATAGGTTGTTCCTGGGAAGGCTTTGCCCTCCCAAACCCTCCCGCAGGCGGAGGTATGGGGAAACCCGGTTTCCCCATCCCCCTGCGTGAGGGCCAGGCCCTCCCGCGGGCAGGGGCGTGGGGAAACCGGGTTTCCCCACACCCCTGCTCCAGCAGCCTATGTTCACGTTAGCCGTCCATGCCGCCGGGCGGCACACCGCTCAATGAAAACGGGGGTGTGGGGGAACCTGGTTCCCCCATGCTCACGCGAGCCGTCCATGGAGCAAACCCTCCCGCGAGGGTCGTTTCACTTCGACGTAACGTAGCTACCAAAGCGTCATAGAGACGCCGCAAGCTCGTGAGCGCTGGAGCGCTTCCTGTTGCATTGCGCGGCAATCTACCATCCGCAATCTAAAATCTAAAATGGTAGCGACGGAGCAAGACGCGGGCAAGGCTCCAGCGCCACAAAGAAGGGAGCGACTCTTGGGTAAGGGCAAACCGAAGGGTAACATGGGGCGTGAGACAGGCCCGGCCTCGAAACCGGTGGGGGGATACGCCCTCGCAGCCGACTGGCCGGTGCATGAGGTGCTGCTCTCGCAGGACTGGGAGAAGCCCGGGGCGGCGATCACGCTCCTGGTCGCGCGCCGCTCGCCGAAGTCGGGCAGGGTGGCCGCGGCGCTTCTGCTGATCGACCTTGGCTGCCTCGGCGTAAAGGGCGCGCAGGTGCGGATGTTCAAAGATAGCGCCGAGTATAACCGGGACCTCCGTGCCCATGCCTTGAGCCTCCAGCCGATGGCGCCGGTCAGCCTGAACCTGGCGGCAAAGATCGTCTTCACGGGCCTGGAGTACGCCGCTCGTCTGGGCTTCAAGCCCGACCCGGTCTACGCCCAGGCCGCGCACCTGTTGTCCGGCGCCAACCCGGACGCTGAGCCGACGGCGGTGCCGACAGGGGGGCCGGACGGCAAACCGTTCTACGTCAATGGCCCCTACGACGACGTTCGCAAGATTGTCGAACAGTTGCTGCGCGCGGTAGGGCCGGGCAACTTCCACTACGTCATCCAGGGCGGCATGCAATTGCCTGGTCTGCCCGGCGACATCGCCGCAGGTTTCGACGATGCCAGGTAGAGGTAGCGCCTCCAGCGGGGGTGGAGCGCCAGGACAGGCGGAGAGGCGCGGCCTCTCCATACCCCTCCACCGCGTAACTCTTGTATGTAACACAGCGGTAAGCCTTCGGCTCTAGAATACCCCGCAATGGTGTGACGCGCGGGGAAGTAGAGTTATTCGCGCTAAGACAAGGTTCGTCGGAGATTGAGCGTTCCGCCCCCCTCCCAACCTCCCCCCGCTGGGGGGAGGAGCCCGGTTCCCCCCGGTGGGGGAGGGTCAGGGAGGGGGCGGTTCGGCGCGAGACGGTACTATACCGCATAGCCCTGCTGAAACCATGTCTCCCATTGCTAAGGCATGGTTCAAACGAACTTGACAATCCGGCCTTCAACTCTACAGCTCTACAACTCTCCAACTCTACAGACCGGTTCGGTGGAGGTGTGGAGCGACGGTCAAGCTAGAACGCCCGATCCTGAACCATGCCTTAAGGAGACAGGGTATGGACGTGCCCATCGAAACGCTCACCCCCTTATGGACCGGCGGCGTCGAAACGGGCAGGGTTGATCGCCTGCACGAGACTGGCATCCTCGGGAGCATGCGCTGGTGGATGGAGGCGCTGGTGCGTGGGATGGGTGGGAAGGCTTGCGACCCTACTGGCCAACAATGCCTCTATGACGCCACAGAGCCTGATGATGGCATCTGCGATGTATGCCGGGTGTTTGGCGCGACCGGGTGGCGCAGGCGCTTTCGGCTTGATGTTGAAGATAACACGAACCCTGACAATGGAGTGAAATCGCAGCTTCAGGCCCAACGATCATACCAGTACAGCAAAGAAAACACCCGCACCCCAACCTGGTACTTTCCTCAGAACGTAAATGACAAACCACGTTCAGGCGCGCTTACATTGCGAATCCAGAGCCTGCACCCCGACTTCAAGCCCGAGGTGATCGGCGGCCTGATCCAATTCATGGCCGACTGGGCCGCCATCGGCGCTCGCCCGCAGATGGGCTTCGGGGTGATCACACTGACGAACGGCCGGCTCGATGCTCGACCGCTGTATGACTGGCTGCTGGCTACTGCAGGCAGCAAAAGCTACCCCCAATTCCCTTCGCTGTGCAACATCTTTCTGGCGCGTATTCACCTGCCAGGCGCCCAGGAGCAGGCTACATTCAACCTGAAGTATGATTTGCGCCGCTTATTTGCTACAGACCAGCCGTTACGCCATTTCATTATGGGTACGGTGAAAGATGGGCGCATGGCGTCCAAAATCAAAGTCTCGCGGCCCTACGGCGATGGCTTGCTGCGTGTGTGGGGCTGGATCCCTGGAGAAGCAACACAGTATGACCTTGGCTGGAGCCGCAATAAGATCGCGCAGGCTATTCACGATCATTTGCAAAGCAACTATACGCTTCAGGTCTGGCGTGAGTTCAAATCCACCCGCGACACAGTTGCGCCGCATAGCGGCGACGCGAAGATGTTTCTGCGCAGTTTACTCGGGTTAGAGGAGGCGGACGATGCAGCGTGATCATTATGCTTCCCGGCAGATTACGTTGAGCGAGAAGCTGGGTGAATTGGAGCAAGCTGCACAAAGTCTTGACCATGCCAAACAACAGCGCGACAAAAATGCACGCCAACAAGCCGAAAGAGAGATCAAACTGGCTGCAAATCAGGCAGTTCACATTGAACCTCATCTGGCCTATCTCTGGTTCGCAGCAAGAGGATCTGAACTTGACAATGCCATTCGGGATGCCTGGCAGAAGAAGCTTGCTACGAGCGCAATTCCGGAGGCTTTTGATTTCCTGCCAGACGATGACGCTATCTTCCAGATGCCTGCCCTCAGCTTTCTGCTGCGCGTGCCGTTTCGCCTGCGCAAGCCCTACTTGAGCAAAGATGACACTACGTTCTATTTGCTCGACAACCCGGTGCGCAAGGAGAAGATCTTTCAGGCTCCCATGGTCGCGGCGACGGGATGGAAGGGCGCGTTGCGCGCTGCGATGGCGCGGCAACTGGTGGAGTGGTGGAGCAGCCTCAGCGATGGTGAGCAACAACAGCGCGTCGTTCGCAAAGCATTCGTGAAACGGCGCGCGCAACTGGCGCGTCTTTTTGGGAATGAAAAGGGCGTGCAGACCGATGAGACGAGCGTTGAGGCATTCCTGGATCCATGCGGCGGGGAGGAGCAGGCTCGCCTCTACCGCCGGGTGATACGGCGCTTCTACTCGCCGAGCGGGTTCTTCGCCGGCCGGCTGCATTTCTTCGCCACCTTCTTCGACAAGATCGGGCTGGAAGTGATCAATCCGCACAACCGGCAAAGCGGCGTTGGCGAGCGCGGGCCGATTCTGATAGAGTGCGTGCCTCAGGGCACAACGGGTACGCTACTCCTGTTGTATGTGCCATTTGGCTCCGTTGATCGGCAGCAGGCTGCTGAGGATCTCGAAGGGGTTGCCCACGGTCTTCACGCGATGCTGACCACCTGCGGGTTCGGCGCGAAAACCAGCAGTGGCTTTGGCGTTGTGGAAGAACAGCTCGCCGGACAGGGCAGGTTGCTGATCCGCGCTGCGCTCGTCGCTCCAGATGCGCCGGCCAGTCCCCAGGCTGCTCTGCCCGCGCCGGGCCTGGCCCGCTACCTGGAGACCCCCTCCCGTCTGCATGCCGACTTCCGCCGCCCGGATGGCAGCCTGAAATCGGCGGCGGAGTACGAAGCGTTTGTGAAGAACCAGGGGCGACAATATAACAAGCAAGAGCGGCAACTCTACGAGAAGGCGCAGAAGTGGTGGGAGCGCGAGGGCCGGCAGTTGGCCGAGGCCGCCGCGCAGGAGCCGGTGGCGCAACCCGCGCTGGCGGCGCCTCCCCGACCGTCCGTCACCGAACGCACATTCACGACCTTGAGCGACTTGCAGGAACAGGCGCGGCAGGTGGCCGCGCAGTTATATCAGACCTAACGTGAAAATAGGCTCTCGAAGAGGGGTGTGGGGAAACCGGGTTTCCCCACGCCCCCGCCCCGCAGGAGCATGGGGAGACCGGGTTTCCCCATGCCCCCACCCGGTGGGAGGGTCTGGGAGGGCTGCGCCCTCACGCAGGGGTGTGGGGAAACCGGGTTTCCCCACGTCCCCACCCGGTGGGAGGGTCTGGGAGGGCTGCGCCCTCACGCAGGGGTGTGGGGAAACCGGGTTTCCCCATTCCCCCGCCCCGCAGGGGCATGGGGAACCCGGGTTCCCCATGCCCCCACCCGGTGGGAGGGTCTGGGAGGGCTGCGCCCTCACGCAGGGGTGTGGGGAAACCGGGTTTCCCCATTCCCCCGCCTGCGGGAGGGTTGGGGCGGCGCGCGGCCCCTACGCTGATGCGGGCCGGAGGCCCGCGCACCCAGGCCCCGGCCCCTGGGAGGGTTTGGGAGGGTGGAGCCCTCCCGGGAGCCAGCGTATGTTCATCCCGTCGGCGTGCGGCGAAGTCGCATGGACGGCTGATGTGAAAGCGTGCATCACGGGGACGCAGAGGCGCAGAAGCGCGGAGGGGAATTGGACGCAAAGGCGCAGAGACGCAGAGATATGGAACGAGGGCGCATCTAGTGGGTGTGATGTGCATCTTGTATCAAGTTCTTATTTTTTACGCGGAGTGGAGGTGAGGGATGAGCCAGTTGGAGATCCTTGCCCAACATCGTGATGCTCTCTTGCTGGCGGAAGCGATTGGCTGGTTGCATGACTATCGCAAGTGTTCAGATGAGCAACTGAGAGTGCAGGCTGCGAGTCCTCAAGGTTCGGCCCTACCCCGTAGTGAAGCACGTGCCAGTGGTGGAGCAACTGATCCTAACAGTCTCGCTGGCCGTTACAGTGTTTTGACCAGTGTACACCTACAACTGCCTGTTCAATCAAATGCTCGTACTGTGACTAACTTACTCGATGACAACACCTGGAATGCCGACCTCTTAGGCCTGTATCTTTCCCGCTGCCATAACACTGCTCACTTCGACAAACAAGACCCGGCTGGCGGAAAGCAGAGCTATCCCGGTATGCAGCTCAGTTCGCCGTTTGGGTTTGAACGCGCTGTTCGATCTGGACTGACAAACCAGATGTGGGCATTGCCCTGGGCTTCGCTCGCAGCGTATTCCCAGACCGAACGGCAGAATCTGTTGGCAGCCTTACGTAACCTGTTCTCTCAAGTCGTCGCAGATACACGGCGACCAACCAATGAGGTTGATCTGTGGAGTTGGGGGCTGCTGGTTGGTGCGCTGTACAAAACAGCACTGGCAGGTGTTCTAGTATCGGGTAGTACCCCGCCTGCTGCGCAAAATCTGCATTGGCGTTTACTCAGCGTTCGGGTTGATGGACCAGACTACCTGCTTAACGTCGTACGCCTTCCCGATCTGCTCAGTAGACAACAGTTGCTGCAGAACGCTTTTGAACGGGTTCGCTCGTTGCTTGAAGAAACCTACCCACTGGCGCATGAAGTATACCGCGATGAGCATGGCAGCCTTTATGTTGTCGCTGACCTGCCTAACCTGCTCAGCTTAACAAACAGCCAGCAGGTTCCATTGTCTCAGTTGATACTCCAGGAATTTGCCAGAGCAACGCTGAAAGATAATCAAGCATTGCAGTTGGGGGGCGAAATTGTACCGGTGCTGGCGCTCGAACCGACACCCTGGTGGGGGCAAGATCCGAATCGTAGTGGAAGCGACGAGCTACCCGCAATCAACGCGATGCTCACAGACGTCCGCTCTCAAGCGGATGTCGAAGCCATCGAGTCTTTCTGGAACGGTCGAGTCGATACCATTTGCACGGTGTGCGGGTTGCGCCCACAGGGGCCATCCAGGAAAGCCATCGAGCGCAATGTGTGCGATATCTGTGAGCAACGACGACTGGATCGTTCGCAAGCCTGGGCAAGCAAGCAAGCGCACGAAACGATCTGGATTGACGAGGTTGCTGATACCAATGGGCGACTGGCGCTGATCGCCGGGCAATTCGATCTTGCAGAATGGCTGGATGGAAGGCTGCTCGACTCGCTTCTGGTGATTGCCCCCAATGAGGGAGCGACAACAACAAAGACAGCTTCTTTTAGCCGGGTACAGCGCATCTGGCAGACAACGAGGCAATTCTGGCAGGAGGTGCAGTCCAGGCTACATGAGGATCTGTCAGATGACCGCCGTCGTCTCTTGTTATATCTTGACCAGGAGCCTGATCTTGGCCCTTTCCATGTCTATGAACTGGATCTTGGCGCAACCACGTTGAGTGCGGTCTGGCACCCTCCCCAGGCAAACGTGAGCGGCGGCTACTTGATCTCAGCCGACAATCTCAACGCGGTTGCGCGTCGTCTCGGCGCGGAACGAGCATTGTATGCAGATGCTGCAAGCGCTGCGATCTGGCTCGAAGATTATCTCCAACGGGAGTTTATGCGGGGCAACCGCACACTAACCCTGTATAATCCTGAAGCGACGTCTGGGAAACGCCAGCAGAATCTGCTGGCTGGCCGGCGGCTGATCAGAACGGATTATCAGAAGACGGCATATTCGACAGCCATCCCCATCCTGGCCGAGCCGCGTAGCTTTCTGGCGCTGGTGCCTGCGGATCGTTCCCTCGATATCTTGCGGCAGATCAAGCTGAAGTACGAACGCGAGATGGGCAAGGTGCGCAATCGCCTGCCGCTGCATCTTGGCGCGGTCTACTTCTCGCGCCGGACGCCACTGCGCGCCGCGCTGGATGCCGGCCAGGCGATGTTGCAGCGCAGATCGACACCCCAGCCCTGGCGGGTTATGTGCATACAGGTTGGCGCGTTCCCTTCGGATAAACTTCAGCTTGCTGATGGAACAAACCAGTTTCAACAAACCATCACGCTTAC
>Ga0308411_10000522_pt1 | contig 25477 bp, 24 predicted proteins | sample HotsprottomLayer_2_FD_203530 | JGI IMG/M metagenome (GOLD analysis project Ga0308411, IMG submission 203530) | Hot spring phototrophic mat microbial communities from Octopus Spring, Yellowstone National Park, Wyoming, United States -... | ecosystem: Environmental > Aquatic > Thermal springs >... | reverse complement strand
GCCGGCAGGTAGGCGCGTGCGGCGCGGCCGCCAGCCCGCCAGCTGACGTGCCGCGCCATCGGCTCGTTCTCGAGCAGCCGGCCGCGCAAGCGGGTGCGGGCGAGCTCGGCGGCGTCGATCATCGTCCGCGCCTCACGCGTCCCGGGCCGCCAGGCGCGCCGGCACCCCGCCGATCGAGCCCGCCCCCATCGTGACCACCACGTCGCCGTCCCGGGCCGCCTGGAGGATCGCCGCCGGCATGTCGGCGATCGACTCGACGAACACCGGCTCCACCTTCCCCGCCACCCGGACCGCGCGCGCGAGCGCTCGTCCGTCGGCGGCGACGATCGGCGGCTCGCCGGCGGGGTACACCTCGCCGAGCAGCAATGCGTCCACCCCCGAGAGCACTCGCACGAAGTCCTCGAACAGGTCGCGCGTGCGGGTGTAGCGGTGGGGCTGGAAGGCGAGCACGATGCGCCGCCCGGGGTAGGCGCCGCGCGCCGCCTCGAGGGTGGCGGCCATCTCCGCCGGGTGGTGCCCGTAGTCGTCCACCAGCGTGAACGCCCCGCCGCCGGGCAGCGCGACCTCCCCGTGGCGCTGGAAGCGCCGCGCGACGCCGCGAAACTCGGCGAGCGCCTTGAGCATCGGCGCGTCCGGCACGCCGAGCTCGGTCCCGACGGCGATCGCGGCGAGCGCGTTCTGGACGTTGTGGCGCCCGGGCAGGTTGAGCCGCACCTCGAGCGCGCCGTCGACGCCTTCGCGGACCGCCCGGAAACGCATCTCGGCACCGCACGGCTCGACGTTCTCGGCGCGCACCATCGCCTCGCGCGCGAAGCCGTAGGTGACGACCGGCTTGGACACGAACGGCATGATCTCGCGCACATGGGGATCGTCGGCGCACAGCACCGCGGCGCCGTAGAAGGGCAGGTTCTGGAGGAACTGCACGAACGCTTGCTTCAGCCGCGTGAAATCGTGCTGATAGGTCGCCATGTGGTCGGCGTCGATGTTGGTCACGATCGCCACCACCGGGAGAAGGTGCAGGAACGACGCGTCGGACTCGTCGGCCTCGACGACGATGAAGTCGCCGGTCCCGAGACGGGCGTTCGAAGCGGCGGCGGTCAGCCGGCCGCCGATCACGAAGGTGGGGTCGAGCCCGCCCTCGGCGAGCACGCTCGCGACCAGGCTGGTGGTGGTCGTCTTGCCGTGCGTGCCGGCGACGGCGACGCCCTGCTTGAGCCGCATCAGCTCGGCGAGCATCAGCGCTCGCGGCACCACCGGCACCCGCCGCGCGCGCGCGGCGAGCACCTCCGGATTGTCCCCGCCGACCGCGGCCGACACCACGACCGCGTCGGCGTCGGCGACGTGCGCCGGGTCGTGGCCGATCGCGATCCGCACGCCGAGGGTGGCGAGCCGGTCGGTGGCGGCGTTCGCGGCGAGGTCGGAGCCGCTCACCCGATAGCCGAGGTTGGCGAGCACCTCGGCGATGCCGCTCATCCCGGCCCCGCCGATGCCGACGAAGTGAATGCGCTTCACCTTGTGCTTCATCGGGCGAGCTCCGCGCAGACCCGCGCGACTGCCGCGGCCGCGTCCGGCCGGCCGAGGGCGCGCGCGCGCTCGGCCATCGCGGCAAGGCGCGTGCGATCCAGCCCGCCGAGCAGCTCGGCGAGACGCTGCGGCGTGAGCTCGCGCTGCGGCACGAGCAGCCCCGCCCCGGCGTCGGCGAGGTAGCGAGCGTTCGCCGTCTGGTGATCGTCGACCGCGAATGGGAACGGCACCAGGAGCGAGGCGACCCCGGCCGCAGCCAGCTCAGCGACCGTGGTCGCGCCGGCGCGGCACACGACCAGATCGGCCGCTGCGTAGGCCGCCGCCATGTCCTCGATGAACGCCACGGCGGTCGCCGCGACGCCGGCCGCGGCGTAGTTCGCGCGCAGCGCCTCGAGGTGCCGCGCGCCCGACTGATGCGTGACCACCGGCCGCTCCGACCCCGGCAGCAGGGCGATCGCCTTGGGCACGATCTCGTTCAGCGCGGCGGCGCCGAGGCTGCCGCCGACGACGAGCAACCGCAGCGGCCCGGATCGGCCGGCGAAGCGCGCCTGCGGAGGCGGCACCGCGGCGATCGTCGCGCGCACCGGGTTGCCGACCACCGCCGCCCGCCGCAGCGCGCCGGGGAACGCGACCAGCACGCGGTCGGCCACGCCGGCGAGGACCCGGTTCGCCAGGCCGGCGATCGCGTTCTGCTCGTGGATCGCGAGCGGGCGGCCGAGCAGCGCCGCCATCATGCCGCCGGGGAACGCGATGTACCCGCCCATGCCGAGCACCACGTCGGGCCGGTGCGCGCGCAGCGCCCGCAGCGACTGCCAGAACGCGACCAGCAGGTTGAGCGGCAGCAGCAGCTTGGCGAGCAGCCCCTTGCCGCGCAGCCCGGCGAAGCGCACCCAGGCGATCTCGTAGCCGTGCCGGGGCACGAGCGTCGCCTCCATGCCGCCCGGGGCGCCCAGCCACACGATGCGCCAGCCGCGCTCGCGCAGGTGCTCCGCGACCGCGAGGGCCGGGAAGAGATGCCCGCCGGTGCCGCCGGCCATGATCATGATGCTTCGAGCCACTCGTCCAGCTCACTCCAGCCGACCGGCGTGCCCGCCGCGCAGGTGATCGCCGAGCCGATCGCCGGTCCGGCCGCGATCTCGGCGCCGACGCCCCCGGCGGCCGCGCCGAGCTCGACGTCGGCGGCCTCCGCGAGCGCCGCATCACCGCCCTGCGGCGCGGCGAGCGCGATCTCGCGCGCCTCGCCGCGGCTCGCCGCGCGCAGCTCGAACGATTGGGTCTGGATCTCGATCGGCCCGCTCATGTCGTGCCTCCCCGCATCAGCTGCCTGTTCTCCCAGTCCACGCGCAGCAGCAGCGCGAGCGCCACCGCGGCGGCGACGAGCGCGCTGCCGCCGAAGCTCATCAGCGGCAGCGTGAGTCCCTTGGTCGGCAGCACCCCGAGGTTCACTCCCATGTTGATCGCCGCCTGCACCCCCAGCCACAGCGCGACGCCCTGGGCGACGAGCGCGGCGAACGGCCGGTCGAGCGCGGCCGCCTGCCGGCCGATCGCGCAGCCGCGCAGGCACAGCCACGCGTACAGCGCCACCACCACCGCGACCCCCGCGAAGCCGAGCTCCTCGCCGATCACCGCGAGCAGGAAGTCGGTGTGCGCTTCGGGCAGGTAGTGCAGCTTCTCCACGCTCGCGCCGAGACCGACGCCGAGCCACTCGCCGCGGCCGAACGCGATCAGCGAATGCGACAGCTGGTAGCCGCGGCCGAACGCGTCGGCCCACGGGTCCATGAAGCCGAGGATCCGCTGCAGGCGGTACGGCGAGGCGACCACCAGCACGGCGAACCCGAGCGCCGCGAGCACCGCGAGCGCACCGAACCACCGCCCATTCATCCCGCCGAGGAACAGAATGCCCATCGCGATCGCCGAGATCACCACGAACGCGCCGAAATCCGGCTCTCGCAGCAGCAGCCAACCGACCACCAGCATCACCGCCAGCATCGGCGCGAGCCCGTGCCGGAAGCTGTGCATCAGCGCGTGCTTGCGCACCGTGTAGTCGGCCGCGTAGAGCACCACCGCCAGCTTCATCAGCTCGGAGGGCTGGACGCTGATCGGGCCGAGCGGGATCCAGCGCCGCGCGCCGTTCACCTCGCGCCCGATCCCCGGCACGAGCACCAGCGCGAGCAGCGCGACCCCGGCCACGAACAGCCACGGCGCAGCGCGCTGCCAGGCGCGCATCGGCACCTGGAACACGACCGCGCCGGCGACCAGGGCCGCGGCGAGGAACGCGGCGTGGCGCGCGAGGTACCAGCTCGCCTGTCCGCCGGTCGCGCGCGCGTTCTCGGCGATCGCGATCGATGCCGAGTAGACCATCACCAGACCGAGCGTCGCGAGCAGCAGCGCCGCCCAGAGCACGCTCTGGTCGTAGTCGGCGCCATCGCGACGGGCGTCGAAGAACCGGCCGCCGAGCGGCTCGGCCGCCGTGCACCCCGCCGCGCGGCGCGTGCGCTCACGGCGCATGCGCGCGCTCCAGGTCGCGGACCGCTACGGCGAACGCCTCGCCGCGGCGCCGGTAGTCCTCGAACATGTCGAAGCTCGCGCACGCCGGCGAGAGCAGGACTGCGTCGCCGGGACGCGCCGCCGCCGCCGCGCGCCGCACCGCCTCGACCATCGTGGCGGCGCGGACCAGCTCGACGCCGTGCCCGTCGATCGCCTGCGCGATGCGCGGCGCGTCGCGCCCGATCAGCACCACCGCGCGCGCCGCCGCCGCGACCGCGCCGGCGAGCGGCGCGAAATCCTGCCCCTTGCCCTCGCCGCCGGCGATCAGCACCACCTTGCGGCCGGTGCCGTTGAACTGGCGCGCGAAGCCGTCGAGCGCGGCGACGGTGGCGCCCACGTTGGTGCCTTTGGAGTCGTCGTAGAAGAGCACCTCGTCGATCTCGCCGACGCGCTGCACGCGGTGCGGCAGGCCGGCGAAGCTCGCCAGCGCGCCGAGCACCGGCGCGCACAGCACCCCGATCGCGCGGCTGAGCGCGAGCGCGGCGAGCGCGTTCGCCACGTTGTGCATCCCGGCCAGCCGCAGCTCGCGCGCGGCCAGCAGCGGCGTGGACCCGCGCGCGAGCCACGGCTCCCCGGCGACGCGCAGGACGCCGTAGTCGTCGGGCTCGCGCGCCGCATCCAGCCCGAAGGTCACCACCGGGCGCCCGGGCAGGCGCATGCCGAGGCTGCGCCAGTCGCCGCGATTGAGCACCTGCACGCCGGAGCCGGCGAAGATCCGCGCCTTCGCCGCAGCGTACTCGTCCATTCCGCGATAGCGGTCGAGATGATCCTCGCTCAGGTTGAGCACCGTCGCCGCAGTGGGACGCAGGCTCGCGGTCGACTCGAGCTGGAAGCTCGACAGCTCGAGCACCCACGCCTCCGGCAGGCGACCGGCGTCGAGCCGGGCCATCAGGGCGTCGAGAACCGGCGGCGAGATGTTGCCGGCGACCTCGGCGTCGAGCCCGCCGGCGCGGCACAGCGCCCCGGCGAGCGCGGTGACCGTCGACTTGCCGTTGGTGCCGGTGACCGCGATCAGCTTCGCCGGCGGCGCGGCGGCGAGGAAGCGGGCGAAGAGCTCGACGTCGCCGACCACGTCGAGCCCGCCGGCGCGCGCCGCGCGCACCACCGGCTCCGACAGCGGCACCCCGGGGCTCACCGCGACCAGATCGACACCGGCGAGCAGACTCTCGCCGAACGCTCCGGTGGCGATCTCGGCCGCCGGCAGGCTCGCGCGCAGCCGCGCAGCGGCCGGCGGTGCGTCGCGCGTGTCGGCCACGCGCACCGCGCCGCCCAGCCGCGCGACCCAGCGCGCGATCGACAGCCCGGTCTCGCCCAGACCGAGGACCAGCACCCGCGCACCGCTCAACTCTCCGCTCATCGCTTCGCACCCATCAGCGCAGCTTCAGGGTCGACAGGCCGAACAGCACCAGCACGACCGTGACGATCCAGAAGCGCACGACCACCTGGGTCTCCTTCCAGCCGCCGAGCTCGTAGTGGTGATGCAGCGGCGCCATGCGGAAGATCCGCTTGCCGCCGGTGAGCTTGAAATACAGCACCTGCAGCATCACCGAGACCGTCTCGGCGACGAACACCCCGCCCATGATGAAGAGCACGATCTCCTGCCGCGCCACCACCGCCACGGTGCCGAGCGCGGCGCCCAGGGCGAGCGCGCCGACGTCGCCCATGAACACCTCGGCCGGGTAGGCGTTGAACCATAGGAAACCGAGCCCCGCGCCGACCATCGCGCCGCAGAACACGGCGAGCTCGCTCGCCCCCGGGATGTACGGGAACAGCAGGTACTTCGCGTACACCGCGTGGCCGGCGACGTAGGCGAAGATGCCGAGCGCGCCGGCGACCATCACCGCGGGCATGATCGCCAGCCCGTCCAGCCCGTCGGTGAGATTGACCGCGTTCGAGGTGCCGACGATCACGAAATAGCTGAGCAGGATGAAACCGAACACGCCGAGCGGATAGGCGACGTTCTTGAAGAACGGCACGATCAGGTCGGCCTTCGGCGGCAGGTCCATCGCGAAACCGCTCGCGATCCAGTCGGTGAACAGCGCCCAGGCCTGCGCGGCGTTCGCCGCCGGCACCGCGAAGGCGAGCGAGACCGCCGCGGCGAATCCGATCAGCGACTGCCAGAGGTACTTCTCGCGCGCCGAGAGGCCTTTCGGGTTGCGGCGCACCACCTTGCGGTAGTCGTCGACCCAGCCGACCGCGCCGAAGCCGAGCGTCACCGCCAGCACGATCCACACGAAGCGGTTCGACCAGTCTGCCCACAGCACCGTGGTCACCGCGATCGCCACCAGGATCAGCGCCCCGCCCATGGTCGGCGTGCCCGACTTGGTGAGGTGAGTCTGCGGGCCGTCGTCGCGCACCGACTGGCCGATCCTGTAGCTCGCGAGCTTGCGGATCATCGCCGGGCCGGCGAGGAACGAGATGACGAGCGCGGTGAGCGCCGCGAGCACCGCGCGCAGCGAGATGTAGTTGAAGACGTTGAACGCGCGCACGTCCTGGGCGAGGTACTGGGCGAGCTCAAGCAGCATCGGCCGCCTCCCCCGCCGCCAGGTGCTCGACCACCCGCTCCATGCGCATGAAGCGCGAGCCCTTGACGAGCATCGTGCCCTTGAGCGCGGTCAGCCCCTGCGCGCGCGCGATCAGCGCCTCCACCGCGTCGAAGTGCTCGCCGCCGGCGCCGAACGCCCGCGCGGCGTGGCGGGCGAGCGCGCCGACCGCGAGCAGCCGGTCCACGCCCGCATCGCGCGCGTAGCGCCCGATCTCCTCGTGGAACGCGACCCCCTGCTCGCCGACCTCGCCCATGTCGCCGAGGACGAGCACGCGCGGTCGCGCCGAGGCGGCGAGCACGTCGATCGCCGCGCGCACCGAGTCGGGATTGGCGTTGTAGGTGTCGTCGATCAGCGCCACGCCGCCGCAGCCGGCCCGCACCTGCAGGCGGCCGTTAACCGCGCGGAACGCCGCCAGGCCGCGCGCCGCCGCGGCGAGCGTCGCGCCGGCCGCGAGCGCGGCCGCGGTGGCGGCGAGCGCGTTGCGCACGTTGTGCAGGCCGGGCACCCGCAGGGTCGTGCGCGCGCGCTCGCCGTTCGCTCGCAGCTCGAGCTCGACGCTCGCGGCTCCGAGCCGGTAGTCCGCGCGCACCATCGCCGCGGTGCTGATGCCGAAGTCGCGCACCGCGCGGGCGCCGGCGATCTCGCGCCAGTAGCCGTAGTGCACGTCGTCGCGGTTGAGCACCGCCACGCCGTCCGGCGGCAGCGCGCGCAGCAGCGCCCCGTGCTCGGCGGCGACCTCAGCGACGCTGCGCATGAACTCCTGGTGCTCGCGCTGGGCGTTGTTGACGAGGCCGATCGACGGCTGCGCGATGCGCGCGAGATAGCCGGTCTCGCCCGGGTGGTTCATCCCGAGCTCGAACACCGCCGCCCGGTGGGCTGCGCGCAGCCGGAGAACCGACAGCGGCAGCCCGATCTCGTTGTTCAGGTTGCCGGGCGTGGCGAGCACCTGCTCGGCGCCGAAGTGCTCGCGCAGCACCGCCGCCGCCATCTCCTTCACCGTGGTCTTGCCGTTCGATCCGACGATCCCGACCACCGGAATCGCGAAGCGGCTGCGCCAGCTCCGCGCGAGCGCGCCGAGCGCGAGCTTCGCATCGCCGACCACCAGGAGCGGCATGCCCGCGGCTTGCGCCGACACCCCCGCCACGCGCTCCACCATCGCCGCCGCCGCGCCGTTCGCGCGCGCCGCGCCGACGAAGTCGTGGCCGTCGAAGCGCTCGCCGCGCAGCGCCACGAACAGCGCTCCGGCCGCGATGCTGCGGCTGTCGGTGCAGACCGCCTCGAACCAGGCGTCCGGTCCGACGACGGTGGCGCCCAGGGCGCGCGCCGCTTCGGCGAGCGTCATCATGGGGCGATCGCCTCCAGCGCGGCGCGCGCCTCGTCGGCGTCAGAGAATGGATGGCGCTCGCCGGCGATTTCCTGGTAGGGCTCGTGGCCCTTGCCGGCGATCAGCACGACGTCCCCGGCGCGCGCGGCGGCGAGCGCCGCGCGGATCGCCGCCCGCCGCTCGATGTGCACCTCGCGCGGCGCCGACACGCCGGGCAGGATGTCCTCGATGATCGCGTGCGGGTCCTCGCCGCGCGGGTTGTCGCTGGTGAGCACCACCAGATCGGCGTGCCGCGAGGCGACCTCGCCCATCGGCCGGCGCTTGCCGCGGTCGCGCTCGCCGCCGCAGCCGAACACGCACACCAGCCGGGCCGGCCGCAGCGCGTCGCGCAGCGCCACCAGGCACTTCTCCAGCGCGTCGGGCGAATGGGCGTAATCGATCACCACCAGCGGCGCGCGGCCGCCGCCGAGCCGCTGCATCCGGCCGGGCGGCGGCGCGAGCCGCGCGCACGCGGCGACCGCCTCGGCGAGCTCGCATCCGGCTGCGAGGAGCACGCCGACCACGCCGAGCAGGTTGGCGACGTTGAACCGGCCGATCACCGGCGCGGCCACCGCCGCGCCGCCCCAGCTCGACTCGAGCCTGAAGCGGACGCCGGCGCCGTCGAACGCGACCGCGTGCGCCTCGAGCCAGCGCTCGAGTCCGCTCGCGCGCGCCGCGCCGGGCGCGAGGCTGTAGCCGATGCGCTCCACCCGGCCGAAGCCGAGCGTATGGGCGATCCGCACCCCGACGACGTCGTCGAGATTGACCACGGCCTGGGCGAGCCCGGGCGACTGGAACAGGCGCAGCTTCGCCCGCGCGTAGCTCGCCATGTCGCCGTGGTAGTCGAGGTGGTCGCGCGAGAGGTTGGTGAACAGCGCCACGGCGACGCGCGTGCCGTCGAGCCGCCCCTGGTCCAGGCCGATCGAGGAGGCCTCGAGCGCGACGCGCGCCGCGCCGGCGTCGAGCAGGTGCCGCAGCGTCCGCTGGAGGACGATGGCATCCGGCGTGGTGTTCGGCGCCTCGTCGAGCGCGCCGGGGAACCCGCTGCCCAGCGTGCCGATGACGCCGCAGCGGCGCCCCGGCCGGTCCAGGGCCTGCGCGATCCACTGGCTGCACGAAGTCTTGCCGTTGGTGCCGGTGACGCCGATCACCTGCAGCCGCTCGGACGGGTGGCCATAGACGGCGGCCGCGAGTGGGCCAGCGAGCCGCTTGAGATCGGTCACCGGCAGGTTCGGGATCGCGAGCTCGCCCGGCCAGGCGAACCCCGCGCGCTCCCAGAGCACCGCCGCCGCGCCGCGTGCGACCGCCTCGGCCAGGTGCCGGCGGCCGTCGGCGCGCGCCCCGGGGTAGGCGAGGAACACCTCGCCGGGCGCCGTCGCGCGGCTATCGGCCGACAATCCGGCCGGCGTCACACCGCGCTGCCGCAGCTCATCGAGGATTCGGGTCACTTCGCGCCTCACGGCTCACACGCTCTCTCCGACCTCCAGCCCCGCCGGCGGCAGCTCGAGCGGCTCGAGCGGCGCGTCGGGCGGCACGCCGAGCAGGCGCAGGCTGCCCGCCATCACCTGGGCGAACACCGGCGCGGCCACCGCGCCGCCGAAGTACTGCCCCGCGCGCGGCTCGTCCACCAGCACCGCCACGATCAGCCGCGGGCGCGAGACCGGCGCGAAGCCGACGAACGACGAGTGGTACTTGTCGGGCGCGTAGCCGCCGTTCTCCTGCTTGTGCGCGGTACCGGTCTTGCCGGCAACGCGATAGCCCATCACGCGCGCGCGCGGGCCGGTCCCGCCCGGCGCCACCGCAGCCTCGAGCATCCGGCGCACCGCGGCGGCGGTCTGCGGGGAGATCACCGGCCGGCCCGGCGGCGCCGACTCGAGCCGCACGAGCGAGAGCGGAACGAGGTCACCGTCGCGCGCGAACACCGAGTAGGCGCGCGCGAGCTGGACCAGGCTGACCGAGATCCCGTGACCATAAGACATGGTCGCCTGCTCGACCGGGCGCCAGGTCTTGTGCGCGCGCAGCCGGCCGGCCGCCTCGCCCGGGAAGCCGAGGCGCGGCGGCGCGCCGAAGCCCACCTGGTCGAACATCGCCCACATCGCCTGGGCGGGGAGCGCGAGGCCGATCTTCGCCGCGCCGACGTTGGACGACTTCTGCACCACCTGCTCGACGGTCAGCGCGCCGGCCGGGTGCGCGTCGCGGATCGTCGCCGGACCGATCGTGAGCGCGCCCGGCGCGGTCTGGATCACCGTTTGCGGCGTCACCCGTCCGGCCTCGAGCGCGGCGGCGACGGTGAAGGGCTTGAGGGTCGAGCCCGGCTCGTAGAGGTCGGTGACCGCGCGGTTGCGCAGGCTCGCCCCGGCGAGGCGGGCGCGGTTGTTCGGGTTGTACGAAGGCAGGTTGGCGATCGCCAGCACTTCGCCGGTCCGCGCGTCGAGGACGACCACCCCGCCGCCGCGGGCGCGGTGCGACTCCACCGCCCGGCGCAGCTCGGTGTAGGCGAGCGCCTGGATGCGCGCGTCGAGCGCGAGCACCACGTCCTGGCCGTCGCGCGCCGCGCGCACGCTCTCGACGTCCTCGACGATGCGCCCGAGCCGGTCCTTGATCACCCGGCGGCTGCCCGGCCGCCCGGCGAGCTGGGCCTCGAACGCGAGCTCGATGCCCTCGCGGCCGACGTCGTCCACGTCGGTGAAACCGAGCAGGTGCGCCATCGACTCGCTCGCCGGGTAATAGCGGCGGTAGGCGTCGGACTGGTGGATGCCGGCGAGCTTGAGCGCCGCGACCCGCGCGGCGGTCTCCGGCGGCACCTCGCGTCGCAGGAACACGAAGTCGCGCGCGCCGTCGCCGAGCCGGCGGCGCAGCTCCGCCGGCGGCAGCTCCAGCAGCGCGGCGAGCGCGTCGAGCTCGCGGTTCGACAAAGCGGTGTCCTCCGGAATCGCCCAGATCGATTTGACCGGGGTCGAGACCGCGAGTGCCTCGCCGTGCCGGTCCAGGATGCGCCCGCGGTGGGCCGGGATCGCGAGCGTGCGGGCGTAGCGCGACTCGCCCTTCGCCTGCAGGAACTCGGTCTTCCAGCCCTGCAGGTAGAGCGCGCGGCCGAGCAGGCCGGCGAAGCCGAGCGCGAGCAGCGCGAGCACCAGCCGTGCGCGCCACGGCGGGAAGGTCGGCGCGAGCACCGGCGAGTCGGCGTATCTCATTCGCCGCTCCGCGTCCCCGGCGCGACCACCAGGACGCGCCGCTGCTCGGGTGCGCGCATGCGCAGCCGCTCGCGGGCGAGGCGCTCGACGCGCGCGTGCGTGGCCCAGGTGCTCGCCTCGAGCTGCAGCTGGCCGAACTCGACCTGCAGCGCGTTGGCGCGCGCCTGTTCGCGCTCGAGCTCGGCGAAGAGCTTGCGCGCCTGGTGCTGAGAGGTGACGAGTCCGAGCGCGCACAGCGCTAGCGCGGCGAGGAGGGCGAGATTCAAGCGGGCCACCGGCCTAGATCCTCTCGGCCGCGCGCAGGATCGCGCTGCGCGCGCGCGGGTTGGCGGCGAGCTCCGCGGCCGAGGGCCGGACCGGCCCGCCGACGATCCTCATGCGCGCTCGTGGCATTTCGCTGGCGCGCAGCGGGAGCCGTTCGGGCACCGGCGGGCGCGCTTCGGCCTGCAGGAAGCGCTTCACGATCCGGTCCTCGAGCGAGTGGAAGCTGATCACCACGAGCCGTCCGCCCGGGGCGAGCAGGTCACGGGCCTGCGGCAGCGCTAGCGACAACTCCGCAAGCTCCTGATTGACGTGAATCCGTACAGCCTGGAAGGTGCGCGTCGCCGGATCCTGGCGAGCTTCGCGCGTGCGGACGGCCGCTGCCACGATGCCGGCAAGTTGGCGCGTGGTGCGGATTGGCTCTCGTGCCCGAGCAGCAACAATCGCCTTTGCAATCGGGCGAGCAAACCGTTCTTCGCCATAGTTTTTGATCACCTCCCTCAGCTCGGCCTCGCTCGCGCGGGCGAGCCAGTCAGCGGCCGTCTCCCCTGCGGTCGGGTCCATGCGCATGTCGAGCGGCGCATCGGCCCGGAAACTGAACCCCCGCCCGCCCTCGTCGAGCTGCGGCGACGACACCCCCAAGTCGAACAGCACCCCGTCGGCGCGGGCGACACCCGCGGCCTGCGCGGTGGCCGCCAGCGCGGAGAAACGGGCATGCCGGATCGTGAAGCGCGGGTCGGCGAGCGCCTGGGCCGCGCGCACCGCAGCCGGATCGCGGTCGAGCGCGAGCAGCCGTCCGTGCGGCCCGAGCCGCGCGAGGATCGCGCGGCTGTGCCCGCCCCGGCCGTAGGTGGCGTCCACGTAGGTGCCCGCGGCCCGCACCGCGAGCGCGTCGACCGCCTCCTCCCGCAGGACGGTCAGGTGGGCGGTCATGGCTCGCTTCGGTCCGCACCGTCAGAGCGAGAAGTTCTCGGTGCCCGGCGGCGGCGTCGAGCCGACCATCGCGAGCGCGTCGCCGAGCTTGCGGTCCCACACCTCGGCGTCCCAGAGCTCGAAGTGGCTGCCCTGACCGACCAGCATCACCGATTTCTTGAGATCGGCGAACTTGCGCAGCGCGGGCGACACGAGGATGCGGCCGGAGCCGTCGAGTTCGAGCTCCTCGGCGAAGCCGACCACCAGCCGCTGCCACCAGCGCGCCTGCTCGTTGAAGCTCGTGAGCGAAGTCAGCTTGGCGCTGATCGGAGCGAACGCCGCCCGCGGGTAGAGCAGCAGGCAGCGATCAGGGTGCGCGGTGAGCACCACCCCGCCGCCGCCCGAAGCGAGCGCTTCCCTGTACCGCGTGGGAATCGAGAGCCGCCCCTTCGCATCGAGACTGATCTCGGCCGCGCCTTGAAACACTTCACCCCCTCGCCGTGCCGGGCTGGGGCCCCTTTCGCCCCTTTTTCCCACTAAACGACACTTTCCGCCACTTTAGAGGACGGACCGAGGGGGGTCAAGCGATCCGCGTGATTTATTTAACTGCGACAAGGACTTAAGGCGAGCGCAGGCCAACCGAGAAGATACTCAAAGAAAATAAAGGGATAGCGTAGAAACCAGAAGTCGTTTCTGGTTTCTGGCCGCGGCCGACCGGGGCTACCCCCGCCGGCGCAAGCTCCGGCGGGCGCGTTCGCGCGCCGGCGTCACACCCGCTCGAACGCGAGCGCGATGCCCTGCCCCACCCCGATGCACATCGTGCAGAGGGCGTAGCGTCCCTTGATGCGCTCGAGCTGGTTCAGCGCGGTCGTGACGAGCCGCGCGCCGGATGCGCCGAGCGGATGACCGATGGCGATCGCGCCGCCGTTCGGATTGACCCGCGGATCGTCGTCGGCGAGGCCGAGCGCGCGCATCACCGCGAGCCCCTGCGCCGCGAACGCCTCGTTCAGCTCGATCACGTCGAGGTCGCGTACCGTCAGGCCGAGCCGCGCGAGCAGCCGCTCGCTCGCCGGCGCCGGGCCGATGCCCATGATCCGTGGCGCCACGCCCGCCACCGCGGCGCCGAGGACGCGCGCCCGCGGCGTGAGGCCGTGCCGCCGCGCGGCCGCCTCGGAGGCGAGGACGAGCGCGCACGCGCCGTCATTGACGCCCGAGGCGTTGCCGGCGGTCACCGTGCCGTCGGGCCGCACCACGCCCCTCAGCCTGGCGAGCTGCTCGAGGGTGGTGTCGGGCCGCGGGTGCTCGTCGGTGTCGAAGCGCCTGGGCCCGCCCTGCTTCTGCGGCAGCACGACCGGCACGACCTCGCGCGCGAAGAAGCCGTCGCGGTGCGCCGCCGCCCAGCGGCTCTGGCTGCGCAGCGCGAACGCATCCTGGTCGGCGCGCGCCACCGCGAACTCCGCGGCGACGTTCTCGGCCGTCTCCGGCATCGAATCGACGCCATAGCGCTCCTTCATCAGGGCGTTGACGAAACGCCAGCCGATCGTGGTGTCGTAGATCGCGGCCGAGCGCGAGAAGGCGGCGTCCGCCTTGCCGATGACGAACGGTGCGCGGGTCATGCTCTCCACGCCGCCGGCGATCGCGAGCTCGATCTCGCCGGACTTGATGCCGCGCGCGACGGTCGCAGTCGCGTCGAGGCTGGAGCCACACAGGCGGTTCACGGTCGCGCCGGGCACCGTCTGGGGCAGGCCGGCGAGCAGCAGCGCCATGCGCGCGACGTTGCGGTTGTCCTCGCCGGCCTGGTTCGCGCAGCCGTAGATCACGTCGTCGATCGCCCCCCAGTCGACCGCGCGGTTGCGCTCCATCAGCGCCTTGAGCGGCAGCGCCGCGAGATCGTCGGCGCGCACGCTGGCGAGCGCGCCGCCGTAGCGGCCGAACGGGGTGCGGACCGCGTCGCAGATGAAGGCCTCGGGCATGGCGATACTCCTCGGTCGCGGAATCGGCTTGCCGATCGAGCATACCGCAACGCGCCGCGGCCGATCCCTGCCAAAATCACGCCTTTCTTCCAGCCCTCACGACAAGGAACCGCCGATGCTCGACGACGCCGCACTCGACCAGATCTTCCGCCAGGCCCGCACCCACAACGCCTTCTCCGGCGAGGTGACCGATGCGCAGCTGCGCGCGCTGTGGGACCTGATGAAGTTCGGCCCGACCACCGCCAACTCGCAGCCCGCACGCATCGTGTTCGTTCGCAGCCGCGAGGCGAAGGAGCGGCTGAAGCCGGCGCTCAACCCGGGCAACGTCGACAAGACGATGAGCGCGCCGGTGACCGCGATCCTCGCCTACGACCTCGAGTTCTACCAGCACCTGCCGCGGCTCTTCCCCCACAACCCGGCGATGAAGGACGCCTACGTCGGCGAGGACAAGAAGCAGTTCGTCGCCACGGTGGCGCTGCGCAACGCCTCGCTGCAGGGCGGCTACTTCATCATCGCCGCGCGCGCGCTCGGCATCGACACCGGCCCGATGTCGGGCTTCAACAACGCGCTGGTGGACGAAGCGTTCTTCGCCGGCACCACCTGGCGGTCGAACTTCCTGTGCAATCTGGGCAGGGGCGACCCGTCCAAGCTGTTCCCGCGCAGCCCCCGGCTGGCGTTCGACGAGGCCTGCAAGGTCCTCTGAGGCGGTCGGCGCCGCGCTACGGCCCCACGGCGCCCCATACGACGCGCGCCAGGAGCCCGGCGGCGGCGAGCCACAGGAAGACGCGTAGCGCGCGCCGATAAGTGTCTACCGAGAGCCGGTCGCGCACGCGCATCCCGGCGTAGAGCGTGGCCGTCGCGAGCGCCGCGAACGGAACGAGCGCGGCGGCGGTTCGCGGCGGCAGGGCGCCGGCGTGCATCAGCGTCGCCGCCTGCACCAGCTTCGAGGCGAGGAACACGAAGTTGATCGACTGCACCATCGCGAGCGGCTCGACCCGGACGAGCAGGAAATAGATGAGCAGCGGCGGCACTCCGATGTTCACCGTCGTCTCCATCGCGCCGCCGGCGAGCCCGGCGGCCGCGCCGAACGCCACCCAGTGGCGCTCGACGAACGCCGACCGGCCGGGCGCGTAGCGGTCGAGCACGAGATAGAGCAGGATCAGCGCCGCGAGCAGCAGCGTGACCGCCTCCACCGGGGCGATCAGGAACGCGCGCACGCCGGCGAGGCCGCCGGCCGCGGTGCACAGCGGCAGCCACCAGTACCGGCCGACGCTCGCCCGCAAGCCGCCGCCGCGCACCGCGGAGACCGCCACGATCACCAGGATCGGCACCACGGTCAGCAACACCGCCCGCTTGGCGTCGAACAGCGCCGACAGCACCGGCATCGCGAGGATCGGAAAGCCGAACCCGACCACCCCGTGCAGGAACCCCGCGGCCGCGACCACTGCGGCGAACGCGGCGAGCTCCCAGAGCGCGAAGTCCGCGAGCGACACGAGGCGCGCGCTCAGCCCGAGCGGGGGCACCGGCGCGGGACCGGTGCCGCGCCACGCCTGCGGCCGGTCACTTCGGCGGCAGCGGGGTCGACTGCCAGGCGCTCATCCGCCAGCCCTGCGGCGTCTTCACCCAGACGTTGATGAACGCGTTCGCGAGCGACCGCGGCACCCCGTCCACGTCCACGTCGATGAACGAGCGCCCGTTCACTAGCGCGGTGTCGCCGTGGATGCGCACCGTGACGCCCTCGCGGCGCACCGCGCGGTAGCGATACTTGCCGGCGCGCAGCGCGGCGAGATACTCGGCCTTGGTGTCGGTGACCGCGTTCGAGTGCGTGTAGAGCAGGTCGTCGGCGAGCAGGCGATCGAGCGCGGCGAAGTCCTGCGCGACCATCGCCGAGTAACGCGCCTCCTCGGCGGCGAGGACTTCGGCGGCCGGTGTATCGGGCATTGCTGACTCCTTCCTCCGAAATGGTTCGTCAGACGCGGTCGGTCGGCAGGCCCGAGGCGCGCTCCAGGTGCTTCACCACCGCGATGAAATCCTCGTCGCCGTAGCCGTCGCCGATCGTCGCCTGCATCAGCTCGCGCGTGCGGGCGGTGAGCGCGAGCGGCACCTGCGCGGCCTGCGCCGCGCCGAGGATCAGGCCGAGGTCCTTCATCTGCTCGCGCACTGTGATCGTCGGCGTGAAGTCGCGGCGTTTGAGGAAGTCGGTCTTGATCTTGAGCCACGGCGAACCGACCGCACTCTGCGCGAGCGCGTCGAGCATGACTTCCCAGCCGAGCCCGCCCTTGCGCCCGAGCGCGAGCGCCTCGGCGAGCAACGCGGCGGTGTTCAGCACCAGCAGATTGACCGCGAGCTTCATGTAGCGCGCCTCGTCGCCCGGGCCGAGATAGACCTGACGGCTGGCGAACGTGGCGATCAGCGGCCGCACGCGCGCCCAGGCGTCGGCCGGCCCGGACGCGAGCGCGGTGAGCTCGCCCGCCCGGGCGGCGACCGGGTTCCCCGACACCGGCACGCGGAGGTAGTCGACGCCGCGCGCCTCGGCCGCGCGCGCCACCTCGGCCGAGGCGCCCGGGGAGACGGTGCTCAGGTCGACGTACACCGAGCCGCGCGGCGCGGAGGCGAGCACGCCGTGCGGTCCGAGCGCGACCTCGCGCAGCACCGCGTCGTCGAACACCGAGGACATGACCACCGCCGCGCCCGCGCAGCAGGCGGCGACCGATCGCGCCTCCCCGGCGCCACGCTCGACCAGCGCCGCGCGGCGGGCCGCGTCGGGATCGAACACGGTCACCGGGTGGCCGGCGGCGAGCAGCCGGCCGGCCATCGCCGAGCCCATGCGGCCGACGCCTAGGAAGGCGACCGGCGCGGTCACTGCGGTTTGATCCCCGCCGCCTTGGCGATGCGGATCGCGTCGTCCACTTCCTTGCGCATGAACGCCTCGAACTCGGCCATCGTCATCGGCATCGGCTCGGCGCCGAGCTTCGCCATGCGCTCCTTCACGTCCGGATCGCCGAGCACCTTGATGGTGGCGGCGTGCAGTTTCTGCGCGATCGGCTGCGGCGTCTTCGCGGGCAGCCACATGCCGACCCAGAGGATGTACTCGGAGTTCGGGAACCCGGCCTCGACCGTGGTCGGCACTTCGGGCAGCAGCGACGAGCGCCTGGGCGTGCTCACCGCGAGCGCGGTGACCTTGCCGGCGCGCACCTGCGGCAGCGCGGCGGTGATCGGGCAGAAGTAGTACTCGACCCGACCGGCGATCACGTCGGCGAGCGCCTCGGGGGTGCCCTTGTGCGGGATGTGGACGATGTCGAGGCCGGCGGCCAGCCGGAACTTCTCGGCGTTCAAGTGCGTGCCGCTCCCGATGCCGGCGGAGGCGTAATTGAGCTGGCCCGGCTTCGCCCTGACGGCGGCGACCACGTCCTGGAGCGTCTTGTAGCCGCGGTCGGGGTTGACGATAACGACGTTCGCCTGGCCGGCGAGCGCGGTGACGTGGATGAAGTCCTTGAACGTGTCGAAGGGCAGCTGCGCGTAGATCGCCGGGTTCGACGCCTGGGCCGAGGAGTTGAACAGGATCGTGTAGCCGTCGGGATCGGCCTTCGCCACCGCGTTGGCGCCGATCGTGCCGCCGGCACCGACCCGGTTCTCGGCGATCACCGGCTGGCCGAGCTCGGCGGCGAGCTTCTCCGCGACGATGCGGCCGACGATGTCGGTCGCGCTGCCCGGGGTGAACGCGATCAGCGCGCGGATCGGCTTGGCAGGCCACTCCTGCGCGGGCGCGGGCGCGGCGGCGAGCCCGACCGCTGCGGCGAGTGCGATGGCGATGCTGGTTGTCTTCATCTCGTGCTCCTCTTCCTCTGTCGAATGCGATCGCCGTGTGTGGCGCGGGTAGAGCGTCCTGCCGCCGCCTCAGCCGAGCCCGTCGGTCACCGCCGCCCGTTCGCTCGCGAGCTCGATCCCCGAGGCTCTGGCCTGCAGCTTCACCAGCGCCGCGAAGTCCTCCTCGCCGTAGCCGTGGCCGATCAGCGCCTGCACCAGGTCGCGGGTGATCGACGCGAGCGGCATCGGCACCCCGAGCTCGCGCCCCGCGTCGAGGCCGAGGTCGAGGTCCTTGCACAGCAGCGCCGGAGTGAAGGTGACCGACATGTCGAGGTTGACCAGCGCCGGCGTCTTGTAGCGCGAGAAGGTCGAGCCCATCACGCTCGCGTTCAGGAAGTCGAGGAACGCGTGGCGCGTCATGCCTGCCTTCTGCGCGAGAATCGTGATCTCCGACAGGCACTGGATCACCACGCCGAGATAGACGTTGTGCGCGATCTTGGCGATGCGCGCGAGCTCGCCCTCGCCGACGTAGAACGTGCCCGCGCCGATCAGGTCGAGGTAGGGCCGCGCGAGCTCGTAGGCGCCGCGCGGCCCCGAGACGCAGTAGGTGAGCCGGCCCGCCCTGATCACCTTGGCGTTGCCCGACACCGGCGCTGCGAGCAGCTCGATGCCGCGGGCGGCGAGGCGCGCGCGAACCGCGGCCGAGTCCTCGACCGAGATCGAGGTGCTGTCGACGACGAGCCGCGGCGTGCCGTGCCCGGCGAGCAGGCCGTCGCCGCCGTCGAGCACCGCCTTCACGTCGTCGCCGGCCGACACCATCGTGAACACGATGTCGCAGCCGGCGAGGTCCGCGGGCCGGTCCACGATTCGCGCGCCGAGCGCGGCGAGCGGCTCGGCCTTCTCGCGCGTGCGGTTGTAGACCGCGAGATCGCAGCCGCCCCTGGCGAGCCGCTCGGCCATCGCGAACCCCATGCGGCCGATGCCGATCCAGCCGAGTCTGTGCTGCCGCGGGTCGGTCATGGTGCGTATCATCCTCCAGCAACGGTCGCGCAGCGCGCGCTTCGCGGCCGGCCCGGACGCAGCGCCCGAGACCGGCCGCATCTAGTAGGCATTTGCGATCGGAAGCTCGTCGGCCGGATAAAGCGAGATGATCTTCGCGCCCTCGGGCGTGAGGATCACCTCCTCCTCGATGCGCGCCGCCGACACCCCGTCGGTCGCCGGGCAGTAGGTCTCGACCGCGAACACCATCCCGGCCTTCAGCTCGATCGGTTCCTTGAACGAATTGAGGCGCGAGATCAGGGGTCGCTCGTGCAGCCCCAGGCCGAGGCCGTGGCAGAAGTTGAGGCCGAAGGCGTCCATCTCGCTCGCGAAGCCGATCTCGTCGGCGGTCGGCAGCGCCGCGGCGATCTTGTCCGAGCTCATGCCCGGCCTGATCAGCTCGATCGCGCGGTCCATCCACTCGCGCGCCTTCTTGTAGGCGGTGCGCTGCGCCGGGGTCGCGCGCCCGACGTTGAAGGTGCGGTAGTAGCAGGTCCGGTAGCCCATGAACGACTGAATGATGTCGAAGAACGCCTGATCGCCCGGGCGGATCAGGCGGTCGGTGAAGTTGTGCGGATGCGGGCTGCAGCGCTCGCCCGAGATCGAGTTGATCGCCTCGACGCAATCGGAGCCCATCTCGTAGAGCCGCGCGGTCGCGAGCGCGACGATCTCCGATTCCCGCACCCCGGGCTTGAGCGCCTCCGCGATGTCGGTGTACACGCCGTCGACCATCGCCGCGGCCATGTTGAGCAGCGTCAGCTCGTCGATGTTTTTGATCTCGCGCGCCTGCAGCATGACCTGCTGGCCGTCGCGCACCTCGATGCCGGCGCGCTGCAGCTCGAACAGCATCGGCGGCTCGACCACGTCGACCCCGAGCGGCATGTTGCCGACGCCCTCGGCGTCCAGGATGGCCTTGATCTCCTGCGCCGCGTCGCGGAACAGGAACAGGTCGGAGCCGACCGCGCCGCGCATGCCGAGCAGACCGGCCCGGCAGTGGTCGGTGCGCAGCCACGGCGCGTGCAGCCGGTGGTGCTTCGCCGCCGAGCCGAAGTCCCAGATGTACGGGTCGCCATTGCCGGTGAGCAGGCTGTAGCGGGTGAGCTTGTCGCGCGCCCACTCGCCGATCACGGTGCTGGTCGTATAGCGGATGTTGTGCTGGTCGAACGACAGCAGCGCACCCAGCCCCGATCCGGCGAGCGCGGCGCGCACCCGGGCGAGCCGGTACTCGTGCAGCCGGCGGAAGTCGATCCGCTCCTCGAAGTCGACCTGGGTGTGGCCGGGCGCGGCGAGCGGCCGGTCCCAGCGGTGGTGCGCCGGCACGTCGTCCGGCCGGACGATGCGCGGCTCCTTCAGCGATCGCGCCATCGCTGGCTCCGGACCAACGCCGGCGGCGGAGCGCCACCGGAAGCGAGGCGGCGTCCCGCGCTCACGCCTTCACCGCGTCGCTCGCGGCGATCGTCTGCCGCGTCTTGCCGGCCCCCTCGGCGGCGAGCCTGATGTCGAACTCCACCCGCGTGAAGGGGTTGGGCAGCCCGAGCCGCCGCGCTTCCTCGGGCGCGTCGACCCGGCGGAAATCGGCCACCAGCGAGGGCTTGACCGCGAACACCGTGTCCGACTCGAGGTAGGGATCGCCGTTGACGAACACGTGAGTGATCACCTGCTGGTAGCCCGGCGCGTTGACGATCATGTGCAGGTGCGCCGGCCGCATCGGATGGCGGCCCATCTTGTCGAGGATGATCCCGACCGGGCCGTCGGTCGGCACGCCGTAGAACGCCGGCTTGTAGGTCTTGAAGCCGTAGCGCCCGTCGGGACCGGCCTTGATGCGGCCGCGCAGCTCGAACTCGCTCGCCGGGTCCTGGATGTCGTACACCCCGTTCGCGCGCGCCTGCCAGACGTCGATCGTCGCGCCGGCGACCGGCTTGCCGTCGACCGAGATGATCCGGCCGGTCACGTAGGTGGGCTCGCCCGGGATCTTGGCGCCCCGGGTGAGATCGGCGTCGTTGTCGAACTCCGGCGCGCCGTGCACGAAGAACGGTCCGAGCACGGTCGATTCGGTGGCGCCCTCCGGCGCGCGGTGGTTCATCGCCACCACCAGCATCGACAGACCCAGCACGTCGGAGAGCAAGATGAACTCCTGGCGCTTGTCGTCGCACTTCTGGCCGACCGCGGTCAGGAACTTGATGCCCTCGAACCACTCCTCCTCGGTCAGCTCCACCTCGCGGGCGAAGGCGTGCAGGTGGCGCACCAGGCTGGTCATGATCTGCTTGAAGCGCGGGTCCTGGACGCGGTCCATACGGGCGATGACGGCGTCGGCGAGTTCGTTTTCGGTGTAGGCGCGCATGGTCTCTCCTCGGGATTCTGGGGCGGCTCTAGCCGGGCGGGCGACCGAAGTAGGCGTCGTCGAGCAGCTTGCGGATCGCGTCGCGCTCGACCGGCCGCGGGTTCCAGTAGGGCGCAGCGGCGGCGAGGTCCGCGGCGCGGTCGAGGTCGGCCTCCGGCATGCCGATGTCTTTGAGCGCGCGCGGCGCGCCGAGCTTGCGGGCGAGGTCGTACAGCCCCTCGGCCGCGTCGCGCGAGTGCAGCGCGCGGGCCGCCCGCTTCAGCGGCTCGGCCGCCGCCGCGCGGTTGTAGGCGACCGCGTGCGGCAGCACGATGGCGTGCGTCTCGGCGTGCGGCAGGTTCCAGGTGCCGCCGAGCGTGTGGCAGAGCTTGTGATGCAGCGCCATGCCGACCGCGCCGAGCACCGCGCCGCACAGCCAGGCGCCGTACAGGCACTCGCCGCGCGCGTCGAGGTCGTGCGGGTTCTTCACCACGTACTCCAGGCCGTGGGCGAGCGCGTGGATGCCCTCCTCGGCGAGCATCGACATGATCGGGTTCGCGTCCTGTGCGTACAGCCCCTCGACCGCGTGCGCGATCGCGTTGAGGCCGCTCGCGACCGACAGCGCGACCGGCAGGCCGACGGTGAGCGTCGGGTCGTAGATGACCGTCTTCGGCAGCACCCGCGGGTCGCGGCCGGTCCGCTTCGCGCCGCCCTCGGTGGTGCCGTAGATCGGCGTCATCTCGGAGCCGGCGTAGGTGGTCGGCACCGCGACGATCGGCAGCGCCGACTCGAGCGCGATCGCCTTGCCGAGCCCGGTGGTGGAGCCGCCGCCGACGGCGACCGCGCAGTCGGCGCCGACCCGGGCGGCCTCCGCGCGCGCCGCGCGGGCGACCTCGATCGGCACGTGCATCACCGCGCGCGCGAAGATCCCGGCGCAGCGCTCGCCGAGGCGCGCCGCGGCGTCCTCGGCCTGCGCGCGCTGCTCGGGGGTGGCGAGCACCAGCGCGCGCTCGGCGCCGAGCCGCTCGACCTCGCGCGGCAGCTCGGCGATCGCGCCCTCGCCGAACACGTCGCGAGCGGGAAGCTGCGTATAGACGAAAGGCTGCATCGCCGGGAAGCCGTGGGGAGCCGTCATGCTACGACGCGGCTTGGCGCCGCGCAATCGATTGCATAGAATGATCGGGCCGCGGCGACGCCCGACTTTCGTGCGGCATTGCAGCATGGCCGCCAAACGAGTCACGATCGAGGACGTTGCGCGCGCGGCGAGGGTCCACGCCTCGACCGTCTCGCGCGCGCTGAACCCGCGCACGCGCGGGCTGGTCACGGCGGCGGTCGTCGAGCGGGTGCGCGGCGCCGCCGGCCGGCTCGGCTATGTACCCGACCCAGTGGCGGCGGGGCTGCGCACGCGGCGCACCGCGACCGTCGGCGTGCTGATCCCGGACATCGCGAACCCGCTGTTCCCGCCGCTGCTGCGCGGCGTGGAAGCGGCGCTCGGGGAGGCGGGCTACACGGCGATCATCGCCAATACCGACAACGATCCCGACCGCGCCGCCCAAGCGCTCGAGCGGCTGGCTGCACGCCGGGTGGACGGCCTGATCCTGGCGACCGCGACGCGCGCCGACCCGCTCGTCGCGCGCTGCCGTACCCTGCGCCTGCCGGTGGTGCTGGTCAACCGCACGACCGACCAGGCGCGCGCCTCGTCGGTGGCCAGCGACGACGCCCTCGGGGTGCGGCTCGCTGTCGAGCACCTGCTCCGGCTCGGCCACCGCCGCATCGGCCACGTCGCCGGCCCGGCCGCGCTCTCGACCGGGGCGGCACGGCGGGCGAGCTTCGCCGCAGCGATCGCGGCCGCGGGCCTCGACACCGCCGGCGCGATCGTCGAGGCGGCCGCCTACGCGATCGAGCCGGGCCGCGTGGCCGCGGCCGCGCTGCTCGACCGCCACCCCGGGCTCACCGCGCTCGTCGCCGCGAACGACCTGATCGCTCTCGGCTGCTACGATGCGCTCGCCGCGCGCGGGCTCGCCTGCCCGCGCGACTGCTCGGTCACCGGCTTCAACGACATGCCCTTCGCCGACCGTTTCGCCCCACCGCTCACCACGGTCCGCCTGGCCCATCGCCTGCTCGGCGCGACCGCGGCCGAGCTGCTGCTCGCCGAGCTCGCCCACCCGCGGCTGCCGAAGCGCCAGATCCGCCTCGCGCCGGAGCTGGTGGTGCGCGGGTCGACCGCGCCGCCTCCGGGAGCGCCCGCATGACTCCGCTCGAGGTGCTGCGCCTCTACCCGCCGCACGACGGCTCGCTCGCGGGACTGCTCGCGAGCCGCGCCGCGCAGCTGGGCGACAAGCCGTTCATCCTCTTCGAAGGCCGCAGCATCGCGTGGAGCGAGATCGACGCGCTCGCCGCGCGCGCGGCCGCGGCCTACGCCGCGCTCGGGGTGAGGCCGGGCGACCGCGTCGCGACCTGCGCGCCGACGCGGCCGGAGATCCTGATCACGCTGTTCGCGCTCGCCCGCCTGGGCGCCTGGATGGTGCCGGTGAACCCGGAGCTGCGCGTCGCGGAGGCGCGCTACATCCTCGAGCACGCCGGGGTGAGCGGCATCGCCTGCGCGCGGGAATCGGCGGCGCTCGTCCAGGAAGCGGCGGCGGGGATGTCGCCGGCGCCGTGGCGGATCCTGCTCGAGCCGGCCGGCGCGGACGGCCTGCCCGCGCTCGCCGAGCTCGCGCGCGCGGCCGTACCGTCGGCCGCGCGCGCCGGCGGCGCCGACGACGTGTGCATCGTCGTGTACACCTCCGGCACCACCGGGTTCCCGAAGGGCGTGATGCACAGCCAGCGCAACATGGTGCTCGCGGGCGAGGCGTTCGTCGAGCGCATGCGACTCACGCCCGAAGACCGCCTGCTCGCGGTGCTGCCGCTGTTCCACATCAACGCGCTCTTCTACTCGCTGTGCGGGGCCGCCGCGTGCGGGGGCTCGCTCGTGCTGGCGCCGAAGTTCTCCGCCTCGCGCTTCTGGCAGGTGGCCGCCGCGACCGGCGCGACCGAGTTCAACTTCATCGCCGCGATCAGCACCATCCTCGCGCAGCGGCCGCGCAGCGAGTTCGTCCCGCACCGGATCGTCAAGGCCTACGGCGCGCCGATCCCGGCCGAGATCGACCGCATATTCCGCGAGGAGTTCGGCGTGCCGGTGATGCTCGAGGGCTACGGCATGACCGAGATCCCCGGCGCCTGCAACAACCCGTTTCCGGGCACCGGGCAGGGTGAGATGAAGCTCGGCTCGATGGGCAAGCCGGCGCGTCATCCCGACCCCGCGCTGCCGTTCGCCGAGCTGCGGGTGCTCGACGACGACGGCCGCGAGGTCGCCGACGGCGTCGTCGGCGAGCTGGCGGTGCGCACCCCGATCGTCATGAAGGGCTACTACCGCGACCCCGAGGCCACGCGCGCGGCCTTCGCCGACGGCTGGTTCCTGACCGGCGACCTGGTGAAGCGCGACGCCGACGGCTACTTCTGGTTCGTCGCGCGCAAGAAGGACATCATCCGGCGGCGGGGCGAGAACATCTCCGGCGCCGAGCTCGACCGGGTGATCGGCGAGCACCCGGCGGTGGCCGAGGCGGCGGCGATCGCGGTGCCCTCTGCCCTCGGCGAGGACGACATCCTGGCGGCGGTGGTGCTACGGCCGGGGATGACCGCGACCGCGCGCGCGATCGCCGAGTGGTGCGGCGCGCGGCTCGCCGCGCACAAGGTGCCGCGCTACGTGGCGTTCGTCGACGAGCTGCCGCACACGCCCACGCATCGGGTGGCGAAGTTCCGCCTGAAGGGCGACCGTGCCCTGCTCGAGCGGGCGCACGATCTCGCCGGCTGACCGGGTGTCGCCGGCGCGGTAGGCCGTTCGCCCTATGGCCGCTGCGCCGCTGATCTGCGAGGCTCGCTCACCCCGAGCGCGACCCCGGGACCGCGATCCATGACTACCCGACCGCACGCCTTCGTCGCCATGCCGTTCG
>Ga0308411_10000521_pt1 | contig 25517 bp, 18 predicted proteins | sample HotsprottomLayer_2_FD_203530 | JGI IMG/M metagenome (GOLD analysis project Ga0308411, IMG submission 203530) | Hot spring phototrophic mat microbial communities from Octopus Spring, Yellowstone National Park, Wyoming, United States -... | ecosystem: Environmental > Aquatic > Thermal springs >... | reverse complement strand
AGGCCGCGCAGGCGGCCTTCGCATCCCTAGCCGAGGGCTGATGGTCTTTGAATACATCATCCGCTCCAGGCCGCGCAGGCGGCCTTCGCATCCCTAGCCGAGGGCTTCAGCCCCACGGCCAGCCCGGCATACCGGATGAATTGCTCAAAGACCATGAGTCCCACGGCCAGCCCGGCATACCGGATGAACTGCTCAATAACCATCAGATGTCCATGCGGCTAAGCCGCACAACGCCGCAATGAACATACGGTTGTTCCTGGAAAGGCTACGCCCTCCCAGACCCTCCCACCGGGTGGGAGGATAGGGAAACCGGGTTTTCCCATCCCCCTGCGTGAGGGCGTAGCCCTCCCAAACCCTCCCACCGGGTGGGAGGATGGGGAAACCGGGTTTTCCCATCCCCCTGCGTGAGGGCGTAGCCCTCCCAAACCCTCCTGCGGGCGGGGGTATGGGGGAACCTGGTTCCCCTATGTTCACGTTAGACCCGTTCTGCGGAGGTGTGGAGCGACGGTCAAGCTAGAACGCTCGATTCTGAACCATGCCTTTGACAGGGTTTCAGCATTGCCTGACCATCTGCCCCACAGCTCGCCTGTATGCGCGTCTGTCGGGCGAACAGGCCGCGTCTGGTTGCAGCCATGCCTGACCATCTATCCTTCGCCTCGCGGCTATTTTAACACACGTAGTGGCAAGGGTCAACAATCGATGCGGATAATGCCGCGCTGTTACGGCGTACATGCCCTGTGCACCGCAAAAAAGTGCAAAGAGTTTTCTGTGTCAGAGGGCCTCAGAATCTGCCGCGCCAGGCTGCTGCTCCCCGCGTTGCCGGGGGGCGCGCCGACCTGGCAGCCCGCAGGCGCGCCGCCAGTTGTTCACCGTGCCCACACTGACGCCGAGTCGCTCCGCAATCACCCGTAACGGTAGGGCCTCCTCCAGGTAGAGGCGCGTCAATACGGCGCGAGGCGCCTCGCGCGGCTCGAAGCGCCCGGAACGGGTTGGAACGCCGCACTCCCGCAACCGTCGCCCGATCGTCGGCGCGCTGCACCCCAGTTGCCGCGCCAGTGCCGCCATGCTCAACCCTTCCTCCAGATACAGGCGCTGCAGTTCCCCGCACGAGATGGGTAGTCGCTTCTTCATCACTGGCGCCTCGCCTTCATCAAGACAAGCTCTGCCGCTTCCTCTGCCCGCGGGCCGGAGACCCGCATACCGGCGTCTTACACGTAAACGGATAATCAGCCGGAAGAAAGAGCACGTCCCGCGACGTGCTCCCTGACATCTGTAGGTTCTGACTTCAGGTTCTGACTTCAGCCGTCCATGCGGCTCCGCCGCACACGAACAGGATGCACATAGGTTCTTCTTGGGAGGGCGTAGCCCTCCCAAACCCTCCCACCGGGTGAGGGGATGGGGAAACCCGGTTTCCCCATTCCCCTGCGGGGCGGGGGTGTGGGGGAACCGGGTTCCCCCACGCCCCTCGCCGAGGGCGTATGTTCACGTTAGCCGTCCATGCGGCTCCGCTGCACACGAACAGGATGCACATAGGTTCTTCTTGGGAGGGCGTAGCCCTCCCAAACCCTCCCACCGGGTGAGGGGATGGGGAAACCCGGTTTCCCCATATCCCTGCGCGAGCGCTGCGCCCTCCCAAACTCTCCCATCGGGTGGGGGGATGGGGAAACCCGGTTTCCTCATCCCCCTCCGTGAGTGCCAGGCACTCCCGCGGGCGGGGGCGTGGGGAAACCCGGTTTCCCCACGCCCCGCTCCGAGAGCTTAGGTTCACATCAGCCGTCCATGCGGCTATGCCGCACAACGCCGCAATGAACATACGGTTGTTCTTGGGAGGGCGCAGCCCTCCCAAACCCTCCCAGGGGCCGGGGCCTGGGTGCGCGGGCCTCCGGCCCGCGTCCGCTGAGGGATGGGGAAACCCGGTTTCCCCACGCCCCGCTCCGAGAGCTTAGGTTCACCTCAGCCGTCCATGCGGCTCCGCCGCACACCGACGGGATGAACATAATTTCCTGGGAGGGCGTAGCCCTCCCACACCCTTCCACCGGGTGGAGGTATGGGGAAACCTGCTTTCCCCATACCCCTCGCCGAGGGCGTATGTTCACGTTAGCCGTCCATTAGGTTGCTCCTGGGAGGGCTGTGCCCTCCCACACCCTCCCACCGGGTGGGGGGGGAAACCCGATTTCCCCATCCCCCTGCTCGAGTGCTACGCTCTCGCAACCCTTCCCACAACGATACTAACACGTTATCGTGTAAATGTCAAGCCCCGGCTGGCGTCACTCCGTCGGCGCCCGGCGTGCTCTCGGTGTCGCTCTCGCTCTCTTCGGAGGTCTCCGCGCGATACACGAAGCCGGCGCGTTCGGCAACCATTGACAGGGTTTTCTGGGTAGAACGGTGGGGGCGGTGGACGCCCGTTTCCCATTCACTGATCGTCTGCTGCCGCACTTCCAGTTCATCAGCCATCTGTTGCTGGGTCATCCCCATGTACTCGCGCAATGCGCGGATGCGCCGGGCGTCCCATTCCTGGCGCATCCGGCGACGCTGTTTCATGGGTGGTTGCTGCTTTTCGTCACTCATCAGACTTCCCTCACGTCGTTGTTGCACCGTTGGCTGTTCTGGCAGCGCCGCGCGGCGCTCGTTTCATTGTACCAACATAGAAGGTAGAGGAAACCTCCTTGCCCCGCGGCTGCGCGCTTCCAGGAACCTCTGTCCTGGCTGTGCATGTCAGCCGTCCATGCGGCTCCGTCGCACACCGCCGCAATGAACATACAGTTATTCTTGGGAGGGCGCAGCCCTCCCAAACCCTCCCACCGGGTGGGAGGCGTGGGGAAACCAGGTTTCTCAGCCCCCTGCTCGATGGCTGCGCCCGCACCTTCCCGCAGGCGGAGGCGTGGGGAAACCAGGTTTCTCAGCCCCCTGCTCGATGGCTGCGCCCGCACCTTCCCGCGGGCGGAGGCGTGGGGAAACCCGGTTTCCCCACACCCCGCTCCGGGGGCGTATGTTCACGTTCGTGACACCTTGTTCAATATAGACGAAAAAAAGGTCCACAGGTCACTTCGGGGCGACAATACCAGAGCGTCATAGAGATGCCGCAAGCTCGTGAGCGCTGGAGCGCTTCCTGGTGCATGGAGCGGCAATCTACCATCCGCAATCTAAAGACGAGAAAGAGGAGGAGAGAGGATATTGCCCTCTCTCCTCCTCGATTTCTGGCGCCATGTCCCACCGGCAGACCCCGCCTCACACGGTGATCGCCCGCCCGCGGTGGATGCGGCCCGCGTAGCGGGTGTCTTCTTCCGGAGGCAGTGGCGCGGTGGTGAGCAGCACCGCGTCAACGAAGCGCTCGAGTTCCTGCCGGCGCTCGCGTTCGCTGCGCGGTTCCTCGGCCCGCGCCTGCCGCGTCAGGTCCACCTGGTTCACCAGAATGCGGTGCACCGTCCGTTCGCTCTCGACGCCGATCGTTGCCGTGAAGGCGTGCATGGTTGTCTTGACGAAGTTCGCCAGGGCGAACTGTTCGGTGCTCGAGCTGGCGGTGGTTTCGGGGGTCACCAGCACCAGCGCGACGCCGTCAATCAGGCTGGCCTTGCGGGCAACGCGGAAGTGGTGGGTGAGCTGCTGTTCGCACAGCTCAGCGAAGCCCGCTTCGCTGAGCACCGTGCTCCAGTCGCTGTCGGCCCGCCCGACCAGTGGCACGGACGGCAGGTCGCGGAAGGGTGTGCAGACGACCGGCCCCGGTCGGCCATACTCGGCAATGGCGCGGTCGAAGGCCCCTTCGAGGTCGTTGCCGGCGACGATCAGCCCCAGGCGCCCGGCTTCGGCATGGTCGCTCAACCGGCTGGTGAGCCGCGCGCCGCCCGCCCGCGTCTCGGTGATCAGCACCACCTGGCGGGCGCCGTGGCGCTCCAGGTAGGCCCGGGCGAGCAATTCCAGGTGCTCTTCCAGATGTTCGCCGATCAGGTAGACCGTCGAGCCGACCAGTTGGGCCAGGCGCTCGGCGGGGGGCTGGCCGAACAGTTCGCCGCCGGTGGCCGTGCGCTCGTAGCGCAGGCCGCCCGAGGGGTGGAAGGTTTCGCCGCTGACGTTGCGGTCGGCCAGGTAGTACACTGTCGCCATCGCCACGTCGAACTCGGTAGGCATGCGCTGGAGGTAGAGCATGCTCATGATCCCGTCGCGCACCTTGCGCGCCTCGCGCTCGATCTGGGTGCGGGCGAAGAAGGGTTCGGGCGGGGCGGCCCCATTCATCACCGCCTCGACCAGCGAGGTGACCCCGGGCATGTCTGCCCTGGCGCCCGTCCGGCTCTCGCCGCCGGCGCCCACCGTCGCCAGTTGCTCGTGCTCGATGCCCAGGTAGCCGCCGGTGCGCAGGCGGGTCATCAGCTTCTCGGCGATGTTGCGGTTCATCAGGTAGGTGCTGGAGGACGCGCCGGGATCGCCTTCCTTCACGATTGTGCTGGCCAGTTCCCGCAGGCGCGGGGGAACCTCCGCGCTTTCGAGCGCGCGCACGTTGTTGCTGCTCAGGTAGCGCAGCAATTCGACCACCGGCAGACCGCTCTCCCGATGGGTCTCGATCAGTGCGGCGTAGATATCGTTGATGCGCCGGTTTTCCAGGATCAGCCGCGCGCGGCGCATGAACAGCCCCGGGCGCTCGCCGGTGCCGCGCAGACGGTCGCCCTCCACCGGTCCCGGGGCCAGGGCGTTGATCTGCACCTCCGGGCCGAGGAAGCGGGCCATCACTTCGGCCATCGCCCGCTGCCCGGCCTTGCTCACCGCGTAGTCGGCGCGGTTGGGATAGGCGATCGCCACGTACTTCTCGCCCCCGAAGTAGGAGGAGACGTTGAGGATGTAGCCGCTGCCCTGCTGTTTCATCAACGGGGCGATCTTGCGGATCAGCGAGTAGTTGCTGATCAGGTTGGCGTTGAGGGTGTGGCGCCAGCCGTCGATGGGCATGTCCAGCACCATCTCTTCTTCGCCGGCGATGCCTGCGTTGTTGAGCAGATAGTCAACCTGGCCGAAGACGGCGATGGTGCGCTCGACCAGGGCCACCAGTTGCTCCTCCTCGGCCACGTCGCAGTCGGGGTAGATCTGCACGCGCGCGGGGGCGTCGTTGTAGCCCACTTCTTCAAGCTCGTGGACGATCGACTTGCGCATCTGTTCGAGCTTGGCCCGGTCACGGGCGGCCAGCATCACCCGCGCCCCGCTGAGGGCCAGCAGGCGCCCCACCTGGCCGCCGATGCCGGCGCTGCCGCCGGTGATCAGGGCCACCTTGCCCAGATGCAGGCCGATCAGGCTCTCGGCCCAGCCAAAGGAGGGCCGGCGCGCCCCGGTGGCCGCAACGATCTCCTCGGGCAGGTACAGGTTGACCTCGCTGATCTTGCGGTCACTGAGCAGCAACTGGGCGATCGCCGCGCAGGCGAAATCCAGGCCCTCTTCTTCGGTATTGACGTAGCGCACCAGTTGATTGGCCCACACCGGCGGCAGCAACCGCGCCTGAACGTCGGGGGTGGCCCGCTGGTAGTCCACTTCCGCTTCGTGGCGCCAGATGCGCACCAGTTGTTCGACCCCCGCCCGCAGGATGTCGCTGAAGACATTGCCCGCCCGATCGTCGCCGTTGCTGAGGAAGATCACCCGTGGCGGGTAGGCTGCGCCGCCGGGGGTGACGCTGACGCTCTGCCAGTGGCGCGAGAGTTGGGAGGCCAGGGCCACCAGGCCGGCCAGTTCTTCCTCGAGGAAGGTCCGGGCAACTGCGTCCGCTACGTCGCAGACCGACGCGCCGCGGCTGGCCCCGGTCGCCGGGAGGATCACCGCGCTGTGGGGGCCGCCGGTGTTGTCGTGCATCCAGGTCAGCGCCTCGCGCACGCTCTCCGGCTCGTTGGGGTTGAGGTACAGCGCCACGGGCGGCGTGTAGTTCGCCCCGGCGAAGCGGCGGCTCTCTTCGAGGATCTGTTCGAGCTGGGCGATCGTGGCGTGCGAACGGAAGCCCAGCACCACCTCGGCGCCGCACGATCGCAGCGCCCCGGTGAGGGCCATGGCATCTTCGATCTGGTCGCCCGCGCAGATCAGGATCACCCGTCCGCTGCCGTCCACCGCGCGGAGGCTGGGCCGGGCGGTGAAGGTGGTGCGGCTCTCCTCCACCACGTCCATGCCATTGGTGACCTCGATCGCCTCGCCGCTCAGCGCCGCGGCTTCGTCGGAGCCGAGGAAGACACAGGCATTGGCCACGTCGAGGGTGGTGGGGAAGTTCTTCTCCGGGCGCCCGTCGGCGCCGGGCCGGCTGAGGCGCATCCGCGCGAAGAGGGCCTCGGCGGTGGCATCTTCGGGCTGGCCCTGCAATTCGTCCATGCGCCGGAACACGTTGCGGATGCGCTCGCTCTCGATGGGGCCGGGGTAGACCAGGTTGACCCGCACGCCCCGCGTCCCCAGTTCGCGGGCCGCGGCCTGGGCCAGCGCGTTCAGGGCCGCTTTGGGCACCGCGTAGGGGGCGCGGCCATAGTACTCGGTGCGCGAGAAGATCGTCGAAATGTTGATAATACTCGACCCGGGCGGCATATGCGCCGCCGCCGCGCGCATGAAGTTCCAGGCGATCCCCAGCACGTTGCCGATACCTTCCGTCAGGGTCTCGCTGTCGCCCTCGCGCAACTCTTCGCGCCGCAGCGGAATATCGGCCAGGCGCTGCCGCGCCGCCTCGCTGCCGGCATTGTTCACCAGCACGTCAATGTTGCCGTAGCGCGCCACGACCTCGGCGATCCCCGCCCGCACCGCGGCGCTGTCGCTGCCGTCGAGGGCGATGGCGAAGAGCCGCGACGCATCTAGCCCGTACTCGGCCAGCAGCGACTGACGCTGGGTTTGCAGCTTGGGCTCGTCGCGCCCGCTGATGACGACCGTCGCCCCTTCTTCCAGGTAGCGCCGGGTGATCTCGGCGCCAATCGTGCCGGCGCCGCCGGTGATCACGGCGATTTTGCCGGCAAGCCGGCCCGAACCTGTTACGCTCATGGTTGTGAACCCCTTGTACAGAGCGTCAGAATCCTGATGTGAACATAGGCCCCAGGGGCGTGGGGAAACCAGGTTTCCCCACGCCCCCCACCCGGTGGGAGGGGTTGGGAGGGCTACGCCCTCCCGGGAATGATGTTCATCCCGTCGGGGTGCGGCGCAGCCGCATGGATGGCTGCGGTGACCATCGTGCGCCGCGTGCTGCCCCCCTCCCAGCCTCCCCCCGCCGAGGGAGGAGCCGGGTTCCCGCCCCCAGCGGGGGCAGGTCCGGGAGGGGGCCGGCACCGTGCCCGCGGAGCCGTGGCGCGGGCGGGACGCCCGCGCTCCCGGGCCGGTTGCATCGGGCGGTGTGCGCCATGCGCATGACCGTCTCACGTGACCATACGCCCTTGGCGAGGGGGCAGGGAAACCCGGTGTCCCCACATCCCCGTCCGCGGCAAGGTGTGGGAAGGCGGAGCTTGCCTATTCGTTGTCGTAGGCCACCTGGTACAGCTCGATGATTTCCTGGCGCGTGGGTTTGCGCGGGTTATTGGCCGGGCTGCCGCTGTCGATCGCCGCGTCGGCCATCGAGGGCGCCAGTTCCAGCAGTCGCTCCCGTTCGACGCCGAGTTGCCGCAGGGAGGGGATCTTGATGTCCTTGACCAGCCGGCGAATCGCCGTCACCGACCGGTCGGCGGCGGCCATCATCGAGAGGCCCTCGACCGGCTCCCCCATGGCCTTCGCCACGTGGGCGTAGCGCACCGGGTCGCCGATCAGGCTAAACTCCGTGACTGCGGCCAGGAGCGCCGCGTTCGAGACGCCGTGGGCGATGTGGAAGTGCGCCCCGATCGGCCGCGACATGCCATGCACCAGGGCCACCGACGAGTTGCTGAAGGCGATCCCCGCCTGCAGGGCGCCGAGCATCATCTTCTCGCGGGCCTCGAGGTTGTTCCCGTTGGCCCAGGCCTGGCGGATGTTCTGGCTGATCAACTCGATCGCCGAGAGGCAGAAGATGTCGGTCATCGGCTGGCGCTTTACCGAGACGTAGGCTTCAATCGCATGCACCAGCGCGTCCACCCCGGTCGCGGCGGTCACCCCCGGCGGCGAGGAGACGGTGAGCAGCGGGTCAACCACGGCGATGGTCGGCATCAGGTACGGGCTACCAATCAGCATCTTCACGTCGGTCTTCTGATCGGTAATCACCGTGTAGACCGTCGCCTCGCTGCCGGTGCCCGCGGTGGTGGGGATGGCCACCAGGGGCACGCCCGGGGAGGGGATCTTGCCGATGCCCTTGTACTGCTCGATCGAGCCGGGATTGGTCGCCAGCACGGCGATGGCCTTGGCGGTGTCGATCGGGCTGCCGCCGCCGATCGCCACGACGAAATCGCAGCCCTCGCCGCGGTAGAGGTTCAACCCCTCCTGCACGTATTCAACCACCGGCTCGGTGTTCACCCCGGTGTACGCCGCGCTGCCGATCCTGCTCTCCTTGAGCAGTTCCTCCACCTTCGCCACCAGCCCCAGGCTGGCCATGATCTTGTCGGAGACAATGAGCGCCTTCTTCCAGCCGCGCTTCTGACACAACGCGCCTACCTGCTCCAGGGCCTGCGAACCGACCACCATGTGCGCCGGCATGATGAACTCTCGCGGCTGCATGCGCGAACCTCCTCGTTCTGGGCCTGCCACGTGGCCGGACTGTGCTGCCGGCGCCGGGGCCCGGATCGTGAAAATGGGAACAGAATCCTGTGACGCATTGTATCATAGGGATCACCGTCTGTCCGGGTAGGATCAATGGCCGGTTTCGGGCTACCCGATGGGGTAGGAAGGCCGAAGCGCTGGCGCAGCCAGCGCTTCGGCCCTTTCGCGCATGGACGGATCGAAGATCATCGGGGCGTATACACGTAGCCCTGCACCCTGGCGCGGTAGGTGACCTGGCCGCTTTCGTGCGCCACCACCTGCGGCTCGCCGATGGGCGTGGGCGGGGCGTTAGGGTTGAGGCGCGCCTCCGGGTCAATCTCGACCCTGGCGCGCTCTTCGAAGGCGTTGATCAGCGCGGCGCGCACCTCGCTGCTCCCGGCGCCCTCGGGCACGCGCACTTCGAGGTCAAAGCTCACCAGCCGGGGAACCGCCGGCACGGCGGTCGGGGCGGGGGCAGGCTGCGAGGTGGTGGCCGGACCCAGCAGCGGCGCGACGTAGGGTTCGGCCCACGCCGGGCGCTCGAGGTAGACATACGCGCCCAGGGCCACCGCGCCCACCAGGGCCAGGGTGAGCGCCAGGCGCACCAGCGCGATGAACGCCGCAACCACGCGCGCGAAGGGGTTGCGCCGTGCCGTCGGCGCAACAGGCGGCGGGGGCGGGGGCATGCCCGGACGGGGCGCCGGTTGCGCGGCGACCACGGGCGGGGGGGCCACCTGGGCCGCGGCCGGCTCCGGGAGGCGCGCCGTTGGCCGGGCCACGCGCACCTGGGGCGGCGGGGCCTCTCGCTGCGGGCGCAGAGCGGCGCGGAACTCCGCGATGCTGGCGAAGCGATCGTCGGACTTGAATTGCAGCGCCCGCGCCAGCGCGTCGCTGGTGCGCTGCGAGATCGCCGGCGCCAGGTCCCGCGCCGATGGGAACGAAAAGGGCTTCTCTTCGGTCGGGTCGCGCCCGGTGAGCAGGTGGTGCAGCGTCGCTCCCAGGGCGTACACATCCGACTGGGGCGTGGCCAGCCCCTGGTACTGTTCGGGCGGCGCGTAGCCGGGCGTGCCGATCTGGGTGCCGCGCTCGGTGGGGTTGAAGAGCTTGGCGATGCCGAAATCCACCACCTTCACCCCGCCTTCGTGATCGATCATCACGTTCGAGGGCTTCATATCGCGGTAGATCAGGCCCCGTTCGTGCAGGTGCTCGAGCACGTCGCAGATCTGGTCGGCCCAGGCCAGGGCCCGGTCCTCGGGAATGCGCCGCTCACGCTCGATGATCTGCTCCAGGTCCTCGCCGCGCACGAAGTCCATCGTCAGGTAGTGCCGGCCCTCGTCGGTGAAGTGACTGTAGACCCGCGGCACGGCCGGGTGGTTGAGGTTCTGCAGGATCTCGGCTTCGGCGTTGAAGCGCGCCACTGCCTCGGCCTGCTCACCAGGATCGTGAAAGCGATCAAGCATCATCTTGATCGCATACACGTGCCCTTCCTGGTCCACCCCTTCATAGACCGCGCTCTGGCCGCCCTTTTTGATCACGCGGGTGATGCGGTAGCGGCGCGGGTCCTTGCTCAAGCCGTCATTGTTGAGCACCACGTCGCGCCCGCAATGCTGGCAGAAGCGGGCGTGGGGCAGGTTCGCTTTGAGGCAGAAGGGGCAGAGGATCTGGGTTACCTCGGCCATAGCCCTCCGTGGGGGGCCGGTGCGGGTGGCGGCTTCCCCGGCCAGACGGATGTTCGGCGCCATATCTGCCTCCAGCGTAGCACAGCGGCTGCCGGTGAGCAACCGCTTACGCGACGCCCTGGCCCGGTTCCGATTCAGAGACGTCCGCGGCGGCGATGTTGTTGCATCAACGCCAGTCTTTCGCCCGGTAGCCGAGCCATCCCAGAGCCGCGACATCGTCGCGCCAGTGGGGGCGCACCTTCACCCAGAGGTCGAGATACACCGGCCCGCCGATGAGGCGCTCGATCTCCTGGCGCGCGGCAGAGCCGATCTTCTTCAACATCGCGCCGCCGGCCCCGATGATGATCGCCTTCTGGCCCTCCCGCTCAACATTGATGGTCATGCGGATGTACGTGGCGCCCTCGCGCTGCTCCCATTCTTCGACTTCGATGGCCACGGCGTGCGGCACTTCCTGCTGGGTGTAGTAGAGCACCTTTTCGCGCACAAACTCCGCCGCCAGTTGCTGCTCGCTCTGATCGGTGAGTTGATCGGGCGGGTAGAGCAGGGGGCCTTCGGGCAGCCGCGCGACGATCTCTTCCAGCAGGGCCGCCAGCCCCAGCCCTTTGAGCGCCGAGATGGCGATCTCCTGTTCCCAGGGGCCGAGGCTGCGGTAGTCTTCCAGGTAGGTGCGCTGGCCACGGGGCTTGACGTCAACCTTGTTGAGGATCAGCAATTTGCGCCCGCGGGCCCGTTGCACCTGCCGCGCGATGCGCCGGTCGAGCTGGCTGGGCGGCTGGCTGATATCAACCATGAAGCCGATCACATCGGCGTTGGGCAGGGTCCGCTCCGCCAGGTCCACCATCAGGCGCCCCAGGGCATGGCCCGGCTGGTGGATGCCCGGCGTATCAACGAAGATGATCTGCGCCCCCGGGCGGGTGAGGATGCCCCGCACCGGAACGCGCGTCGTCTGGGGACGGGGTGAGACGATGGCCACTTTCTGCCCGAGCAAGGCGTTGAGCAGGGTGCTCTTGCCGACGTTGGGTTTGCCCACCAGCGCCACGAAGCCCGAGCGGGTGACCGGCGCCGGCGCTTCGCCACCGGTCGCTTCCGGCGGAGCGCCGGCTACGGTTTCGGTTGCCGGGGCCTCAGCGGGCGGAAGCGTGAACACCACCGGCCCCTCGCCACCCGCGGGCGCCTCTTCGAGGGGCAGCATCAGGGGCGTCAGACGCTCCAGCGCCGCGGGCGTCCGCAGATCGGCGGGGAGGGACAGTTCCACCCCTAGCACTGTCTCATCGCCATCGAGGTCGAGGATGGCCGTCTCCGGCAACGGCAGCACCCGGGCCGGTTCCTCGTCGGCGACCCGCAGGGTGAGGTGGCCGGTGTTCATGTCCAGGCGCTCGTACTCGCCATCGAGGGCCAGTTCGAGTTGCGCGAGGGTCAACTCATCGTCGAGATCGAGGCGCAGCCCGATGATCCGCGCCTGGGCGTCGAGCAGCAGCGCGGCGGGGTACTCCAGCACCCCGACGGCCTGGCCCTCCTCCAGTTCGGTGAAGTAGACGTAGAGCGACCCGACTTCGGGGTCATAGGAGAATTGCAGCATACCCTCTCACGGGCGAGGGGCCTGGGGAAACCGGGTTTGCCCAGCCCCCTCGCCGGTTGTTTCTGGGCAGGCGCAGCCCGCCCACATCCTCCCACCCGGTGAAGGCCGGGGGAAACCGGGTTTCCCCAGGACTCTGCGTGCGGGCTGCGCCCGCCCAAACCCTCTCACCGGGTGGGGATCTGGGGAAACCGGTTTCCCCAGATCCCCTGCTTGAGGGCCAGGCCCTCCGGCGGGCGGGGGGAGGGGGGAACCGGGTTGCCCCATGTTCACATTAGAAACCGACCATGGCCTTACCCCATATCCGGCTGGCCGCGTTTGAGGGGAATATCGGCCTTGAGATAGTCGGTGGCCTCGCCGCGAAGGATCTTGACCTCGATCTGCTCGGCGTCAACGGGGGGGAGATAGCGTGAGAGCACCTCGGCAATCTCCACTTTCATCTGCTCAAGCATTTCCGGGGTGAGCTTATAGCGGTCGTCCACCAGCACCATCATCAGGCGCTGCTTGGCCACCGAAGCGCTGCGGTCGCGACGACCCCCGAACAGATTCTCGAAGAAGCCCATGGTCGCTCCTTAATGCTCAGGAACGGCGGCGCCCAAAGATGCCGAAGAAGCGTTCCAGCACCCCCTGCTGTTCCTGGAGCACGGGGAAGGGCACGTCCTCGCCGCGCAGCCGTCGGGCGACATCGAGAAACGCGCGACCGGCCTGCGATTGATGGTCATACACCGCGGCTTCGCCGCGATTGGTTGAGGTGACGATGCTTTCGTCATCGGGGACGATGCCGATCAGCGTGATCGCCAGCAATTCGAGCACATCTTCCACCGAGAGCATCTCGCCGCGGCTGACCAGGCGCGGCTTGATGCGGTTGACCACCAGGGTTGGCGGCCCCTTCTCGGCGGCCTCGACCAGGCCAATGATCCGGTCGGCGTCGCGCACCGCCGAGACCTCGGGCGTGGTGACGATGATCACCTCATCGGCGCCGGCGATGGCGTTGCGAAAGCCATTCTCGATCCCGGCGGGGCTGTCGATCAGCACAAAGTCGAACTCGCGCCGCAACTGTGCGGTAAGATCGATCATCTGCTCACGGCTCACCGCGTCCTTGTCGCGGGTCTGCGCGGCCGGCAGCAGACACAGTTCGGGCAGGCGTTTGTCTTTGATCAACGCCTGGCGCAGGCGGGCCCGGCCCTCGACCACATCCACCAGGTCGTAGACGATCCGGTTTTCCAGCCCCATCACCACGTCCAGGTTCCTCAGCCCGATATCGGCGTCAACCACTGCCACCCGCCCGCCTTGCAGGGCCAGGGCCGTGCCGAGGTTCGCGGTGGTGGTCGTTTTGCCCACGCCGCCCTTGCCCGAGGTTATCGTGATCACCCGCCCCATAGATTCTCCGCTGGACCGTTGCATACTGGTTCCTACCGCTTCAAAGCCTCCCACGGCGCGACCACGATCTGTCCGCCCTCGATCCGCGCGATTTCGGGCGTGCGTGGCGCTTCACGCGACCCTGCGGCGATCTGGTCGGCAATCCGCAGTTGGGTGGGCGCCAGTTCAATCGCGCAGACCAGGGCGCTGGCGTTGCCCAGGGCGCCGGCGTGCACGAAGCCGCGCATCCGGCCCCACACGACCACGCTGCCCCCGGCGATGATCTCCCCGCCGGGGTTCACATCGCCGATCAGGGTCACATGGCCGCTATGGCGCACCACCTGGCCCGAACGCACGGTGCGCACCAGGAACAGCGCCTCGCTTTCGCCGGCCGCCACGGAGCGCGGCCCCGCGCCGGGCGGTTCCGGGTAGCGCGGGAGGGGCCGGGCGGTCAACCCCGCGGCGCGGGCGGCGTTGCGGCTCTCGCGCGCGCGCGCCGCCAGCGCGTCGGCCTGCACCCCGTGCTGCTGCATCAGTTCCAGCATCGCCGCGAGTTGTTCCGCGCTCAGCGCCCGGTCGCCCACGTCAACGGTCAGCCGCGCGCCGCTGAAGAAACTCTCGTTCTGGGTGAGTTGCCGTTCAAGCTGCGCGAGCAGGGTGGTCCACTCGGCGGTGTCATCGAGCCGCACCTGCAGACCCTCGCGTCCGCCTTTGATGCTGATCAGATCGCTCATGCGCCTTTGCCTGATTTGAACGCGAACTGTTCGAGAATTATAGCACAGGGCGCCGCGCAGCGGCGCCCTGACGTGAACATAGGCTGCTGGAGCAGGGATGTGGGGAAACCGGGTTTCCCCACGCCCCTGCCCCCGGGAGGGCCTCGCCCTCACGCAGGGGGATGGGGAAACCGGGTTTCCCCGTTCCCCCACCCGCGGGAGGGTTTGGGAGGGCGCAGCCCTCCCAGGAACAACCTTTTTCACCCGTTAGTGTGCGGCGGAGCCGCATGGACGGCTGATGACAAGGCAACGTCGTCTCGGCGGAGGGCCTGCGGCTCCCGCAAGCCCGGGCTTTCGGAGGAGCGAAGCCCCGCCGAGCCTCCCCTACCTCAACGGGGGAGGCGAAGGGCTTATGGGCGGGCCCGGGTTGACCTTGCATCAGCCCTGGCGGCCCACAGTTGGCGGAGCAGGTTCCGGGTCGGGCGGCATCGCCGGACAAAAGGCGGGCATGTTGGCGGGCGGCTCGGTGCCGAAGTAAGCCTGGAGCATCTGGGTGACGGCCGGCACGGCCATAGTGGAAGAACCATCGTTGAGGTCGCCTGCGCCTTCGAGCAGCACTGCCACCACTACCTGGGGATCTTCGTAGGGCGCGAAGCCGACGAACCAGGCGTGGCTCTGGCGCACGAAGCGCCCATCCGGGCGCTCGATCAGCGGGCCGAACTCGGCGGTGCCGGTCTTGCCGGCGATGCGCAGGCCCGAGCACTCCTCGCGCGCGGCGATGTTCAGGCCATTCGTCACCGATTGGCGCATGCCCTCGCGGACAACCTGGAGGAAGGATAGGTCCACCGGGACGCGGCTGAGCGGTTCAGGGGCGATGCGCCGCACCAGGGCCCCGCTGCCATCGGTGATGGCGGCGACAACGTGGGGGCGGTAGATCGTGCCGTCCGTGGCGATGCCCCCCGCTGCCACCGCCAGTTGCAGCGGCGTGACCAGCATGTCGCCCTGGCCGATGGCGGTATTGTAGGTGTCGCCGGTGGTCCAGACTTCGCGTTTGGCCTGGGCCTTCCAGGTTTTAGTCGGCACCAGGCCCGGGGCCTCGCCGGCCAGATCGATGCCGGTGATGCGCCCCAGGTGGAACCACTCCAACCCCTGCACCAGCCGGTCAATATCCAGCCCCCGAATGCGGAGCGCCCGCGCGTCGAGATTGGTGGCCTGATCGTTGCCGCCGGCCACCGAAGCGAAGAAGACGTTCGAGGAGAGGCGCAGGGCGTCAATCACCGTCAACTCGCCATTGTCACGGTTGCGGATCGAGTTGGGTAGTTCGAAGGGCGCGCCGTTGCGCTCGATCAGCTTGAGCACGCCCGGATCGCGCAGGCGGGTATCCGGGGCGATCACTCCCTCCTGCAGGGCAATCGCGCCCACGAACGGTTTGAGCGTCGAACCCGGCGGATACTGCCCGCTGATGGCCCGGTTGGTCAGGGGCGCCTGCCGCAACAACTCGGCCAGCGCCTCGGGATCGCCGCTGGTGAGCAGGGCCAGCAGTTCCTCGCGGCGCGCCGGGTCAACCCAGACATTATTATCGTAGGCCGGCAGTGAGACCAGCGCCAGCACGCGCCCATCGCGCGGGTCGAGCGCCACGGCGACGCCGGCGAAGATCGGGGGGTAGTCGCGTTTATAGGCTTCGCGGGCGTTCTGGCGGCGTCGTTCGCCCTCGGCGATCCAGCGGCGCAGGATGCGTTCCACCTCAGCCTGGTAGGCAGCGTCAATCGTCAGCACCAGGTTGTGGCCGTGCTCCACCGGGCGAACGGTTTCTACCGCGCTGATGGGGCGCTGGAGCACGTCAACCAGCAGGCTCTCGACCCCGGCCCGACCGCGCAGTTCGCTCTCGTAGGCCGCCTCCAGACCGTCTTTGCCGATCCGGTCATCAACCTGATAGGGCGGAAAGCCGATGCTTGGGGGATCGACGGGTTTGACCAGCAGCCCGCAGCGCCCGGCGTAGCCCAGCACGTCTACCAGCGCGGTGAGCCACGAACTTGCCGGATTGGCCGCCAGCAGTTCACATTCATTGATCCGCCCGGTGTACCCCAGCAGGTGCGAGAGCGAGGGGATCGTCCCGCTCAACGGGTAGCGCCGCCGGTACGCTTCCAACACCTCGACGCCGGGTAAATAGTTGCTGTTTTCGCGGATCGCCAGGGCCAGTTCAGGACTGATATCTTCTTTGATCACCACGCCCTGGTAGTTACGCAGATCCTGGCGCGCAATCAGTTCCTCGATCGGATTGCTGAAGATGAGCGCATCAGCGTGGGCCTGGCTCAGTTCCAGCGCCCGCAGGCTATCGGCGGGGGCGACCGTGACGCTCAGGGTTGGCCCCGTGCCCGGCGCCGGGGCCTGGAGCGCGTTCAGCGCGGCGCGCAGGGCAGGCCGCTCGGCCAGGACACTGGTAGGCGAGAGGGTCAGCGTGCTGGTCAGGCCCGCCACCTGGCTCAGGCGCGCCAGCACCGCGGCGCGCCGTTCAGGCTCGGCGCTGCGCGAGGGCAGGCGCCCGGGGATAATCGCCAGATTGTAGATCGGCACGCTCTCCGCGAGCAGCGTGCGACCATCGGCGGCGAAGATTTCGCCCCGGCGCGGCGGCACCGTGATATAACGACGCGTCGTCACCGACACATCGGCGCTATAGCGTCGGCTCTCGTGATCGGCCACCTGAACCTGATACAGGCGCCCCACGAAGATGGCGACCACCAGCACCAGCGCCACGCGCAGAACGATCAAGCGTGACATAGCCCTCGCGCGCCGGGAAGGCCTGGCCCTCCCAGACGCTCCTCGCAGGCAGGGGCGCGGGGAAACCCGCTGGCCCCGCCTTCTGGCCGCGGGCGGAACCAGCGGAGCGCGGCCCTCCGCGCCTCCCCCGGCCTGCCAGCCGGCAGACCGGGCGGCGAAACCATGGCTTACAACTGGCCGCGGAGCAACCGGCGCAGCAGAAAGAACAGCGGCAGGGTTGGCGCCAGGGCCACCACCACGCTGGGGAGCATGACCACGACCAGATACCTGCGCCAGTCAATCGCGCCGGGCTGCAAGAACAGGACCAGCACCGTCTCGTAGATCAGCATCCCGACGAGCACGGCGAGCAGCGGCACGACAGGGCGCTCCACTCGCAAGCGGCGCGTCAGCGCGGCCACAATCAGCATGGCCAGAAGCAGCGCCAGGGCGTGCGCCCCCAGCGGGGTGGCGGCGAACACATCGAGGGCCAGGCCCCCATAGAGCCCCCAGCGCAGTGCCCGGCCAAGGCCCACATCGGGAAAAGCCGCGCTGACGCCGAGCAACGCCCGGCAGATCGCCAGCACCGGCACCAGCGGCAGCGTGAAGCCCGAAGGCAAGCCAAGGAGCGTCACCTGCACACAGGCCAGCGCGAACAACGCGGCGATCCGGCCCGCCTCGTGAGCCAGGGCCTCTTCTAATCGTCTTGGCTGAGGATCACCCACACGTAGCGCACCTGGTCGGGATCAACGAAGGGCCGCACCTCGGCGATCTGGTGCTGGTCAATCACGCGCACCTGATCCACGCTGCCAATCGGGATATTTGGCGGGATGGCGGCCAGATCGAAGGGCAGTCGCAGCGCCCCGGTCAGCCCGGCAGTGACCACGCTATCGCCGGGCGCCAGGTCGAGATCGCGGGTGATCTGGCCGAGTTGCAGGCGCGAGCCGTGCTGCCACTGGCCCCGCACCAGGCCTACTTCGGCGCGGCCCTGGTGAATCACGCGACCGCTCACCTGGCTGGAAATATCGGTGATCAGCAGCACATCGGCGGCGTGGGGGCCGGTGGACTCAACGATGCCGATGAGCGCCGCGGGCGTGCCGGGCAACTGGCCAATCACCGCCATCCCGGGCCGCAGCCCCTCACGGCTGCCGCGGGCAATGGTGATCATGCGCCGGCCCGCATCAGGCGAGCGCACCGTCACCTCGGCGCCGAGCAGCGTCCAGGGATGGGCCCGCTGGATCGCCAGTTGCTGGCGGAGGAAAGTGTTTTCAACCTGCGCCTGTTCGAGCCGCAGCAATTGACTGCGTAATTCGCCGTTTTCGCGCTCAAGGGCGGCAATGCGCGCTTCGAGGGCGGCGGCGCCCCGCGGCGCGCTGAAGAAGGCCCCGAGGTCATCGCGCAGGCCCGTGAGCCGCTGGGCCACCGGGGCGGTCAGCGATTGCAACATCTGGCGGGCGGGGGTGATGATCCCGCGCCGATCAAGGAACACCAGCGTGCCCGCCAGCAGACACAGCCCGATCGCCAGGACAAACGGGCGCAGCGATGCGGGCACGGGTGACCGCTCGCGGCGCAGTTTGATGGGACGATCATCGAGAAAGTCGCGCATAGGCGTGGAGGTCCTTGCCTGGGAAGGCTTCGCCATCCCCACCCCTCGCCTGCGGCGCGGGCGTGGGGAAAGCAGATTTCCTTACCCCGGGCATGGTTTCAGCAGGGCTATGCTGAACGCGGCGAACGGTGTTCACCTCAGCCGTCCATGCGGCTCGCGCCGCACCCCGACGGGATGACCATCCTTCCTGGGAGGGCTGCGCCCTCCCAAACCCTCCCACCGGGTGGGGGTGTGGGGAAACCGGGTTTCCCCACACCCCTGCGCACGGGCTGTGCCCTCCCAAACCCTCCCGCGGGCGGGGGGATGGGGAAACCCGGTTTCCCCATCCCCCTGCGTGAGGGCCAAACCCTCCCGCGGGCGGGGGCGTGGGGAAACCCGGTTTCCCCATCCCCCTGCTCCAGCAGCCTATGTTCACGTTAGTTTGAACCAAAATCTTACAACCTGGGCCGGCGCGTGTTCTGGCTGCGGGTCAGGATATCCTGGTACACCTTATTCTGGCCGAAGTTCTCCACCATTTTCCCGGCGCCGCGGGCGACGCACGACAGGGGATCTTCGGCGATATGCACCGGCATCTTCGTTTCGGCGGCGATGCGCTTATCGAGGCCGTGCAACAGCGAGCCGCCCCCGGCCAGGGTAATACCGTGCTCCATCACATCGGCGACCAGTTCGGGAGGGGTCTCCTCCAGCGCCAGACGCACCTCCTGGACAATTGCGTTCACCGGCCCGGCAATGCCCTCGCGGATCTCCACCGAACTGACCTCGACGGCCTTGGGCAAGCCGGTAAGCAGGTCGCGTCCGCGCAGCACAACCTTGATTTCTTCCTCGAGCGGATAGGCCGAGCCGGCGGCAATTTTGGCTCGTTCGGCCATGCGCTCGCCGATCAGCAGGTTATACTCCCGGCGGGCAAACTGGATGATCGCCTCGTCAATCTCATCGCCGGCGGTGCGAATCGAGTGGTTGATCACGATCCCACCCAGAGAGATCACCGCCACCTCGGTGGTGCCGCCGCCGATATCAACGATCATGCTGCCAATCGGCTCATCCACCGGCAACCCGGCGCCAATCGCCGCCGCCATCGGCTCCTCGACCACATAGGCCTCGCGGGCCTTCGCGTTGAGCGTCGCATCGCGGGCGGCCCGTTTCTCGACCTCGGTGACGCCTGAGGGCACGCCCACCACCACGCGCGGGCGCGGGTCCATCAAACGGACCGCCGAGTAGGCGTGGGCCTTCTTGATGAAGTAGGCCAGCATCTTCTCGACCACGTCGAAGTCGGCGATGACGCCATCTTTCAGCGGGCGCACGGCAATGATATTGGCGGGCGTCTTGCCCACCATAGCCTTGGCCTCGGCGCCCACCGCATGAACCTGCTTGGTCTTGGCGTCAATCGCCACGACCGAAGGTTCACTGATGACGATCCCCTTACCGCGGACGTGGACAAGCGTATTCGCCGTGCCCAGGTCGATCCCCAGGTCGCGGCTGAACGCTCCAAACAGCGAATTGATCGGATTGAAACCCACAGAACTTCTCCGGCGGCGCTCCGCTGCTTCGGCCCGACATACCAACCGCATTATAGCACGAGCGCAACCGGGGGGTGACGTAGCGTCTCGCGCGCCAGGGCTACGTCAACGTCCGGTTGATCGTCCGCGCCGTGGGCGTCATGGTCTTTGAAAAATTCATCCGGTATGCCGGGCTGGCCGTGGGGCTGAAGCCCTCGGCTAGGGGATGCGAAGGCCGCCTGCGCGGCCTGGAGCGGATGATGTCTTCAAAGACCATAACGCCCTGGCTCCTGGTGCGAAGGCCACCTGCGTGGCCTGTCGAGCCCGCGCCGGCGGGCTTCGCAGAGGCTAGCCCGCGGCTTCGGTCGTCGGGCGGACGACGGTGACCTGGCCCTACTCGCGCGCTGCCCCGCTCGCGCCGCGCGCCCCGCCCCCTCCCTGACCATCCCCCGGCGGGGGGAGGTTGGGAGGGGGGGCATACCACCGCCGTCGGTTCCCGTACCCCCGGTCGAGGAGTGCCGGGAGGCTTCGTCTCTTCCTGTCGCAAGGCGACCGCGTACCTCTTGCACAATGATACGCACCTGATAGCTGATTTGACTTTTACTCTGCCTTGTGCGACAATACGCTACGTCGCAGGCCTGGGGCAGCGTGACGCGCGCGGGTGGTCAAGTGTCTGGTCAGCCTGGTTCAGTCACCTCGTGGTGTGGCCGTTTCCGCATAACAGAGCGTCGTCGCTAGAGCTTCTGGCTCGTCCCCGGGCTGGAAGATTTTTATTGCCGTGACAGTTTCCTCCCAACGTCCAATCTACCCGTTCACCGCGATTGTCGGCCAGGAGCGGCTCAAGCGCGGGTTGATCCTGAACGCGATCAACTCGCGCATCGGCGGCGTGCTGATCCGTGGCGAAAAAGGCACCGCCAAGTCCACCGCCGTGCGCGCGCTGGCCCGGCTCCTTCCGCCGATCATGGTGGTCGAAGGCTGTCCCTACTCCTGCCCGCCCGACCGCCCGGTTGGGCTGTGCCCGGTCTGCCAGAATCATGCCGCCGCGGGCGAGCCGTTGCCGGCGCTGGTGCGCCCTACGCGCCTGGTCGAACTGCCGGTCTCGGCGTCGGAAGACCGCGTGGTCGGCGCGCTGGATCTGGAGCACGCCATTACCGAGGGGCAGCGGCGCTTCGAGCCGGGTCTGCTGGCGCAGGTGAACCGCGGGTTGCTGTATGTGGATGAGGTGAACCTGCTCGACGATCATCTGGTCGATCTGCTGCTCGACGCCGCCGCGATGGGCGTCAATACAGTTGAACGTGAAGGGGTGAGCATTTCGCATCCCGCCCGCTTTATTCTCGTGGGGACGATGAACCCCGAGGAGGGCGAGTTGCGCCCCCAGTTGCTCGATCGCTTCGGCCTCGCGGTGGAAGTGACCGGGCTGACCGATGTCGCCTCCCGCGTGGCGGTGATCGAGCGGCGCATGGCCTACGAGGCCGACCCGCAGGGCTTCATCGCCCAGTGGCAGCGGGAAGAGGATGAACTGGCCGCCCAGGTGGTGGCGGCCCGCGAGCTGTTGCCTGCCGTGCAGGTCGACCGCAGCGATATGGCCGCGGTTGCCGGTCTGTGTCTGGAACTGGGCGTGGACGGCCATCGCGCCGATCTGACCATTCTCGAGACTGCCCGCACCCACGCCGCCTGGCGCGGCCGCACCTGGGTGACGGTCGAAGACATCCGCATCGCCGCCGAGCTGGCCCTCCCCCACCGCATGCGTCGCCAGCCGTTCTCAGAGATCCAGCTCGATGAACAGCGCATCAGCCAGATCCTCGAGCGCAACGGCAAGGCCGCGAATGGCAATGCCGCCGATGAGCTAAAAAAAAAGGCTGAAGGCGGCGAACCGGTTGACCGTGGCGAGCGCGGCGATGATCCCGGCCAGGGTGATGGCGCCGTCGCTCCTGTGGGCAACGCCGCCGGCAGCGATGTGAACCCGGCCTCCTCGCAGACCGGCGGTGGCAGGTTGTACGAAGCCGCCACCCTCTTCCGCGCTCGCCGGCTCGAAGGGGCCAGCGACAGGCAGTTGCGGCGGGCCGGGGGCAAGCGCTCGCGCACCCGCACCACCCGCAAGCAGGGGCGCTACATCAAGAGCCGGCGTGTCGATCGGGTCACCGACCTGGCCCTCGACGCCACGCTCCGCGAGGCGGCCATCTACCAGCGCAAGCGCCGCGATGAGTTGAGCCACACCGTCGCTTTACCCCACCAGCGCCGGCCCAGGCTGCTCATTCGGAAAGCTGATTTGCGCCAGAAGGTGCGCGTGCGCCGGACGCGGAACGCCGTCTGTTTTGTGGTGGATGCCAGTTGGAGCATGGCCGCCGAAGAACGGATGCAGGCTACCAAGGCCGCCGTCCTGTCCTTGCTGCGCGATGCCTATCAGCGCCGCGACCGGGTCGGGCTGGTCAGCTTCCAGCGCGATTACGCCCGGGTGCTGTTGCCGCTCACGAATAGCGTGGAACTGGCCCAAAAACGCCTCCAGACCATGCCCACCGGCGGCAAAACGCCCCTGGCGCGCGGGATGTTGACCGCCTTTGAACTGTTGGAGCGGGCGCGGCGCCAGGATGAAGAGATCCTCCCGCTGATGGTGCTGCTCACCGACGGGCAGGCCAATGTTGCGATCGGCAATTTGCCTCCGCAGCAGGAGGCCTACAAGATCGCCGATATGATCGCCGCCCACGCGATCCGCGCCATTGTCATTGATACCGAGCACCCCAATTTCGAGCGTGGTCTCTCGCGACGACTGGCTCAACATCTGAAGGGCGCCTACTACCGGTTAGAAGATCTGCGCGATGGAGGGCTGGTGCAGGCCGTTCGCCGCCAGATGCAGTTGTAACATGGTTCCATACACTAGGAGGAAGGGAGCAGATGACCGATCAGGTACGTAGGGAAGAGTCCGCCGAGAGCGAGCTGCAACACCCGCTGCTCGACGCAGCGGACGCTCCGGCCGCTCAGAGCGAGGCTGCCACGCCGGAGCAGACGGCCGGGGCCGCCGCGCAGCCTACCCCTGAGACCACGGCCGGGGCGCCTGAGGCGGTGATGGTCGAGCCATCGGCAAGCACACCGGTTGCCGCGGAGACGCCGGAATCGCCCGTTACCCCGGCGACGCCGGCCGAAGATGTCACTGTGGTTGCCGGGGCGTCTGGCGAGGCCGATACGGAACTGGCGACGGCAACTTCTCCGGATGGGGCGGCGGCGGCGACGTCCCTGGAGGGCGCAGCGGAACAGGGCGCAGCCATCGCGGCTGCAACGTCCCCGGATGGTGGGGAGACGGGCGCGGCAGCGGCGGAGGCTCCGGCGGCATCGGCGGGGGCCAGTTTCGTGCCCGTGGCCGAGCAAGAAACGCGCCCGCGCAAGTTGAAGGATCTTCAGCCCGGCATGGAACTGGAGGGCCGGGTGACCTCCATCGCCCTCTACGGCATCTTTGTGGATATCGGCGTCGGGCGCGACGGGCTGGTGCACATCTCCGAGATGAGCGATACGCGCATCGATACCCCCTCGGATCTGGTGCAGATCGGCGATACCGTCAGGGTTCGGGTCAAGAGCGTTGATCTGGACGCCAAGCGTATCAGCCTGACTATGCGCACGGGCGCGGGCGAGAAGGGCGAAGGCGCTCGCGGCGGACGCGGACGCCCCAGGCGCGCCGAGGTTGACAAGGAGCGCCTCGCGTCGCTCAAGGTCGGGGATGTGGTTGAAGGGGTCATCACCGGCTATGCGCCCTTTGGCGCCTTTGCCGATATTGGTGTGGGCAAAGATGGCCTGATCCACGTGAGCGAACTGGCCGAGGGCAGGGTCGAAAAGCCTGAGGACGCGGTAAAGGTCGGGGATCGCCTGCAGTTCAAGGTGCTCGAGGTCGACCCCGAAGGCGCCCGCATCAGTCTCAGCCTGCGCCGCGCCCAGCGCAGCCAGAAAATGCAGGGCCTGGAGGTCGGCCAGATCCTCGACGGCACGGTAAGCGGGATCGCTCCCTTCGGCGCCTTCGTTGATATCGGCGTCGGGCGCGATGGGCTGGTGCATATCTCCGCCCTCTCCAACACGCGGGTAAACCGCGTGGAGGATGTGGTCAAGGTTGGCGACAAGGTCAAGGTCAAGGTGCTCGAGGTCGACCCGCAGAGCAAGCGCATCAGTCTGACCATGCGTCTGGAGGAGGCGCCGCCCCCCGCCGAAGTCGAGGCCGAAGAAGCGCCGCCCAGGGCGCAGCCCGCCGCGCCGCGCCCCGCGGCGCCCCCCTCCTCGGCGGCCGCGCGCTTTGCCTCGGCCGCCGAGGCCCGCGCCGGTCGCGATCGCGACCGTGAGCGCCGCGAGCGCCGCGAGCGGGAACGGCGCAATGTCGCGGCCCAGCCGGAAACCTACGCCTCCGAGGATTTTGAGGAAGAGTTCGTCGGTGATGCGACCCTGGAAGATCTGCTGACCAAGTTCGGCGGTCCGTCTACGGCGCGCCGTGACCGGCGGGGCAGCCGGCGCGACGACGATTTTGAAGACGAAGGCGTCGAGGAACGTCACGAGCGCCGGCAGCGCGATGCCATCCGGCGAACGTTGCAGCAGGTCGGGCGCGACGAGTAGCAGTGAACTGCTCCAGGCGCGTAGCGCGGCCCGTACAGGCCGTTGCTACGCGTTGCCATTTGACACTGCTTCAACCCGACGGGTATAATAATCGGAGTCTGCTCGCGAAGGTTCGGCGAGACGATTCGTTGTACTTCATCACCCCCCTTCCTTTCCGGCAGGGGTGTGGAGAAATCTGGTTTCCTCCACCTTCATTACTCTTCTGAGGAGCTCATCAATGCCAAAGCGTACGTGGCAGCCCAAGCGCATTCCGCGCCGGCGTAAACACGGCTTCCTGGCCCGTATGAAGACCAAAGATGGGCGCGCTGTGCTGCGCCGCCGGCGCATCAAGGGCCGCTGGAAGTTGACGGTGAGCGATGAGCGGCGCCATGGGGCACGCCGTGGGCATCGCTAGGGCGATGCTGGATCTGGGCGCGGCGCATCTCTATGAAGCGCGTGTATCGGCTGCGCCGCCCGGATCAGTTCCGGCGCGTCAGGCGCGAAGGTCGAACGTACACCTCGCCACACCTGACGCTGAACGTTGCGGCCGGCCGTCGCCAGCGCACCCGCTGCGGTTTCGTGGTCAGCAAGCAGTTTGGCGCGGCGGTGCGGCGCAATCGGGCCAGGCGACGGGTGCGTGAGGCGGTGCGTCTCCTCCTGCCCTCTATCGTTCCAGGCTATGATCTCGTCTTCATCGTTCGAGGCGCCGGAGCGCTGACCGTGCCCTTCTCGTCGCTCCAGCGCGAAATTGAACAGTTGCTGCGCCGGGCGCGCCTCTGGTCCGAAACTGCCGGCGCGCGTCCCCCTGAGCATGCTTCACCGGGGGAGGGAGTGAGTCCCGATCCCGCACTATAAAGGATCGTACGTATGGGCGCCATCTGGTCCTCGTTCGTCGGCTTGCTTGAACTGGCCCTGATCTGGTTTTCGTCTATCACGGGCAATGTGGCCCTGGGCATTGTGCTGTTCACCATCGCGGCGCGCCTGGTGATCCTGCCGCTGACGCTCAGTTCCATTCGTTCGAGCCGGCGGATGCAGGAACTGCAACCGCTGATCAAAGAGTTGCAGCGCAAGTATGGCAAGGATCCCCAGAAACTCAACGAAGAGACCCTCAAGCTCTATAAGGAATACAAGATCAACCCC
>Ga0308411_10000519_pt1 | contig 25532 bp, 18 predicted proteins | sample HotsprottomLayer_2_FD_203530 | JGI IMG/M metagenome (GOLD analysis project Ga0308411, IMG submission 203530) | Hot spring phototrophic mat microbial communities from Octopus Spring, Yellowstone National Park, Wyoming, United States -... | ecosystem: Environmental > Aquatic > Thermal springs >... | reverse complement strand
GGCTTGCTCGGGTCGTAGGGCTTGCCGTAATGCTTGATAAAATCCGCAATGAACGGGTTCGGGCAGGCCGTGTAGTACGGAGGGTCGGACAGCGTCAGAATGTCCTCGTCCGAGCCGATGGGGAAGCCGACCTCGTCCTTGTAAAGGCCGAGGATGTAGCGGGAAGCGGGTCGCGAGCCGCGGGTCGATGATGCAGCGTGGGCGATGCGCTCTGCCAAGTCGCGGATTTGTTCGTCAGCGCCAAGTGGCCAGTATTGCAGAGACTTCAGGCGGTGATACGTATCTTCTAGACTCGTAAAGGGAACCGAAAGCTTTTCCCGCAGTTCCTGCAACCCTGCGCGCAGGAGGCCGAGGAAATACTTGCGCCGCTCCTCGTCGTTCGGGAACGTCATGCCAAGGCATTCGAGGAGCTTCTGATTTCTGTTTTCTGGTTCATTGTGTCCGAAAAGGTCATCCATCTATTGCTCCAAGGTAACAATCAGTAAATCGCTTAGATCGCTCTGCGGATATCGTCTATATTCGGGGTGGTCCGGCGCAGCGTAGACCAGGAATGGGCCATTAATTAATATAGCCGTTCCAGGCGACAATGATGGTTTTATTCCGCGAGAGTTCTTTCAAAAGTCTTAGTGGCTTCTGTTTGAGCGAGACATCGAAGAGGACCTCGAAGTTGTCCAGAAGAACCACATCGGCCGCACATGCGCCCAAGATCTCTGCGAGGAGACGGGGCATCTGCAAGACACGCTGGCGCTCGGTGAGGTCGAGCATGCGCAGGGAAAGTTCAAGATTGACGTTGACCATCGGAGCCGCCGTGCGCTGAGGAATCTCCTGGAGCGTGGCCGTCTTGCCCGTACCTGACGGGGCCACCAGTACCATGACTCCAGTCACGTTTTGCTTCATCGGTTGCCTCTCAACAGCCTTTTTCTATTGGTTGATCGGTGTACCACGTTCCAGCCTTGGGCGTTTAGGTCCCAATAAATCAGGACAAACAGGGTTACAATAAATCAGCCTGAGATCCAGTGTCAAGTGGTTTGGCCGTTTATTTTAGGTATTTGACCGATTGTAACCGAGTCAAGACTTCTGGGGCCAGCGAGATATACCCAGAGGGGTAAGACTGCCCAAGATAGGATTTTCACCCACATAGAGCCATGACGGAAGCACGGTTGGAGGGGAGTTGGAAATGTCGAAGCAGGTGCCCGGATGCAGCCGGGCGTCAAAAAAGCCGACTCGAAAAACGGATAACGGGAGAATTTGGAAAGGAGATTTTATAAAACGCCCGCAACCCACAGGGTTGCACCTGAACCCCGGACGGATGGCTTAGAAATGTAGAATCGGTAAGGATGTGAAGGGTTGTGTAAGTGGACGTGTGTACGGCAGAAACGACGGGACCCTGCGAGGATCACCCCACGGGGTATTGCGTTAACTGAACACCTACGAAATCAGCGAATTAAATTTTTTCTCCCCCGGAGAGACTCGAACTCCCGACCCGGTGGTTAACAGCCACCTGCTCTACCGGCTGAGCTACAGGGGAATGTCTTTCGACAGGTGAAAATCTATCGAAAAATACGGTTTTCGTCAAGGGCCAGAGAAGCCCTCTATAGGCAAGGCCGGCCAAAGGGGAGGCTGATACAAAAGTGTAGCTACAGATGCGGCCCTGTTATTGTAACTTGGGGCAAGTTTGGGAGTAGGAGAGAGGTAAAAAATGCATTACACTTGTAAGTATGAAAAAAGGTTACCTGCATCATCTCATTCAGATTCTCTGGGATGCTATTCGACGACTGGACGGAACTATTCACCCTATGGAACTGGAACGGATGGCCGTAATGGTGCACAGGGTAATGTTTCACAAATCCAGGATGTTCCATAGCATGGAGCATGTGTTCGGTTTCCTCGATTCCGATGATCCAATTGTGGCGCTGGCAGCGGTATTCCACGATTTAGTCTACCTACAGGTAGATGAAGGGCTTCCATCTCCCTTAGAGGATCTATTAAAACCGTATCTCCAGAACGATAGAATGGATGTACGGTTTCTCCCTACCGCCAGGGAATCGAAAGAGTTTCAGCTCTGCTGTACCCTGTTTGGAAGAGACCCCACTGTTTCACCTGATGAGCCCAAGGGATTGAACGAGTTCCTCAGCGGATTCACCTTATCTTTGCTGCTCGGGGGTAAAGTGTCTTCCCTCGATCTCGGTTCGGTACTGCTTTGCATCGAGGCAACCATACCTTTCAGGGGGATTGACCCTCAAGGTCGGGGTGTGGGAGAGGCTCTGGAAGCACGGGCCCGAACGGCTTTTCCCGAAGCATCGGAAGACAGGATCCAGCAAATGGTCCATCGAGCCATTGCCTTTGCCAATCGAGACGTACAGGATTTTTCCAATCCCGATGCAGGTGATTTCCTCAGCAATACGTGGAAACTTCTTCCCGAAACGAACTACACTCTTCGGAACCGGGGAGCCTTCAGTATTCGAGAGTATCGAACGGCTCTATGCGGCATGCTGAACTTCTTCCGATCCCTCGATCCGGACAGAATTTTCCATTCCTATAAGGGGAAACCTTCAGAGGAAGAAATGAAGAATCTAAAAGAGATTGCCCGCATGAACCTTGCCCTTTCGATCCAGTACCTTCGAGCCAAACTCCTGGCGGTTTCCATTCTGGAAGCCCTTTCCATCCTCACCGGAGGAGAAGCTCCGATGGCCCTTTTCATGGGGGATCTGAATCCCTCGGAAACAGACTCTACCTGCCTAATTCGATTCCTGCCTTCCCTCCCGTTCCCCACATGGTTACAGGAAGAGCATCCTGTGGTTCGACTTCTGCGGGATGGAAGACTTGAAGAATCCTCCTTCGATCTTCGCAACTCTCCCTTTGCCCTGTGGCTGTATAAACGATTAAGACCGGAGGAATGGGGCAGGTTGGCCGTAGGTATGGAACGTTTCTTCAAAGGAGAACTTTCTCCGCAAGCTTTTCTGGCATTGTTCCCCGGATGCTCCAGGGGTAAGGTAGAGGGGCCTCTAGCTGAAATCATTCAGGCATCGATGGAGATGGTGCTCACCCGTAGGGAGTACTTCCAAAAGATCCTGCACCAGGGGCTTCTTGCCTGATACATTTTTACTCGATGTAAATTGCTTCCCCGCAGCGGGAACAGCGCCCATTCTTTCCTCCCACCACGCGGGTAAAATACCCTATCCGACGGATCACCTCCTGCCCACAGGAAGGGCAGAGGGTGACATTACCGCCCCCCGTGTTCCCCGCATACACAAAGTCTAGGTGCTTGCGGGCCCTTTCTATCAGGGGGTACAGATCTTCTTCCTGGGTGGGGCGGACCGAGTACTTGTACCGGGGAAAGTAACAGGTAAGGTGGTAGGGGATCTTTCGATCGAGTGAGGCGAGGAACCGGGCGGCTTCTTCGATTTCGTCAGGATCGTCGTTTACTCCGGGGATCACTAGGGTGGTCACCTCCAGATGTATCCGTTTCGATGCTCTGCGGATGAACTCGAGCACAGGCTCGAGGCTCCCCTTTATCTCCCGTCGGTAGAACTCCTCGTTCCATGCCTTGAGATCGATGTTGGCGGCATCCAGAAAGGGAAGGAGTTCTTCGGTGGGTTCGGGATTCAAGTACCCGTTGGATACGAGGACATTCTTGAGACCTGCCTCCCGGGCTTCTTTTGCCGTGTCCATCACGTATTCGAAATGAACCAGGGGTTCGGAGTAGGTGTAGGCGATACCGAAGGAGCCTGCCCGCAAGGCCTCCCGCACTAAAGAAGAGGGAGAAGTTCGCAGGGCAGCTTCCTCCGTGTGCTGGGAGATGGTGTAGTTCTGGCAAAAGGGACACCGGAAGTTACAGCCGTAGAATCCCACGGAAAAAATCGTGGAGCCTGGGTAGAAGTGGTATAGGGGCTTTTTTTCGATGGGATCCACCGCCACGGAGCTCAATACCCCATAGAAGGGAATCCTCATCCTGCCCCCTTCGTTCTTGCGTACCCGACAGATCCCGACTTTGCCCTCCTCCAGGAGACACCGATGGGGACAAAGGACACACTGCACCTTCCCCTCTATAGTTTCAGTGTACCTTGCTAGGGGTGAGTTCAACTGGATACGCTCCCTACGAAGAAGGCCTGGAAACGCAAGGCCAGCGCCCCCTTCTTGATCCAGAAGTTTACCATCTTGATGGTTTCCCCCTCTTCGGTGACTAACGAGGGGAGTTCTTCCACATAGAGGATATCAGCCACCTTAAACTCGTAAAACACCGCCTCTGAAGTGAAGGGAGATTGAAGCAGGATGATCTTGTTGTGGTCATAGGGATGTTTGCGAGGAGTACCTGTATAAAGTACTCCTTCTTCTCGGTATCGCCTGGATGAGTCAAACTTTATTACATCCAGTGTGGGTAATTCTTCCAAATACCTTGTCTGCGGCATACCAATGATAAATTTACATCAGTCTGCCGTTAAGTCAACCTCCCCGAACTCAAAAAAAAATCAAAATCGTTCCTCGAGTTCCGGGGGGATGGAGAGAAAGCGCAGTACCAACTGCTCCCGATTCTCCACGAGGGTTAGGTCGACGGTATGCAAGGAATTCCCTACTCGGAGAGAACAACCTTTGAGCAGGAGAGGAGGGGATAAGTCGAGGGTTTTTTCCTTTTTCGAGGGATCGAACCAGAGGGTGTCCTTCCCTATACGGGTAACTTTTCCTTCGATAAGAGTAAGAGTTTCGGGATGGAGGAACAGGAGCTGGATTCTGTCGGCAGGGCCAGGCTCGAAGTACGACTCCTTTGGCAGAGGGCCCCCGGTTTCCCCTTTTTGGGGAGGGTATAGCCCTTTTATGAGTGTTTCTCGTGCCTGAGAGTCAGTGAGCTCTTCATGAATCACCCCGTGAATCCCCAACGCATCTGCCTTGGATCTTTCTTCCTCATCGAAGGTATCGTCGATCAGGAGAAACACGGGAATTACCTTCGGGAATGTGCCCTGGAGGAACGCGAGAAACACCTTCCAGTGACGGGGGAAATCGGAAGCGGAGAGGATGACGGCCTCTGGATCGGTTTCATCCAGGTTGTCCATCGCCTTGATGGGATCCCGGTACCATAGTACTTCCACGTCGTAGGAGGAAAGGACGCTTGCCAACCGATCCTTTACTTTTTCTCTTTCACAGATGAGGAGTACTTTCATGGATCTCCCGATCTATTCGGTACCGAGGTTCCGAGTCTCATAGTTGTAGATTAACCAAATATCGTTCTTCCGATAGAGGTAATAGGTGTATCGTTTTACCTCCTTGAAACCTTTCTGAGCGAACTTTTGCAGTACTTCCACTACCGCTTCCCGGGGAGTGTAGGTGGTTTTGAGGATTTCGAACTCACTGGGGATCATGAGGATATCCTCATCCACAACCGTCTCGGAAAGTTGCTGGCGGAACTTCTTCAACGTTTCGATTCGTTCGGCCTCGGACAGGTACTTGTACCTGCGGGCTCCCTCTGGGCTTCGCTGGTAGAGGCTTTCCAGATCGATGTACAGAAAGAACTTGTTCCATTCACTTTTCTGCCGGGCGGTCAGCACGTACTTCACCACCTCGTCAGGAGGAAGGGCGGCCTGTTTCAGGAACTCTCCTACCTGCAGATCGATCTGCTCCTTCACCGCTTCCAACCCTGCCACCGAAGGCCTTACCACCAGGGTAAGAACGTTGGATGCTACCGTTTCGGTCTTCGGGTTTCCGTACAACCTGGGGTAAAAGAAGGCCTGGATGGTGTAGGTGCCCGGCTCGCTGATCTGGACGAAATCTTTCAGGTTCACCCGGAAAGAATACTCCTCCTCCGGTTCGAGGGAAATGTCCCGGAACAGGACAGGAAGGTTGGAGTTGCGCTGGGAAGTGAACTTTTGGGCCTGGGGAAGGAGTTGATTCTTCAAGTTTCGCACCTCGAAGGAAACACTGAAGGCCCGATTCTCCGAAATACGAAACAGGTAAGGGTTGGGAGACTGGTTGGTCAACGTAACCTTCAGTTCGATATCGCTTTCCGGGTAGTAGACCTTCTTGTCATAATACCGGATAGTACATACAATCTCCGCCGATACACGTGCCATTCCCACGAGGAGGAAGAGAAAAAGGAATAGGGCTCTTTTCATCTGTTTCGCATGCATGGTCTTTTTAATTGTCGGCAACCACTATGATAACATTATTCTTAACTACTTTCTCTAGAAAGCTCAATGCCTTCGATCCCTTTCGCACTCTCCTGAAGAATCTCCGTGCAGATGCCTTTCCCCAGGTTCTGTATGGCCCCCAGGGAAGTTTTTTCGCCCTGCTCCTGCGGGAAACGGGCCAAGCCCTCGATAGATCCCACCTTGTCGTTCTTCCTACGGAACAGGAAGCGATGACCCTGGTGGAAGATCTGGAACGTTTTGGAGTGCCTGCACGGTTCTTCCCTTCCTGGGGGACCGTTCCCTACAAGGAACTGGGGTTGAATGCACCGGTATTCGGGCAGCGCGTGAAGGTTTTGGTGGACCTTCCCTCGATGAAAAAGGGCATTGTGGTGACCTCTCTCCGGGCGTTCCTGCACCTGTTGCCCGAACGGTCCTATCTGGAGAAAAAACTGGTGGTTTTACGGAAGGGGCAGCGGATCGATCCCCAGGGGTTGGCTACCCTCCTCGCTTCCTATGGGTACCTCCGGGTGCCGAAAGTTTCGATCCACGGGGAGTTTGCCCTCCGGGGAGAAGTGCTGGACGTGTATTTGCCGGGACACCAGGAAGCGTACCGGATTCTTCTGGAGTTCGATTCCATCGCAGAAATTCGCACCTTTTCTCCGGAAACGCAGGCATCTCTCCAATCGGTAGGGGAGGTGATCCTCCATCCAGGACGGGAAGTCCTGTGGAGTCCCGATCGATTGGAAGTGCTTAAGGAAAGGCTCTCCCAACTACCCGAGATGGAGGGTAAGGGTGAAAACATCGTTTCTTTTCTAAAGGAGGGTACTCCATGGGAGGGAGAGGAACTGTTCTATCCCCTCGCTTTTAAGACTCCCTCTACTCTATGGGATTTTATGCCCCAGGGAAGTATCCTGTGGCTCTCGGAGTACGAGCGGCTCCAGACTGGCTGGGAAACCCTCAAGAAGGAATACGATGGCCTATATCGGAAGGCCCGGATGTACCGTCCCGTACCCCGGCCGGATCGGCTCCTTCAGGACTTTCCCGCTCTGGAGCAGTTCATCCCACGGAAAGTACGAGTGACGTTACTGAAACCGGAAGATGACGCTCCCTACCTCTCTCTACGAAACGATCCTCCTCGATCCTTCTTCGGAAACCTTACATTCTTCAAGGAGGAGATGACGAACCTTTTGGCCGCAGGGTGTGCGGTGTTCCTCTTTGCCGACACGGAGGTCCAGGCAGAACGGCTCCGCCACATCCTGCAAGGAGTTCCCCTGACGATCCTGCCGGCGGGCATTTCCTCGGGATTCTCCGTGGGCGGAATGAAACTGGCGGTAGTTCACGAGAACGAAATTTTCGGCAGGAGGAAGCGGGTACCCAAGTCGGTAAAGACAGTTCTCAGCCAGGCCATCGATACCTTCGTCGAACTATCCCCGGGAGATTATGTGGTTCATGTGAACTATGGAATTGGCAAGTTTCTCGGGATCCAGCGGATGAAAGCGGGGGGAACTGAAAGGGACTATATCCGCCTCGAGTATGCCAACGAGGAGTACGTCTACATTCCCATCGAACAGGTGAACCTCGTACAGAAGTATATCGGAAGCCAGGGAAACGAACCGAGATTGGACAAGATTGGAGGAAAAGGATGGGAGAGCCGGAAGAATCGGGTGAGGAAATCGGTAGAGGATATCGCGAAGGGACTATTGGAACTGTACTCCCGCCGAAAAACCATCCAGGGATACGCTTTCCCCAGGGACACGGAGTGGCAGGTAGAGTTCGAAGCTTCCTTTCCCTATGAGGAAACGGAGGATCAACTCCGGTGCATCGAAGAGGTGAAGGCCGACATGGAAAAGCCTTTCCCCATGGACCGTCTGGTCTGTGGGGATGTGGGGTATGGGAAGACGGAGATCGCCATCCGGGCTGCCTTCAAGGCGGTGTTGGGAGGTAAACAGGTGGCGGTACTCGCTCCTACCACCATTCTGGCAGAGCAGCATTACGAAAACTTTGTGGACCGGATGCGAAACTATCCCATTTCCCTCCGGATGCTTTCTCGTTTCGTGGAAAAGGCAGAGCAGAAAAGAATCCTCAAACTGTTACAGGAAGGGAAGGTGGACATTCTTATCGGTACCCATCGAATCCTACAGAAGGATGTAGTGTTCAAGGATCTGGGCCTCCTGGTGATCGATGAAGAACAGCGATTTGGGGTAAAAGACAAGGAACGATTGAAACAACTGAAAGCCAATGTCGATTGCCTCACCCTCACGGCAACCCCTATCCCCCGAACTCTCCACATGTCCCTCATGAAGATCCGGGACATGTCGATTCTGAAAACTCCCCCCCATGACCGAATGCCCATCGAAACCCACATCGGCGAGTTCTCCGAAGAGGCGGTGGCGGAAGCTATCCGCAGGGAACTGGAACGAGGAGGGCAGGTGTTCTACCTCCATAATCGGGTGGAAACCTTGGAAGAAGTACAGAGATTTTTGGAGAGACTGGTGCCTGAGGCCCTCATCGGCGTTGTCCATGGTCAGATGCCTGCGGAAGAACTGGAAGATGTGATGCATCGCTTCGTACACGGGGGGTTTCATGTACTGGTTTCCACCACCATCATCGAAAACGGGATCGATATCCCCAACGTGAATACCATCATCATCGACCGAGCCGACATGTACGGGATTTCCCAGCTGTACCAGCTACGGGGAAGGGTAGGGCGATCCAACAAACTTGCCTACGCTTACTTGTTCTACCCTGCGGATCGGGTACTGTCGGAATTGGCTATGAAACGTCTCCAGATCATCTCGGATCACACGGAGCTGGGCTCGGGTTTCAAGGTAGCCCTGAAGGATCTGGAAGTCCGGGGTGCGGGAAACCTCCTGGGAAAGGAGCAGAGTGGGGATATCGGTAGTGTGGGATTCGATCTGTACCTCCGCTTGCTGGATGAGGCGATCCGTGAGTTGGAAGGAAGAGGAGAGGAGGAACCTCCCGAGCCCTTCCTGGATCTGGAGTACTCGGGCTATATTCCCGACTCCTACATTTCGGAACCGGAACAAAAAATGGAGGTGTACAAGAAAATCGCCAGTGTGGGCTCGGAGGAAGAGTTGGAATCCATCACCTACGAGTTGATGGATCGGTTCGGTCCTCTACCCGAGGAGGTTCAGAGTTTGCTCTGTCTGGCAGAAATTCGGATTCTCTGTCGAAAACTCTACATCTCCTCCATGAAGGAACGGGGAGGGATCCTGGAGGTAGAGTTTTCGAAGGTCGCCAAGGTTTCCGTGGACAGGATCCTGCGGTTGATCAAAGAAAGCCGAGGTCGGGTCCGATTGGATCCGAAGCGACCCCATGTACTCCTGATCGAAACTCACCTCATTGGCTTGAAGGAAAAGAGTGAGTTCATTCGGGACCGCCTTTCGGTACTCTTGTAGGGGGGAGTCATGCACTACATCCGAAGCTACGTTCTCCGGCAGGGAAAAATCACGAAAGCTCAGGCAAAAGCCTATGCCGAATGGAAGGATACCTACTGCATTCCCTTTGCACCGGGGAAGACCCTCGATCTTTCCAGCCTTTTTCCAGAAAAGGAACGAATAGTTCTGGAAATTGGCTTTGGTATGGGGGAAGCGACGGCCCTGCTGGCTCAAGCAATGCCACGTGTAGGCTTTTTGGGGATCGAGGTACATACTCCGGGGGTTGGCAGACTCCTGTGGGAAATCCGGCACCGGGAGCTATCCAACGTGCGGATCATCCAGGCAGATGCCCTCCTGGTAGTGGAGGAAATGATACCCCCCGATTCCCTCGATGGGGTGCACATCTTTTTCCCTGATCCCTGGCCCAAGAAGCGACACCATAAACGCAGGCTGATCACGAAAGAGTTCCTGACTCTCCTCGCATCTCGGATGAAGGAAGGGGCTTACCTCTACATGGTGACTGATTGGGAGGACTATGCCCTCTGGATCCTGGACAAAGTTTCCCAATGTCCATTCCTGAAAAATCCCTTCCAGACCTTCGCTCCTCACATCCCCTGGCGACCGAAAACCGCCTTCGAGGAAAAGGGGTTACGGGAAGGCAGAAGGATCCATGAGATCTATGTGGAAAAACACATCCTTCCGGCATCTCAATAACTTTGCAAATTTTCTCAGAAACCCCTTTACACATCTGGAAAAATAGTATATTTATGTAATAAATATTCTATATTTATACAAAGAGGTGTTTCATGGAGAAGATAGTAGAACGGTTTTTAGACTCCTATGCACCTATTGTGGAAACTCACAACAAGATCGATCCTACTTTATATGCCAAGTACAACGTAAAAAGGGGTCTGCGCAACGAGGACGGAACAGGAGTTCTCGTGGGTTTGACGGAAATCGGAAACGTACACGGCTATATCCTGGATGAAGGGGAGAAGGTTCCCGTACCAGGCAAGCTGTACTACCGAGGGTACGATGTGGAAGACTTGGTGGCGGGATGCTACCGGGAGAATCGATTCGGATTCGAAGAAGTGAGTTTTCTTCTCATCTTTGGAAAACTTCCCAACGCCCAGGAATTGGCCGATTTCCAGAAAGTGTTGGGAGAACTACGAACTCTTCCTAATGGATTTTTCGAAGACATGATCCTTAAGGCTCCTAGCCCTGATATCATGAACAAGTTGGCCCGAAGCGTTCTCGCCTCGTACAGTTACGACCCCAATCCAGAGGATTTTAGCCTTCGAAACATCCTGAGGCAGTCCATCGAGTTGATCGCCCGCTTCGCAACGATGGTGGCCTATGCTTACCAGGTGCGTCAACATTACTACTTTGGGGAAAGTCTACACCTTCATGCTCCCAACAAGGATCTTTCCACTGCGGAGAATCTTCTCCTCATGATCCGTCCCGATTCCAAATACACCCGGCAGGAGGCGGAGATCCTGGATCTTGCCCTGATCCTCCACGCTGAGCACGGAGGAGGTAACAACTCTACCTTCACCATACGGGTGGTCTCCTCTGCGGCCACGGATACGTACGCCGCTGTTGCGGCAGCCCTCGGTTCTCTCAAGGGAGCGAAGCACGGGGGGGCCAACAACCGGGTAATGGCCATGATGGAAGACCTGGAAAAGAATGTGAAGGATTGGAAGGATGATGATGAGGTATTGTCATACTTAAAGAAGATACTACGAAAGGAAGTAGGTGACAGAAGTGGTTTGATCTATGGAATGGGGCATGCGGTGTACACCCTCTCCGATCCGCGAGCGGCGCTCCTGAAAGAAAAAGCCAAAGCCCTGGCCCAGGAGATGGGGTACAGGGAGGAGTTCGACCTGTACGAACGGATCGAGCGATTGGTTCCCCGGGCATTCCTAGAAGAAAAGAACTCGGACAAGCCCATCGCGCCAAACGTGGATTTCTTTTCTGGATTCGTGTACAAGATGCTAAACATTCCCGGAGCTCTCTATACTCCTATCTTTGCCATCGCGCGGATATCGGGGTGGGTGGCTCACCGGATCGAAGAGATCGTGAGCGGCGGTAAGATCATCCGGCCTGCCTACAAGAACGTGTACACCAAGAAGGAGGAGTACATTCCCCTCTCCCAGAGGTAGAACCTTCGTCGAGGCACTGGATACTCTATAATCCTTATAGGCAGATGGGTATACACACAGAAGGGGCTGTCCAGGATGTGACTTCCTAGACAGCCCTTTTCTATGTTGCGACCGGCAGGGCCGCCCCCTACCGGCAAAGCCGCACTCCTAACGGGATTCCGCTGCAGCAGCCTCTTTGGCAGCCCTGATCACTTCTTCGGCTACCTTTCCCGTAATGGGACTGTAGTGGGAAAACTCTGTTTCGAAGGTTCCCGTACCAGAGGTCATCGCCTTTAGATCGATGGAGTATCGAAGAAGTTCCGCCTGAGGCACCTGTGCCTTTACCTCGACAATACCTCCTCCTAAGGGTTCCTGCCCCAGCACCCGACCTCGGCGGGAACTAAGATCAGAAAGGACATCCCCCAGGTACTGTTCTTCCACAAATACCGAAAGGTTCATGATCGGTTCCAGAAGCACGGGATTTGCCTTTTCCATCGCCGCTTTCAACGCTTCCCGGGCCGCGATCTTGAAGGCCATTTCAGAGGAATCCACCGGATGCTCCTTACCATCTACCAGGGTGATTCCGATATCCATCACGGGATACCCCGCTAGGATGCCCCGCTCCATGGCCTCGTGCAACCCCTTTTCGATACCGGGGATATACCCCTTAGAAACGGCCATCCCCCGGATGGCATTCTCGAAAGCGTAGTATTCTCCCCGGGGCAGGGGCCTGACCTGAATCGATACTTCGGCGAACTGTCCGTGGCCTCCCGTTTGTTTCTTGTGGCGATACACGGCATCGGCGTTCTTCGTGATGGTTTCCCGGTAGGCTACTTTGGGAACCCGTGTGTTGATTTCGATCTTCTGTCCATCCCGTATCTTGTTGAGGATCATGTTGATCTGCAGTTCCCCCATTCCCGAAATGATGGTTTCCTTCGTTTCGGAGTTGTACTCTATCCGGAAGGTCTTGTCCTCTTCGGCGGCACGTAAGAGTAACTGTGAAAGTTTGTCTTCGTCTTTCTTGGAAACGGCAGAAACAGCAATGGAAAACACGGGAGTGGGTAACTCAAGAGCCTTGTAGAGAACCGGCTTTTCTGGAGAACAGAGGGTATCGTTCGTATGGGTGGCGGAGAGCTTGGCCAGTACACAGATATCCCCAGCCTCGGCCTCGGGAATCTCGATCAATTTCTTCCCCAGGGCGGTAAACACCTTTACAATCCGTTCCTTTTTTCCCTCTCGAGGATTCAGTGCTTCGCTATCATGCACAATCTTCCCGGTGACAACTTTCAGGTAGGATAACTGGCCAGAGAATTGATCGATGGTGGTCTTGTAACAGAAAGCCGACATGGGTGCCGCAGCATCGATGGGAACCTTTTCCTCTGCTCCGTCCTCTTTCGCAATGGTTTCCTGGAACCCCAAGGGAGAGGGTCCTCCTGAAACGAGGAAGTTCAGGAGGGAGCGAATCCCGGAATTGGATAGTGCGGAACCAGTGAACACAGGAACGATTCGATTGTGCCGGAGTCCCAGGGACAGCCCTTTCTGAATCTCTTCCGGTTTTAGGGTGCCTTGCTCGAAATAGGTATTCATCAGTTCATCGTTCCCCTCTGCGGCAGTCTCGATTAGAAGCGTATGGAACTCTTCCCGGAGGGAGGCACACTCCTTGGGAATTTCGACGGATTTCTCTTCGTTGGTTTGTCCGGGTACGGGATAGAACCGATTTTCCAGAAGATCGATCACTCCCTTGAACTCTGGACCAGATCCCACAGGAACGGTGATGGGAACGAAGGGTTTCTTGAACCGTTCCCGCAGATCCTGAAGAACCTTCTTGAAGTCCGCCTGTTCCCGTTCCATCTTGTTGATGAACACGATCCGGGGCTTACCTTGCTGTTCCAGCCTGCGCCATACTTTGATCGTTTCGATCTGCACCCCCGCCTTCGCCCCCACGATGAGGCAGGCGCATTCCGCGGCTCGCAACGCAGCAATCACTTCCCCGAAAAAGTCACCGGACCCTGGAGCATCGAGAAGGTTTATCTTTACCCCCTGCCACAGGATGTGGGAAAGGGAAGTCTTGATGGAAATTTTCTGATTGATCTCTTCATCGGTATAATCGCTCACCGTTCGTCCCGATTCCACAGGTTCGGGTTTCGGTATGGCCCCACCTACAAAGAGAATCTGTTCAGTGAGGGAGGTTTTCCCTGTTCCTCCATGCCCGACTATCGCTAAGTTCCGAATCTTTTCTGTTCCGATACTCATGCCTAGCTCCTTACAAATGACTATTTTCTGCACTATAGGGGCCGTAGGGAAAGATTGTCAAGGAATTCTTCCTACTTGCCCCCCTTGCGTTCGAAATGAGAGAACTCCATCGCGAAGGTTCCCCGACCCTGGGTCACGCTTCGTAGAGCGGTGGAATATCCGAACATCCGTTCCAGGGGCGCATGGGCCCGGATGTGTTCCACCGCAGGACGCGAATCGAGACTGAGGATCGTGCCTCCCCGACTGGTGAGCTGGTTGATCACTTCTCCCAGGAACTCCTTCGGGCACATCACATCCACCAGCATGATGGGTTCCAGAAGGACAGGATCGGCTTTTCGACAGGCGTTGTCGAAACCCAAGGAGCCTGCCGCCTCATAAGCGAACTCAGTGGAGGCGCTCTCGTTGTAGACAGCTCCTTCCAAGATCACGCCTATATCGTAGGCGGGGTATCCGTACAGGATACCCGAAGAAAATGCGTTGGTTACCCCTCTTTCTACGGCCTCCACGAGGTTTTCCGGCAATGCATCCTTCTTGAGGGCATTGACGAATCGGTTTCCCGTTCCCCGTTCCAGGGGTTCCACCGTGAGGGTGATCTCTGCCGTGTTGTCCTTGCCTGCAATCACCTTGTGGAACTTCTCCGTATGGGTCACTCTCTTCGTGATGCTTTCCCGGTAAGTGACCTGCGGTTTCCCGACCTTCGCCTCCAACCGGAAATCCTTCATGATGCGGGTTACCAGTACATCCAGATGAAGTTCCCCCATTCCGGAAATGATGATCTCCCCTGTTTCTTGATTCTCCCGTTTAAAGAAGGTGGGATCCTCCCGTTCGAGGAGTTGAAGGATTTCCAGAAGCCGCGCTCGTTCGGATAGGGTTTTCGGCTCTATCGATACGGATATCACAGGTTCCGGGAAATGCATCCGTTCCAGGAGAATGGGAAATCCCTCGCTCCCAATGGTATCCCCCGTTTGGGCTAGCTTGAAGCCGATTACCGCTCCAATGTCTCCTGCCTCCAACACCTCCATCGGTTCGAACCGGTTGGCGTGCATGCGGACCAGGCGATTGATCCGTTCCCGTTTTTTCTTGTTGATGTTGTAGACCGTGGATCCGTTCCTAAATGAGCCAGAGTATACCCGAATGTAGCAAAGGGCGCCCGCCTCCCGCTCTGTTTGAATCTTGAATACCAAGGCGAGGGGAGGACCCTTCTTATCTCTCGAAACGGAGACCTCTTTCTCTTTGGTGGCGTGGTGTCCTACAATGGGAGGCAAATCCTCCGGGGCAGGAAGGTAATACACAACCCCATCGAGGAGGGGTTGTACTCCCATATTTTTCAAAGAGGATCCACAGAATACGGGCACGATTCTACGGGAGATCGTTTCCTTTCGAATCACCTTTCGAATGAGATCCGGAGGAATGGGTTTCCCCTCCAGGTACAGTTCGGTCAACTCATCGGAATAGTGGGACAATCCATCCAGGAGATGGTCCCGAAAGAGATTAGCCTCCGCGACACGTTCGGGTTTGATGGGCTCGTACGTGTAGGTTCGACCATTGTCTTCCGGATTCCAGTAGATCTCCCGAAACTCGATCAGGTCTATTACACCCAGAAAAGCCGATTCCTTTCCGATGGGTATCTGGACAGGGAGGGGATTGGAGGCGAGTTTCTTTCGAATTTCCTCCACCACTTCGAAGAAATCGGCTCCCACCCGATCCATCTTGTTTACGTAGGCAAGTCTGGGTACCCCATAGGCATCTGCCTGGTGCCAGACGGTTTCCGATTGGGGTTCCACTCCCCCCACCGCGCAGAACACGGCGATGGCTCCGTCCAGTACTCGTAGGGAACGTTCAACCTCTGCGGTGAAGTCCACGTGTCCGGGGGTATCGATGATATTGATCTGATGGTCCTTCCAGAAACAGGTGGTGGAAGCCGCTGTGATGGTGATCCCCCGATCCTGTTCCTGCTCCATCCAGTCCATCGTGGCTTCCCCATCGTCCACTTCTCCAATTCGATGGCTCTTGCCGGTGTAGTAGAGGATACGCTCGGTAGTAGTAGTCTTTCCGGCATCGATGTGGGCCATGATGCCAATATTCCTGAGGCCTAGAAGTTTCATGGATTTGCTCCGATCGTCCCATCCTACCATATTGAACATATTAAGGAAAGATATCCATCCATTGACTTTTTATGGAAAAAATCCTTAAATGAGCCGAGCGGAAGCATGTTTTACCCACAGAATCGGTTTCGTTTCGCCGCTGACAAAGGGCGGCGACGTAAAGCTATAGTGAAGCTTCTACTTCTTCTCATCGTACTTGGGGGGGGAGGGACAGGGCTATTCTGGGGGGTGCGTTGGGTTGTGCAACGTTTACCTGTTTCCGATTCGGAAGAACAGAAAGCCGTTCTGGATCTATGGAAACAGAAAAATTATGACACCCTTATCGCGCATACAGAGACAAAACTCCAGAAAAAGCCGATGGATCCTTTCTATTTGACTTTCAATGGGTTCGCTCATTTCTATAAGGGGATAAACCAACCCACTACGGAACAGAAGATTCAAGAGATGGACAAGACCATTATCTCGTTAAGGCGTGCCAAGCTGAACGATCATCTCCCCCTCGAAGGGGAAATCAACTACATCTTGGGGAAGGCATACTTTCATAAAGGAGTAGCTTTTTCCGATCTGTCGGTGCGGTATCTGGAAGAGTCCATCCAGAAAGGGTACCTGGGAGCCGATACGTACGAGTACTTGGGTCTGGGGTATACGAATCTGGCAGACCTGGGAAATGCCTTGAAATATTTTCAGAAAGCCCTGGAAAGTAACTCTTCCGATCTTCTTCTCCTCACCATTGCACAGACCTACTATCAACTGGGAGACAAGCCGAAGGCGGAAGAATACCTGATGCGAAGTATCAATAAATCTCAGGATCCCTCCGTGGAACAGCGGGCTCGGTACTTGCTGGGAGATTTGTACTTCCAGAACAAGGAATACCTGAAGGCGGAAGAGCAGTTTCAAAAGGTATTGGTCCTCAATACGCAACATGCGGATGCCAACTATTATCTGGGAGAAATTTATGCCGCTTTGGGAGATCAGGTGAAAGCCAGGTCTTTTTGGCGAAAAGCGGTGCGTATCAATCCGAAACACTACGGTGCTTTGAAGCGCCTATACGGATAAAGGGAAGGAGTACATACAGATGGGATTGGGATCGCTATTCAACTCATTTTCAACCGACATCGGAATAGATCTGGGAACCTGCAACACCCTAATCTATATAAAGGGGAAGGGGATCGTGATCAACGAACCCTCCGTAGTGGCCGTAGAACGGGGAACCAAGAGGGTCGTGGCAGTGGGTGCGGAGGCAAAACGCATGCTCTGGAAAACTCCGGGAGACATCATTGCTATCCGTCCTCTTCGCGATGGAGTGATAGCCGATCTGGAGATCACCGAGAAGATGATCCGTCATTTCATCTCCAAGGTGTTGCCCCGAAAATGGCTGGTGAAGCCGAGAATGGTGATCGGAGTGCCTACCTGCATTACCGAAGTGGAACGACGAGCGGTGGAAGAATGCGCATACAAAGCGGGGGCACGGGAGGTGAAAGTCATCGAGGAATCCCTCGCTGCGGCCATCGGTGCCAGCATTCCCATTTTCGAGCCTGCGGGACACATGATCTGTGACATTGGAGGGGGGACAACGGAAATCTCCGTCATATCCCTGGGCGGGATGGTGGTCACCAACGCCATTCGATTGGGGGGGGACGAGTTCGACGAAGCCATCATCAAGCATGTTCGAACCGTGCATAACCTGATCATCGGCGAACAAACGGCGGAAAATTTGAAAATTGCCATCGGAAACGCATCCCCCGATGTGAAGATCGAAAAGATGGAGATCAAGGGAACCGATGCCATCACGGGCCTGCCCCGAAGGCTGGAGATCGATTCCGTGGAGGTTCGGGAGGCTCTCCAGGAACCGATCAATGCCATCGTGGACGAAATCAAGCGCACCCTCGGGCAAACACCGCCGGAACTCGCCGCTGATATTGTGGAACGGGGTATCGTGATGACCGGTGGAGGATCCCTATTGAAAGGCCTTCCCAAACTGATTTCCAAGGAAACGGGGGTACCGGTAATCCTCGCGGAAGATCCCTTGAACTGCGTTGCCCTGGGGGCCGGAATGTATTTCGATTATGCCAGGGACATGCACAATACCCGAACCATGTACAATAGTTTGAACACCTAACCAATCGAAGGAATGATGAAGAGAACCGGTTTTTTCAAGAAGCACAGGGTAGGGTTCCTCTTGGGATCCTACCTTACTTTTTGTCTCCTCTCTATCAGTATTTCCACCAAGACCCTGATCCTGCGTCCCAAAGAAATCGGGTTGAGTGTATTTTCCCTTTTCCAGGCTGGTGTAGGTTCTGTACAAAGGTTATTCTCGGAAACCATCGATTCCGTTCGAACCTTGAAGAACCTTAAGCAGGATTACGAGCAGGCTCTGGAACGTCTTCGGTATTACGAAAAAGTGGAAAAACAGTATGCGGCCCTCGAAGAAGAAAATCGTCAGTTGAAGGAAATCCTACAATTCTCCCATTCCATCCCGTATGAAAGCATACCTGCCCAAGTGATTGGAAAGGATCCCCAGAACTACTATACCACCCTCACGATCAACAAGGGTTCCCTCCATGGGATCCAGAAAAACATGCCGGTGATCGCCGTGCAAGGAGGGAAACAGGGATTGGTAGGAAAGGTATTACACACCGGGTTTAACGCTTCCATCGTTCAACCCATCTACGACCCTACATCGTACGTGGCTGCCCGACTTTCCATCTCTCGGTATGAGGGGCTGGTGAGCGGTTCTACGGAAGAGAAAGTCTATATGTACTACGTGAAGCGCTTTGCCCGCATGAACATCCAGAGCGGGGAATTGATCGTTACCTCGGGGCTCAATTCGATTTTTCCGCCGGGAATACCCATTGGAGTATTGAAAGCGATCCATGCCCGAGAGTACGATACCTCGTTGCTGCTGGAACTGGATCCTATCATAGATTTTGGCCGACTGGAGTATGTGTACGTGCTAAAGATGCAGAGGGGGAATCCATAGTATGGGCAACCTGTGGGGATACATGATCTTATTGATTTTTTTGGTCCTCCAATCAACGATTCTTCACAAGATTGCCCTGGAAGGTGCTAAACCCGATCTCGTGCTTCTCGCCGTAGTGTATCTTGCCAACAAAAACGGAAAAATGGCAGGACAGACGTATGGGTTCGTTTCTGGCTTGATTGAAGACTTCCTCAGTGTGTCTCCCCTTGGTTTCAATGGTTTCCTCAATACCATCGTGGGTTTCCTCTATGGTCTCACGTCAGAAACTTTTTTTATTGACCAGGTCATCATCCCCATGATCATGGGAGGAGTGGCTACTCTCATCAAAGGGGTGGGGATTTCCTTTCTTGCAGGTTTGTTCAACCTGGAGAATCTCCATTTCAATCTCTTTTCCATCACCTTTCTCGTAGAGATTGGATATAACATGGTACTCGCTCCATTCCTCTTCGCTCTTCTAGGGCTTTTCAAAGGATTGTCTCCCAAAAAGCAGTGGGAGGGATTGTAAGGTATGGACCTATCGAGGTTCGATAAATCGAGAATCTGGATTCTAGGGGGCATGATCGGTGGAATTTTGGGATTCTATGTCCTGTACCTTTTCTATCTGCAGGTCCTAAAGGGCGAGTTCTACCAGAAGCGTGCCACCAGTATTTCTCAGCAAAGCGTTCCTATCTATGCCCAGCGAGGGGAAATCTACGATCGAAACTACGACGTGCCCCTGGTTACCAATGTGGATTCCTTTGCGGTGGATATCATCCCTGCCGAAGTTCCTAAAGAAGAACGGGAGATCATTTATGGAAAACTTGCTTCGTATCTCAAAATTCCAGTGGAAGAAATCAAGAAAAGGATCCCCCCTTCGTTAGAGAATCTCTACCAACCCATCGAAATCAAGAGTAGGGTTTCCCTGGAAACCCTATCCTACCTGGCAGAAAACATCGATGAGTTTCCCGGCCTTACCTGGCACAACAAGCCGATCCGTAATTACATGGGGGGGAAATCCCTCGCCCATGTGCTGGGTTATGTGGGAGACATCACCCGGGAGGAACTTCAGGTTCTGTTCAACAAAGGGTACACCTACGGTTCCGTACTGGGAAAGAGTGGAATCGAAAAACAGTACGATCTCCTCTTGCGCGGGGAGGATGGTAGACAGTTTCGAACCGTGGATGTAAAGGGAAAAAGAGTGGGAGAGTCCCTCCTAGAGGATGTTCCCCCCACGTTAGGGAAAACTCTCGTGTTGACTATCGATCGTAAGATCCAGAAGCTCTGCGAGGAAGCGCTGGGGAACCGCATCGGATCCGTGGTGGTGTTGAAACCCTCTACAGGAGAGGTGTTGGCCCTTGTATCGAATCCTTCCTACGATCCCAACCTGTTCTACGACGAAAGGGGTAATCTCCTGTTTCGAGACCTGAGTCTGGATCCCAAGTTTCCCTTTCTCAACCGCGCTATCCAATCTGCCTACGTTCCCGCTTCCACGTTCAAGATGATCCTCACTACCGCTGCCATCGAAGAGGAGGTCATTCCCTTGCAGAAAACGATTACCTGCACGGGGAGCTATAGGTTGGGTGATCGGGTGTTCTACTGCCACAGACGATCCGGACATGGGCCACTACATCTATTTGGAGCGTTGGCAGAGTCCTGCAACGTGTTCTTCTATACCTTGGGAAGTGAATATTTAGGGGTAGAAAAGATCGTGGAGTATGCCCAGCGGTTCGGGTTGGGAGAGAAAACTGGCATAGACCTCCCGGGAGAAGTCTCCGGTGTGGTTCCCAGCCCTAGCTGGAAGAAGAGGGTGTACAATAGCCGGTGGGTGGGAGGGGATACGGTAAACCTCTCCATCGGCCAAGGACAACTTTTGGCAACTCCCATTCAGATGGCAAATGCTATGGCTATGGTGGTAAATGGCGGTACGGTGTACAAACCCCACCTTTTAAAAGAAATACGGGATCCCATCACAGGGAAGGTAATCGAAGAGGCGAAGCCAGAAGTCCTCACCGTTTCTACCATCCAGGAATCCACCTTCAAGCTCGTCCGGGATGCTCTACGGTATGTAGTTACCTCCGGCACTCCCAAGCCCGTGATTACCACCAAGGCGGTACAGGTAGCCGGGAAAACGGGTACCGGTGAAGTCGGCTTGGATGACCGTTGGCACAGTTGGTTCATCGCCTATGCCCCCTACAACGACGATGACCCCAGAGAAAAGATCGTGCTGGTGGTGCAGGTGGAAGCAGCGAACGAATGGGAATGGTGGGCGCCCAAAGCGGCCAACATCATCCTTCACGGGATCTTCACAGGGATGAGTTATCAGGAAGTGTTGGGGTCTATGGATCTGTGGTACCTCAAGGCTTCCAGCGGAGGGGAACGATGAAAACCCAGACCTCTTTGCGTTTCGATTTTTCCCTTCTTCTTGTTTCCATACTGCTCACCGGTATCGGCGTTGCCTTCGTCTATTCCAGTGGAGTGACCTCTACCGGCGAGGTGTATTCTTCCGAATACATTAAACAAACCATCTGGGCTATTCTAGGTCTCATTATCCTCTTCGTCGTGTCGCTTTTAGATTACAACCGGTTCAAGGGATGGGCTTTTCGAATCTATCTAGGGAACTTGATCTTTCTTGTTCTTACGCTGTTTTGGGGGAAGGTGGTACATGGGAGCAAGAGTTGGATTGGAATCTGGGAATTGGGGATCCAGCCCTCTGAGTTCATGAAAGTATCCACCATCCTATACCTCGCCTCTTTTCTGGAGCGGTATCCCTACCGGCTATCTACCTGGAGTGGTTTTTTCATGGCCTTCGGAATCGTACTCTTGCCCATGGGACTGATCCTCCTGCAACCCGATTTCGGCACTGCAATGGTGTTTATCCCCATTTTTTTCTTCATGGTATTTACCGCAGGCGCCAACCTCGAGTACATCCTGTTCTTTTTCTCCATGGGTGTACTATCGATCCTTTTTACCGTTCTTCCCCTCTATGGAATCCTGATAGGTAAACGAACCCCTTCCTTTTTCCTGCGGTTGGGAGATCCGGACATTGTCACCATCCTTCTTGCCGGATTCCTGGGAATCACATTCCTTTCCTTCCTGGGACTCTGGCTTACCAAACGGAGGTACCTGTATCGAACAGGATACATCGGTCTATTGGTTTCAGGATCGTTGATCGCGGCCATGGTTTTCCGGAAGTTCCTGAAAAGTTACCAATTGATGCGGTTGATGGTCTTCCTGAATCCCTCCCTAGATCCCAAAGGTGCAGGTTGGAACATCATCCAATCGATCACTGCCGTAGGTTCCGGCGGCTTCTGGGGCAAGGGCTTTTTACAAGGTCCCCATAGTCACTTCCGCTATATTCCCCAGCAGAGTACGGATTTCATTTTTTCCATCATTGCGGAAGAATGGGGGTTTGTGGGGTCCACCCTCGTTCTCGTGCTTTTCGGCGTTCTCTTGTTCCGGGGAGTGCGCATCATGACCCTAACCAAAGATCCCTTCGTTCGCTATGCATCCAGCGGTATAGTGGGAATGGTTTTTTTTCATGTGATGATCAACATCGGTATGGCCATGGGGATCATGCCCATCACGGGTATTCCCCTCTTTTTCCTTTCCTATGGAGGCTCTTCCCTAATAACGGTGATGATCAGCGTGGGGCTACTTTCGAATTTTTACCTACGAAGATACAAATATTGAAATGATCCGGCACATTGACCCTGAGAAGGACTTGGCCCGAATCTTGAAACGGGTGGAAAACCCTGGCCGCTATGTGGGGGGGGAGTTTGGTGTTCGAATCAATGCAAACGCTACCTTTCGAGTAGGGGTATGCTTCCCTGATCTTTATGAAATCGGGATGTCCAACCAGGCGATCGCAGCCCTGTATGGAATCGTTCACCGGACGGAAGGGGCTACAGCGGAACGGGTGTTTTGTCCCGCTCCTGACTTCGAGGCAGCCCTGCAAGAGGCGAACATACCCCTCTATGGACTAGAACAAGGCACACCGCTCTTTGCCTTCGACCTCCTCACCGTCACCCTCAGCTATGAACTTTCTGCCACCAACGTACTGCTCCTCCTTCGATCAGGTGGAGTTCCCCTTTTCCATAAGGACCGCAAGGAGGGGAATCCCATCGTTCTGGGAGGAGGGCCGGCATTCACCAATCCCATTCCCCTGGGGGATTTCTTCGATGGAGTGTTCATCGGGGAGGCGGAAGAAGGGTTCGGGAACCTCCTTTCCGAACTGGTATCCATGAAACGCAGGGGAGCCAGGAGGGAGGATCTATTGGCGAAGGTTCGAGAATGTCCTTCCATCTGGTATCAAGGAAAAAAAGAAAAGACTAAACGAGCCATTTTCACGAATTTTTCACAGACTCCCTCCTATACCCGGTGGTTCCCCGTTCCCAACCTGAAGATTACTCATGACCATGGGGTGGTAGAAATCATGCGGGGATGTCCCAATGGGTGCCGGTTCTGCCATGCGGGGATCTTCTATCGCCCTTTCCGAATGAAGATTCCCGCTCTCGTGGAAGAGGAGGTGGCGTGGGAGGTGGAGCATAAGGGATACCGGGAGATATCCCTATCCTCCCTAAGTTCAGGGGACTACAGGGGACTTTCAGCACTGGTGAAGCATCTAAACAGACGTTTCAAGGATCGATACGTATCCTTCAGTCTTCCCAGCCTTCACCTGGAAACCTTTGGATTGGAACTTCTCTCCGATATCTCGGAGGTTCGGAAGAGTGGCCTCACCTTTGCCGTGGAAACTCCCAATCCTCTCTGGCAGTTATCCCTCAACAAGAGGGTCGAACGGGAAAAAGTGAAACAGGTTCTTCTCGAGGCTAGGGGAAAAGGCTGGAAACTGGCAAAATTCTACTTCATGGTGGGATTACCATTCCACGAACCGGATCGCGAGGCTGAGGAGATCCTGGAGTTCGTGTACGATATCCATCGATCCACCGGAATCCAGATGCATATCAATGTAGGTACCTTCGTACCCAAACCCCATACCCCCTTCCAGTGGGCAGGTCAGCTGACAGAGGAACAAGCCCTTCGAAGCATCGTGACGATTCGCAAGGGGGTAAGGAATCTTCCCGTAAAGGTAGGATACCAGGCTCCCGTTCTCTCCGTGCTGGAGGGACTGTTGAGCCGGGGAGACGAGCGGGTAGGGGAGGTGGTCCTCAAGGCTTTTCAAAAAGGAGCCCGATTCGATGCGTGGGAAGATCGATTTCAGCGTGCCGCCTGGGATGAAGCAATGGAGGAAGCTTCCTGGGAGGTGAAAGCGTTTATAGCCTCTTCCCGGCCGCTAGATGCCACACTTCCCTGGGAGGGGATCGATCTAGGAGTTTCCCATGCTTACCTCAAACGGGAATGGGAGCGGGCTTTGCAGCAAAAGGAATCTCTTCCCTGTGATCTTTCCTGTGAGAATCCCTGCGGAGTCTGTACGAAGAATCTTCGACCCGTGATCCACGCGCTAGAAGAGCCTTCTTTGCTTGCTTATACTGCCCGTCATTCTTTTTCCCCTAAGAGGCGTATCTTTCATAGATACGTTCTATCCTATGAAAAAACGGGAAAAGCGGCCTACATTCCCCATCTTTCCCTTCTGCGGATCTTCGAACGCTCGGTGCAACGGGCAGGGCTTCTTCCCAGATTTTCAGAAGGTTTCAATCCGAAGCCCTACATCGATTTTGCGCAACCCCTTTCCATCGGCTTTTCCGGATCGAGAGAAATCGTTTCCCTCGAACTGTTGGAGGAAATTGCCGATAGGGAGCTTGTCGAAAGGTTGAACCATAATCTTCCGGAAGGGTTACGCGTGAACGGCGCTTTTCACATTGCATACGAGGAAACGAAGAAAAAACCTGTTTCCATCATGTCTTGCTTTGGGGGAGGGAGGTACCGGATGCGCCTAGCCCAGGAATATAAAGACATTTTCTTATCATGTATGAATAAGTATACAAACCTACATCTCATGTTGGAAGGGTCTTTCGAATCTGATCAATCTACTAACAGCCAGAATTCAACTTCTATCAGTTTTTCTTTCGACATACCTTCTGGACAGCAGTCTCTTCTAAAAGCTTTATACAACGAGTGCCATTCCCTTATGGACTTGGAGATAGAAAGATTGCATTGTTTATCCGTAAATGGAAAGGATGAACTTTTTAGTTATCTTTTTTCTGAGTACAACAAGTTTGTCCAAAGATAGAGGTAAGCTCTTTTTCGAAGGATCGAGCGCCTACAGTATACTGCAACAGTGTAAAGCTCGAGCTTTGCTTTTCCTTTTTCTCTTGAAGTAGACAGAATATTCCTTATCGGAAGTTAATCGCATAGCACGTGGTTACTAGAGTATGCCGTTAGCCGCACCGTTAGCTGTACCTTCGCGTTTAACTGACTTCGGTTTCAATCATCCTTTGCGTTATAAAAGCCTGTAGCCACTCCGATCAGGATCAACCCTCCCAGCAAAGGTGGTATCACATTTATTTGTCCGAACAGATTCGTTAAAAATTTCCAGTAATCTTTCAGGAAAACATCCGTCAATCCTCCCAAAGCCGCACCCATGACCCCCAGTACGGTGT
>Ga0308411_10000516_pt1 | contig 25561 bp, 31 predicted proteins | sample HotsprottomLayer_2_FD_203530 | JGI IMG/M metagenome (GOLD analysis project Ga0308411, IMG submission 203530) | Hot spring phototrophic mat microbial communities from Octopus Spring, Yellowstone National Park, Wyoming, United States -... | ecosystem: Environmental > Aquatic > Thermal springs >... | reverse complement strand
AGGGAGACGGTCGGCAATTGTCGCCGCATGAATATCACTCCTTTTGGCCTTTGACCCCAAAATCTTACGCTTTGAAGCACCGGGGCCAGAGGTGTATTGACATACTGTTCAGAAACGGGCGCATGTTTTTTTCCGCTGACCATGCCTACGACATCGGCAGCCTTGGGCCAGATAATGGAAATGCCCACCTGATTGCCGTAGTAGGAATGTATGGGACGCTGGTTATGGACGATTGGATGGATGTCCGTCTATTCGTATCAGGATACCCCCGCATTGACCTCGTCGAAGAAAAGTTCTTAGTCGTTTACATCCCAAATGAGCCTGGGGCTCGTGTGCGGGTTTACAACCTTAGGGGAGAATTTTTGTCTGAGGGGGAGTTTTGGAGCGCAGTTGATGATGCACGTGTAAATACTGGGGAGTATTAGGAGTCTAATGAGGGGGACGATTGGCACGAGGTTTGCTTATCCGTTAGGTGGTATGACCGACGTTAGAATACTTTTCGGCGACATCATCGCCGAGGAAGCAGCAAAAGGAACGTACAGGGTACGCAAAGGCGACAAACTGGTATCGCCGTTCGAGTACGACTACTTTTGGAGTTTGACCCCCAAGGCTTGTGCATTAAGAACGATTGATGAGGAGGGCGACCCAAGATTGGACATTTTGTTCTCGAATGGACGCTGGTTTTTCGGGGCAATCTATGCCCACGAGTTGGCCAGGCTCGGGCCTGAAAAGGATAGGCACCTAATTGCCGCTCTGGTGAAGCATGGAACCCACGTCCTAAATGAGGAAGGGGACTACTTGGCGTTTATACCGGGCTATCCTCGAATAACAGTCATGTACGACCAATTCCTGATAGCCTATCACCAAGAGGGCACATGGCCTCGAGTTAAAGTGTACAACCTATGGGGCTATCTTCTGGCCGAGGGCGATCTGTGGGATGCAATCAATGAGGCAATGGAAAAGGAGTAAATCTGAGGCTATTATGAGCACCGACAATCTTTCCACTGTCCTCGTTAGGTTTGGAAGGCGGCCCCACTACGACACCCTATACGCCGGGGCTTGCTTTGCTACGCCAGAGGATGTAGCCTCCCTTTTGGGAGTGTCTGAGCTTGTCGCTCGTCGTGCTCTTAGGAGGGCTGGGAAGTTCGTCCCAGTCCCTCCGTCAGAGCACGACGAGCCAGCCCCGATGTACATTGCGGTAATAACGCCAAAAGCCAAAGAGCGATATGGACAAGCGTCTGTCTAAGAAGCGAGAGAGGCTGCCCCTGTTCGGCGGTTATTATGCCGAGGCTACCGAAGACGGCACTTTCTTCGTTCGTGAGAAAGGCATTCTCAAGTCCCCCCACGAGTACTCAGCGGTCGACGTGTTGACAAGGTACTCGTATGCCCTTTTTAGGGCACGAGAACCTAAAATAGACATCCTATTTTCCGACCTAAGCTGGTTCCTTGGGGCGGTTGATGCTTATGAGGTGGCTCATTTTGGGGGGCCAAACAGCATTTCTTTGATTGCTGCAGCTACCGAGGAGGGGACAAAGTTCTTTACTGATGAGGGCCGTGAGTTGGCTTTCATCTCGGGCTTTCCCCGTATCACAATTTTTGACGACCGCTTCCTCGTGGTTTATGACCCCGACCCTCCGGGGCCGTATGTGAAGGTGTATAATTTTTTTGGCGAGCCTGTATCCGAAGGATTACTCTGGGAAGCGCTAAGAAAAGCATCAGAATGGAAGCCATGAACGACCTGATAGTTTTGCTTGACGCCATTTCAGTTGCTGAGCCTCTGGGAATGGGCGAGGTAGTCCAAAGAGTATGGAACTACTTTCGGGGGCAAGACCCTGAAGAGCTGATAGAAAGGTACAAACAGGCCGTCAATCTTTGGAGTGTCCTCGGTGAGCCCGATCCAGGTATGCTGTACAAGGCCGAGCTGGTACTTCTGGCGTTGTCTATAATCTACGAGGCAAAGAAAAAGTACGAAGATGAGGGGCGGGCCAGCTTGGTCATATAGGGGGATTGGCACGATGTTTGCTACTTTTTCATTATGTGCCAAGCCAAAAAGTACTTCCAAGTCATGATTGAGCTGACAGGCTTCTCCAAGAGATTTGATTGCTTTGAGGAAGCTTACGAGTACGCGAAAAAGCTCGCTCATGATACGGGGTTCGAGGTGGTATTGTGGGAGGTTGATCCAAGTGTTTTTAGTGCTCTCGAAATGTACACTCCGATTTTTTTCTTTGGAGGTGAGTACGAGGAGTGATCTTGGCACGATGTTTGCTACATTTCAAGCATGCGCCGGGATATGAAACACTACGAGGTAGTGATTGAGATTACGGGCCACTCAAAGAAGTTTGATTGTTACGAGGAGGCCCACGAGTACGCAGAAAATCTCGCAAGAGAGACTGAGTTTGAAGTGGTAGTCGTAGAGATTGACCTCCGGGCCTCCGATTGGTTTGAGAGGTATGTACCTATTACCCTCTATGACGGGGCCACCGGGGAGGTCAAATCATTGCGGGACTGACAGAATTGGTACAGATATTGCTATGTGTAACAGAAAACCCAAAACGATGACGGATATGGAGCACAAAGACCTGAAAGAGCTCGCTTGGGAAGAGCGCCAGCGAGAACTGCTTGAAGCCAAAATGAGGCTTCTTCGTGAATTGGATGTAGAAGACCAATGCGTATGGGACCTTCTCACCGAGGACGAGATTGACGAGATAAACCTCAAACTGCTACGGGGGGAGATATGAGCAAGAAAAGTAAGTTTGCGGGTTTGGTTCGGGTTTTTCGTCTTTTGGGCGGCTTTTGGTTCTTGCTTAAGGTCTTAGCGCTGGTTGTTATTTTAATTGCTTGTCTACCGCCTCAGCAAGATTGGCAAGTCTATTGCTTAGCCTTGTATGTGCCTTTGTTGCTGATTAGCATTTCCCTGTCTGTCTTTTGGGTGATAACATGTGGCACAGAATTTGATCGTAGTTCCAAGGAAGACCAAAATCGTAATGAGGTATGAGCAAGCGGTATGTGAGTGCATCCAAGATTGCGCAATTCCTTTACTGCCCATTCACTTTTGAGTTGGCTGCGGCTGGTTATGAGCCTGTTGAGCCTTATCTGCCGGCTGTTGCTTCTGGGGTTGCCCTACACACGGCATACAGGTACATGTGGTTCGGCATTTCCCCCGAAGAGGCGGTAGAGGCTGCCGTTGCGTTTACTGACATAACTATGGGAGAAGGGATAGACGAAAAAGAGAAGGAGGCTCTTTTGCGGCGGGCCAAGGCCATTCCTCAGTGGCTTCTTGAGGCCGACAACGTTGAGGTTAGGATCGAGAAGGAGATACCGGAGACAGACATAGTCATAACTGGTTTCATCGACGCCATAGTCGGCGACACAGTCGTCGACCTAAAGGCCGTTACGAGGATGAAGAACGAGCTACCTCCTACATACCAAATTCAGGGTCAGATTTACATGTACGCTACTGGCAAACCTCATGCTTCTTTCGTGCTGATTGGCCCCAAGGGAGATGTGGCCGAGTTTCGTATCCAAAAGATGCAAGACGAGGCCATTGGCGAGATGTTGGAGTATTTCGCTCGCTCTATGGAGCAGACTTATAAGCCTCCTTCCGGGCTGACGAATTTTGCCTGCGGCAAGTGCTCGTTCCAGCATGTGTGTCCATTCTATAAGCTACTGAAACAAACTCAAAACCCTTGAAAGTATGACAGCGAAGACGAAAGACGAAGGACTCCGCATTGTGCGGAATGCGCTTGAGAAAGCGAAAGCAGCAGAAGATGTTCGTGGCAAGGTTGTGGCCGTTTTTGCCACCTCTACATCTCCATGGTGGTTGTCCCCCGAGGACTATCTTGAGTACCTCGTTCAGCAGCTCATTACGCTATTCTCGTACAAGTTCGAGAATGAGCGCATGAGCATTCCGGCGAACATGGTGTACCTTATGGCAGCCGAGCGGGGATTGCCGACTATACTTTTGCATTGGCGAGTCTACCTTTCCCTGTACTCGCCTTATGTGCGAGGGTGGCGGCTCGAGACCATTAAGGACGAGAACGGCAAGCCTATTGGGATGGTGGCCGTGATTGTGGACAAAGAGGGAAATGAATGGCGCTGGGAGAGGTACTATGACAACCACTCACTCACGCCCCGGTGGAAAAACAAGGAGCTCATGTTCGCCAAGACCATCTTGAAGGAGGCGCTGGCGATTATGTTTCCCTACCTAAACCTACTCCCTCCACTCTCTACTGTTGAGACCTACGACCCCGATGATCTCGAGGAGTCAGCACGTCCGCCAGCCCCAGCCGCTCCTCAGGCCTCCAATCGTCCAGCTCCCGAGCAGACAGTTCAGCCCCCCGAGGCCCTTGCACAGCTTAAGAAGAGCGATGCTGGCGAGCAGAAGAAAACATCAACGGATGTAGTTCGCAAGCTCGTCGACACTCCTCCTCCGGACGTGAAGAAAGAGCGCGGTGGTGAGGCTGAGCTGTCCCGTGAGGTACTGGACAAGTTCCAAGAGCTAAGTCAGTTAATTGGGGCCAACGAGGCTAAGGAGCTAATTGCGGGGATTGTCCGTGACCTCGGAGGGGAAAGGTTTGCTGACCTCGATGCAAACAGGAAGAGAATGGCCCTGATGATGATTGACAACGCAATCTTCACGGAGAAGAAACTAAAAGGCGAAGATGCAGAATGAGCTGGCAAATCGGAATGGGGTGGCCTCGCCGGGCCACCCCTATTCTGTGGAGATGGTCGTCCGGGCTATGCTGGACAACGTTCGGCGGATGGAAAGCCATCGGTGGTCGGCCAGATGCCCCCTACACGGGGACAGGGACAATTCTTTATCGGTGTGGTTTGACGGGGAGCGCTTGTCGTTCAAGTGCCACGCCGGCTGCGACCCAAAGTCAGTTACCGACCATCTTTGCGAGCGCCACCCGGAATACACTGAGCTTCTCGGACGGGCTCCAAGGCAAAATGGTAAGATGGAACGTGATAAGATAACGAGCGACGCTCGTAGCTGGTACCGCTCCTATCTTGGAGTCCAGCCTGATGTACTGGCGGAGCTTCCGATTTCGTTCACCAATGATGAGGTTATATTTCGCTTTCCGGGCATTGATAAGAGCAAAGTCAGAAAGAAGGGCGAGAAGGGGGCGATATGGCGGGGGCAGGGGCACACTCCAGATTTGTGGCCGTTGCCGGGGGATAGAGTTGGGGAAGATATAGTTATCACCGAGGGGGAAAGTGATTGTATAGTTGCAAGGGCTTTGGGCATTGAGGCTTATGCAATTACGAAGGGAGCCAGTGCTGGGCTGTCGTCGGCGGTATTAATTGCTCTTAGGCGTCGTGGCGCTCGCCGGATTGTTGTGGCGATGGATGCTGACAGCGCTGGACGTCAGGCGGCCTCCAAGATGGTCATAGCGGCAAGGCAGGCGGGGCTTGCGGCGATTGACTTGGATTTGGTTGCTGAGGGGCTCGTTGAGCCACTTCTTGGGCAGAAAGACCTTCGTGATGCCTTCAAGAGCGGAAGGGGTCAGGACATAGTTGAGGCAATTAGGCACTTGCTGTATAGGGCTGATGAAGCGAGGCCAGCTCATCCCCGAAGGCTGTCTGAGATAATGGCAGAAGAGCGGCCGACTGACTTTGTGATTGAGGGACTTGTCAGGATTGGGGGAACTACCCTGCTTATAGGGGAGCCTAAACTTGGCAAGTCTCAGATGTCGCTTGACATAGCCCTTGCCGTAGCTCGAGGAGAGGCATTTTGTGGGCTGGCCACAAAGAAGGGGCGTGTAATCTATTATACCCTTGAAGACGGAGAGGACATAGTTAGGGACAGGGTAAGGATGCGGGGGCTGTCGGGGTTGGATGAGGACATCTACATCGGCACAACGCCTCCAGTTGTAGAGGACAACGTGGCCATTCTCGAGGAGCATATTGACGCCATTCAGCCGACCCTCGTCATCATTGACACCCTCAGGGCTGTTTCGGTGACGGGCGGCAAAAGCGAGAACGAGGCCTCGTTCGCCGACGCCATTTACCGGATAGCTAAGCTGGCTCGTGAGCGTGGGGTCGCCGCACTGATAGTCCACCACACAGTCAAGGCCACAACGGGCAATCCAATCTCTGACGCACGAGGAACATCAGCCATTGCCGGGGCCGTAGATGTGGTGGCTGGGCTGTACCGGCGGGAAGACATGATGAGGCTGGCCTGGCGTGGTCGCTTCGGTACTGGCGACATGGTCGTTTCCCAGTACCAGAACGGCTCGTTCAATTATCCTCCCTCGGTGGCCTCAACGAACATGTCTAACGAGGAGTACAATCGTAGACTTGAGGAACGTCTTGCCCGATATTACGACGCCTGCCTCAAGAATGCAGATAAGCAGGGTAGGGTGAACGTTAAGGGCGTTGTTTTAGCGGTGTGGGGGCTAAAAAACGGCAAGTACAAAGAGGGCTCGTGGGACAAGACCTACAAGGCCCTTGACGAACTTGTAAAGCGCCAGAAGCTGCGCAAGAAAGAAAGGCAGTATTACATTGTCCAAGATGATACAGGCGTTCCCCCAAATGCCAGCCCTTCCCCGGAAGCCAGTGGAGTACACAATCAAATACAGGAGCGTACAGAAGAACATACTCAGGATGCGAGACCCGACCAAATCATAAAGTCGAACGACCACGATGTAAATGATAGTGTGCAATTGGCGAGGGGCGAAGAGCAGGCGAGCCTCCATGCTATCGTGGAAGAAGATAGCCAGTCCTGTACGGAGTCCAAGGCCGAAGATGAAATTGTAGAGCCAGAAGCAGACTGGGCAGCAGTTAATAATGCCCTAAGGACTGAGCGAGTAATTAGAGTTGCTGACATACCGAAACAGCTAAGCGGTTATATAGATTGGGCTGAGATGGATAGCCCCGGCAAGCTAACGGATAGGGTTGTAGAGGCCGGAAGGAAAGCAGTTGGGCTTATTGCCGGGGGAAAGTACGACGATGTGGACAAGCTACTTGAGCGAGTAAAGGCAGAGCTAAAAGAGGCGTACAATTCATGGTGGGCAAAAGGGGATGGCGATGGAGACTTGGACAGGGCGGTGGAGCTACTCTGTAAGATTGTGTTAGCCAAGACTGTCGCCTATCTCGCATCGAAGGGCGACGAAAAGGCCTCTATTGTTATATTTGCCACCAAGATGTGGCGGGATGTTCTTGATGGTCGTATCACGGCTGACCAGGCCCTAAGGAAAGTTAGGTTTGGGGAGGACGCCCATATTGTGCCGGAGCTACTCCCAAGGATATACGACCTATCTGAGCCAGCCGAAATGGCACGAAGTTTGCGATTGCTTAGAATAAACTTGCCAAGGATATGAGCGCCAATCAAAAACGTTCGCTTCTGCGTGAGGCGAAGCAAGTCATGGATGCCTCCTTTGTTGGGGGCGGGGAAGTCGCAAGCAAAGTTAGGGAACACGTCCTTAAGGCCTATGCCCAAATTGCCAATGGACGTTTCGATGATGCGTCTCAGGAGCTCGTAGAGGCCTATGAGCTACTTCGTTCGGGGGTGCGGTATGATAACTACCTCGACATACTCAAGGCCCTACATGCTCTTGACCTCGGGCTTTTCATTCACGCCTTTGCTACTGCCGACGAAGAGCTAAGGGCGATTGGCTGGGCCATTTGGGACGCAAGGAACGACCTTCAGGCCTCCCTTTACGACGCCATTAATGCGGCTCGTGAGTTCTTGTCGCTCATCAAAACGGGGGTAAATCCAGAGATTGCCGCTAAGCAAGTGTCGGATACGGAAGACCTTGAGAAGCTGGTCGAAATCCTTGAGGCCTATGCTGGGGCGCAGAAGTGAGTCGCAGATACAGGCAGTAATCGTAAGGGCACTTAGCCAGCTGGGCTTCCTTGTCATTCATGTCCCCAATCAGGCGACGAGGGGACGCCAGCGTTATTCTGGACTTATGCCGGGGGCGCCAGACCTAATCGTGATTGGCAAAGGCCGAGTTTGGTTCCTTGAGGTGAAAAAGCCTGGCGGCAAGCAGTCCCAAGCTCAAATCATCGTACAAAGGCTCATAGAGGAAAGGGGGTTTGGGTATTATGTTGTGCATAGCGTTGACGAGGCCCTAAACGTCGTCGGATATGGCTCACAAAAGGGTTAAGGCCCCGTATCTCGCAATGATGGAGAATAGCAGGGTACGTGATGCCTTTGCGCTGCTTACAGCCTACAAGGAAGACTACATACTCCGTGAGAACGGCAAGCCAGTCGATTACCGAGAAGCTGTTAGGCGATATAAGGAGACGAAGGACGATGCTTGGGTGATGCACGTTCTGGCGTCAAATCTTGGCTACTTTGCTAATGCTCTGTCAAAGGTTGTGGCCAGGTACGGAGTTGCCCCGGAGGATTACGTCTGCCTTGTCTATGAGGGTTTGCGGCGCTCAATGGAGAAGTGTGATGCTTCGCGAGTAAGGCTGTCTTACCTTTCGACCGGGGTGTTCCTCCTTTGTCGGCGCGAGGCCGAGCACGAGATGCGCCAAAAGGCAAAGGAGGCTACGTTGCCCGATACGTCGTTGTGGACCGAAAATGGCGACGATGATGAGAATATGGACTTGGATACCTGGCTCGCTAAAAATGGGGCCTATGAGGTACCTTTAGATGATGAGGATACATGCGAGGCACCTGACGAACAAAGTCCGGATAGAGAAACATGAGAACGAGCCATTACGCTATAAGGGAGTTCTGTTCCGATTTGGCGAGTTATCACACAATCAAACCCTTGTGCGGCCGGAAGCCAAAGTTCGGGCGGCGGGCGACGCAATCCTACTTGACCACGAGTATCCCGACATTGACAACTACAAGCCATACGGACGCATTCTGTCGTTCTCCAAGAAAGACGATGCGCTCATCATTGACTTTGAGCTGGCGTCCCCCGAGGCGGCTCAACTTGTAGAGAGTGGTGAGCGCAAGTTCCTATCGGTGTCGTGGTTTAGCGACGGGTATGTAGTAAAGGAGCACCCCCTTATGGGGTCGTACCTTGAGTTCTACGACATAATCATTTACGAGGTATCCTTGGTGGCCGACCCGGCGTTCAATACCTGCATAGCTACATCGGAGGACGGCTTGTCTTGCCTTGCCTCCTCGGTGGCCGAAAAGCCTAAGTCTAATTGCCAGTGTGGTTGTGCAGGAGAGTCCGTATCTTTGGGTGATATGTCTTACAAGCACCAAGAGGTGACCCGTGAGGAGTTTGATGACCTCCGGGACAAAGTTCAGCAAGCGCTGGATGGACTTACGGCACTTGCAGAAGAGATTAAGGCCCTAAAAGAGGCCGTTGCCCAGCCCCCTACCGAAGTAACTCAGGAGCTTGAGCAGGCCAAGAAGAAGCTGGAAGAGCTCGAAGTCACCCTAAGCACTCAGGCCAACGAGGTGGAGGGCGTTATGCAAATGGCTGAAAAGCTTCTGGCAATCACTGAGCGAACCTACAAGAACCTTCCAAACCTACTGAAGAAATGAAAGGGCTTGAAGAACGCATAAACCAGATTGAGCGAGCTGCAGAAGATATTGAGCGGCTTGCTAAGGCAAAGGGCACAGAGGACAAGGATGATGAGGCGCGCAAGCTGGCTGCTCGGGGGGCTATTGTTAGCATTGCCCGACAGCTTAGTGTGGCGATGCGCCAAGAGAAAATGGGAGCCATCCCGGCCTCTGCTCGCTCTCTTTTAGGCCCAAGTGTGTTCCGGCATTCCACGCTGGGCACGACCAGAGGTATCACGTCTGACTTTGACTATTATCAGACGGCCGCGGTTGACATTCGGGGTGGTTGGCGTTTCATGGACATGTTCTCCAAGCGCTTCATTGGTACCAATTCTACTGCTCGGAAGATAAGGCCAGTACCTTCTGGGCCGGGGGCAGGAGATGTCAACGAAGGCGACCCTAAGCCTACTCGTCAATACACCTTCAACCAGACAGACTATTCCTTCTCCAAGCTGGCTGTTACTGACACCATCACGCAAGAGATAGTCATTGCCGACTCTGGTGAGCGAGCAGCCAACTTTATTATTGACGCCCTTACCGAGCACCTCAAGGATGTCCTGAACAGCAGGCTAATCAACTACCTCTCCACAAATGGTACGGCATTCAACCCAGCGCAGTTCGCTCAATACCTAAACATCCCGACGGGTACCGGAGCTCGCTGGCACGACCTACTGGCGGCAGCCCAGCTCCAGTTTGAGCGGACTTTCGCCGACCACTTCCTTGACATCAAGTACGGGGACATTGTACTGGCTCCTGTGCCGGTCTACTGGGGCATTATCCAAGACAGAAAGGGGGCTGGGCTTGACTTATATTACGGCGACATCTCCCCGCTGGGCAACCTATCTCTTGAGGCCATCTGGAAAGACTACTCCGGCAACCGCCTCATTCTTGCACACACCGAGGGGCTAACTATTGAGCTCGTCGACGAGGTGCAAATCTATTACAACCGAGTCGTGGACGAGGGCGCCGACCGAAACCTTTACCGGGTAACGGTCGAGGTGTATTATCGGTTCGTTCCGGCCAAGCAGCCACTACCAGCCATTGTGATCGCCAATCCACTGGCTGACCTCCAAGCTCTTACTCCCGCAGCATGAAGGAGCAGTTCAAGGCCATATTGACGGATATTGACCCACGGCTTCCGTCTTACTTCCTCGTCAAGGGGGGGCGACTGCAAGTTGCCCCCCCGACGGCGGAAGAGTACGATAAGCTCGTCGCTAACGGGTATGAGCCTCTTGGAGATGTCGAGTACTCCAGGCTTGATAGGGCTGTTCTGGGAGCGCTAACTCAAATACTGAATGGGCTGGGTAACAGGGCAATCCTTTTATTCCCGCTTGCGGTATCTGCAATCTTGGCACACGAGGCAGGCAGAGAGGGCTCTGAGTTATACAAGGCTCTACGGGGGAGCGCCGAGGCGAAGGATGCCAAAGAGGCGAGGGAAGACAAAAAGCAAAAGCGCAAAAGAGAATGAGCGTCATTGACAGGCGTAGCCCCATAGCAGTAAAAGCATACGCCGAGGCGTTTGTGAGGGCCAGTGATGGATTTGAGATTATGTCTCCTGTCCATCCCTGGCACCCAATGCGAGAGATGGCAACGATTAGGGTCAACTCTCTGAGGGACATGTGGGTCGCTGCTCCTATTGGCATTAACATCCCAAGCCAAAACGCAGAAGCGGATGCTTTGGCTTATGCGACGGGCACCTCCAACGTGCCTAAGCCTGTTTTGACTATTAGAGCTGAGGGTCGGAACGGGGGGGTATTCAGAATTGCGGCGACAACGACTGTTCCTGAGGAGGTGGCACTCGTTGAGGGGGCGCTGGATGTTGTTAGGGGTCTACTTTGGCGGCGGGTAGACGCCTTTGAGTCCATTTTGTGGTTCGCCATACTTGGGGGGCGTTCTGCTACCCTAATTCCTACTCAGACAGTCAGTTCTTTTAGGGAGCTATTTGCACTGGCCCGGACATTTCTCGTTAGAATGGCCCCAAGTTTCGCATTTAAGGCCCTTATGCGGCCGATTGCTTACGGCGCAGCTATACTGGAGAATTCCGCCGGCGTAGCCCAGAACTCTAATTACACAGAGCTACAAGATGCCTCGGGTTCAATGACTATTGTTCCCATAGCTGCAGAAGACACAGTAGGTCCTTTTCACCCAGTTATAGTTTATCCCAGCTGGCTGGAGAGCCTTTGTAGGAGGTACATCTATGAGACAGAGTTTGTCGATCGAGTGGTGGATGAGGCCACAGAGCGGAACGTGCACAGGGTGACATGTGAGAGGTATATGACTACGGTTTTGCCTTACTTCTTCTATTACGAAGCCGAAGACAAGTTTATCGTTCCTTCCGTTGCTATTGATGCCTCCAATGCTATCAACGAGATTGCTTCCAGGTATGGCGCTGGTGCATTTAGCAACCTACAATATGCTGCTCAGACAAGCTAATGCTCATCGAGCCTTCTGACTTTGGCGGGGAGTATAGGTTATTCAACGCTAACAATCTTGACCCAGACACCATTCGGGCGATAGACCAAGCTCAGGAGGAGCTGGCTCGGGATTTGTTTCCGATAGGGCATTCGTTCATTATCTCCAACTTGCCAAGCGACCCCCCAAATCTCGGCCTCCGTGTTCTTGGCCTTCACAAGCTATTTGTTCCCTGGGTGTTCCGTAGGCTTGAGCTGGGCATACTTGGGGCGGGGGTCAAGAGGGCGTCTGATGTGCCGGGGCGCTCCAGATTTGCTTCGGGGGCGTTCTTCGCCATTGCTCGGGAGTATAAGTACTTCCTCGGTGCTTGGCTTGAGTACGAGGGCTATATAGGAGCCATTGCTGTATCGTCGACACTTATTGACGTACCTATCGTTGCCTCGCAAATCGTGGCTCCGGGAATGGAGATTGATATCGAGGGAATTGGGAAATACTCAGTCGTCGCTTCGGCGACTGGATTGCTGACCATAAGCCCTGCACTTCCTGCTGGAGTGTCTAACCTGAGGTTTCGCCAGCTTTCCCTTCGCATTGACCGGAAGTGGAATTACCTTTGAGAGATGGAATTCCTGAGGCGAGTTAGAGAGTGGCTCAAGGCTCTTAGGGAGGCAAGGAAGAAAATAGACTCAAGGTTTGCCCCGCTAAACCCGGCCTCGGGGGTCGAGATAACGACAATAACCCCCGAGGAGGCACTTAGGTCAATACCGACGCTGGCCAAGATACATAACCTTCTCGCCACCGCTGTCAACCGCCTAAACTTCCACGTCCGCCTTCTTGGACAGGTCATGGACGACCTCAGCTACACCTTTGACTATTACTCTGGCTCGGCCTTTGCGGACTGGTATGTCGCCGGATATGCCGTATTTGACGCCAATCTCAAGTACGTCCCCCTTTCCTCAATGCCCGATGTCTCGGTGACTCCGGATGTTATCGTTGTACAGAACGTTAGGCGGCCAATCCAGACGGCTCAGCCTATCCTGATAGCGGCTTACGAGTATTACCGAGCTCTTACGCAAGCAATGAAGAACATGGGGGCCTGGAACTTTGCTGTACTTAGCACCGAGGCGGTAAGGACAAAGTCAGACGCCGAGGAGCTGCGGCGGATGTTCGGGGATAATAGGCGCAAGGCCGGGGTGGGCGGGATTGAGTTTCTTGCCCTGCCCCTCGAGTTTCGCTCTGTGGCTCCCGAAATCCCCAACCTTGCTCTCGACAAGATTGCCACCCTAATCAATAGGGAGATATGCGACCTCTACGCAATCGACAGCTCACTGCTCAACGACCCCGAGAACAAGACCTACAATAACAAGTCGGAGGCTCTTAGGGGCCTCTATACGCATGTCCTGCTTCCGGCCTGCGACCAGTTTGTCGAGGCAGTTACACGAGCTTTTGCCGCTGCTGGGTATAGCTACACCTTTCATTACTCTACGGGGGCAATGGAGGGGCTGCTTGACGACAAGCGAGGGACGGCAGCCATTCTCATGCAGGCATACTCAATGGGGCTGGTCAAGGAGAGCGAGATACGGGCCTTCTTCAAGGACATGCTCGGTCGTTACGCCGAACAGGAGTAATATTGCCGGATTTCGGGTTTTTAGCCGTTCTGGGGCGGGTTAGGGGTATGTCTGGTATCTTACCTCGTCTCGGTGGTTTTCCCCCTCGCAGAACGCACCAGAAACGGCCATTTTTCTTCTCGGTATCTTTGAGGTGATGCTTGTCTGGGCTGGCGAGTGGGGTGCTTCCGAGACACCCGACATCACCCTTCTGGTCGTGGTGATTGCGCTCTTCGGAGTCATAACGGCCAATACTGCTATTTTGGCGTCGAGGGACAAATCTTATCGCTGGTGGTACGGCCTTGTCAAGGTTGCCTTCTACTTTGGATCTTTTGCCTTGGCGTTGGCAACGGGCGGGGCCTCGGCGGCAATTGCGAGCGTAAGCACCTTTTTAGGTATGGAGCTGAACAAGCTGGCGCAGCTCCTGCATATTCACGGGCTCTTCCCCCTGCTTGGAAATGGTCGCCGAACTGGTCAGACGCCTTCGGAGTGTCAGGATACGGCAGAGCGTTGAGAAGATAGCTCCGGGCCAATTCCTGACTTGCCCCCACTGGTGGTCGTGGTGGATGCCTAACAATCCACCAGTGTGGCAATTCTACGATGACGAGGGGAACATCCATGCCTGCGCTATAACATACGGGGTCGAGCCGGCGGTAGTAACAACCTCTGGGGATATAGTCGGGGGGATTTGGTTCGGAGCTCCGGATGTGCATGTCGTGTATAGTCAAGAGCTTGACTCAAGAACGGCGGACGCCAATCGTCCCACCCTTTTCGTTCTTGGCGAACATCGGGCCGAGGTCGAGGCTCTTTCGTTCCCAAGTGGGACAGTCTCGGCGGCGCTAATAATCCCCCAGTCAGCCAAGTGGAGCGCTGAGCTTTCCTCCTCTATGCACGAGAAGATGATTGAGGCTATGGGGGACATAATGAGGCGAGCGCTGGTCGACATCCTTGACGCCACATGGATACCCCTCTATAACCCCAATCTGGTCGCTTCCGGTAGTGGGCTGCCGGGGGAGGCTAACTCACTAATCATGACCCTCCGCTGGCGTTCGTACTCATAGCGGTATCTTTGGGTGATATGGCACTACAATGCAGATGCGGCCAGCCAATAGAGGCCTTCGGGGTTCCGTCTTGCTATACCAAGATGGCCCCTATCGTGAAACTAATCTTTACCACCAGAGTAAACCAGCTCATTACTGACCCAGCTACTCAGCTGGAGCTTAGCCCGACAAATACCAACTTCCCAGACATTTACCGCCTGATAACGCCGAGGCTGGACGATGTTTCTTCGGAGCGTCCCGAAGCAATCACCGAGGAGATAGGGGCGACGACATACTATGTGCGGGATGCTGCTCGGACGATAACGGCCACAGTCGGCCAGCTTCCGACTGAGTGGGCGCAGCGTGTCGCAGAGCTGCGTTGCCAAGCCGAGGTAGGTGTGTTCCTCGTAGATGCAAACGGGACGATTTGGGGACGCAAAGTCGACACGCCGACAGGTGTTGCAGGAGCGCCGCTTCCGATTGTCCCTTCCTCCATCGATGCCCGATTTGCCTTTCCCTCCTACTCCAGCGTCCAAAAGCACATTATCACTTTTCAGCTTCCATTCACTCTCGCCGACTACGAGATAATCCCCCTGTGGAACAACCAGGCTGTGCTAAACAACTCTGCTCCCCAGCCCGTAGGGTTTCGGGTGTTTCAGGAGGCGGGGAATTGGGTCGTCTTCCTCTTCACCAAGTATCACGCCCCGAATGGCACAATTGTAGTTCCAATCGCTAACGTTGCCAATCCTGCCGACATTGACATTTACAACGCTTCGGGGACCACGCTTGTAGCCTCTGGGAGTACAAACTTAGGCGGGGGTAAGTATGCCCTAAACAATCCCCTAACTACGGGGACTCAGTACATCCTTGACTGCACGGCCATTACTTCTCCTCCTCGCACTCAGTTTGACTGGCCTGCCCTACGAGTGCCGTTCCGTGCGTGAGGATTGATGAGCTGATAGGTCGTCTCGAGAAGGCGGCCGAGGTGCTAAGGGGGGACGGATACCTTGATGCGGCTCGAGTTTCTTTCTTAGCGCTATCAGATAGGTTGCCATTCGTCGAGAAGGTTGAGATAGTTTCCTCGGCATATAGGCAATTAGAAATGTTCAGGCGTGGGGCTGTTGGCCCCAAGCCTGTCTCCATCTTCTATTCTCCCAAGTATCTCCGCCGGCGGTTATCTGTCGGCTTCCCTCCAATTCCCTTTTGGACTCTTGTGTGGCGGGGCATTCTGTACCGTTCGCTTGCCTATTATGTTCGTGGCGGGGAGCTATATGTACAGTATGACGAGCGCCGTCGGAACGCTGTCAAGTACCTTAGCCAAAGGGCGGGCTTCCACATACTTGACGTCCCCGAGCAACAGCTCCGCTCGATGTCCGCCGCAATGCGAGCGGAAAGCCTTAGGAGGTTCGTCAAGATAATGAGGGGCAAAAATGGCTAATCACAGCGAAAAGCTTGGGTACAAGGATTTCTTTGACGAGGCGCTATTCACGCCGGTCATAGAGAACATCAATGCCCTGATAAGCGCTCTCAAGGCACTTCAAGACACCATCAAGGCTGGGATTGCCCCGACCCTAAACGAGCTTCGGGCCGCAATCAACGCATTTTCTGACTCCCAAAGGGCCGGGGCTGATCAGTTACGCAAGACGGCTGAAACAATGGACAAGGCCGCTGCAGCAGCCAAGGCCTACAAGAAAATTCAGGAGGAGGTGGTTCGCCTAACGGGGAAAAAGGCAGCTCTGGAGTCCGAGGCTGCTCAGGAAGTGGCCAAGCTACGACTCGAGGTAAAGGAGGCTACGAAAGAGCTTAAGATGAATGCTCAGGCCGCTACCTCGGCGGCAAGGGCGGCACAAGCCCTTGAGCTTGCTGAGAAGGCGTTACGAGGCGAGATAGACGCCAATGTTACCTCCTACTTCCATCTATCCGACGCCTTAGACAACCTTCGTGAGAGGTACAAGAGCCTTGTCTTGGCGGGGAAGGCGAACACCGAGGAGGCGGCTCGACTCCGGGACGCCATTGCTCAGCTTGACAGCAGGATAAAGAAGGCCGATGCTATGGTCGGCCAGTACCAGCGGAATGTGGGGAACTACGCCAAGTCATTCAAGGAGGCGATGACTGAGTTTCTCGGGGCTTCAGGGCCGGCCGGTGAGGCGACCTTGGCCCTAACCTTTGCCGTCGAGCGGGCTCGGGACGCATTTATAGCGGCAGGGGGCGGGGCAAGAGGGTTCTTCAGGGCTATTGTCGAGGGAGCCAAGGCACTTAGGGGCGTGGGGATCATGCTTCTGTTGGAGGGGATCGCCAAGCTGCTGTCCATTGGCAAGGATAGGGAGGCACTTGAGAATGCTGAGCGCAAGCTGGAATTGACAAAGCAGGAGATACTGCTAAACAATCAGCTGGCCAGCATAAAACTACGCATTGAGGCGATTGACGACGATACGATTGCGGGCTTGGCCGAGAAGGGGCGCTTGCTGGAGGCTCAGGCCAGAAAGGAGATAGAGCTAATCCGCCTTAGGCGACAAGCGGCCGAGGAAGAGCTTAGAAGGGCAAGCCAAGCCATTCAAGAGGAAGTGGAAAGCCCCATAAACAAGATGCTGGCTGCTCTCGGCAAGGCACTGGGAGGGATTATTAGGATGCTCGCCTACATTCCCCGAGGTCTTGCTGCTGTTCTGTCTGCCCTTCAAGCTGATAAGGCTGCCGAGGAATTGCAGCTTATCGCCGACAAGGCTGAGCAAGCTGCTTCTGGACTCGAGAAGGTGTTTGCCTCCTTTGGGGCGGGGAACATAGCCCAAGCGAAAGAGAAGCAGGCCTCACTGCTACAAGAGATAAGCGAGCTGTCAAACAGAGAGGCCGAAATCATGCAGCGAATGGCCAAGACACAAGAGGAGATAGCCAAGAAGCGACAGAAACTTGCCGAGGATGCGATTGAAGCCCTGAGGGTAGAGGTAGAAAGGACGGCCACAGCACGGCAAAGGCTTGCCGACGAGTACAATAAGAAGCTCCAGAAGCTAAAAGAGACCCTGGATGAATACGAAAGGCGTCTTGAGGGCGGGGTCGAGGAAATACAGCGGATAAGAGACGAGTATGCCCGGAGTGCCGAGCTACTTAGGGCGGAAATGGCCAGAAAAGACGCCGAGCTGATACAGGAGTCCATTGGGCGGTTAGAGAAGATAAGGCGTGAGGTATTCTTCGGGGCGCTGGATGCTGAGATAGCGGCCATAAACGAAAGGTTCGATGCCTTTCGTGGAGAGCTGGAGTCGGCGGCAAACGAGCTCGGAGAGGAAATGGCCAAACTGGGATTTGACGTAGATGAGCTTCTCAATCGCCTCGAGGAGCGGAGGCAGCAGGCCGTTCGCAAGGCCCTGTTACAAGCAGCCGAGCGGGAGATAAAGCTGCGGGAGGATATAGCAGTGGCCCTACTGGAGAAGGAGCGGGAGAACTTTGCGACCGAGGAGGAGTTTATTCGTTATCGGGAGAAAAGGCTTGCCGAGATACAGATAGAGTCAGCGAATGAGAGGCTGAACGTTCTTCGTGACCTTTACGAGGCTACGGGGGACGAGATATACCGCCTTGAGATAGCTCGGGCCGAGGCAGCCATTGCCCAAGCCAATGCCCGGCTGAAAGAGATTGCAATTCGTGAGGCAAAGGAAGCTGCAAAGGCGCAGCAAGAGATAGTTAGGGAGTACATTCGGGCGATTGACTCGCTGGCCAGCTCGCTTGACACCTACCTCCGCAGGATAGAGGAGAGACAGCAGCAGGGGCTGCAGCGCCAGCAAGACACCCTCAAGCGTCGTATAGCTGTTTATGAGGGGCTGGCAAGGCAGGGAGCGCTTGCAGCTGAGCAGAGCATTGCTGAGCTTGAGGCTCGTGAGGCCGATGTCGTTCGGAGGCAGGAGGAGCTGAAAAGGAAGGCTCAGCGCCGGGAAATGGCGCTGGCAGCCGTCAAGACTTATGTCCAGTTACTTGACAGAAATGCCCCCTCGCCACTTGCCCAAACGATTAGGGACATCACGGCCATAAGCCAATTCGTAGCCAAGCTTCCTACTTTCTTCTACGGGACAGAGTTCGTTCGAGATGGCTTTCGCATTCCGGGGGCCGTTCGGGATGCCCTCATAGTTAGGGTACACGAGGGAGAGCGAATAGTCCCCGCCAACATCAACCGCCAGCTCGGCGGGATAAGAAATGAAGACCTCCCCAAGGTAGTCCAGCAGGGAGCAGGAACGGCGAGGGTCGAGTTTGACTACGACTCCCTGACGAATACGATAGTTACGAGCATAACCGAGGGGGGCAAAAGAAAGAAAATCAAAAGGCGCTTATGAGGCGTATTGAGCTAATAGTGCAGGGACGGCCTGTTGCGGAATGGAGCAGGTGGACAGAGGCCGAGATAACAATTGCACGCACAGACGAGCGCTTTTCCATTAGTTCAGCCATAGAGGGAGTCCAGCTACTGGACGAGGCATTTAGGGTCGTAGACGGAGCACTTAGGGCCAACAAGTACAAGCCGCTTCGTGTAGTTCTAAGGCATTCCGGGGCTACATGGACGGGCGTGATAGACGCCTCGCGGGCCAAGTGGGGACGTAACAGGATGGTCGTAGACATTGAGATTGACGAGCTTGCCCTGTTTGAGCGGGATGTGGCTGGGCGAATGCCGAGAGTGGGTTTCAACTATACTCTGGCGCTGGAAAGGGAAGGCGATAGAGGGGCTGTTGCGGCCTCTTTGGCGTCGTGTCTTCTGCTCCTCTATGCCATAATCAGAGAGGTCAGAGACCTCAAAGAGTTCATTGCGAATGCTGCTGCTCACGCTGCCGGCGGGGCGACTGGCCCCGCAGCGGCGACTGCTTACAAGATTGCCGTCGTTGCCATTCGGGTAGCATTCATTGCGACACTGGCCATTGCCCTATGGAACATCATAACTGAGCTACTCAAGCTCCTCCCTACCCCGAAGACGACGAGGGCACTGAACCTTGGAGAGGCCATTCGAGACGTCGTTAGCGCTGCTGGTTACTCGGTCGTCTTGACTCCAGAGCTGGGCAAGATTTGGCTCGTGGGGGATACTGTCGACACCATAGAGGCCACTGAGCTAATTGTACTCGCCGCACGTCTACTGAATGCCCGGATATACATGTTCAACAGGGAGCTACGCTTCGCTTCGGGAGCAGCCTCGTTCCCACTACACAATGTGGCATTCACGGAATTCTACTCCATCAACACCGACGAATTTGCGGGGTATAACTTAGTCTCGCTGGCACGAGACCACACCGACCGGTTTAGCCTTGGCCTTCCCCATGCGGCCGAGATTAGGTTTCAGGGTTACGCTGGGTATAATCGTGTAGACATACCCTACTCCCCCGGCCGTCCTAAGCTAAGGCTAACCGATCTTGATAGGCTGGTGAACATATTCTACGACACCATCAGGACAGCCAACAGGATACTCCGACGAAGAGTGGATGCTCCCAGTATAAGGACGGGTGTGCTTATAGTCGGCAACGAGTACTTTGCTCCCAAGATTGTAATGGCCGATGCCCTCGACAGCCTAACAGAGCAGTCGTCCTCGGCATTGCTTTCATTTGTCGCCGATAGGTATGCCCCGACGCTTTGCCGAGTCTACGAGCAGGTTCGGATACCTTTTGGTGTGGCTGACTATGCGAGACTTTCGGCGGCGGGTTTTCCGGGAGTAAAGAACTTGCGCTGGGCCATAAACAGCGACTTGGCTCAGGTTGACTACTTTGTCGTTGAAAGTGCCCAGCCGTCCAAAACTACCAGACTGGTATGATACTCAGAGAGATACAACAATACCTAGTACTGGACGCCACCACAAACTCCCTGACCAGCCGTCCATTTGACTATCGCCCAGTATTGGCCCCGCTCCTCGATTGGCGTGTCGCGATTGTAGAACGAAGGCTGGTTCTACTGGAGCCGCAAAGTGGCTCACTGGGTAATCCTGACCCAAACGCATTCATGGTAGTCGTGCCGCTGTCCTTTACAGTCGGGCAATTGTTTGCTATTGAGCTACTTGGCACTGACTGGGAGTCCGAAGGGTTTGCTGTGGGAGATGAATTGGCTATGGCAATGGGGCCAATCAATCCAAACTCAATATTCCTTAGGGCTACAATACAAGGGATTAGCGGCACAATAGCCACATTTCGGATTAGTTCCACACCCCAAATCTTTGGCACTCTGGACACCCAAAACCCTTTTCCCCTTGTGGCCTTCCTCATGAATGAGCGATTTGACGTCAGAACGGCCTTGCTTCGGGCGGGGGACTCCGGATTTGTGTCGCCGCTAAACGGCCAGCCGTTCTATGTATCTGGGCACGCCGACCACATAGAGGTAACTAACTACTCCATAGCCAGCTCACCTGCCCAATATAACCTACGCTTCTACAACGCCTCACAAGAAGGGGACATAAGTGTAAATCTCCCCGGCTCTCGTAATTTGAGGATAGTTACCATCGGCATATGGGGAACGCAATTCTACGCCTACCGGTCGTCGCTAAACCCAGCGGCCAACACGCCAACACAGGCATACCCTACAAGAGGCCAGATAGTGCTTGACGCACAAGCCCCTAACGAACTAAGGAGCCTGACATTTGAGACTGAATGCCTTCTTCTACACCCTAACCGCATAGAGGAAACAAATAACTTCGTTACTCCGGGGACGCTAAACATAACCGGCGGGGTGGCCTCAATCAGTGCTCCAGCTATCCCCTCGCCAGTACGTCAGGCCGTCTGCTTGCTTGGGCCAGACTCGCACCACTCTCTTCCCTCGGTGTTCAGATCGCTCGACCTTTCTGCTCCGACGGCTCCTCCTTCTACTCCCCCTTCTCGGGCTGGAGCCGACTATGTGGGAGTGGTTACAGGCCAGGTAAGCGGGCAATGGGTGGCCGTCATGACGAACAAGATAGCCTCATCACTACCCACCTACAACCTAAACATAGTCAACGAAAACCTCGATCCGGCTCGGTACGATTGCATTGTCTTGGAGACGACCGAGGCATCTGCAAGGCTACTTGGTGCCTACACAGTCATAATCTACGGCAAGATTGGAGGTACATTCCTTCCACTGGCCTCTTACGACCTAAACATAGCGAATGCAGTACCTACCCCTCTCCCGGACTTCCCCAGTGGCGTTGAGGCTCTTGGCAACCTATTCCCATTTGAGCGGGCAATGCCAGATCCTTACGGAATAAGAACGGCAAACTACGACGTCGTGTTCGGAGAAGGTAGTTCTATCAAGTATTCTCTATTTTACGTCCCCATTCCCTCGGGAGCTGAGCCACCTCCTATTGGAGGGCTAACTGTTCCATCCTCTGGGTATCTTCTTGACCTTTGGCCATTCCTTGACACGCCTAAAACGATAAAGGCTCAGATAATTTGCCCTGATGGAACACTACTCGAGTCCGGGCCTAAGGCAATGCCTCAGCCTCGCCCAGACTTACAACTGGCCTCGGTAACACAATCAGGAAGCAACATACAGATAGGCCTCTCGTTGATAGTTCCCCCAAGCCAAACAGGAGATTTCCAGCTTAGGGTAGCTCTGTTCCCCTGGCCTGCAGGGCACGCCCCGATAGATCAGGCAATGTACTTCGCAACGGAAAACTACTCCTCGGGCACAGTCGTAGAACAGAGGGAGCAGCAGGGCAACAGAATAAGGATTGTTCGAGAACCTCTAAGTGGCTATAAATACCGTGCTATCGTTGATACCCCCGGTCTTCCGCCCGGTCAGTACGCCATACACGTTAGGAGCGAATTTATTCACCCCTATGAGGGTGACTACGAGTCTTTTTTCTACCTATTCACAATCCGCAATCCTCTCGACCAGCCTGGCACCCCACTACCCCCAGTCCGTTGTCGAGCCGAAACTCCAGCCATTCGTGGAGAAGATTGGCCCTACATTGTAGTCAGAGACGACGGGGTGGAGAAGCACATGGAAGCCCTAAACAGATGTAGGCTTGACGACTATTGCTCTTGCTTTACCTTTGTGTCCGCAATCCCCGAAGACTGGGTGGATATTATCGGCTTCTTTGAAGGCTCCGTGCTGGGCAGGCCTATCCCAACTGGCTCCACTCCTGCCCAGCACAAGGTACGGCTTCGGGGGAGGATAGTTAGGGTCGACGACGAGTACTCCACAGAGAGCTTTGTCTCATCGGTGTATAGAGAGGAAGATGTAGTTCGCTCCTATGCCCCAAGGTATCAGCTCGAGGTGATCGCCCAAACGCCTTGCGACCTTTCGCACATAGACATCCTCAAACTTGCTGCACACTGGACGATTGTCAACCGCTCTAACCGGATGCTTCCCCAGCAGATACCTTTCCTCCGGCCTGCCGAGATAGCCCTATCGGATAGTGGTGAGCACACAAAGGCCACCATAACACTCAAACCCCTTCGCTGGAGAGATGAGTACCGACGACAAGGATAGGCTCCGCAAGGTATCGTTCCGGGAGTTTGCCGACGAGTGGCTTGATAAGCTAAATCCCGAGTACGACAACATAGGGGATATTTGGGTGGCCATATTCAGGGAGGAGATTGTGAGCTACCTCAACACACTTAAAGGCAAGGTAGACACCCTTATCGGGCTGATAGAGGCTACTGGGGCCGATGAGGCTTATGAGGCCTTTGTTGCTGAGTTTGGCAGGAAAGACGGGCCACGCCTCCCAGCATACGAGATGCTTCTCCCCGTGATTAGGTCGCTCGGGGGGAAAGACGACGACTCTGCACTGACCGTAATGGGTATATTTGAGTATGCACGGTCAAGAAGACTTAGCGGCGCTGAGGGAGATAATCTCAGCGCTAATCCACCACATCCTTAACATCGTCAAAGAAGACCCCTCCAAACTACATAGAACCACCATGCTTAGCCTCGACAGGACGGTGCGCTTATACGCCGTCCTGCGCAAACTATACGGGGCCGATACCAAAGAAGTCAAGATTGAGATAGTGGAGGCCGGATGCAGCTCCGAGTAATCAAGAAGCACTGGGACATCCTCAAGAGGGGACACCAAATAACCATCCTCTACGGGGGGACTCGCAGTGGGAAGACTTACTCTATACTCCAGTACCTATTCGTGGAGGCAATGCGTGGCTCCTTCAGGCTTGCGAGCGTAGTTTCCCGGTCTTTCTCCCACATCAATCGTGGAGCTCTTAGAGAGTTCAGGGAGATTATCGGCCCCGTGTACTCGCTAATAGACGAGAACAAAACGTTCCTTACCTACAAGTTCCCCACTGGGGCCGTCATAGAGTTTTTCTCGGCTGACACCGAGGAGAAGCTAAGGGGGCCTCAGCGGGACTGGCTCTTCGTGAATGAGGTGAACTTACTTACGCAGGATGAGTTTGCCCAGCTATTCATGCGCACGAAGGACAGAGTCTTTCTCGACTTCAACCCTGTTGGTCGGTTTTGGCTGGATGACTTCCTCGAGAATAGCCCAAACTACGACTACATCATAGCCCGAAGCACGTACAAGGACAACCCGTTCTTGACAGACTCTCAGCGCCAAGCGATTGAAAGTCTGGCATATATGGATGAGCGGCTTTATCGGGTTTATGCCCTCGGGGAGCGCCTTGACTATCAGGGTCGTGCGCTAATGAACTACGAGGTCGTCGATCCAGCCCGCTTTGCGGACATCATGCGAACGAGTCGTCCGATTATTGGGGTCGACTTTGGGTTCTCGCACGCCGAGACGGCAGCTGTTGCCGTTTGGGTGGTAGGCAATAAGGAGATACTGGCGAAGGAGATATTCTACCGCAAGGGGCAGGCCATACGGGAGCTTGCCGAAGCCATTAAGGAGTACGACTACGAGACGATACTTGCCGACTATTCCCAGCTCCAAATGATAGAGGCGCTCGCCGCCGAAGGCCTTGACTACGTCAACCGCTGCCGCAAGATAGACCTTCGCCAGTCCTTTGCGTTACTAAACATGTACAGGCTGTATATCACGGCGGACAGCCCGAACCTAATCAACGAGGCGACGAACCTGTACTGGAAAGACGAGCGAAGCCTCGCCGACGTCCCCAATCACCTAATCGACGCCCTTCGTTACGTCGTCCATCACCTTTACCTCTGAGTGTGCCGAAGGGGCTGGGGATTGCCCAGCCCCCCCCGAAAAACGGCACTCGCTCAGGAACCGTCGCCCGACTCCGGCCGCCTGTTGAATATGTACAATACGGGATTGCCAAAGCCAGAACCGCCGGTATAAAGGACAAGCTGAACTTCGTGTGGCGTCTTTTTCGCCAGTTCTTGGGCAAAGGCCACGGCCTTATCCCTATTCCTGAAAGTTCTAACCCTTGGAAGGGCTATGCTTTCCACCCTGTAATGCATAGCTTATGCAATTTGTATCTTTTCGTTTGCCTTTTGGAGCGCCTCACTCATGAATCCCTCGGCCAAGAACTCGCCCCACATGGTGTAAACCTTCACATACGGCTCAGGGCCACTTACAAGGCGAGCCACCAAGAACCGGTCGTCGGCAATAGCAATGTGGACAAGACCAGGCAAGAATGCCGCGAAGTTACCAGAGTCGTCATAAACGCCCGTCCCATTTGGGAGCGTTACTGCAATCCAGCTTTTCTTTTTGCGGCTCCTCCCTATCTTCTCAAGGACATACGCAAACTGGAACCCAAATTGCATTACCCCACTGGCGAAGATTAGGTCGTACCTCCTGTCCTCGGGCCTAAATAACACCCAGCACTTTGGTGTGAGTTGCCTAATCTCGGAGTACTCGAATGGGGACACTACCTTTTCGCCTTTTCGTACCATGTACGTTCCTTTTTCTGTTTGCTCGGCGATGATGGAGTCGCCGAAGAGTTTTACCACGTGCGTCATATCACCGGACAACTAAGCAAACCCCGTGCCAACTGCACCGCCAACACCAGCTACCAGCCCTTGCCCACGCCAAGCCATAATCAAACTGCCACTTTGGCATACCCCCGAACATCGCACTTAGGCGCCCGGCAGCCATTCTCTACCGCCTATCTGGTACTTACCCCTACTCCGCCACCATCCCCGCCCCAGAACGCCCGAAAACGGCCAAAAACGCCCCA
>Ga0308411_10000513_pt1 | contig 25648 bp, 21 predicted proteins | sample HotsprottomLayer_2_FD_203530 | JGI IMG/M metagenome (GOLD analysis project Ga0308411, IMG submission 203530) | Hot spring phototrophic mat microbial communities from Octopus Spring, Yellowstone National Park, Wyoming, United States -... | ecosystem: Environmental > Aquatic > Thermal springs >... | reverse complement strand
CCCGAGAGCCTCAAACAAATGGCCCTCGAGCTCGGCTTCCGCTTCCCGTTCCTCTACGACGAAAGCCAGGATGTGGCCCGCGCCTATTCCGCCGCCTGCACCCCGGACTTCTTCCTCTTTGACGCCGGCCGCAAGCTGGTCTATCGCGGACAGCTCGACGACAGCCGCCCCGGCAACGGCATACCGGTAACGGGGCGCGATCTCCGCGCGGCCATCGATGCTGTGCTGGCGGATCAGCCCGTGAATCCGAATCAGAAGCCGAGCCTCGGCTGCAACATCAAGTGGAAGCCCCGCCGGTAAACGCAAACCCCGGCCGTCTCGTCCCGAGGAGGCTCCTCCCCGCCGCGAACCCGGATGGAATCCGCACCCCTGCGCCACGACGGCGCAGGCGCCCTGTCATGCCCAATCCTGGCCCTTGGGCGTGTGCTCCCGCATGTGCGCCGGGTCGATCTCCAAACCCAGGCCCGGCCCTCGCGGAAGCTGGAACTGCGAATTCTTAATGACCGGCGGCTCGCCCAGCGCCATCTTCTCGTAGATGCGCCCCGGCCGCCCCAGCCGGCACTCGGAGCGGTAGAAGTTGGGAATCGAGGCCGCCAGGTGCACCGAAGCGTAAGTCCGCACTAGCGTGCCGATGTTGTGCAGCGCCATCGGAATGCGGTGGAAGTGCGCGTAATCGGCGATCTTTCGGCAGCCGGTGATTCCCCCCGCGAACGATATATCCGGGTGAATGATGTCCACCGCGTGGTTGTCGATAAACGGCTTGAACTGCTTCACCAGCTCCAGCTTTTCTCCGGTCATGATGGGCGTCCGCGTCTCTCGCTTGATCGCCAGCCACGCCTCGGAATACTCGACGCTGCTCAGGGGATCTTCCACAAACAGCGGGCGGATCGGCTCGGTCACCCGTGCAATTGCGATCGAACTCGGCGTGTCCCACTGATTGTGGCAGTGGACTCCGATGTCGATGTCGTCGCCCACCGCTTCCCTTACGTTGGCGAAACCTCGCGCGATCTTGGTTAACTGCGCGGTCGTCACCACCGGGCCTGCCCGCTCGCCCCGCAGCGCCTGCGTGGGCTCGAGCTTGAAGGTGGTAAACCCCTCCGGCTGCTCGCGCATCATCTTGGCCCACTCGCGGCAGCTCTCCAGGCTGTTCATGTCTTTGAGCGCGTCCCCGTGCGAGTACATCGGCACCGCCTCGCGCAACGGGCCGCCGAGCAGCTTATAGATTGGTTGCCCCAGCAGCTTCCCGGCCAGATCCCACAGCGCGATGTCGATGCCGCTGACGAGCGGGATGATCGGCAAAAAGGGATGAATCGCGCCGGTCATCGACAGAAACAGCCGTTCGATGGCCAGCGGATCGGCGCCTTCCAACCGCAGCCGCGGAATCCGCGCCCGCGCCGTGGCCACATCCACGCCGGTCTCCCCGTAGCCGGTGACCCCAGCGTCCGTCTCGATGCGCACCAGGCACCCGTCGCCCTGATAGTCGAGTTGCAGCGCCTTAACGGCGGTGATCTTCACCTCGCCCCGCAGCGGGGCCGCCAAGGCTTCGTACCGCGCCATCCAGGCGCCCGCCGGCGCCGCCAACGCAATCTTCAATAAGTCCCTGCGTGTGTACATATATGTGTCTTCCCTTCCACGCCGCGCGATGCCGGGACCGGCAAACGCTCCCGCACCGGCGCGCATCTGCCCATGCTATCACGCGGGATAAGATCTCGGAATGGCGCATCCCGAACGCGGCAACGATCGGCACTTTGGGGCGCGCAGCTCACATGCATCCGGCGTCCTTCGACTGCTGCCCCGCCCTGCCGCCTTCAGAAGTGAATGCTGAAATTCCCGAACAGGTTCAGCCAGCGGTCCAGTGTCTGCACAGCGGGCACCGCGCCCAGCGCGTCCCCATCCGTGTGTCCGCGGTAAGCCTTGGCCGTGAATCCTAACCGGAACACTTGAAACCGGTCCAGCGCGAAGCTGACTCCGCCCAGCGCGTAGGTTCCCCATCCGCTGCGCGAAGCGCAGTCCGGACAGGCGAAGCGGTAGTAAGAGCTCGGCTGCTTCAAGCGTTCGGAATACCGCATGTAGGCGCCGCCACCGCCCGCCGACAGCAGCACCCTGCCCTCAGCCAGAGGCAGAATCGCCCGTCCCCCAAAAGGGACCAGGTATTGAAAATCCCGGATCCGCAGGTAGCCCAGTTGGGTCGCCAGGTAATCTCTCACCCCCGCAGCGCCGAACAGAGTGTCGAGTCCGAAATCCGCCTGAAGATTCCGCTGGAACCGGTAGCCGTAGCTCACCGAAAGACCGCCGCTATTGGCGAAGGCCGGAGTGAGTTGCGCGCCCGGCAGTCCAATGCCTGCGCCGATCGTGAAATTATGTTTCGGATAGTGGCTTTGCGCCGCCAGCGGCGCCGCCACCGCCAGCACGAGCAAAAGTCTCATACGCCCCCTCAGACGCAGCCAACCGCCGCCGGGTTGCCGCGTCCTAAAGACGATTGTCCCCCACCGCCAGAGGAAATGCTACCGCGCGGACGGGCATTCGGTCAGCCCGGGTATTTCGGCTGTTTCAGGTAGGCGCCCACGGCAGCCAGCAGCGCGGCCAGGATCACCGCCAGCGCCAAAAGCACGTCGCCGCTGCCGGGAGTAAAACGGTATGGCGAGAAGAAATAGTAGCGGACGATCAGTGCCGCCACCAGGACGCTCCAGGCCAAAAAAGCGCCGTTCAACTGGCCGCGCCGGGCAAACAGCAGAATCACCGCCCCAATGAGCGCCAGTACAATCAGCCCGTAGATCAACGCGCCTCCCTCCCACGGCAGCAGATAAAAGTTCACCGTCGAAGGCCGGCTCAGCAAGACAATCAGCGCCATGGCCAGGATCACCAGCACGAACAGCGCATGGAAGGCGAGCGAATAAAGGCGAAGAATGCGGCTCCAGAATTTCACAATCAGGCTCCGGTTTTTGGTTCAGGCTTGTTTGAACCAATCATTGTAACAGCATGGGCGCGTGGCGGCAGGCGCGCCGGGCCGATAAGCGCACCGCGGGCGGCATGGAAGCGGTGCGGCATAGCGTTTCACGCCAGCCGGTCTGGCGTGCAAAACAAAGCCGCGGACCCCCGCCTGCCGCCGCTTTGCGCCGGCAGGCGGGAGCGGCCTCCCACCCGCCGGCAAAGGGCTTAGAACAGCACTTTGAGCCCGAATTGCACCACTCGCGGCCAGGCGAACTCGCCTGAGACTCGGCCGAAGGCGGTGCTTGTGGGTGTCGTGTTGGGCGCCGTGAGCTGCGGATGGTTGAGGGCGTTGATGGCCTCCGCCCGGAACTGCAACCGCCAGCCCTCGCGGATCTGCGTGTTTTTCAAGACCGACAGGTCCCAGTTGTTCGGCTCATCTCCGCGGATGCCGCCGAACCGGGAACTGAGCGTGCGGATGTTCGAGGCGAGCTGCTTGGCCGGGTCGCGTTCGAAAACATCCGTATTGAACCAGCGCTCCGGCGTGCGCCGGCCGCCCGGAAGTGGAATTTCCTTCAAGCTGCCGTAAATGATCGCGTTGCCAAAACCCAACGGCGCTCCGCTTTGGTAGGTGTAAATCCCCTGCACCTGCCAGCCGCTGATCGTCTGCCGGATCACGGCTGGGCCGCCGCCTCCCCAGCGTTTGCCCCTTCCGAAGGGCAGCTCGTAAATCCAGGTCACCGCAACTCGGTGCGGCCGGTCCTGGCTGGAGATCACCTCCTCTAACCAGGGGTCCGCGGAATTCAGGTACCCGATGGCCTCCATCATCTTGGACCAGGTATAAGACACATTCCCGCTCAGCCCGGCCGAAAATCGCCGCTCAAAGCGCACCTGCAAGGAGTGATACCAGGAGTATCCCAGATTCTGGTTGGCGCTTACGCCGGTAAAGTGCGGGTATGGCCTCAGCAACTGCGAGCGGCTCGTCGTAGTGCCCGCCAATCCGGTACCAGGCAGCAGCGGATAGAACGGATTGGGCACCGCCGCGCTCAGGAAGTTGATGGTTGGTTGGTCGCGGTGGGGCAGCGTGCTCAGGTAATGGCGCGGAACCGGGTTCCAGTCGCGCGAGACCAGCATCCGCGTCCCCCGGTTGCCAACGTAGGACACCTCCAACAGATGGTTGTCCAGGAACTGCCGCTGGACGGCAAATTGCCACCGCTGCATGTAGGAGGACGTCGTGTTCTCGTCAAAGAAGCTAATTCCCTGCCCCAGATTTGTGCTCAATCCGCCGGCCGCGCCCAACGGATACAGCAGCCCCTCCGGGAAAGGATTGGCCAAATCCGCGATGTAGGTCAAGCCATTGTCGCGGGAGACGACCACGCTTGTCGAACGGCTGAAGCCGGTTTGGTTCACGTGGACGTTGGTCACCCCGAGGGCGTCAAAGAAGATGCCGTACCCGCCGCGCAACACCGTGTTCTTGGTCAACGTGTAGGCGAAACCGAACCGCGGCATGAACAGATTCTGGTTGGTCTTCCACAGCGTCCTCGGCTGGCCGCCAACGCCCGCGAAGGTCAAGCCTCCCATGGCGCGGAAAGCGCTCACCGGAACCTCCGGGATTGGATTTGCCGCATAGTTCTGCCGGGCTTGCGCGTCGATCGGGTTGGGCACGGTGGGATCGAAGGTCCGGATGCTGCGGTTGAACCGTTCGGTCACCGGCGAAGGCCGCTCGTAGCGGATCCCCATGCTCAGAGTGAGTTTCTGGTTCACCTTCCAGTCGTTCTGAACAAACCAGGCGGGCACCGTCGACTGCTCGGCATAGGAGTCATTGATGGGGAAACTGCCGCCCGGCAATCCGTACAGGAGCGCCGCCAGGCTCTGCCCCATCGGCGCAGAAGGGGAGTTGTCCAGCGGCCCGCGCGTCCAGGTGGTGTCAAAGCTGAAAGCCCCCGAGGAGCTGCCGAAGTCGAAGGTGTTCCGCCGGTAGACCCGGTATGCAACCCCGTAGCGCAGGGTGTGAGGACCCAGGATCGTCGTGGCGTTGCCCGCCGCCTCGTGAATGTCGGTCGCCGTGTTGTTCCGGCTGTTGACCCCGCCCAGGCTGGAATAGCCGCTTACGGAAATATTGGGCAGCTTAAGCCGGCGCGGATCCACCTGATGGATCTGCTTGATGAAGTTGGGCGAGAAACCCATCTTCGCCAGATCCCAGTTCATCTGGTAGGGCTGAAAGCCGGTGATGAAGCGGGTCAGCGTGTAGCGCGTGTTGAGAAAGACGCGCGGAGAAATAACGTAGACATCATCGAAGGCAAATCCGCGGTTGTACCGGTAGAAGTTATCGCCCACGGCGTTGTTGTGGCGGATGTTCTCCGGCCGCTGGAGGTCCGTGAAGTTGGTCCGCACGTAGAAACGCTGCTTCTGCGAAAGGTTGTGATCGATGCGCACGATGTGGTTCCAGTAGGTGTCCTGCGCGTTCTTGCCTTTGCTGTAATTGTTGGTGCCGTCCGCCGTGCCGGGCCAGTTGGGCATATCCCACAAAGCCACGATGCTCTTGGCCACTGGATGAATGAGGTTGGGAGGGATGATGTTGCCCGGCACCGGCTGGCGGCTGAACCGCCCGCTGCCGGCCGGCTGAATCGAAAACGGGTCGTAGATCTGGTAGCGGCTCCCCAAAGCCAGCAGATCGGAGAGGTTGCCGGCGCGCTGCGCCGGCGTGGGCACCGCCTCCACCACCCACGGCGAAGGATCGAAGCTCCAGATGCCCTCGTAGCCGTACATGAAAAACGTCTTGTTGCGGCCGTCATACAGCCTCGGAATCACCACTGGCCCGCTGGTGTTGCCGCCCCACCGGTACAGGCGGAACTGCGGCTTGCCGGCCGCCAGCCGGAAGAACTTGTCGGCGTTCAGGACCGGGTTCTGCATGAAGTAATAGATCTGGCCGTGCACGTTGTTGGTCCCGGATTTCAGGCTCATGTTGATGGCCGCGCCGCCGAAGAATCCCGCCGCCGCGTCAAAAGTCACCCCCTGCACCTTGAACTCGTCCACCACGCCCGGCGGAGGCGCATAGGCCACCTGCGTGCCTTGCATGTTTGGCGCGCCATCCACCATGAACTGATTGCTGCCCGCTCGGGTCCCGTCAATCGTCATCTGCGAGGGGGAAAAAGTGTCGAAAGGCCGCACGTAGCCAGCCGATTCCGGCGTGAAGATCACGCCCGGCGCCAGCGTCGCCAGAGTCAGCACCATCCCGTCCTTCAACGGAAGCTCCAGAATCGTCCGGCTCTCCACCACCTGCCCCATCGAAGCCGTCGAGGTGTCCAACATGGGTGAGACCGCGCTCACTTCCACAATCTGCGTCGGCTGGCCAAGTTCGAGCTGAACGTTCACCGCGAGTTGATCGTTGACCCGCAGCACCAGCCCGGTCCGCGTGTAGGTTTTGAAGCCGGGACTTTCCACCTTCACGGTGTACGTGCCGGGAATCAGAAACGGAACCAGAAAGTCCCCGCTCATGTTCGTCGTGGACACCTGGCGCACGCCCGTTTCCGTGTTGGTGACTTCCACGGTGGCCCCGGCGACCACGGCGTTCGTCGGATCGGTCACCCGCCCCAGGATCGTTCCGCGCGCTTCCTGAGCGTGCAGCGGCCCCAACGCGACGACAAGCAGAGCTGCGAAGCCCCCCACTGCTCTGAGGATCGTCATCCCAAACCTCCTTTCCCTGGTTGCGAAGATTCTACGGCGAGCCGAATCGGGCGCACCTTCCGCCAAACGCAGGCTTGACTGGGAACTGGAAGCACAGCCCGATCGCGCCCCATAGTACATCCCCACGCCTCTCAGAATATGATATATCGCATACCATATCTGAAGGCGCTATGCGGCTTGATTCTATTCCAGCGTCATTCTCGAGTCAATAGCTTTAATGTTAAATTTTGTTAATTTTCTAGGCCTTGACTACGAGGCCGGAACACCATAAAATGGGCACGGCTTCGGATTTTCGAATATGATGTCTGATGTCAGATGTCGAAGTTGGCGGCCAAGTGTCACCCAGTACCTCGCCCGCGCTTGCCCCTCAGCCTGCCCAAGCGCTCTTCATCGCGCCATCCTCATTCCAAATCTAAGGAGCCAAACGATGAGATCAACCATTTTGTTGCTGTGCGCTACCGCCCTGGCCTGGGGTCAACCGGCGCCGCAGGCCGCCAAACCGCCCGTGCCATTCTCGCGTCATTTCATCGAGACCAAGCAGTATTCCCAGGCGGAGAATGAGGCGATCGTCGCCAAGTACAAGGGCCTGCGCACCACCGACGTGTTCGATGCCTTGCAAGCAGTGGGCTTGCACAAGGTTACGGTGATGGACCACGGCATCAAACCGATGTGGGTGGACGGCGTGAAGCTTTCGCACACCGTTTACGGAGTGGCGATCACGCTGCGGCTCGTGCCCCCGCAGGAGACCCCGCCCAACACCGAGTTCAAGTCCAACGACGAGATGATGCAGTGGCAGCGCACCTGGAGCAAGCGCTACATGCAGGGCGGCTACACGGCCTTCATCGCGCCCGAAACGGTGCTCGTCATCGAAGCGCCTCTGCGCGCCGACAACGGCTTCTGCGGCTCGAACAATGCTCTGAGCTGGAAGAACCGCGGCCTGCGCGGAATCGTCACCGAAGCCGGCTGCCGCGACACCGATGAGATGTGGATCCAGCGTATTCCCGTCTACCAGCGCGAGAGCACCCGCTTCATCAACGAAGGCACGATCGCCGTGGAGTCCTACAACACGCCGGTCGTGGTGGGCGGGGTGCTGGTCATGCCCGGCGACGTCATCGTGGCCGATATGAACGGCGTGGCGGTCGTTCCGCGCGCCAAGGCCGAACTGGTCGCCAAGATCGCCCGGGAAATCCATGACAGCGACAACAAGACCCGCATGCGTCTTTATAAAGAAGGCGGCTTGGAACCGGACTTTACGCTTACACGGTAGAATGGTGGGTTTAGCCGCCGGCCGCACGGCGCGCTTAACGACAGGGTCATAGAACCACCGCGCGCCGGCGGCGAAGCCTTAGCCGAAACGCCGGGCTAAGTTTGAACTGCGGATAACGCTCGAGGGAGGTTGCAATGAAGGTCGGTTTCATCGGGTTGGGCGCGATGGGGCTTCCCATGGCCAAGAGAGTTCTCGGCGCGGGCCACGAGTTGTTCATTATGTTCCACCGCAACCGCGGCCCGGCGGATGAATTGGCCTCCCTCGGCGCTCGAATCCTTCCGTCTGCGGCTGAAATCGCGCAGGCGGCCGAAGCGGTGATCACCATCGTGCCTGCCGACGCCGAACTCCGCCAGATCGTCCTGGGCACGGGCGGGCTTATGGAGGGCTTCTCTGCCGGCAAGGTCCTCATCGAGATGACCACGGCCACCCCGCATGCGATCCAGGAAGTCGAGCGCGCGCTCTCTCCCAAGGGGGTCCGCGTCTTGGACGCCCCGGTGAGCGGGGGCACCACGGCCGCGGCGGCCGGAACGCTCACGATCATGGCCGGAGGCGATCCCGCGCTGCTCCAACAAATGCGCCCTCTTCTTGAAACGATGGGAAAGACGATCTTTCATGTGGGCGCCGTGGGACAAGGCAAGGTCGTAAAGATGGCGAACCAGGCGCTGGCGGCGATCCACCTGCTTGCCATCGGAGAAGTTTTTGCCCTTGGGATCAAGTCCGGCGCCGATCCCAAGATCCTCTATGAGGTCATCAAAGCCTCGTCGGGTTACTCGAAGATGATGGATCTGCGCCTGCCCGGATTCCTGTTGGAGGGATCTTTCCAGCCGGGCTTCCGTCTGGACCTCATGAAGAAGGACCTGAATTTGGCCCTGGATGCGGCGCAGATGCTCGGCGTTCCGCTGCTGTTCGGAGGCTTGGCCACACAGGTCTTTGCGGCCGCCAGCCAGGCGGGCCGGGGGGAGGAAGACTTCGCTGCGGCTGCGGACTTTCTGTCGAAACTCGCCGGCGCGAAACTCTCGGCCAAACCGGAGGATGTTGCTTGATATGCTGCATGCGCAAGGAAGTTTGAACCCGCAGCTCGAGACCTTGCTGGAGGAGCTGGCCGCTTTCGACACAGCGACGTTGTATGAGGCCGCCGGCCAGACCGGCATGGTGGATCCGGCCATCCGGCCGGTTTGGAAGGGCGCGCGCCTGTGCGGCCCGGCCCTGACCGTGCGCTGCCCGGCCGGCGACAATCTGGCTTTGCACCATGCAGTGACCATCGCCGCCCCGGGCGACGTGCTGGTGGCTTCGGCGGATGGCTATCTGCTCGCCGGCGCCTGGGGTGAGGTTCTGACCGTGGCCGCGCAGGCCCGCGGCATCGCCGGGCTGGCCATCGACGGGGCCATCCGCGACAGCGAGGCCATCGCCCAGCGCGCCTTCCCGGTCTTCAGCCGCGGGCTGGCCATCGGCGCCTGCACCAAAGAGAAATGCGGCGAGCTGAACATCCCGCTGCTGTTCGGCGGCGTCAAGGTGCGCCCCGGCGATATCGTGGTGGGGGACGCCGACGGCATCGTCATCTTGGACCGGGATCGCCTGGAGGCCACCTTGGAATGTGCGCGCCAGCGGCGCGCCCGTGAACAGAAGTTGATGGCGCAGTTGCAGAGCGGCAAGAGCACCTTGGAGCTGCTGGATCTGCCGCGCCTGCCTTCCTCTGACGGGAGAAAGCCTTGAGTTTCCCCAGCAGCTTCCGTTTCCTGCCCCTGCCTACGGAGATCCACTTCGGTCCGGGCATTCTCTCGACCCTGCCGGAGCGCATCCGCTCCCTTGGGGGCGGCCCATCGTTGCTGGTCACCGACCCCGGCATGCGCGCGGCGGGCTTCGTGGCGCGGGTCGAGGCGCTGCTGCGAGAGGCCGGGCTGGGATGCCGGGTCTATGATGCGGTCACGCCCGATTCCGGCACATCGCTGATCGCTGAAGCTACGGCTCTGGCCAAACAGGCGGGCGCAACCGTCGTCATCGGCTTGGGCGGCGGCAGTTCTCTGGACACGGCCAAGGCGGTCGCCGCCATGTGCACGAATCCGGGCAACATCCTGGATTACGCCGGCATCGACAAGCTCAAGCACAAGCCCTTGCCCGTTGTGGCCATTCCCACCGCCGCCGGCACCGGAAGCGAAGTGACCTTCTGGTCCGTCTTTCTGGACGACAAGACTCGGGTGAAAGCCGCCGTGGGCGGCGTCCTGCTTTTTCCCACCATCGCCTTGTGCGATCCCGAGCTGACGCTGACTCTGCCGCCTTCGCTCACCGCCGCCACCGGCATGGACGCGCTCGGTCACGCCATCGAGTGTTATGTCAATGACGCCTGCCAGCCGATCTCGGCGGCCCTGGCGCTGGAAGCCATCCGCAGCATCGGCCGGCATTTGCGGAGCGCCGTGTTGAACGGCCGCCAGATCGAATCGCGCTCGGCGATGCTGCTGGCCAGCACCATGGCCGGCATCGCCATGAACTCCACGCGGCTGGGGCTGGCGCACGCCTTCGCTATGCCGCTTGGGAGCTTCGATTTGCGGATGCCGCATGGGCTGGCGATCGGCATAACCTTGCCTTATGTGATGCGGTTCAACGCTCCGGCGCGGCCGGAACGCTACGCGGAGATTGCGGCTGCGCTCGGCGAGCCAATCGCCGGACTGCCTCTGCGCGAAGCCGCGGCACGCGCCGCCGAGGCCGTGGCCGCCCTGGCGCGCGACATCGGAATCCCGGCGCGGCTAAGCCAGGCCGGCATGAGAGAGGAGCACATCGAGCCGGTGGCGGCTGAAGCGATCAAGAGCGGCAACGTGGCGGTGAACCCGCGGCGGGCCACGCTGGAAGATCTGAAGGCCATCTTAGAGGAGGCTTTCTGAGCGCATGCAACGGCATCTGAACTTCATCGCGGGGCGCTGGCAAGAGCCGGAAAGCGGCGCCTGGTATTCCACGTTCAACCCCGCTCGTCCGCAGGAAGCGCTTGGCGAGTTCCCGGCTTCCTCGGCCGCGGATGTGGACGCGGCCGTCGGCGCTGCGGCGGAGGCTGCGCCCGGCTGGGCCCGCACGCCCGGCCCCCAGCGCGGCGTCCTGCTGCTGCGCTTCGCGCAACTGCTGGAGGAAAGCAAACAGGAGCTCGGCCGCATTCTGACGCTGGAGATGGGCAAGCCGCTCTGCGAGTCAGTGGGAGAGGTCGGCCGCGCCGCGGCCGAGGCCCGTTTCGCCGCCGGAGAGGCCAGCCGTCTCGACGGCCACACCTTTGTGAGCGAGCGGCCCGGCCTTTCTTGCAGCACCGTGCTTGAACCGATCGGCGTGGTGGCGGCCATTTCGCCCTGGAACTTTCCGGTGGTGGCGCCCGTGCGCAAAATCGCCCCCGCGCTGGCCTGCGGGGATACGGTGGTCCTCAAGCCCGCCTCGATCACGCCCTGGTGTTCGGAGTTTTTGATGCGGCTGTTTGAGAAGGCCGAACTGCCCGCAGGCGTGGTCAACCTCGTGGTAGGCCGCGGCAGCGTCATCGGCGACCGCCTGGTGGACGACGCGCGCGTGGCGGGCATCACCTTCACGGGATCGACCGCCGTCGGAATCCCGTTGAATGAGCGCGCGGCGCGGCGGCTGGCCAAGGTGCAACTCGAACTCGGCGGCAAGAATCCGGCCGTGGTCGCCGAATACGAAGACTTGGATGCCGCCGCGCGGGAGATCGTCTCAGCGGCGCTGCAATGCAGCGGGCAGCGCTGTACGGCGCTGAGCCGGGTGATCGTGCTGGAGGCCCAGGCCGATGCGCTGGCGGACAAGATCGTATCTTTGGTCCGCCAGATCCGGGTCGGCGATGGGCTGGATGAGAAGACCACCATGGGCCCGCTCTCCAGCCGCGCCCAACTGGAGACAGTGCAGGGTTACGTTCAACGCGGCCTGGAGGAAGGCGCGAAGCTGCTGGCGGGAGGGCGTTGCCTGGTGGAAGACCCGGACCGGGAAGGCTACTTCTTCGCTCCGACCGTCTTCGATCACGTCCAGCCGGAATCGGCGCTGGCGCAGGAGGAGATTTTTGGACCGGTGCTGCCCGTGATCCGCGTGCGGAACTTTGAGCAAGCGCTGGAGGTCGCCAACCGCACGCGCTACGGGCTGGCGGCGGCCTTGTTCACTTCGAAGCTCAGCTACATCCAAGCCTTCACTTCGACGGTGCAGGCGGGCATGATCCACATCAATCACGGTACGGCCAGCCAGGCGCACATTCCTTTCGGCGGCGTCAAGGAGTCGGGCCTGGGCCCGTACTCGATCGGGCACACGGCCAAAGAGTTTTACACTAACGTGAAGGCGGTGTACATCCGATGGCAGTGAATCGAAATGCGCCCCGGGCGCCCGGCATCGCTCCGATTGAGGAGCCCCTGCAACGCGGGGAAGTGGTCTATCAGGCCTTGCTGAACGGAATCCTTCGCGGCGAGCTCGAGCCCGGCGCTCAGTTGAACGCCGACAACCTCGCCCAGCAGTTGAGGGTCAGCACGACGCCCGTGCGGGACGCGCTCAACCGCCTGGCCAAGGATGGCATTGTGGTCAAGCAACCCTACCAGGGGTGGTTCGTACGCAGCTTCGAGGAGCGCGAGATCCGGGAGGTGTACGAAGTCAGGGCCGGCTTGGAGTGCTTCATCGTCAAGCTGGCCTGCCAGCGCATCACGCCGGAGGAAATCGAGGCGCTGCGGGCGCATCAAACCGTCGGAGAGCAGGCCCTGGACCAGCAGGACCTGGAGGCGTACCGCCTCTACAACCAGGAACTCCACGCGGCGATCCTGCGGGCGGCGCGCAACGCCGAGCTTGCGGCGCTGGCCGGGCAGGTTGCGTTGAAGACTCAGATGCTCAGCGCCCGGACGATTCGCATGCACGGCCGCCCGCGGCTGGCGATCCTGGAGCACCGCCAGATCATCGAGGCGATCGCGCAGCGCGACATACCGACCGCCCAGGAGCTGATGGAGCGCCACATTCTCAGCGCAATGGAAGACATGCTCCGCCATGGCCTCACCTGAGCCCGGCGCCTCCACGCCGTCCGCTACAGCCTCCTCCGCACCCGCGCGTCTGCCCCGCTCCCGTTTCCTGGTCGTCGCCAGCATCTTTCTGCTCTCTTGGATTCTCTACATCGACCGCGCCGCGATCTCTTCGGCCAAGGCGGCGATCGCCAGCGAGCTCGGCCTGTCGGATCAGGCCATGGGCGCCGTGTTCAGCGCCTTCATCCTGGGCTACGCTTTGATGCAGATTCCGGGCGGCTGGTTCGCCGACCGCTTCGGACCGCGTCTGGCGCTGGCCGCGATGGTCTCCTTGTGGAGCCTGTTCACTTTCCTGACGGGGACCGCGCATACGCTGGGGCCGCTTCTGGCGGTGCGCTTTCTGTTCGGCGTCGGCGAGGCCGGCGCTTTCCCCGGCTCGGCCCGCACTTTTTACAACTGGCTTCCGGCCAGCGAGCGGGGCATCGCCAACGGAATCCTGTTCAGCGGCGCCATGATCGGCGGCGGCATCTCTTACCCGATCTGCGCCTGGCTGCTGGGCCTCGTGGGATGGCGGAACATGTTTTTCCTGTTGGCGGTCCCGGGCTTCTTGTGGGCCCTGCTCTGGGCCATCTTTTTCCGCAACCATCCGTCGCAGCCCGTGGCCAAAGAAGACGCCGCCGCCGGCGCGCCTCGGATGCCGCTCTCGCAAATCTTCCGCTCCGGCCCATTGCTGCTGGCGATGGCTCAGTATTTCGCGGGCAACTTCACCTTCTACATCGGCGTCACCTGGATGCTGCCATACCTGACCGAGCACTACCGGCTGAGCGCCTCGCAGGCAGCGAACTACGCCATGGTCCCGCTGATCTGTGGGGCGTTGTCGAATTGGACCGCCGGGTTGATCGTCGACTTCCTTTACCGCGCGGGTTTCCATGCCTGGAGCCGGCGATTCCCGGGCATCCTCGGGTTCCTGCTGGCGGCGATTGGGATTTGGTCCGTTTCCCTGGCGGGCTCGCCTTTCACGGCGGTGGTGGGCTTCGCCGTCGCGATCTTCGGCGTGGAGCTCACCATCAGCCCGAGCTGGTCGTACTGCATGGACATCGGCGGCAAGAGCTCCGGCAGCGTCTCCGGGGCCATGAATATGATCGGGAATCTGGGCGGGTTTGTCAGCTCCAACGCCTTTCCGTTCTTGAGCCGGATTACGGGCAGCGCCTCGGCTTATTTTTACGCCGCGGCGTTGTTGAATCTGGCGGGCGCGGCCTGCTGGATCCAGATGCGACCCAGGAAATCCCGGGGCTGAAGGCCGGAAGTGGTCCCCTCGGACCCGCGCGTCTCCGGCCGGCAACCGGCTGCCGGAGATCAGCCGCCCGAGCGCGGCTTACGCCAAGCCAACCATGATGCTGAAGCCGGGAAACGAGGCACGAAGGAACGCGGCGATCCCGTGGTATCTTGGTTCGTTGCACAGGAAGCTCTCCGGTCACGGTTGGTTGCGCTGGAAGTCCGTGCTCGTCCGGGCCGCGGCATCAGCGGCTCTGATCGTCCCTTGCTTCTGGCAGCCTTCGATTCCATCCCAGGATCTTTCCAGCCACGTTTATAATGTGTGGCTGGCGCAGCAGATCCGGGAGCATAAGCCTCCTAATCTTGAAGTCCGCGTCCAACCTACGAATATCCTTTTCGACTTACTGCTAGAGCAAAGCATCGCCTGGTTCGGCTTCGAGTTTGGGCCGAAACTTGTCATGGCAGTTCTGGTTCTAGTCTTTTTCTGGGCGGCGTTTGCGTTTGTGCGCGCCGCGGGCACAACTCATCCGCTGGTGTTCGGACCGCTGCTCGCGATGGGCGCCTATGGCTGGGTTTTCTACATGGGGCTGGCCAATTTCTACTTGGCGACCGGGCTAAGTTTCTTGTATCTCACTCTGGTCTGGAAGCGCAAGGGTTGGCCGGGATGGGCCGCCCTACTCGTGTTGGCGCTGGCTGCGGCCGCTCACCTTATGCCGGCCGCGTGGGCTGCCGCGGTGGACTTTTACCGGCGCATCTATGGGCAGTTGCAGCCGGCACGCCGCAAACTGTTGTTTGCCGGCGCCATCGCGTCGTTGGCAGCCTTCCACTTTGCGTTGCGCAAGGTTCTGGTGATCCAGTGGGAAGCCAGGCAATTGTTGCTTGTGACCGGGGTCGATCAGTTCGCGGTCTTCGGATATAAGTACCTCGCGATCATCGTCGGAGTGTTCTACCTGTGGGGATACGCCGTTTACCGGAAACTGCATTTACGGGAGGATCGGGGCCGGCTTAATACGCCGCTTGGGCATCTGGCCGGGCTCACGGCGGCGGCCGCCGCCATCCTGCCGGACGCCGTCCAGCTTCCCAGCCAACCAGCCCCGCTCGCCTTTCTGGCCCAGCGGATGTCTCTATGGCTGCTGGTCCTCATTGGTTGTATGCTGCCGGCTCCCAACAGGCTGCCTGGCTTTGCGGCTGCCTCTTTAAGCTTGGCCGGCTTCTATTTCTCATTCCTTTATGCCGACGCGCACGCCTTGAACCGTTTGGAGCGCCAAATGACGGCCCTCGTGTCTGCAATTCCTCCGGGTTCCCGCGTGATTAACTCAGTCCAGGATTCCACCAGCCGGATTGATGTTCTGCTCCACATGGTGGACCGGGCGTGTCTGGGGCGCTGTTTCAGTTATGCGAACTATGAGCCGGCCAGCGGCCACTTCCGTGTCCGGGCCGTGGGCCCAAACCCTTCGGTCTTATGGAACCGGAGGGACATTGAGCGGCTGGAGCACGGCTTCTACCGCGTCAGTGACAGAGACCTGCCTTTGTACCAGATCCGACCGTGTTCCGGCACGGGCGAAGTCTGCTTGCACTCATTGAACCCGGGTGAGGTTGTTGAAAGGGTGAAGATCCGCCTCTTGCCCGCACTTTGGTAGCCGGAAGCCGTGCTGGGAAGACGGTCGCCAAGGAAACCCGCCGATCGCGGGTGGACTCTCCCGCAGCGTCGCGAAGGACTGAGCCTTCGGTGGAACAACGACCAGGCAGGAGCGGGGACCGAAGAGGTTGGCCAAGTAATATCTCTTTCAAAATCAATTAGATAAATCGTTCCGCTTGACTTCGGGAGTTGGCCGGGGTCTGGGAGGGAGTTCTGCGCAGGTTGGGTCTTGCAATTTGATATTGTCAGGCTTATAATACTTGATAGCGAGGCACTAAAGTATGGACATCAACCGGTTCACGGAAAAAGCACAACAGGCTCTCCAGGCGGCTCAATCGGCTGCCGTCCGCTATGGCCACCAGCAGATCGACGTCGAGCACCTCTTCACCGCGCTGCTGCTCCAGGAAGGCGGCTTGGCTGCGGCCATCTTCAGCAAGGCCGACGTGCCCGTGCCTCCGATCCTGCGGGCCCTCGAGCAGGAGCTGGACCGCATGCCCAAGGTCTCCGGCCCCTCCGGCCCGCCGGATCAACTCTACATCACAGGCCGTCTCAACCGGCTCATTGTCCAAGCCGAAGACGAAGCCCGCCGGCTCAAGGACGACTACATCTCGGTTGAGCACCTGCTGCTGGCCATGACCGAAGACGGCGGCGCTACCGGGCGGATTCTCAAGCAGTTCGGCGTGACCCGGGAGCGCCTGATGCGCGCTCTCCAGGAGGTCCGCGGCAGCCAGCGCGTGACCAGCCCCACGCCCGAAAGCACCTACCAGGCCTTGGAGCGGTACGGCCGGGATCTGACGCAGCTCGCCGCCCAGGGCAAGCTCGACCCGGTCATCGGCCGCGACGATGAGATCCGTCGGGTGATTCAGGTCCTTTCCCGCCGGACGAAGAACAACCCGGTGCTGATCGGCGAGCCCGGCGTGGGCAAGACGGCCATTGTGGAAGGCCTCGCCCAGCGGATCGTGCGGGGTGACGTTCCGGAGGGGCTCAAAAACAAGCGCATCGTCGCCCTCGACATGGGGGCCCTAATCGCCGGCGCCAAGTTCCGGGGCGAGTTTGAGGAGCGCCTGAAGGCCGTCCTCAAGGAAGTCCAGGCCTCCGAAGGCGACATCATCTTGTTCATCGACGAGCTGCACACGGTGGTGGGCGCGGGCAAGGCCGAAGGGGCCATGGATGCGAGCAATCTGCTGAAGCCCATGCTGGCCCGCGGCGAGCTGCACTGCATCGGGGCCACCACTCTGGACGAGTACCGCAAGCACGTCGAAAAGGACGCGGCCCTGGAGCGCCGCTTCCAGCCGGTGCTGGTGGACCAGCCGTCGGTGGAGGATACGATCTCCATCCTGCGCGGCCTCAAGGAGCGCTACGAGGTCCACCACGGCGTCCGCATCAAGGACAGCGCCCTGGTTTCAGCCGCGGTTCTCTCCAACCGCTACATCACGGACCGCTTCCTGCCGGATAAGGCCATCGACCTGGTGGATGAAGCCGCGGCCCGGCTGCGCACGGAGATCGACTCCATGCCCGCCGAACTGGACGAGCGCCTGCGGCGCATCATGCAGTTGGAGATCGAACGCGAGGCCCTGCGCAAGGAGAGCGACGCCGCCTCCCGGGAGCGCCTCGCCAAGCTCGAGAAGGAACTGGCCGATCTGAAAAATGAGGCCGACGCCCTCAAGGCGCAGTGGCAGGCCGAGAAGGAAGCGGTCCAGAAGCTGCGCTCGCTGCGCGAGCAGATCGAGCAGACCCGCCACGAGATTGAAATGGCCGAGCGGCAGTACGACCTGAACAAAGCCGCCGAGCTCAAGTACGGCAAGCTCACCGCCCTCGAGCGCCAGCTCAAGGAGGCCGAGGCCGCGCTGGCCGGCAAGCAGGGCCAAGTGCGGCTGTTGAAGGAAGAGGTCGACGAGGAAGACATCGCCGAGGTGGTGAGCCGCTGGACCCACATCCCGGTCTCCAAGCTGCTGGAAGGCGAGCTCCAGAAGCTGCTGCACCTGGAGGAGGAGCTGCACAAGCGCGTGGTGGGCCAGGACGAAGCTGTGAAGGCCGTCGCTGAAGCGGTGCTCCGCGCGCGTTCCGGCCTGAAGGATCCCAACCGGCCCATCGGCAGCTTCATCTTCCTGGGTCCGACCGGCGTGGGCAAGACCGAGCTGGCGCGGGCGCTGGCCGAGTTCCTCTTCGACGATGAGCGGGCCATGATCCGCATCGACATGTCGGAGTATCAGGAGAAGCACACGGTGGCGCGGCTCATCGGCGCGCCTCCGGGCTACGTCGGTTTCGAGGAGGGCGGCCAGCTCACCGAGGCCGTGCGCCGGCGGCCCTACTCGGTGATCTTGTTCGACGAGATTGAAAAAGCGCACCACGACGTGTTCAACGTCATGCTCCAGATCCTGGACGACGGCCGGCTGACCGACGGCCAGGGCCGCACGGTGGACTTCCGCAACACGATCGTGATCATGACCTCCAACATCGGCAGCCACCGCATCCTGGGCTACCGGGGCGCGTTCTCCGGGGCCGCCTATGAGAACATGAAGGAGGCGGTGCTGGAGGAGATGCGGCGCGCTTTCCGGCCCGAGTTCCTGAACCGGATCGATGAGATCATCGTTTTCCACGCCTTGAGCGAGGAGCACTTGAAGCAGATCGTCCAGATCCAGCTCAACCGGCTGCGGGCGCGGCTGGCCGACCGCCACATCACGCTGGAGCTCAGCGAGGAGGCCGCCGAACATCTGGTCCGCACCGGCTACGATCCGAACTACGGCGCGCGTCCGCTGAAGCGGGCCATCCAGCGCGAGATTGAAACGCCGCTGGCCCGGCTCATCCTCAAGGGGGAGATTCGCGACGGGCAGACGGTGCTGGCGGATTTCGACCGCGCCCGCGGGGAGCTGGTCTTCCTGCCGCAGCCGGTCGCCGCCGGCGAGCCTTCCGCATAAGGAGCTGACGAAGCCATGTCCGAGCAACACAAACGCCGGCCCTTGGCCATGGGCATGACGCCCCAGCCGGGATTCGCCGGCGCCTGGCAGCCGGCGGTGGACATCTACCGCACGCACACCGGCTGGCTGCTGAAGTTCGAGCTGGCCGGCGTGACCGAGGATGATCTGGCCGTGGAAGTTCACGGCAGCCGGCTGACCGTTTCTGGAGTGCGCCGGGACTGGAACATTGAAGACTGCTCGGCGCATTACGCCATGGAGATTGCCTACAACCGTTTTGAGCGCGTGGTGGAGCTGCCCTGCGATCTGGAGCAGTCCCAGCTCAGCCTGGAGCTTCGCCATGGAATCTTGTTTGTTCGTGTGATTACTTCCGGAGGCCGGCCATGAGTGAGACTTACAAATCTTTGCCCGTGCTGCCCCTCAAGAACAGCGTGCTGTTCCCGCACCTGGTGATGCCGCTTTCCGTGGGGCGGCCCGCCTCGGTCGCCGCGGTCGAGGCGGCCCTCAGCACCGAGGAAAAGGAGCTGGTGATCGTAGCCCAGCGAGACAGCTCGGTGGAGACGCCCACTCTCGCCGACCTCTACACGGTCGGCGTGCGCGCCGTCATCAAGCGCATGACCCGGCCCACCGAAGACACCATGGAGCTGATCGCGCTGGGCGTGGAGCGCGTCAACCTGGTCCGGCTGGAGTCGGCCGAGCCTTACATGCGGGTGCTGGTCCAGCCGCTGCCTCTGCCCACCGACACCGGGCCCGAGGTCGAAGCCTTGCATCATGAGGTGATGGAGCTGGCCTCTAAGGCCATTGCCATGGCCCAGCCGCAGGCGCCGCAGGAGCTGAGCCGCCTGCTGATGGCCACCGATGACCCGCTGCGGCTGGCCTACATGCTGGCCTCCATGTTCAGCCTGGAGGTCAGCAAGGAGCAGGCCTTGCTGGAAGCGCAGACCCGCGCCGACGCGCTTCGCCTGACCCATTCTTACCTGGCCCACGAGCTTCAGGTTCTGGAGCTGCGCAACAAGATCGCCTCCGCCGCCCAAACCGAGATCGGCAAAGAACAGCGTGAGTACTTCCTGCGCCAGCAGTTGCGCGCCATTCAGCAGGAGCTGGGCGAAAAGAATCCGGAGCAGGCGGAAATCGAGCTGCTCCGCGAACGGCTTGAGAAGGCGGATTTGCCGGACGACGTCCGCAAGGAGGCCCAGCGCGAGTTGTCGCGCTTGGAGCGGCTGCCCTCCAGTTCGCCGGAGTTCCACGTCACCCGCACCTACCTGGACTTCGTGCTGGAGCTGCCGTGGCGCATCTCTACCGAAGACCAACTCGACATCGCGCGGGCGCGGCAAATCCTGGACGAGGATCACTACGATTTGAAAGAGGTCAAGGAGCGAATCCTGGAGCACTTGGCGGTTCTGAAGCTGAATCCGGGCGCCAAGGCGCCGATCCTGTGCTTCGTCGGACCTCCCGGCACGGGCAAGACGTCGCTGGGCCAGTCGATTGCGCGCGCGCTGGGGCGCAAGTTCGAACGCATGAGCCTGGGCGGCATGCACGATGAAGCGGAGCTGCGGGGCCACCGACGGACCTACATCGGGGCCATGCCGGGCCGCATCATCCAGGCCCTCCGCCGCGCCGGGGCCAACAATCCGGTGATCATGCTGGACGAGGTCGACAAGCTGGGCCGCGACTTCCGCGGCGATCCGGCTTCGGCGCTGCTCGAAGTCCTGGATCCGGAGCAGAACAAGACCTTCCGGGACAACTATCTGGATTTGCCGTTCGACATCTCCAAAGTGTTCTTCATCACCACCGCCAACACGCTGGAGACGATCCCGCGGCCGCTGCTCGACCGCACCGAAGTGCTGCGCCTGCCGGGCTACAGCGAAGAAGAGAAGCTCGAGATTGCGCGCAAGTATCTCATCCCGCGCCAGCTCAAGGAGACCGGTTTGACGGCGGAGCAGTGTGTGATTGGGGACGACGTGGTCCGGCGCATCATCAGCGGCTATACCCGCGAAGCCGGCCTGCGGCAACTGGAGCGAGGCATCGGGCGCGTGGCGCGCAAAGTGGCGCTGCGATTCGCCGAAGGCCACGCCGAACCGGTGACGGTGCACCCGGAGGACCTTCCCGACTTGCTGGGTCCCGAGCGCTTCCACCCCGAGCAGCTTCGCAAAGAGTTGCCGCCGGGCGTCGCCCCCGGCCTGGCCTGGACCGAGACCGGCGGGGAGGTGCTCTACGTCGAAGCCACCCTTTTGCCGGACGGCAAGGGCCTGACGTTAACCGGCCAGCTTGGCGAGGTTATGCAGGAGTCCGCGAAGGCTGCGCAGAGCTACATCTGGGCGCACGCGGATGAGTTCGGCATCGACCGGGCCCAGTTCAAAGACGCCGGAGTCCACATCCACGTGCCTTCCGGAGCCATCCCCAAGGACGGCCCCTCGGCCGGCATCACCATCGCCGCCAGCCTGGCTTCGCTCTACACCAAGACCCGCGTTCGCAGCGACACGGCCATGACCGGCGAGATCACTCTGACCGGCATGGTGCTGCCCATCGGCGGGGTGAAAGAGAAGGTTCTCGCGGCGCGCCGCGCCGGCATCCGGCGGGTCATTCTGCCGCGGCCCAACCAGAGCGACCTGCGGGAGCTTCCGGACGACGTGCGCCAGGAGATGGAGTTCATCTACGTCGACCGGATCGAGGACGTTTTGGCGGCCGCCATCCCGGAGCTGGCCGCCCGTCTCCAGCCGCTGCCGCAGACTTGATCGAACACCGCTGGCTTACTTGGTAATACGAATCGAGACCGGAATGCAGCAAATGAGGCGGACGGCGATGTGTTTTTGTTGTGCAAATGGACACTTACACAAAAATAGAACGCAGGTTTCCGGTGAGGTGCGCGGGGAACCGTTTACGGTAGAAACCGAAGCGATGGTCTGTGACCGGTGCGGGTTTCAGGTCTTGACGGAGGAGCAGTCGGCCGCATATACCGCCGCCATTTCCGATGCCTACCGGCGTAAGCACGGGCTGCTCACTTCTGAGGAGCTGAGAGAGGCCCGCAAACAGCTCGGCCTCAGCCAAGTTCAATTTGCGAAGTATCTGAAGGTCGGCGTTGCCAGCGTCAAGCGCTGGGAGGCGGGCCTGATTCAAGATCAAGCCCTGGACGAGCTTATCCGGCTCAAAACGGGTCTTCACGGCACGGGGCAGGAAGCGCGCAAACTGTAGGCACATTTTCGGAGTTACGCCGGTGGCCTTCGGGAATTCCCCGATTCCCGGTCTCTGCGCAAGCTTGACTTGCAAGACCGGACCTTCCGGTACCGGCCTCCCTTCCCTCCGCCGCTGTTGCGTGGCACCAAAACCAGATCCTGGGCGCCTTGCTGAACACGGACAATCCGGCAACAAGTAAGGCGGCGATCCATAAACCCAGTACAATGGTGTAGGGCATTGCGATGGAAACTTCGTACGCGAAATTGCGCCGCCACATGGCCGCGATCCTAGACAAAGTGACGGCGGACCGGGAGGTCGTCATTGTCCGCCGGGGCCGTCAAGCGGATGTGGCCATGCTGCCTGCGGACGAGCTCGCCGGTCTCTTGGAAACCGTACACCTGCTCCGGTCGCCGAAAAACGCCCGCCGTCTGCTCACGGCCTTGCGCCGGGCACAGCGCGGCAAGGTCGCTCCGGGCTCGGTGGAGGATCTGAGGCGGGAGTGCGGAATTGAGGCGCGCGGCTAAACGGCCAGCGGTATTTCACCCCGAGTTCCTTCAAGATCTACGCTACTGGGTGCGGACGGACCGGGCTGTTGCAATGCGCATCCTGGACCTTGTGGAGGCGGTCTTGCGGGATCCGTTCGCCGGCATCGGCAAGCCGGAAGCGCTGAAGCACGTCCTGGCGGGGTGCTGGTCTCGCCGCATCACGCAGGAACATCGTTTGGTTTATCGGGTGCTCGACGACAGAGTCGACTTCTTGCAGGCCCGATACCACTACTAGCTGCGGCCGTCTCAAGCGTCGCCATCCCCGAAGATGTTGAACCCCCACCCGCAGTATACTGGTCCGCGAAACGATCGCTTTCAAGAATTTCAAATCCGGAGAGAGGATGGCCGTTATGTCTCTTACCAGGCGGAAGTTGCTTCACTCCACCGCTGCCCTGGCCGCGCTGCCCGGCACGACCCGCGCTCAGACTTCGCCCACTCAACCGCCGCCGGCGCAGGTCCCGAAAGTCAAGTTCGGAAACGCCGAGATCAGCCGCATCGTGCTCGGCGCAAATCCTTTTTACGGCGTCAGCCACTTCAACGCGACCTACGACCGCGTGATGCGCGAGTGGTGCACCTCCTCGAAGGCCGTAGAGATCATGCACCAGTGCGCCGCCCACGGCATCAACGCCTTCCAGTACGTCACCTCGCCGCGCTGCCAGGCGGATTACGAGCGCTTCACCGCCGAGGGCGGCAAAATGCACCTCATCGTCCAGGCATCGCGGGACCCCGAGGGCATCGTGAAAACGCTACGCCCGCTGGCGGTTTACCATGCCGGCGAATTCACCGACAACGCCTGGCGTCAAGGCAAGATGGACGGCGTCCGCGACTTCTGCAAGCGGCTGCGCCAGCTCGGGGTGCTGGTGGGCGTGGGCAGCCACATCCCGGAAGTCCTGGCGGAAATCGAAAGCCAGGGTTGGGATGTCGATTTCTACGCCGGCTGCGTTTATAACCGCCGCCGCACGCCCGAAGAGTGGCGCAAGCTGCTGGGCGGAGACATCCCGGTCCAGCCCACCGAGACTTACCTGGAAGGCGATCCCCCTCGCATGTATCAGGTGCTCCGGCAGACCGCCAAACCGTGCTTCGCCTTCAAGGTTTTGGCCGCGGGCCGCATCTCCAATGTCGAGCGGGCCTTCCGGCAAGCCTTCGAAAGCCTGAAACCCGTCGACTGCCTCTTTGTCGGCATGTTCCCGCGCGCCAAAGACGAGGTGAAGGAAAACGCCGAGATCGTCAGCCGGCTTCTCCAGCGGGTCTCAGGCTCTGCTTAGGCTTGCAAATCGCGAAGTGTTTGAGCGGGATGGAGTACATTATGATGGTATCCGTCATAGAACGTAACCATGGTCCGTACCCAGATCCAATTGACACAGCGGCAACATGCGGAACTTCGCAGCCTTGCCGCCTCAACCGGGAAGTCCGTTTCGCAACTCATTCGCGAGGCTGTGGACGAGATCACCTCCAAGCGCGGCCGCCGCAGCCGGCAACAGGCAGTGGAGCGCGCCATCCGCATTGCGGGCCGTTTTTCGTCCGGAATGAGGGATGTCAGCTCACGTCAGGACCGTCAACTTGCGGAGGCCTGGAAGTGAGTCCGATCTTCGTGGACACCTCGGGCCTTTGCGCGGTCATCGACCGGGATGATGCGAACCATCCCCGAGCCGTATCCGTATGGCCGGAATTGGTCAACGAATGCAGTCTGATCACAAATGATTACGTGTTAGTGGAAACAGCCGCCCTGCTGCAATTCCGTCTGGGAACCGCCGCTGTCCGCGGCTTGCAGAAGGCCTTCTGCTTTGATGCTCACTTCCGCGAGCAAGGATTTGAGACAATTCCCTGAGGACTTCGCCCGCCTCCAGCGGCTCAGCGCCCTGAGGCGGCCAGCCCGAAGATGAAGTTCTCCATCACCAGCCGGTCGTCGGGCCGGGCGTCGCGGAAGGCGCGGTCGGTCTCAAAAATGCGGATCAAGGTCCGGGCCAGATCCTGACCGCTGAACATGCGGGCCGCCTGAAGAATCTGCTGCGCGCGCGAGGGCCAGACCGGACGGCCCGGCCGCGAGAAGGCGTTTTGCACCTGTTGCGGCGTGCGCAGGCCCATCTCGCGCGCGGCCAGCGCCAGCCGCAACAGTCCCGCCAGGAAGCTCATGGCGAGAGGCATGTATTCGCCTTGCCGCAGCAGGCGGTCCGTGATTTCGAGAGCGGTCTTGCGGTCTCTCCGGCCCAAGGCGTCCACCAGCGCGAAGATCGTCGAGACGCTCGAATCCGGCACCAGCATCGCCAGTTGCGCGGCGGTGATGGGACCTTGAAACCCGCCATGCAGCCGCAGCTTCTCGATCTCGTTGGCGATGCGCATGCCATCGGCGCCGAGCGCTTCCACCAGGGCATCCAGCGCGTCCTCTGTGAACCTCAAGCCGGCCTTCTGCGCCAGCCGCTGCGCGATCTGCCGCGCTTTGGCCGCGGAGAGACGGGGGAACTCCACCTGCACCGGGATGGCGGCGTAGAGCTTCTTCACGCGCTCGGCCTTGGCCTTGTCCTCGCCGTCCAGCTCGAAACGGCTGGCCTCAACCGCGATCGTCACGCCGGGCGCCGGACGCTTCAGATACTCCAGCAGCGGGTCGATGGAAGCAGGCGCCGGAGATTCGGGTTCTTCCGCGTCCGCCTCCGCCGCGCGCCCTCTCGGGAGAGCTGCATCGGCGTTGGTCACCCACAGCAGCCGCCGGCGGACGAACAAGGAGAGCGAGCAGGCATCGTCGGTAATCTCTCGCCAGCTCGTTTCGCGCAGATCGAAACGGCTCAGCCCGGCTTCGGCGTCCTCCTCCCCCAACGCGGCCCGGATCAAGGCCTTGCGGCAGACCTCCCGGCGGTAGGGCTCGGCGCCGAGCAGGAGGCAAACCGGAGGCGCCTGTCCGTGCTGAAGCTGGTTTAGAAATTGCTCCGGGCTCACGAACTAGAAATCCTCCAGAATTCCGCTGACCAGGGTGCGCGCGACATCCCGGCTCAGGCGCTCCATCGCCGCATCGCTCTCGTCAAAATAGGCCCGTTCGTCGATGCTGATCTCGTAACGCTCCCGGAACTCCCAGCGGTTGCGCGAGAACAAGACCTTCCCCGTCGCGCGCTCAACCAGGCGAATGTCCAGGTACAGGCTGACCTGCACCATGCTGGCCCGGTTGGTGGCAGGGTCGAAAACCGACGGCCAGGCGTTGTACTGAGTAATGCTGCCTTCCAGCAAGGCGTCGGCTTGATCCGGGTCGGAGACGATCTGCT